>Ga0272446_1001267_pt1 | contig 37212 bp, 38 predicted proteins | sample YNPCB0061_FD_194587 | JGI IMG/M metagenome (GOLD analysis project Ga0272446, IMG submission 194587) | Hot spring microbial mat communities from Yellowstone National Park, WY, United States - YNP-CB-006-1 | ecosystem: Environmental > Aquatic > Thermal springs > Hot (42-90C) > Sediment | place...
TACTCTTTAAGGCGATAGTTCTGTGCTATGAATAACAATTAGATAATATCTAGGTATAAAAATTGTGGAAACTACAAGGGGAAAAAATAAAGCATCCCAGCGTAACTTTGATGCCATGCAGAAGTTTGCCGAGCAGTATGCTAAACGATCGGGCACCTATTTTTGTGCCGACCAGTCCATCACCACAGCGGTAATTGAGGGACTAGCGAAACATAAGGAAGAGTTGGGCGCTCCCCTCTGCCCCTGCCGCTACTACGAAGATAAAGAAGCCGAAGTCAAAAACACCTACTGGAACTGCCCCTGTGTGCCCATGCGAGAACGGAAGGAATGTCATTGTATGCTCTTTCTCACGACAGATAATCCCTTTGCCGGCACCAAACAAGACCTAGAACCGACAGAAATTGGTTACGATAGCTAAAGTTTTAGATTAAGTTTTGCAACGCAGGGTAGGAGATAGTTTGTGAATAATAAGAAAAATGAAAAATGGTGGCGTAACTTTGGTCTGGGCGCTCTGCTGACCATAGCGATCGTGGCAGTAATTACCGCCTTTGTCGGCAACCAGCCCCAGCCCCAAGAGCAATGGCGCTATTCCCAGTTAATTGAGGCAGTGGAAAAAAGCCGCGCTCCCCAGTCCGATGTCAAGGTATCCAAGGTCATCTTTAGTAAGGATGGTAGTTCCGCTATTGCTACGATCGCCCTACCCGAAGGTTCCAAGCGGGTGAAAGTATACTTGCCCAACGACCCCCAGTTTGAGTCCCTGCTCATCAATAATGGGGTGGAGTTTGATGTTGCCAGTCGTAATAATGACGGCGTACAGTGGCAGAGCCTGAGTACCCTAGTCCTGCCCGTCCTTTTGTTGGTGGGTCTCTTCTTTTTGTTGCGGCGTGCCCAAAATGGTCCAGGCAACCAGGCGATGAGTTTTGGTAAGTCCCGTGCCCGTGTCCAGATGGAACCCCAAACCCAAGTCACTTTCAACGATGTCGCTGGGATTGAGCAAGCAAAACTAGAACTAACTGAGGTGGTAGACTTCCTCAAAAACTCTGATCGGTTTACGGCAGTGGGTGCCAAAATCCCCAAGGGTGTGTTGCTAGTTGGTCCTCCTGGTACGGGTAAAACCCTCTTGGCAAGGGCAGTAGCTGGGGAAGCAGGCGTACCTTTCTTTAGCATTTCTGGTTCAGAATTTGTGGAAATGTTTGTCGGTGTAGGTGCTTCCCGTGTAAGAGACCTGTTTGAGCAAGCCAAGGCAAATGCACCCTGTATTGTCTTCATCGATGAAATTGATGCCGTGGGCAGACAGCGGGGCGCTGGTCTAGGGGGAGGCAACGATGAGCGGGAACAGACCCTCAACCAGCTTCTAACCGAAATGGATGGTTTTGAAGGCAACACAGGCATTATTATTATTGCTGCTACTAACCGCCCTGATGTCTTGGATGCAGCCCTACTTCGTCCTGGACGCTTCGATCGGCAGGTAGTAGTTGATCGTCCTGACTTTGCCGGTCGGTTAGAGATTTTAGGAGTCCATGCCAAGGGCAAGACCCTAGCTCAAGATGTAGACCTAGAAAAAATTGCCCGTCGTACTCCTGGATTTACGGGAGCAGATTTGTCCAATCTACTGAACGAAGCTGCCATCTTAGCCGCAAGACGGAATTTGACGGAAATTTCTATGGATGAAATCAACGATGCCGTCGATCGGGTGTTAGCAGGACCAGAGAAAAAAGACCGAGTGATGAGCGAAAAACGCAAGACCCTAGTGGCATACCATGAAGCCGGTCACGCCCTGGTGGGAGCTTTAATGCCGGAATATGACCCTGTGCAAAAAATTACCATTATCCCTAGGGGCAGAGCGGGTGGACTGACCTGGTTCTTGCCCAGTGAAGACCGGATGCAGAGTCGTACCTATCTCCGTAACCAAATGGCAGTAGCCTTGGGGGGCAGAATTGCGGAAGAGATTGTCTTTGGCGAAAGTGAAGTCACCACAGGGGCTTCTAGCGACCTCCAACAGGTAGCAAACATTGCCCGCCAGATGGTCATGCGGTTTGGCATGAGTGATGAACTTGGTCCAGTGGCTTTGGGTCGGTCTTCTGGCAATATGTTCTTGGGTAGGGATATTGCCACGGAGCGGGACTTTTCAGAAGAAACGGCAGCGATGATTGATGCTGAAGTCAATAAGTTGGTCTCTCAGGCATATACCAGGGCGAAAAACCTCCTTCTCCATAACCGCCCTATCCTCGATCGGATTGCTCAGATGTTGATCGAAAAAGAAACAGTCGATGCGGAAGAATTAGAAGAGATCATCCGATCGAGTAAAGTTCAACTCGCTGGCATTATCTAAAACCTATTAAAACTGGGATCATTAGATTCCAGTTTTTTTATCTAATCCCTCAAAATAAATCAATAAAGAAGCAAATTAAATAATAGACTCATTTTGTCTAATTACATCTTGAATGACCTCTACTAGTTGGGATAATTGCAGGGGTTTGGTAATAAAATGCTTCATTCCAGCATTCAGACAATTGGCTTTTACAGCCTCGCGTATATCAGCACCACTATATAGGGTAGATTATTAAATTCCTTGCAAATAAATTTAGTGGTTTCAATGCCATCCATTTCTGGCATATGAACATCCATAAAGATCAAATCGAAAGCTTGCTGCCGTAAAAAAGCGATAGCTTCTAAGCCATTAGATGCAATTCCGACTGAGGAATTAAACTGTTCTAAATAACGGATCATTACTTTCTGATTAAGAGGATTATCTTCTACAACTAAAACTCTTAACTTATCTTTTGTATCTGGTAAATCTAATATACTGTTAGTAGGAATTGGTGTTATATCCCTTTCAATAACTCTAACTTGAACTGTAAATGTAAAAGTAGAACCTTTGCCAACTTCCGATCGGGCTGAAATTGAGCCTTTCATTTTTTCGACTAACCGCTTACAAATTGCTAGACCCAAGCCACTGCCCCCAAAGCGTCGCGAGAAAGAAGAATCGGCTTGAATAAATGGTTGAAATAATTTTTCGCCAATTTCATGAGGGAAGCCGATGCCAGTATCAGTCACATTAAAACGTAAAATACATTGATCAGAGAACCGATCGGCAACTTCAACGGTCAAAATGATTGAGCCTTTTTCAGTGAATTTGATAGCATTACCAATTAAATTAACTAAAATTTGCCCTAACCTACCCCGATCGCCTTGTACAAAAGTAGGGGCTAAAGGTTCGACAATATGTTTCAATTCTAAGCCTTTTTGTCGAGCTTGGTAACTCAATAGATCAACAGTAGAATTGATGAAGGGCGTAAATTCAAAGGTTTCTTCTTCTAACAACAACCGATCGGCTTCAATACGGGAGAAATCCAATATATCATTGATTATATTTAACAAACTTCTGCTACCAGACATAATAATATCAATATATTCTTCTTGCTCTGGGGAAAGGTTTGAGAGCTTAAGTAATTCTCCCATACCAATTATGGCATTCATAGGAGTACGAATTTCATGGCTCATAACTGATAGAAATTCACTCTTAGCCGCATTAGCAATATTTGCCTGATCCGCCGCTTTTCTTAGGTCATTTATTAACTTAAACTGCCTAATTGATATGCCTAGTTGGGCTGCCACTTGAATACTAATCGCAATTTCTTGGTCTATCCAAGTATGACTCCGATCGTGGTAGATACAAATCATTCCCCAAAGTTTATTTTCCAAGAAAATAGGAGCAAATAGAAGGCTCAGTCGCAAAGTCATTAACAGCAATATGGCTTAACCCAGAGTTTAATACCTTGAATTCTGTAGGGAAGAAATCTGGGCGATTACCTCTAATAAATTTGCCCGCTCCCTCTGTTTCAAATTCAAAAATTTCTACCCGATCGGTTTCAAAAACTTGTTTTAATTCCGTAATTACAAAGTCAAAGATAAATTCAAGATCAAAAGACTGATTCATCTGTTTGATCAGGCTTAAAATAATCCGTTCTTTCTTGCACTAAACGCTCTAATTTTTGGAATATTCCTCTTAATTCCTCTCGCATGACCTGAAAACTAGAATTTAGTTGCCCAATTTCATCGGGGGTAATCGGCGATTTACCCTGAGAAATGAGCTTAGCAGAATCAGACAATTCGTTTAACTGTTTGCTGATACTACTCGAAATTGAAAGACCTATAAAAATCGCTGTAGCAAAAGCAGTACCAAATAATAAAGCAAAGCGACTAATATTGAGTTGTTGAATAACTTCTATTTGTAACTGTTTTATTGATTCATTACTCTGGGAGATTTCCTTATCTACTAATTCAATAATCTCTTCTTCTAGTTCTTCATATTCTTCTTTAATAGCTAGTATTTTTTCCAGACTCAAATTATTTTCTGAAGCTGAAATCAACTCTAAAGATAGGGCTTTTAGTTTTGCCGCAACCTCTTTAAGTGTGCTCAAACTCTCTGGGTCATTACCAAAATTTTCATAGTCTAACAAAGCCTGATCAAGTTGCTTAAACCCTTCTTGAGTAACTTCTTCAACTTCCTCTGCTAAAGCATCATCCAAAACCTTAGATGACTTCATATTGCGGAATTGATTGCTCAAAAAAACATATTCATTGGTGGCAGACACAATCCTTAAACTGGCAATGCGGATATTTTTGAGGGATGCTTGGGTAGGTAGGTTTTCTTTGGAAACCCGCTCAAAATCTTGCTTGACAAAACTCGATGCAATGTAGGCAACAGTGCCCACGATCGGGGCAAGGACAGCAACAGATAAAAAACCAAGTAGGATTTTTGTTTTAATTTGCATTGGTCATCGCCATATTATTGTAAAAATTTTACTATATTGTCATAAAAAACTCCCTTTGCAATGCAGAGGGAGCTATGAATGATAACCTGTGAAAAAATGGCAGATTTAGAATAAGCCTAAAGTCAGAGACTTATCGATCGGGAGGGTAGCACCATAGCCCAAGTAAAGGGTGAAGAGAGTGCCGAACAAAAATACTGTCATTGCCACAGGACGGCGAAAAGGATTTTGGAACTTATTGACATTCTCAATAAAGGGAACAAGCATCAAACCCAGAGGCACCGCAGCCATTAGGGTAATACCCAAAAGTTTATTAGGCACAACTCGCAAAATTTGAAACACGGGGTACAAAAACCACTCTGGCAAAATCTCTAAGGGAGTAGCAAAGGGATCGGCGGGTTCCCCAATCAAAGTGGGGTCAAGCACCGCTAAACCGACACAAAGAGCGATCGTGCCCAAAATGCAGACCGGGAAAATGTAGAGCAAATCATTGGGCCAAGCCGGTTCACCGTAGTAGTTATGCCCCATGCCTTTTTCTAGTTTGGCTCTGAGGGCGGGGTTAGTTAGATCGGGTAATTTTTGAATTTTAGACATGATGTTCTCTCAATTAAAGGGGACCAGAAATACCTTGCTTACGAATCATTAGGAAGTGTAACAGCATGAAGACTGCAATTAACCAGGGTAATACAAAAGTGTGTAAGCTATAGAAGCGGGTCAGGGTGCCCTGTCCGACGCTCACACCACCGCGAATTAACTCAACGAGGGTGCCGCCCACAACTGGGATGGCTTCCGGCACACCGGATACGATTTTGACTGCCCAGTAGCCTACCTGGTCCCAAGGCAGGGAGTAACCAGTCACCCCAAAGGAAACGGTAATGACCGCCATTACAACCCCAGTTACCCAGGTCAATTCCCTGGGCTTTTTGAAACCACCAGTTAAGTAAACCCGGAAGACGTGCAAAATCATCATCAATACCATCATGCTGGCAGACCAGCGATGCACCGATCGGATCAGCCAACCAAAGTTAACTTCCGTCATAATGTAACGCACAGAATCAAAGGCTTCCGCTACAGTGGGCTTGTAGTAAAAAGTCATAGCAAAGCCCGTTGCAAACTGAATTAAGAAGCAAGTGAGGGTAATGCCCCCCAAACAATAAAAAATATTAACGTGGGGAGGAACATACTTACTGGTAACATCCTCTACCATTGCGTCTATTTCCAGACGCTCGTTAAACCATTCGTAGACTTTACTCATGAGCTTGTGACCAAATTATTGCAATTATAGATAGCATGAAGTTATTTTAACCATGACCCATCATACATTACAGAGTCTACCAAAAGGCTTAATAAAAGTATAAGATTTTAAGAATGCTTATAGCTTGGGCTGGGGCAAGATATAGAACTAACTAGGAGGAATTTGCAATCCATTGACAACTAAAATGACGAACCTAGACCGCAAAATTTGCTTGATTGGGGATTACGGAGTAGGCAAAACTAGCTTAATTCGGCGTTTCATCGATCGTTCTTTTTCCGATCAATATTTAACTACAGTAGGGGTAAAAATTTCTCGTAAGTTAGTAGAATTAAATCCTAGTCTAAAATTCCAACTCATCATTTGGGATGTGGAGGGTAGCACAAAATTTAAGGCGGTTAGTGCTAATTACTTACAAGGAGCAGGCGGGGCGATAATTGTTGCTGATCTAACCCGCCCAGAAACGATCGAAAATATCCCGACCCATTGTGAACAGTTTAATCGAATCAATCCCGATCGACCGATCGTAATTGCCCTCAACAAATGTGATCTATTATTAGATAAGCCTCCCCAAATATCTAATGCCTATACTACATCTGCCAAGAGTGGGGAAGGCGTAGATATGTTATTCCAAAACCTATGTATAAAATTAGCAGGGCATAATCTATGAATGCATTGTTTAAGAAGTTACTGGCTCCCCGTCAATTAGAGTATTTAAATATAAATGAAAACTTTATTATTATAGATTTTTCTATAGGTGCCCAGAGATTTGCTGAGGCAAATACCAGGGTGCAAAATGGCATTGATGCCCGTTCTACTTTCCCCGAATTAGTTGGTTTAGAAAGTGTAATTCGCAGTTTGTTATTACAGGATTTTCCCCATTTTGAAATAAAATCAATCAGGCGACAGGATAATTATTTTGATTTACTCTTTTTCTCTGATCCAGAACAACCATCCATCCTTTTATTGTTTGAGGATGTAACAGAAAAAATTAAACTAGAGCAAGAATTAGTCCAGCGTACTAATGAAACTCTACTCCTTATGGAGGCATTAACAAGGACTAAGAATTATCTGGAGCAGGCAATCGATCGGTTGGCGGATGTCATCTTAGTAACTACTTCTAGTGGTACCATAAAAATTGCTAATCAAATAGCCAAAAAAATATTTGGTGAAGATGTCATAGGTAAAGATATTAAATTACTAACTAACTCAGAAATAAAATTTGATGGCACCCAATCAGAAATTATTTTTAGACAGCCAGAGAATAAGGATATAATTATTTCTTTTTCTTGTAGTGAAATTCCCATCGATCGGGATCACCATGAATATATTTTCTGCGGTCGAGACATGACAATGGCAAAACAGATGACCCAAGAATTAGAAAAAGCTAAACAAGAAGCTATCGCTCATTCTAAAGCAAAGAGTGTATTTTTAGCAAATATGAGTCATGAAATTAGAACGCCCATGAATTCTGTATTAGGCATGGCAGAATTATTATTAGATACAAATCCTACCCCAGAACAACAAGAATTAGTTGAAGGAATTCAAACTGGCGGCGAAACTTTACTATCTTTAATTAACAATGTTTTAGATATTTCTAAATTAGAATCTGGTCAGGCTACTTTAGATTTTTCTAGCTTTGAGTTACGCCTTACCATAGAAGAAATTATGGCTATGTTAGCCCCCCAAGCCCATCTCAAGGGTTTAGAAATAAATGGCTGGATTGATTCCCGCTTAGGCATGAAAATATTAGGAGATAGACAGAGATTCAGACAAATTATTATTAACCTGGTCAACAATGCCATTAAATTTACAGAGAAGGGGGAGGTTAATTTTAGGCTTGAACTAAGCAAACAAACCAGGGGCGCAATAGAAGTTTACGGCACAGTTACTGATACAGGTATTGGCATTCCTATTCAACAACAAGATCAATTATTTCAACCTTTTTTTCAGGTAGATATTAACTCCGGGGGCACCGGTCTAGGGCTTTCGATTTGTCATCAGTTGGCATCTTTGATGGGGGGACAAATTGGTTTACTCCGGTCTTCATCAGCAGGTACAACATTTTGGTTTAAGTTATCTTTTAGCGTCTTAGAATCTGAGCCAGAATTTCCATCTATTAAACATCAGTTTATTATCGTCAGCCCCTTTCAAACTACTATTGAAGCTGCCAAAGAGTTGGGTATAAGTCTGGGTATCAATTTTATTGGTATTTTAAGTATTGATCAATTGCCTCCCGATCGGGTAGATGGTGTTTTAATTGATAGCAGTTTGGGCAATATATCGATCGAAGAAATTAAGGCAAAAAATCCATCTAGTTTGATTTTACTATTACCCGCCCACCAAATCGATCGGGGTAAAGAAGCCATTCAACAAGGCTTTGATTATTTTCTAACTAAACCTCTCCGCTCTCAGCGACTAAGTCAATTGATTACTAAAGTTAAACAGGGCAACAAAACCGATCCAGCTAAATCAACCCGATCGGATTTACCTACTCACAATTTAAGAATTCTTTTAGCGGAAGATAACCCAGCAAATCAATTAGTTGCCAAGAAAATTTTACAAAGACTAGGTTACAACATTGATATTGTTAATAATGGAGAAGAAGCCTTAGCAGTATGGTTCAATTACGATCTAATTTTAATGGATTGCCAAATGCCTGTCCTGGATGGTTACAGTGCAACTAAAGCAATTCGGGCACAACAAAAGCCCGACCAAAAAATACTAATTGTTGCTATGACTGCTAATGCAATGGAATCCGATCGGCAATATTGCCTAGAATGCGGCATGGATGAATATATTACTAAGCCAATTTCTATAGAGGGATTAAGGAACCTACTCCAATGGGCATGGCATAGAATAGGAAAGTCTAATTGATGGCGTTTTATGAATGTAATGGAATTTTTTGAACGTAGTTCGGGTAAGTGGGTTTCCCGTCGTACTACTCATCATCTGGCTTTCCAACGATCGGAAACAGGAGAATCCTACATCCAAATTACTGCCCTTGCCGCCGGTCATCCCCAAATTATTAGCACCTGTGAATTGCATGAAGTTGACCCCAAAAGTGCGATCGGGGGGGCATATGTGACCTGGAATGGCTCAATGGCATGGGATAAGGAAGGGGAAAAACATGAAGGCTCTACCCTCTTTGCCCTCATCCCCGATACGGAAGCAGGACTGCAAGGCAAATTACTAAGAGATAGGGGCTATGCCGAGACTGTGCCTGTGGCTGGTCATTTCCATATGGATAACGAAGGAGAGTTAGTTCTTGTAACGGAATATCCTTCTATGCACACGATCGAGCGCTTTTGGTTTGCCGATGAGAATGTCAGACTGCGGACAAGTACGGTGCAATGGTTGGGGGGAATTACGACAGCTACCTTCTGCACAGAAACTAGGGTTGACAGCAGTTTAACTGATGCACCTAAGATTAAAGTACCGGCTTTCTTTGGCTAGTGTCCGATCGGTTATTGTTATTCACTCGCTATCCTGTACCTGGTCAAACGAAGACCCGTCTTTTGTCTGTTTTAACTCCTCAAGAAGCAGTCCTACTCCATCGATTGATGACCGGAGAAGTAAAGAAAACCATCCTGCTTTTACAAAAAGAAGTTGAAATAGAAGCAGAGGTTCGATTTACTAATGGCAAGTTAGAGCAGATGAAAGACTGGTTGGGTAGTCATTTTAGCTATAAAGAGCAGGGGGGAGGAGATTTAGGCAAAAGACTGGCATCAGGTTTTGAGGAAAGTTTCCAAAAGGGTGACAAAAAGGTAATTGCTATTGGTAGCGACTGCCCCCAAATCACTCCCCAAGACCTGGAAGAAGCCCTAAAATCCCTCGATAATTACGACTGTGTTTTGGGTCCTGCCCTGGATGGTGGTTATTATCTAATTGGTCTGCGGGTCTTTCATTCTGCTTTGTTTAGTAATATTAGTTGGGGAACAGAATTTGTTTTAGAGCAGACTATCAAAAACATTAAACAAAATGGTCTTTCTTGGACAGAATTAAGACCTTTAGGAGACATCGATCGTCCTGAAGACCTTGCTCTATGGTTACAATACCAACTAAAAACGAAAGATATTCCTAAACTGTCAGTCATTATTCCTACCTTAAATGAAGGTAATTATTTGAAAGATACCCTCTTAAGTTTAGTTGGTCATCCCTGCGAAGTGATTGTAGTAGATGGCAGTAGCCAAGACCAAACGATCGAGATTGCCCAATCCTTCGGCGTAAAAGTTATAGTTACTGCACCCCATCGGGCAAAACAAATGAACATGGGAGCAGCAAATGCTAAAGGGGATATTTTGTTTTTTTTACATGGAGATACAAAAGTACCCTCCGATTTTGGGCAACAAATCCTGATTAACTTAGCTAAACCTGGTGTGGTGGGAGGGGCATTCCGATTGGGCATTGACCAGGCAAAATGGGACTTAAATTTAGTCAAATGGGGCGCAAACACCCGATCGGGTCTATTCCAACTACCCTATGGCGACCAGGGCATATTTCTGACCAAAAACATCTTCAACCAGACCGGCGGCTTCCCAGAAATTGCCATCATGGAAGATTTTGCCTTGATCAAAAGACTGCAACAACTGGGGCGAATTGCTATTGCAACTTCAGAAGTTAAAACCTCAGCCAGGCGTTGGCAACGCTTAGGCATTGTGAAAACTACCCTGGTCAATCAAATGATGATTTTAGGCTACTATTTGGGCATTAACCCCGATCGGTTGGGGCGTTGGTATCGTAGCATCAAATAAAATGTCACTTGTCGATTTAAAGTCTGGCTTTTCATGTTATAGTAATAATCTTTGTTTTGCGCTTACTAAGGGCTGACCCTGTGCCTGCGTAGCGTTAATTATTAGGAGAAAAATATGGGTTATGCAGTAATTCAAACGGGTGGCAAACAGTATCAGGTAGAACCTGGTCGGTTTTACGATGTGGAACTACTCCACCAAGAGGCGGGGGATAAGCTCTCCCTCACAGATGTTTTGTTAGTCAATTTAGACGGCACAATTCTGATCGGGCAGCCCCATGTGCCCAATGCTGCCGTAGATGTGACCGTAATGAAGCATTACAAAGCCAAAAAGGTCATCGTCTACAAGATGAAACCAAAGAAAAAAACTCGTAAAAAGAACGGGCATCGTCAACAATTAACCCGAATTATGGTAGATACGATCCGTCTAAACGGTGAATCTGCTTCCCCTACAGTAGAATAGTTTTGCATTAAGGAATACAAACATGGCACACAAGAAAGGTTCAGGTAGTACCCGCAACGGTAGAGATTCAAACGCCCAGCGCTTGGGTGTAAAACGCTACGGCGGTCAGGCAGTGAGAGCGGGCAATATTTTGGTACGCCAACGGGGCACTAAATTTCACCCTGGTAACAACGTGGGTATCGGGAGCGATGATACTCTCTTTGCTCTGATAGATGGCATTGTTGCTTTTGAACGCTATGGTAAAACTCGCCAAAAAGTCAGCGTTTATAGCAGTGAACCTGTTTCTGCCGGTGCCTAAAAGCTATAGCTCAGCCCGATCGTAGGCAGCAATGATCCTCTGCACTAGAGGATGGCGCACTACATCCGATCGGGTAAACTCAACAAAACCAATCCCTTCGACCTGGCGCAAAATATTGCGGGCAATAATCAATCCAGAGGTTTGGTGGGGGGGTAAGTCAGTCTGGGAAACATCCCCAGTGACTACCATTTTAGATTGAGAACCCAAGCGGGTCAGGATCATCTTCATTTGGGCTGGGGTAGTGTTTTGTGCCTCATCGACAATGATGAAGGAGCGATTGAGGGTCCGACCCCGCATATAGGCAAGGGGGGCAAGTTCAATTATGCCTTTTTCCATTAACTGGGGTACCCGATCGGCTTCCATGAGTTCGTAGAGGGCATCGTAGAGGGGGCGGAGATAGGGACTAATTTTTTGCTGTAGGTCCCCTGGTAAAAAGCCCAGTTTTTCCCCCGCCTCCACCGCAGGACGGGTCAGAATTAACCGATCGTAGATATTTTCTTGGAGGGCTTTAACCGCTAGCACCGCTGCCAAAAAGGTCTTACCAGTGCCCGCTGGTCCAATGCCAAAGGTGAGGTCGTGGCTCTCGATTATGTTGACATATTGTTGTTGTCGCCAAGTGCGGGTCTGAATTGTCTGTCCCTGGCGGGTGCGGGCAAGGGGGGGGCGCTGTTTCCATTCCTGGTCTAGGGCACAATCGAGGGCAGTTTGGGCACTGATTAAATCTGCTTCAGCGATGGGATTGCCCTTACTCCAGAGGGGTTCTAGGGTTTCAATTAGCTTGAGCGCCCTTTGGGTTAGAGCTTCTTCCCCTTCTAGCCAAAGTTCCTGTCCCCTCAGCACGATCGATGTGCGGGTAAAGGCTTGGATTTGATCAAGGGCACGATCGAGGGCAAGGGCTGCTGTGAGGTTGGGGATAGGAAAGACTAACCGATCGGTCATTGATTAGAGGGGAGGGGTTTGAAGAGGGGTAACACTAGGGGGCAATTCTAGGTTTTCTTGACCTTCTACTAATTTAGCACTGATGATCTGATCGCCAAGCCTGAGGGAACGTAGCACTTCTTCCCCTTCGATGAGGTAGCCAAATACGGAATAGTTGCCGTCCATTAAATTCAGCCCGGCGGGGGTGAGGTCAGACTCAAAGAGATAGAGGAAAAATTGGGAGGAACCGCCGTTGGGGTCATCGTAGCTGTGAGCCATTGCTAGGGTGCCATAGGCAGAAAAAGGTAAGGTAGGCAATACCCGATCGTAGCCCGCTTCGGCTAAGGTTTTGCCGTAAATGGGCATCGGTTGACCTGGTATGGCAATTTCGAGGGGGACGGTACGGAGTTTGCCTGTGGCTTGGTCAATGTAGCCGTCCGCTTCACCTTCTGGGTCGCCGGCTTGGACATAGAAACCTTCATCGGCACGATTAAAGGTCAGACCGTCATAAAAACCTTCCTGGACTAGGGAGGCAAACTGCCCGCTATTGACTGGGGCATTGTAGCCATCCAGGACTAGCTTCATTGTGCCCTTATTGGTCACCATCTCTACCACTGCCCTGCCCTTGAGTTGGGGGATAGAACGGTATGCCTGGGGTACGGTAAAGGGGAACTTTTGTACCATCGCTTCCTCGATCGTGGTGACAAAGGTGAGGCTCTCTTCTGAGAGGGGGGCAACTTCGAGGCGTTTTTTGTTCTCGATCGCTACTTGGAGGGGGGCAAGGGACTCTACTAATCCATTGTAGGCGGCTTGGGCTTCTGCCTGGTGGAGGGGGTTTACTGCCCCTAAAATCTCTGCCTGCTGTTTACTGACAATTTCTTGCAGTTGGTTCATCGATCGGCGTAAGCTGCTCCATCGTTTTAGTTTTGCGTCCTTGTACATACCCTCTAAAATCTGCTGTACCGACCGGATGGGCGGGTTATCGATGGGGAGGGCATTACGGAGCAAGATACGAGCATCCTTAATTGCCGTGGTGGAGGGCAACTTGGCATAGATGGGCTGGGGGGCTAGCACCAAAACCCAAAGGAGGCAGAGGAGAGCAACAAACTTACGCATCATAGTTTTAAGGCATAGACTTACCATAGGGCATTATCCGATCGATAGCAGGAATTTCAAGTAATTTTTTCTCCCTTGGGCACGATGATATAGCCTGATGCTTCATCCCCTAGAGTGAGGTTTTTTCTTTCCCCCCAATACCACCAATGGGCAGCAACATAGGCGCAGATTAGGCTGTCTAGTTGGTCTTCCACTTCTTTCATTTGCTTGCCTTGGCTGGGAATCTCTGGTAGAGGCGTGGTTAATTTCAGCACTGGGCTGATCTGGGGGAGGTCAGTTTCAATGTGGGTTTTGAGGCGCTTCAGTTCTTGCGCCCGGTCGGCTAGTCTGCCTTTTTTATACTTCAAAATCCGATCGAGACCGAACAAATGCACAATGGCTGGGTGGGGGAAAACCTCAATTTGATGCCTGCCTGGACTCTGGGGGGTAATTTTAGGAGCATGACGGAAGCCCCGATCGGTTAAGGCTCTACCCAAACTGACTGTCCGGGCGGCAAAGGGTCTGCTCAAGTTAGCGGGATAGCAGCCGCCATGAAATTTACCAAACAATTGATGGGTCAACCGATCGGGTAGGCGGGTGCCGGTCTGGTTAGGAATAATAGTAGGGGCATCCACTGCCACTAGGGTTGTTTCAGTTGCCCAGAGGTCTACCCAGTCTAAGATTTGCTCTGGTTCCAACAATCGATCGAGGGTGAGTAAATAGAGGGCATCGGCACGAAATTCTAAACAACATAAACCGCTGGGTTGGGAGCGCCAGCCAAAATCAATGCCTAAAAATCTGGGGGATTGCAATTATTTTATGTCCTAATTCTTAATAAAAACTAATGGGTAATTACTTCTTGAATTTGATTGAGTCGATAATATAAACCCGCTTGTTTTAATAGTTCCCAATGATTACCCCGCTCAACAATTTTACCCCGATCGAGGACTAATATTTGATCCGCTTCCCTTACGGTACTGAGGCGGTGGGCAATCACGATCGTGGTTCTTGTGCCTTGAATTTGTTGCATTGCTAATTGAATTGCCCTTTCAGATTCATAGTCTAGGCTGGAAGTTGCCTCATCAAAAATTAAAATATCTGGATCAACTAATAATGCCCTGGCGATACCTAGTCTCTGTCTTTGCCCACCAGAAAGTCTGAGTCCCCGCTCCCCCACGATCGTGTATAAACCTTGGGGCAGGAGGGGCAAGAAATCATCCACTTTTGCAATTTTACAGGCTTTTTCTACCGATTCTAAAGATGCTTTAGGATTGCCATAAACTAAATTTTCTAATAGAGTACCATTGAATACATCTACTTCCTGATGGACAATCGCTAGCCTTTTACGATAACCCAAAATTTCTAAAGAATCGATCGGTTTTTCATCAATAAAAATCGCCCCAGAAGTAGGAGAAAAATAACGTAATAATAATTTTACTAAAGTGGATTTACCAGAACCAGATTTACCAACTAAAGCAACAGTTTGATAGGGTTCAATAATAAAGTTTATATCTTCTAAAACCTGTCTTTGTCCATCGTAACTGAAGCCTACATTTTTGAATTCAATTTTGCCACTAAATTTGTATTTAACAGGTTCAGCAAAAATATTAGGACTATCTTCTCCTAAAGGCAACTGCATAAATTCATGGAATCGCATCATAGAAGCATAGCGGCGGGCAAAAATTTCCATGAAGGTACTAATTGGCTCCAATTCGGAATATGCCATACTAGAAATCGTTAAAGTAGTAATAAATTGCCCTAGAGTTATTTGCCCTAATAATGTAGCCCTCAAGGTTAATACTAAGACGGCAAATACACCAATTTGAACTAAAGTTCTTTGCTTCGTTCCTAAAATAACATAACCTAAATGGATACCATGAATTACTGATTTAAGCTCCCTTCTTAACCGATCGTGTTGTCTTTTCCATTCCGCTCCTTCCGTAGCAAATGCTTTTACTGTCTTAATGTTAGTGATAATTTCAGAGGTGCGACTTTCGGTATTTTCTTGATGTTTCTCTAACAATTCTTCTTTATTGATTAGACGATATAAATCCCTAACGGAAAATTGTAAAATGAAGATAAAAAATGCCAAAAATAGTAGGGCAATGCCTGGAGAAATCACCAGAATCATAATAAAAATTGCCACTACTCTAGCCAATTTTGGAATCAATTGTCCTGCAACATCAGGATAGGTCCAAGTATGATTAGAAAGCCCCCTTGCTACTCTGCCGGCAATTCTACCTGGATTATTCTCTTCGTAAAAATCTAGGGGAAGAGATAATATTTTAGCGATCGTCCGGTCGGTTTGTTCACGGCGAGAACCCAAAGCAATTACCCAATGAAACCAGGGTCCAACCCAGGGTTGAATTGGTGCCCGCACAACAGTAGCAAAGAAAATAATTGTTAATAAAACTCCCAAAGTAATAGCCCGATCGGGTGCATTAAACCAATGCTTTGCTACTTCTACAAGATTTAGGATAAAAGCATCAATAGGTTGGTTAGAAAGGACATTAAGAATTTGCCCAGTCGTGTAGGGAACTACTAGATCGATTATTTCAAATAGACAGGACATGGCGATACTAAATAATGCCACTCCCCTGTAGGATTTGTAGTAACTAATAACGTCTTTGAAACTTGCCATAACCGATTGAGGTTTGTAATTGGAGAAATTTTTGTATCTAATCTGATTCTATTTTATTCTGTTGGTCTTCAAAGGTTTTCCTAAAGTCCTCTTCATAAATTCTAATAGAAACTAGATCACCAGCCCTTAAACATATTGTAAAGTCGTAGGCTTCGCTAATTTCTTTCATGCCTTTTATATTAAATTCTTCTCCCAGTAAGTCTGTATAAATCTTTTTGTAATCTATCTGTTCAATATGTTTTAATGTATCAGCTTCTTGATAACCAGACTTGAGTGGATAGATAGAGAAGAAAGTTCTGTCACGAGTTAGTATTTTTTGTTTTTTAATACTATCAATACGGGTTTCTCATTTTTTAAAGCATCGGTTATTTTTCTTTCAAACTGACTTCCCAGAGAAATTACAGCCCTTTTTATCTCTACTTCCTCACTAAAAATGAAATTAAGAGGGATTACAAAGATAGAGAGGGAAAAAGATTACTGCTGAGACTTTTGAGTTTCTGAAAGTTTTTTAATTTGCCTCTGTTTTTCTCTCTGCAACAATTCCGGCAAACTGTATTTAGATTTCATAGTGCCTGAAGGGGTCACAATAAAATTTATTGGACTGTCAAGTGTCTCTTTATCGTAAAAGAAGCCCTGTAAGAATCGTCTAATTCCCATAATTTTTTCTTGATGAACTCCACTTGTACTTTATCACATGGTTATATTTGAAGCTAGTTAATCTCAGACCCCTGGAGTAAGGATAACCAGAGATGTTTTACGCCTGCTTTGGTACTATAAAATAGCAAATCTACTAATAACTTTAGCCCTATTCCCTCGATCGTTTTGGCGGAATGATTGCCTTGCATCCGATCGGTGTATAACTCAAAAAATCGATCGAGATAGTCTGCCAAAATAGGATCGCTATGAGGATTTAGTTTTTGAGTATGGCATTTTTCTAACCGCTCTACGGCATGACGGATAGTGGCGTAATGCTTACTGGCGAGATAGGCACTGACTTTGACTAGGGCTAATGCTTCCTCGATGTCTAGCTTTTTTCTGCCCCCTTTGCCCCGCCGCAGGGGACTGGACTGACGTAAGCGCCAAAGCGCCACCCGATCGGTGAGGATGCTATGCAAATTTAAGAACTGTGCCCCTGTCAGCATCTCCTCTGAACCCATACCGGTCAAGGCTTCGAGGGCTAAGAGGACCAAATCTAGGTGGGCTTTAGTATCAGCCATTTAACAATCCCCAAGGGGGCTTGGTTAGTTACGTCTCTGTTCCCAAGATTGCCATAGAGTAAGCCCCCCCACATAGGCATAGCCCAGGGTATACATAACTAAATAGGGCAGGGAGGTATAAAAGGATTCTCGCCAGGCAATGAAGAGCGCTACTAGACCATATAAACAAAGGGCAAGTTCCCCCAATGCCATCGGGTCGAAGGGAATTTTGTAGTGCTTGTCCTGCCACCGATCGGTGTGGCGCTGGATATTGAATTTGGGCGTGCGGCGAAAATTCACCCCGTAATTTAATAAGCCCTCCATCACTGCTCTACTATTGTTGAGGGAAAGCCCCGTGCCAAACAAGGAAAGAAGCATGACCCGATCGAGCCTACCCCACCAACTTTTGGGATATAGCTCCCGTTGGGCTGCCAAATAAAGGATAGAAGGTCCAAAGGCAGCGGGGGTCAAAAATCCCCAAAACCCTATTACTGACTCCTTTAGGCTATGGGTGTCTTGGGGCAGAAGCACCATCGTCGGAATTGACATCAACAGGGCAATTAGGGCACATAGCTGGGTCATATAGCCCGTCAGATGAATGGTAGCTTGACCCTTTGCCAGCCAAGTGAGATAGGGATGATGCCAGACTTGGGGCAGGAGCTTACGGGCACATTGGATTGTCCCCTTTGCCCACCGGAATTGTTGTACCTTGAAGGCTGCCACCGCTACGGGTAGTTCAGCGGGTGCCACGATCGTGCTATCAAAAATAATCCGCCAGCCCTTGAGTTGGGCACGGTAACTCAAATCTGTATCCTCGGCTAGAGTATCCCCCTGCCAACCGCCACTTTCCTCGATCGCTTTTTTACGCCAAATTCCCGCCGTGCCATTAAAATTCAAAAGCCATTGATTTACCGCCCGAGAACGCTGTTCTACAATAAAATGCCCGTCTAAACAAGTAGCCTGTAACTTAGTCAAGAGGGAATATTCGGGGTTGAGGTGCCCCCATCGGGTCTGGACTACCCCAATTTGTTCTGCTTGGGGATGGATGAAGTAATGACTGAGGGTGTCTTTGAGCCAATTCGGTTCCGGCACAAAGTCCGCATCAAAAATAGCGATAAATTCCCCTTCTACCGTTGCCATCCCGTTCTGCAATGCCCCCGCCTTAAACCCAGTCCGCACCGTCCGGTGAATGTAGGTGATCCAATGACCTTTTGCCTGGTATTCCGCCACTATATTTTCTAGTAGCTCCTTGGTGTCATCGGTAGAATCATCCAGCACCTGCACAAACAACCGATCGGTAGGATAGTCCAAATGACAAACCGAATCAATCAAACGCTGGGCTACATAACGTTCGTTATAGACTGGTAGTTGGACAGTTACTACGGGCAAATCCGGCGGAAGAGAGGACTTAGCCGGACGGGGGAGGGGCTTATTAGCAAGAGTTAAAAAGCAGGCATTAAGCCCATAAATTAAGAGCCAGAGGGCGACGACACCGTTAAATGCGGTCAGGAGTGCAATCAGGATTAAAATAGACGACAGCCTCTACAACAACGAGCCATAGATAGTAGAGATACCATGAAAATAGGTATAAAGATATACCCCTGCCTAGGGCATAATTTGATCCCTTAATAGATATGATTTGAATCGTTAGGATTTATTACCATGACAGGCTTCAAAATTACTGTGCCAGCCTCTTCTGGCAATGTCGGACCTGGCTTTGACTGTTTGGGTTGCGCGCTTACTCTCTACAATCACTTCGAGGTGGCTTTGGCAGAAGAACTCCGCATTACCGCCAGTGGTCCCTTTGCCGATCGGGTGGCTAAAAATAAAACCAACCTGGTCTACCAGAGTTTTGATCAATTTTTTGTGCATTTGGGGCAGCCAAAACCGATCGTTAGCCTCCATATTGATGTGCATATCCCATTGTCTAGGGGGCTGGGTAGCTCTGCCACTGCCACGATCGGGGGTTTGATGGCGGGGAATGTGATGGCGGGCAGTCCCCTCAGTTTAGTAGAAATCTTCCAGTTAGCTAGTGTCATTGAGGGTCATCCCGATAATGTTGCGCCGGCGGTGTTGGGGGGATGTCAGTTAGTGGTTGGCGGCAAGGGGGGGGAATGGCAATTATGCCCCGTAACTTGGCATGAGAGCTTTGTCGGGATTACAGCCATTCCAGAGTTTGAGCTATCTACAGCGAAGGCAAGACAGGTGTTACCCAAAGAAGTGCCCTTGGGGGATGCCATTTTTAATTGCGCCCATCTGGGGGTTTTGCTCCAGGGGTTGAGTCGGGGTGAGCCAGACTGGGTAAAACTAGGACTCAAGGACAAACTCCACCAACCCTATCGTCAGCACCTGATTCCCGCTATGGCAGAAGTGGAAGCTCAAGCCCTCAACTATGGGGCATTGGGAGTAGTGATCAGTGGGGCGGGACCAACCCTCCTAGCTATAGGGACAAGAAGCAATAGTGACTCGATCGGGGAAGCAATGGTAAAAGCCTGGCAGAAGGAAGGGATTAACTCTACCTATTTAGTCCTGGGGATAGATAGAGAGGGGACAGTAGTGACTAATCTGCCGGAATAGGTGATTTCCTCTCACTTTTTCCCAGCAGAGATATACTAGGTCAAGTCCTATTTTTAGTCTATGGCTCTGTCAATCCTGCAAACCATTCTCGATCGTGTCCGTCCCCTAGTCCAAGAGGCGGAGGCTTTTTATCTAAGTAACGAAGATACGCCCATAGAATTTGAAAATAATCGCCTCAAAAGTCTGCAAACTAAGGCAAGCACGGGCATAGGCTTGCGGGTGCGGGTGAATGACCGGATTGGCTTTGCTAGTTCTACGGATGTTAGTCGCTTGGATGATTTGATTGATGCTGCCATCCAAACCGCCTCGATCGGGGAGGAAGCTACTTTTAACTTTGCCGCTGGAGAAATGGGCGGGTCAGAAGAAGGATCGAAATTCCAGCATCCCTCCGTTGAGCAACTGGTCTCGATCGGGGAAAAGTTAGTGGCAGGGCTGAGGGCATATAATCCAGAAATTTTGGTTAGTGTGGATTTTCATACCCGATCGGTTAAAAAAGCAATCGCCACCACTGGGGGCACAGCCACTCAAAATGAGCGCCGGGTTGTATCTTGCACTTTAGGGGGCAATTTAGTCCAGGGAGAGGACTTTTTACAGGCTTACGACTATGGGGTAGTCAGGGAAGGAGAGCCGGATTATGAGGCAATTTTAGAGAGAGTAATCCAAAAATATCGCTGGGCAGAAACCCTCACCACGATCGAGTCTGGCTCTATGCCGGTTTTGTTTACCCCCCGTGCCGTAGCTACCGTAATTGGTGGTTTATTTGACACCATCTTATCGGGGCAGTCCATAGCCCAGCGCTCCTCTCCCCTAGCGGGCAAGGAAGGGGAAAAGCTATTTGATCAGCGCCTCACCATCACCGAAGACCCATCGATCGGGGCTTCTGCCTGTCGCTTTGATGACGAGGGCACCCCCACCCAAGCCAAGACCTTCATCGATCGGGGGGTAGTAGAGGGCTTTTATTGGGACAAAAAATGGGGTGCCAAGGCGGGTAGAGCTTCGACGGGGAATGGCTTTCGCAGTGGCTTAAGCAGACCCAACCCCGATACCTGTAATCTTTGTTTTGCCCCTGGCACGATCCCCTATGCCGACCTATTAAAACAAATGAAAACAGGCTTAGTCGTAGACCAAGTATTGGGAGCAGGGCAGTCAAATCAATTAGCAGGGGAGTTTTCGATCAATTTGGAATTGGGCTACAAAGTCCTAGATGGAGAAATTGTCGGCAGGGTAAAAAATACGATGGTAGCGAGTAGTATTTTTGAAGCCTTCGATCGGTTAGTTGACCTCAGCGCCGATCGGGAGTTAGTGGGAGGAAATAGCCTAATTCCTGGTATTCTTTTCGATCGGTTGGGGGTTTCTACTAGGAACTAAATTAGAATTCTTAGGGCGGGCTTGCTCTGCTTAGAAGTTGTTTTAATTTGATAAAACCCGATCGATAGATCGGTCAATCAACTATTGGTCATGCTAATCTATTTTTAATAGTAAACATCTCAAAGAAATAAATTTTTTTCTTTTTGAAATTTACCGATTGATCATTCATTCAATTACTTTTACTTTGTCATTTAAGTATTTATTACTTCCATAGGAGATATAGTCATTAAAAATTCCACCTTCTGCTCCCTAAATTTCTGGGAACAGGTTCTATAATTTGATTAAATTTACACTTAACTAATACGGGATGGACACCCTAGAACTACTAGAATGGCAACGTTTATGCAAACACCTTTCTACCTTTGCCGTTACCAAATTAGGAAAAACTAGAGCTTTAGATGTGCCCATCCCCCCCCGCCTAGAAGACAGCCAACTACTTTTAAGCCAAACTCAGGAATGCTACCGTTTGGATGAAATTATCCCCGGCGGCTTATCCCTAGAAGGAATTAGTGATATAAGAGACGCTCTCAAGCGCGCCGATCGGATGGGGGTCCTCTCCGCCATAGAATTAGTAGAAATTGCCAGCACCTTGAATGGCACTAGGCAGTTGCGCCGCACCCTCGAAAGTGTAGAAGGCTTCCCTCTCTTGCAAGAAATGGTGTCCGATCTCCGTACCTATCCCGAATTAGAACAAGCTATCTATCATTGCATTGATGAGAGCGGCACAGTTTTAGAGAGGGCTTCAGCCAAACTGAGTCGGATCAGGGCACAAATAGGCTCCCTCAAAGACCAAATCTGGCAGAGCTTACAAAACCTGATGCAAAGGAAAGTTAATGCCCTCCAAGATTTAGTAATTACCCAAAGAAACGATCGGTATGTTCTTTCCGTGAAAGCCACCCACAAAGACCAAATTCCAGGGGTAGTCCAGGATAGTTCTAGTAGCGGCATGACCCTGTTTGTGGAACCGGAATCCCTTGTTCCTAAAAATAATCAATTAAGACAGTTACTATCTCAAGAAGAAAGGGAAATTGCTCAAATTTTGACGGACTTGAGCGCCAAGGTCACGATCGTTGCCCCAGATTTACTTAAATTAGTCGAGGTCGTAACCACGATCGATTTAGCCATCGCCCGCGCCCGCTACGGCTATTGGCTTCAGGGTCACCCCCCCGAATTTATTGAGCCAACCCAGCCCATCAACCTCATCCAGCTCAAACATCCATTGTTAGTATGGCAGGAGCGGCAGGAGAAGGGGCATCCAGTCGTCCCGATCGATATAAAAATTGACCCCAAGATCACCACAGTCGTTATCACAGGACCAAATACCGGCGGCAAAACGGCAGCCCTCAAAACCTTTGGCTTAGCGTCCCTTATGGCAAAAGCAGGGCTTTTTGTGCCCGCCCAAGCCCCAGCCCAAATCCCCTGGTTCGATCGGGTTTTAGCTGATATTGGCGATGAACAGTCCCTGGAACAAAATTTATCCACCTTTTCCGGTCATATCAAACGAATTAGCCAAATTTTGACCGAAATTACTCCCCTATCCCTAGTTTTATTAGATGAAGTAGGGGCAGGCACTGATCCCAGCGAAGGAAGCGCCCTAGCCACCGCCCTCCTAGAACACTTTAGTACCCATGCCCGTCTCACGATCGCTACTACCCATTTTGGTGAACTCAAGGCATTAAAATATCGGGATGCCCGCTTTGAAAATGCCTCCGTCGAATTTGATGATGTTTCCCTTGCGCCTACCTATCGCCTATTGTGGGGTATTCCAGGGCGTTCCAATGCCCTTGTGATTGCTAAACGCCTTGGTCTAACGAACTCGATTTTAGAGCGTGCCCAGATGATGGTAGGTAGTGGTAGCGCCGAAATTAACCAGGTGATCAGCGCCCTAGAGCAACAACGCCGAGAACAGGAAGACAAAACCACGATCGTGACCCAACTCCTGCAAGATACAGAACGCCTCCACAAAGAAATTATGCTCAAGTCGGGCAATCTCCGCACCCAATATCAAGAGCTGCGCCTCAAGCAGGAACAGGAAGTAACCCAAGCAATTGCCCAAGCCAAGAAAGAAATCGCCAGAGTGATTCGGAAGTTGCAAAATAGCAACCAGTCTGTAGAAGCAGTCCAATTTGCCGAAAAACGAGTAGAAGAGCTACAAAAACGGCATCTGCCCCCAGCCCCACCCCCCCTCCCCCAGACCTATATGCCCCAAATTGGCGATCGGGTCAAAATTTTAATGTTAGATAAAGTCGCTCAAGTTTTGACCACACCTAACAGTGCCGGTGAATTTTCGGTCAGGCTTGGTACTATGAAAATGACTCTCAATCTTAAGGATGTCGCCCCCTTGGGATGATGGAATCTTTAATGACCGTAGAAGAGGTTGAGAAGGCGTTGGGGCGCTCCCGTCCTTCAATTTACCGCTATGCCAATACTCACCCTGAAGTGCCTAATCTGCCCTTTGATCCCAAAAAACTTAACCCCGAACTGCGTACCGATCGGAATAGCCCCCTTTTATTCCATCCCACCGAGGTAGCCCGCTTTGCCAGAGATGTCCTAAAAATTAAATCAGTTGTAATCGAAGTAAAACCAAACACTGGGGATATGACAATTAAACTATTAGAACAAATCCTGGAAGAACTACGTCAAATCAAACTAATTTTGCAGGAAAAAAATTAGCTATGTCGATCAATTTTTATACTGACTTACCTGCCTTTCATCACCTCACTGATATTACTAACCCTAGTAATTTTGCCCCTGTCCCCCTGGATTGGTGTGTAGTAATTACTGATATTAAAGATTCGACTAAAGCAATAGAAGCAGGCAGATATAAGGATATTAACTTACTTACCGCTTCAACGATCGTGAGTATCTTAAATATTACCCAAGCAATTGAAGTCCCTTTTGTGTTTGGTGGGGATGGAGCAACCATTTTAATTCCCTCTGAAATTTTATGTGTTGTAAAAGCATCTTTAGTTAGCACTAAAAAGTTATCTGAAACAGTGTTTAACTTTGATTTACGCGTAGGCATAATTCCCGTTGAAACTATTATTAAAGAATTTCCGATTTTAGTAGGAAAGTTGGCAATTTCTCCCTTCTATACCCAAGCAATTCTGAGGGGGGGCGGCATCAGTTATGCTGAAAAGTTAATAAAACAAAAAGAAACTGCTCCCCTATATCAACTAAGTAATGAAAATGTATCTATACCAGCGGATTATACAGGATTAGAATGTCGTTGGCAGGATATTAAAAGTCCTAAGGACGAAACCCTCAGTATCATTATTCAAGCTATGACCGATCAACCCGATCGGGTTTATAGAGAAGCAATTGATCATATTACCCAAATTTGTGGCGGGGAAGAATGCCTCCGTCCTGTTAGCACCGATCGGTTACATTTATCATTTAATAGCCGTCAGCTAGAGAGAGAAGCGAAAGTATTTAAGGGCAATAGTTGGCAGAAGTTTATCTATTTATGTTTTATTTGGTTAGTTAACTTGTTGGGTTTTATTTTAATGAAATTCAAAGTCCGTAATCAGGACTTAGATTGGGGCAAATATCCTAACCTAGTTGTTACAACTACAGACTATCAAAAATTTGATGATAGCCTAAGAATGGTAATTGCTTGTACCATTCAAGAACGGATTAAAATAGAAGAATACCTCCAGTTACAATATCAACAAAAAAAGCTCTATTTTGGTATTCATATTTCCGATCGGGCTTTGATGACCTGTTTAGTTTTTGAACGAAATGGCAGACAGGTTCATTTTATTGATGGTGCAGATGGAGGTTATGCTTTAGCGGCTAAGCAACTAAAAAGTCAAATTAAATCTAGTAGATAAACTGGTACTTAGAATAAGGATATTTTCTAATTTGAGCAGGCACAAATGGTAAAAACTAAATGAAAGAAGTTGATTTTTTAATAGTCGGCACCCAAAAAGGAGGTACTACAGCCCTAGCACAGTTTTTAAGTTTTCACCCTGATATTTGCTTTGCTCCGATTAAAGAAGTGCATTTCTTTGACTACGATCGAAATTATCATCAAGGTCAAGAATTTTACCACAGCTTTTTCCCAAACTATAACAACCAAAAATCGATCGGGGAAGCTACACCCATCTATATGTACTTATCAAAAATACCACCTAGAATTGCCCGCTATAACCCCAAAATGAAATTGATTGTATTATTAAGAAACCCGATCGATCGGGCTTATTCTCACTATCAAATGGAACTAAAACGGGGTTGGGAATTTCTACCTTTTAATCAGGCAATTTTGTTAGAACCCCTACGGCTTTTGTTACCACAAAATATCGAAGATGAGCGTTGCCCCCGCCGAGTTTATTCCTATTGCGATCGGGGTTACTATTCCCGTCAATTAAAAACACTCTACCAACATTTCCCTGAAGAGCAAGTCCTAATCCTCCTGCAAGAAGACCTAGAGCAAAATCACACCCAGACCCTCCAACAGGTCTATGACTTTTTGACTGTATCCCCTCCCCCCCAACTCCCCCAACCCCAAAGAGTCCTGGCGGGCAAGTATCAGCCCCTCCCCCCCCGATTGCGGCAAAATTTGCAGTCCCGCTTTGCCCCCGAAATTGAGGCGCTAAGTAAGCTCATCCAACGAGATTTATCCAACTGGTTGACTTGATCCCGAACAAAAGATTAAATTTTTGTTAATCTTGTGGCGACGGATGGCAATCTATATCAATAGGTTGTGTTGTCTTTGTTACCAAAAGCTTGAACTAAATTTTTGTAATTACTGAGGAAAAGTATGAGCGGTGGATCGGTCTCGCCTGTTGTTCTTGTTATCCTAGATGGCTGGGGTCATCGAGAGGAAAAAGATGGGAATGCGATCCTGGCGGCAAAAACTCCGGTGATGGACTCCCTCTGGCAGACCTATCCCCATACTCTCCTCCAGGCTTCCGGTAAGGATGTAGGTTTACCCAAGGGGCAGATGGGTAACTCGGAAGTGGGGCATTTGAACATTGGGGCGGGTCGCATTGTGCCCCAAGAATTAGTCCGTATTTCTGATGCGGTTGAAGACGGCTCTATTTTGGAAAATCCTACCTTAACCAAGCTCTGCCAAAAAATTAAAGGACATAAGCTCCATCTGATTGGGTTATGTTCGGATGGAGGTGTCCATGCCCATATCGATCACTTGATTGCTCTGTTGGGTCTGGGTAAGCTCCACGGTATTGAGGAAATCTGCATCCACGCTATTTTGGATGGCAGGGATACAAATCCTACTTCCGGCATTGCTTACATGGCGCAATTGCAGGATGCCATCGATCGGGAGGGGATTGGCACGATCGTGACGGTGAGCGGGCGTTATTTTGCCCTAGACCGAGACCGCCGGTGGGAGAGGGTACAAAAAGCCTACCAGGTGCTTACTAGCCCCGAATTAGGCGAATACCGGTCGGTTGTCGATTTAATCAAGCACTGTTACAGCCAGAATATTACCGATGAGTTTGTCCCCCCCTCCAGGATTGCGCCAGGCACGATCGAGTCGGGGGATGGGGTAATTTTCTGTAACTTCAGACCCGATCGGGCAAGGGAATTGACCCAAGCATTGGTAGACCCCAAATTTAGCGGCTTTGAGCGCCCATTTATCCCCGACATTCACTTGGTAACTTTCACCCAGTATGACCCCAACCTGCCGGTGGAAGTAGTTTTTCCTCCCCAGACCCTCACCAATCTGCTGGGGCAAGTAGTAGCCAGCCGTGGTTTAAGGCAGTTCCGCATCGCCGAAACCGAAAAATATGCCCATGTCACCTACTTCTTTGATGGAGGGCAGGAGGAAGCCAACCCCCTCGAAGACCGCCATTTAGTGAGCAGCCCCCAAGTTTCTACCTACGACCAGCAACCCGCTATGGCAGCCAGGGAAGTAACCAAGGTACTAAAAGCTGCGATCGAGAAAGGCATCTATTCATTGGTGGTGGTCAACTATGCTAACCCTGATATGGTAGGGCATACCGGCAACTACGAAGCCACGATCGCAGCGATCGAGCAGGTGGACTTCTGTCTTGGGGAACTGCTGGAGAGCATTTCTCGCATGGGTGGTACTGCTCTCATTACCGCCGATCATGGCAATGCGGAAGTGATGTGGGACGAAAACCATAATCCCTGGACTGCCCACACGACCCAGCCCGTGCCCTTTATTTTGGTGGAGGGAGAGCGGCGCAAAATTACTGGCTTTGGTGGAGAAGTTAAGCTCAGGGATGGAGGCAAATTAGCTGATATTGCCCCTACTATCCTAGAGATTTTAGGAATCAATCAACCCAAAGAAATGACTGGTCTTTCTCTAATCGATCGGGTGGAATATGAAGTGCGCAGCCCTAGAATGCCGGTCAAACTCGGTGCATAGGGACATCTCTTCCATTTTTTACTAATCTTTATTCCTCCTTTTAACAAGTTTGACAGGCTATTTGTCTGTAAGAGTTAAATCGATCGGAGGGCAATCAAAAGGGTCAGGTTTCATCTGTAAAATATCGACTTCTTTAGATTATGCTATTTTGTTAGAGTGTTAAAAGATACCCAAACTTCTAATCCGTTAAACAGCGGCGGTATCGCTCACACAAATGAGAAATTACATCTATTAAAGTTATACGATAATCTAACAAAATGTCAGCATTACGCCCTTCTACCTTTAGTTGTTTTTCTAGTGCATCAATTACTTCAATATGAATACCAATTAGGTCGCTTACGGCAAGATTAGCTTGAAATGCCTCCGTGACAAATTTCTCTACCCTCCGATCGGGATCGGATTGAAAATAGGATAAAACTATGTCACGGTACTGAGACCGAAACCGATCGATGACATCACTAGAATCAACCTCTTGCAAAATCAAACCCATGCACTGAGATAATTTTACCGAAAAGTCACCTTAAATCGACTTCTGATATAATTCAGTTGATCAAGCAAAGTTCAATTTACAAGCACAATATCGAAAGATACTCTAGTTTCTCTCTTGTTTTGTCTTTTTGAATTGGATAATAAGTTCTTACATCACAATTGAAACGAAAAAGGTACAAGTATCATGATCTGATTCAAGAATAGCCAATAGTAATATCCATTGCTGAATCGCAATAGGCAATAAAAGAATAAATTGGTTTGCACAAAAAACGATCGGTTGTTATTCTGTCGGTATAAAAAAGAAATGTTCGTCGTTCTGTAGAATAAATCTCTATCTTATTCAAGCTGTAATGACAATTAAGTAAGGTGATTTAGTTTGATCAGGCTTTTTAGTTCAGTGAAAGATAACTCCCGCCATTCTCCTGGTTGGAGTCGATCGAGGCAAAGATGACCAATTTTGATCCGAATTAAACGCAGAGTCGGAAAACCAACATGGGCTGTCATCCGCCGAATTTGCCGATTTTTGCCTTCTGTGAGGGTAATTTCAAGCCAAGCGGTAGGAATGTGGGCGCGATAGCGGATCGGCGGCACCCGATCGGGGATAGTTAGTTCAATTTGTTTGACTTGGGCGGGGAGAGTACGATAGGGAACGCCCTTAAAATTCAAAGTAACACCCCTGCGTAGTTGTTCAAGGGCTTGAGGAGTAGGGATACCTTCTACCTGGACAAGATAGGTTTTAGGATGATGGAATTTAGGATCGGTGAGTTGGTGTTGCAGTCTGCCATCGTTGGTTAATAATAAAAGACCTTCGCTGTCTTGGTCTAGTCTGCCTACTGCATAAACTCCTGGTACATCAATGAAATGCTTGAGGGTTAAACGATTGGGGACGGTTTGACTAAACTGACAAACAACGTTATAGGGTTTATTAAACAAAAGATAACGTTTGGACAAGGCTATTTATACCAGATAACAAACTTATGTTAAACGATCGTTTTTTGTTTTATTCCCTCTTCTTGTTTATCAAAAAATGAAAGGTTGACTTACAAGACCGATCGTTATTTTTTGTATTCTTCTTTTTTACCTCTTCGATCGTTATTCATTTACCTAGTAAAATCTTGGGAGGTGCTAACAAAAATAAAGTACAACTACCTTTTATAGCCCGATCGGGGTAACGGACTAATCCTAAAATACCAGCTTTTTTTAACAGAATATTGCCGCTCACCCCACCCCAGATCATTAGTTCTGCCCACATAGAAAGGTCTGGTTCATGTCCGACTAAAAAGAGGGAATCTGGCACTTGATTCTGGTCTAGCCAATTTTCCCAAGCCGCAAAACTCCCCTCTGGCGCTAACCAATCCACTATTTCTAGGGCAGTACCACTAAATTCAGTCGCTAATATTTGGGCGGTTTGTTTTGCCCTCACTAAAGGGCTGGTCAAAATTAGGTCGCACCTCAAACCAAGCTCATGGAGTTTTTGGGCGACAGCGGTGGTCTTTTCGATGCCTTGGGGTGTAAGTTCCCTTCCCTCATCCTCTGGGGACAGCTCCCGATCGGTGGCAATACCATGACGTAAAAGATAGATGAAGGTCATTCGATTCTGCCAAAGCGGAGGGCATAGACCTCCTCTTCCTTTTCTGTGACAATTTCCACATCTGATTTGGGGCAGGATACACAGAGCAAAATATAGCCCTTAGCATCTAATTCTGCTCCCATTCCCCCCATGCCCATCCCCTGGCTCTGGTCTACTTCCCCCCGCAGGAGTTGGGCAGCGCAGGTGGTACAAACTCCCGTGTAACAGGAGCAGGGCAGGTCTAAACCCTGTTCATGGGCAACATCTAACACAGTCCGATCGGAGGGGACATTCAAAGTGTAGGTCTGCCCTTTGTGGTGAATGGTAGCTTGGAATATCTGAGTCATGGCAGCTATATTCTTGGTAAGATAAGCAAGTTTATCATTGTCAATTGTATGCAAGCGCGCCGTCTTTCGAGAGAGTTAGCCCTCCTTAGTATGAGCCAACTGCCTACCCAGACCCAAAATATTGAAAATAAGACCCTAGAGGATATGGTTTTGGCTTCGGTGCGCTCTCTCCAGGAAGAGGTAAAGGAAATGTTATCAACGGCGGGGGTGGAACTAATGCGGAGCCAGGAAAAGCTCCTTGCCAGCGAACTCCGCACTGCGGACATTGAATCAGCGCGGTCAATGGTACAAGAAGCGATCAATTTAATTGAAACTTCCATCAATCGGGTGGGGGTCGCCCTAGACTTCCCTGAACTCATCCAAGTTTCTCGCCAAGCCGATATGCGAGAATATGCTGTCTCAATTCTCAAAACGATCCATCTCCACCGATCGGAAATTGATGAAATGTTAAACAATTGTTTAGATGGCTGGCAGATCAATCGCTTACCCCATATTGACCAGGGCTTATTGCGGATAGCAACCGCTGAAATCAAACACCTAGATGTCCCTCCCCAAGTGGCAATCAGCGAAGCTGTAGAACTTGCTAAACGCTACAGTACGGAAGATGGCTACCGCTTTATTAACGGTGTACTCCGTAGTATTGCTACCTTAATTAAAAAGCAGAGGGAAATGGATATGTCCTTTTAGGGGAACAGGCGCTGGCGGATGGCATTAGTTTGCCTAATTTGGTCTTGGCTAAATCCTGCTTCCCTAAGATGGTCCAGGTAGGTTTCTGTTTGATAGTTAGCATCCAGGGCAAGGGCATCTTGATACAAATTGAGGGCTTTTTCTTCTGCACCCATACTCCAATAGACTAGGGCTACTGCCACGATCGGGTGGGGGTTGTAGGGTTCTAATAAAATTGCCCTCTCCCCGTGGCTAATTGCCCAGTCCGGCAGACCCGATCGGTGGTAAGCCAGGCAGAGATTATAGTGGGCAATTTCATTTCGGGGTTTAATCAGGGCTGCCCAGGAATGAAGCAAGATGGCGGGCTTTAATTCTCCTCTAACTAGGTAGACTATGCCCAAAGCGTTGGCGGCTTCTACTGCCCAAGCATTTAATTTGAGGGCTTGCCAGAGGGTGCGGGGGGCGTTGGGATGCCTGGCTAGGTGCTGGGTCCAGCCTAAAATGATGTAGCCGGTCACATCTTGGGGGGCAAGGGACACCGATCGTTCTAGGGTCTCGATCGATTCCTGCCAGCGTTGTTGGTTCCTTAGTTCTAAGCCCCGCTGCCTCAATTCGGCAACGGAACCATAGGCGGGTAGCCCCACCAGGAACACTAGGAAAAAGTATCTAACCACAGGGCAGAATGTCAGCTAGGCTATGGGCGGGGCGCTGGAGCCAAAAGGCAGCTAAACCCGCCCCGATCGCTCCTGCATAGTCTTCTTTGTAACTGTCTCCCACATGGAGGGCTTCTGGGGCAGAAATTGCCAGCCGCTCGAGGGCATAGTCAAAAATAGCTCGATCGGGTTTGGCAGCCCCGACTATAGAAGAAAAGATGACTGCATCAAAATAACTGGCTAGGTCAAGGGCATCTAACACGGGCAATAGCCTAGAGTCAAAATTAGAAATAATGCCTAGTTTGTAGCCCATCGATCGGAATTTTGCCAAACTAACCGGTACATCGGGGTAAACCTCCCAAGGCTGAGCCGTAGCAAAAAATTCGTAAAGCCGGCGAAAAAATTGGTCAAAATCGCCAAACTTGTCATAATCCCCCGATCGGGTAAAGGTCTCCAGAGCAAGATTGAACCACCATTCATATTCTAGGGCGGGAATTGACTCAGGAGCGCAACCAGGAAATGCCATGGGGGGCGCATCCCGGAAGGATGCCATAAAACATCGATCGATCCTAGAGGCATCCAAAACCACGCCAAATTCCTGGCATACCAATTGATACATCTGCCCTACACTGCCCCTCACCCCAAATAGAGTGCCCACAGCATCAAAGTAAATTACCTTCATAGGGGATAAATTCGCAGACGGCGGTTAGGCTCTACGCCAAAGCTATCCGATCGGAGTTGGTAATGCTCTACTAACTCATGTTGCATCTTGCGGATACTAGAAGAGCGGGGTAGAAGTTCCACCGCCTGCCCCTTGGGAATCACGATCTGCTCTACCGCCAATCTTGCCTCCTCCAGGGCTTCTAACTCATCTTCCGAATCCCCATAGGCAAAGTCCTGCATATCCGTCAGGGGTTCATCTAGGTGTAACATCCGCCTGAGGGCGCGAGTAATTTGGGGCAGGCTATTATTTTTGACCGTATGGACGGGAATAGAACGGCTTTCGATCAGTTGCCGCAGTTTGCTATTGCCCCTGAGGTGAGTGCGGAGAGTAAGCACCAGATCGGCATTATCGATGTCCTTGCAGAATATAACCGGCAGTTGGAGAGTATGACAGACCTGCTCTGCCTGGTGGCGGCTTACCCCATAGAGATAGACATAGCTCACATCTCCATTTAACTCCCTCAGGTAGTCAGGAATGTAGGTTTCTTCCTCCTCTTCTTCCATTTCAAGGGGGAGGGGCTTCATCTTGCCCGTAGACCGCCAGCCCCTGGCATGGGGATTGGTGAGCAGGTCGGGGTTGGGGGCTAACTCTTGAATGATGGTCACTTTGCCCGTCTCGTCTACTGCCCGGATTTGTTTGCCTACTTCTCTGCCCCGCAAGAGATTATCGATCGTTTCTGCCACATCTTTATGGACAACCCAGCGGTAGCGCTCAATCATTTCTACGGCAATATCAAAGGTAGGGGGGGCTTTGCGCTCTAGGATGCTCTTCTGGGTGCCCCGCTTCCTGGCTTCTTCGTCCCCCAAGGTGACAGACTGGATGCCCCCTACTAAATCCGAGAGGGTAGGATTTTTAATCAGGTTAGCAACTTCGTTACCATGGGCGGTGCCAATCAGTTGTACCCCCCGCTCAGCGATCGTTCTGGCAGCTAGTGCCTCCAATTCCGTACCAATTTCATCGATCACAATCACTTGGGGCATATGGTTTTCGACTGCTTCGATCATCACGCGGTGCTGGAATTCCGGTTGGGCGACCTGCATCCGTCTGGCTTTCCCGATCGCTGGGTGGGGTATATCCCCATCGCCGGCAATTTCGTTGGAAGTATCAATAATGACTACCCTCTTGCCAAATTCATCGGACAGGATGCGGGCAATTTCCCGGAGGGCGGTAGTTTTGCCCATGCCAGGCTTACCCAGCAGGAGGATTGACTTGCCCGTTTCCACCAAGTCCCGAATTAGCTCACTACTGCCGTAGATCGCCCTGCCTACCCTACAGGTAAGCCCAATAATGGTGCCCCTGCGGTTCCGAATGGCACTAATGCGGTGCAGGGTTCCTTCAATCCCCGCCCGATTGTCCCCACTAAATTCCCCCACCCGGTCGATTGCCCCCTGTAGCTCCGCCGCTGTGACCGGCTCAGGGCGCAGATAAGCCACCCCATCAAAGTATCTTGCCTCAGGGGCACGCCCCAAATCCATCACAATTTCTACCAATTGGTCTAGGTTACCCCGATCGATTAGGTGTTGGCGGATCGGGTCGGGCAGGATAGCCAATAATTGATCGAGATTATCTGTAACCTGTCTACGCAAGATGTCCGACATAGTTTTTATAGGTGAGTTTTTTCAAAGGGGAAATTAAAGCCCTGACCCGATCGAGGGCTTGGGCAAGAATCAGGGGGTAGTCTTCAATCTTTGCCCCCATGGGTAGGGCATCCAAGAGGTCAGCAACTAGGGTACGGGCGTAACTACCATAGGCGATGCCATGAATAGGTAATCCCCCCAACTTACTAACAGTGGTACCATTGGTTCCCCCCGCCAGTTGCACAAAACCCGGTAGCTGCATATTTAATACTTTTTCCCCCAGTGCCAGGGCTTGCTTGGTAGTACCAGCCCCAATATCGCCGCTCATTGGTCTACCATCAGTCTGCCATAGAAGTTGGGGGGGCGGGGGCTTCATCACCAATAATAACTGTCTTAAATTCTTTTCTAGGTTTGGATGATCCGGAAAGCTGACTGCTACTAACTTGAGCTTGACTAGCCAAGGAGCCATGTCCCGCCAGAGCTGCCCAAAGGAATCTACCCGATCGGTGGTGGTATGAATCTCCAGAGCATCGATGGGTAAATCTCCCAAGTCCTGCCAACGGTAGGAATGCTCCCTGGCGCTAATAATATCAATAGGGCAGACGGACAAACAACGCCCGCAACCATAACACCGATCGGTGATTACTCCCGCCCCACTTATAGCATCGGCAGGACAAATTTTTTGACAGGGAACACTACAGTCGGCTACACAAAACTGGGGATTAAATTGCGCCTTACGGAAATGTAAGTCCTCCCCATTGTTAATACTGACCATCAACCAAGGCGACCGATCGGGTTCATAGTGCCTTGCTTCCTCAATCCCGCTCCTAGCAGCCCCTATCACCCCCGGGTCCGCTGCTACATCTATACAATCTGCCCCCCCCAAAGTATAGATAAAACAAAGATTCCGGATGGCAGGCAGATACTGGTAACTAGCACCGCAGATGAGCTTAAACCATTGCCCCGATCGGAGGGCATCTAGGGGGGAAGGATAATTCATTGCACAGGCGGGGAAATTCTAGGGAGAAGAGATCGTGTTTGGCGAGGAACTTTCCCCCTTGTTAGTAAATTCCTGTAAAGACTCAAAACCGATCCACTCATCTTCTTCTAGGGTGCCTGGGGTGAGCACCAAATACTTTAATTCTACATCCGGTGCCAGGGTAATTACATCCCCATGCTGGAGGTCGTAGGAATTAACCTTGGTCTGGCGGTTGATTGTAACACCATTGACACTGGGCTTGCCGTCCGTACCACCATCCAGGATACGGTAAAGATACTTGCCAGGCTCCGATCGGGGGATACGCAACAGGGCAGCATGGTGCTTAGACACAAACTTAGAATAAATCTGGATTGTATTGTCTGTTTGCCTCCCGATCGTGTAGCGTGAAGCCCCAAGGGAAATTTTACGTTTGCCCCTTGTATCGGAAATTAGTAAAGTATATTGAGTTTCAGGCTCTTTCATTGCGGCAGACGGTACCTACACAGTTAAAGGATAATATAATAAATGTTCCCAGCAATACCTTAATTGTGCTTTGATAGCCAAAATATTTTACTGCAATTATCTCGACTATGGAAATCCTCGAATTAAAACGTCAAGTTGAACAGCTAGCTTTACGCCTGGGGCAAACCCAGGACTATCTTTGACCTCCCTACCCTCAATGCCCGCATCCACGACCTAGAGCATCAATCGGCAGCGGCAAATTTTTGGGAGGACGGGCAACAAGCCCAAAAAGTGCTGAAGGAACTAGACCGTGTAAAGTCTACTGTCAATAATTGGCAGGCTTGGGATGCCACCCTAGAAGACCTCCAAACCCTCCTAGAGCTATTGGGGGAGTCCCCAGACCAAAGTCTCCTTCAAGAAGCCCAGAGCCGCCTATTGCAACTCAGTCAAGACCTCGATCGGTGGGAGTTAGAGCGCCTATTATCAGGTCCCTATGACCAAAATGATGCGGTTTTGACCATCAATGCCGGGGCGGGGGGTACGGATGCTCAGGACTGGGCGGAAATGCTCCTGCGGATGTATACCCGCTATTGCGAAAACCGGGGGTTTAAGGTGCAACTATCGGACCTCTCGGAGGGGGAAGAAGCGGGCATCAAGTCTGCCACAATTCTGGTGGAAGGGCGCTATGCCTATGGTTACTTAATTGCGGAAAAGGGTACGCATCGCCTAGTCCGCATCTCTCCTTTTAATGCCAATGACAAGCGCCAGACTAGCTTCGCCGGCGTAGAGGTAATGCCCATGCTCGACCATGACGTAGAACTAGAACTTGATCCCAAAGACCTAGAGATTACCACCACCCGATCGGGGGGCAAGGGGGGGCAGAATGTCAACAAAGTTGAAACTGCTGTCAGAATTACCCATATTCCTACCGGCATTGCGGTTCGTTGTACGCAGGAGCGTTCACAATTGCAAAACAAAGAAAGGGCGCTCCAACTCCTCAAGGCAAAACTGCTGATTATTGCCCAAGAACAGAGGGCACAGGCGATCGCTGACATTAGGGGGGACATGGTAGAAGCTGCTTGGGGCAACCAAATTCGTAACTATGTTTTCCATCCCTACCAGATGGTCAAAGACCTCCGCACCGGCATCGAAACAACGGATGTGCAAAGTGTAATGAACGGAGAAATAGAGCCTTTTATTCAAGCCCAATTGCGGGCAGCAAATAACGAAAATTTTCAATAAGTATTGGCACTTCTTCCATTGGTCAATATGTAAAGTAAATTTCCGCCAATGCCAACCAATCCGGAGTTTAGCCCCTTTTTCGATAAAATTACAATCAATCCTAATTATCTATAGCCATGCGCCTCACTACTGTCAAGTTATTGATCTTCCCTGTGGGGAACCTATGGTTATCCCTTGCCCTAGAAGGAGTGAAAAAAGTAATCCCCCGTCCCGAAATAATTAAGGGTAGGCAACCATACTTGGGGCTTTGTTATTTTGAAAACCAGGAAGTGACTGTCATAGATTTGTCTCAAAAAATATTGGGTCAGGAGTTTCGATCGGATAAGTCGTACCTAATCGTGGTGCAATCCCCCAAAGGGCTTTATGGCATTACCGTTACCAAGTTGCCCCTCATGCGGGATGTGCCCTCTAATCAACTCCACCCAGTGCCGGCGGAATATAGGGAGCGGGACACCCTCAATATCGCTAGCCATATGTTACAGGTTAGTTTACAGCCTAATCAGGCAGAAACCGTCTTCCTGCTAGATGAGAAACGCTTGATTGAGCTGATCTAGCGAAGCTCTGTCTTAATAGAGATTTAATAAATGGTAGGGGTGGAATTCTTGACTAATCTTTACAATCTGATACATTAAAAGAGCAAAAACTTTTTTGCAAATCCTTTTAGTCATTAGCAATTAAAGGTAAAAAAATGACCACTGCAATTCAAAGACAAGAGCGGGCTTCCCTCTGGGAACAGTTCTGTCAGTGGATCACCTCGACCGAAAACCGCCTCTACATCGGCTGGTTCGGTGTGTTGATGATCCCCTGCTTACTCG
>Ga0272446_1001268_pt1 | contig 37094 bp, 26 predicted proteins | sample YNPCB0061_FD_194587 | JGI IMG/M metagenome (GOLD analysis project Ga0272446, IMG submission 194587) | Hot spring microbial mat communities from Yellowstone National Park, WY, United States - YNP-CB-006-1 | ecosystem: Environmental > Aquatic > Thermal springs > Hot (42-90C) > Sediment | place...
AGAGCAGGTCGCGGTTCTCGGGAGCCGCGAACAGGATCTTGAATACGACGTCCAGCTTGGGGTCGAGGCGCTTGATCATGACGGAGCATCTCCCCCATCGGACACGCGCGGTCGAAGGTTGCGTGCTCGGTGGCGATTTCCAAAGGGCCTTGCGTTGGGGCCGTGCAAGGCATGGCAGGCGCGTTTCAACCGATGCGCTCGCCGGGTGCCGCGTCGTCGGCGCGCGAAGAGGCCCGGTCTGCCGCGCCAGCCGCTTGATCTGGGGTAGGGCGGACCCCGCCACACCGGTTGGGGCAGGCACCGGCGGGCCATCCCCGCTCAGGGAGCCGCGATCCCTGACGAGCCCAGCGCTCGCGCATCGATTGGACGCGTTGTAAGCTTCACGAACCGTGCGAACTCCCCGTCTTCTGGCCCTGATGCTCGCCATCGCCGCGCCCGCGGCGGCGATGCCGGTGCAAGACGCGAAGGCCGACTTCAACCCGGGAGGTCGTCCTCGTCCGGGCACGCCGCGTCCGGGCACGCCGCGTCCGGGCACGCCGCGTCCGGGCACGCCGCGTCCGGGTGCCGCGCAGCCCGACCAGCCCGAGGGGCCCGGCAGCAACGCGCTCATTCAACGATACATGGGCATCGTGCTGTCGCGTCCGTCGGCGGCGTTTCCGCTGCGCCGGCTGACCGAGCTGTACAGGGAGCGTGACGGTGACATCACGAGGCTGATTGCGGATCTGGAGCAGCGTGCGGCGGCTAGCGGCGCGGATCAGTGGGCCGCCAAGGTGGCGCTTGCAGGGGTCTACCGACTCGAGAAGCGGGTCGACGATTCGATTCGTCTGCTGCGGGAAGCGTTGCAGGTTCGTCCCAACGACGCAGAGGTGTCGCGCGCGCTGGCGGATGCGGTGCTCGAGCGGGGAGATCTGGCGGAGGCTCGCACGCTGTATGAGAGTGCGCTGGCGAAGGCGAGCGCGCAGCCGGACAAGGAGGAGATGCTGCGGGCGCTGGTGCGCATCGCGCTTGATCAGAAGGACTTCGCGGGCGCACGGGGATACCAGCAGAAGCTGGTGGCGCTGGCGCAGGGGTCGCTGTTCGTGCGGGCCGAGCTGGGGCGCGAGCTGCTGGCGCGCAGCGAGTACGAGCAGGCAGAGGCGGAGTTCCGCGACCTGGTCAAGGCGGCCGCCGGGGACAACCGCACGCTGGCGCCCGCCCTGCGCGACCTGGGAAGCGTGCTGATCCGGGAGCGCAAGAACCAGGAGGCCATCGAGGTGCTTCGTCGCGCCCTGGCGATCGCGGGGCAAGCCGCGGGCGTGCGCACGGAGATCCACAAGCTGATCACCGAAGCCTATCGCGCCGAGGGCAAGCTGCCGGAGCTCATCGACCTGCTTGCCAAGGAGGGCAATCCGGACTTCGAGGAGCTGGTGACGCTCGGGCTTCTGTACGAGGAGACGGGCCAGGTGGATAAGGCCCTCGATGCGTACCGGCGGGCGCTGCGGTCGAACCAGCGTCACATCGACACGCGCCTGAAGGTGATTCACATCTTGCAGGCGCAGGGCGAGCTCGACGAGGCGGTCAAGGAGTACGAGGCGCTGGTGAGGGCGGTGCCCGGCAACCCCGAGTTCGTGTTCGAGCTGTGTGAGATCCTGATCCAGCGGGGCGATCGGGCCAAGGCGCTGCAACTGCTGACGCAAGCGGAAGCGCGTACGCGCGACGACGACCAGCTCGCGCGTCTTGCGGATTTCTACGAGCGGATCGAGGAGAACGACAGGGCGATGCGGATCATGCAGCGCCTGGGGTCAGGCGGGTCGCGCGATCCACAGTACGTGATCGACCTTGGGGATCGATATTTCCAACAGGGAGACAAGAAGAAAGCGATCGAGACGTGGGCGCGTCTCAAGACGATCCTTGCGAACCGGGCCGAAGCGTTGGCCGCGCTGGGCGAGGTGTACCTGGACCACGACATGGCCGCCGAGGCGCTCGAGGCGCTGCGCGAAGCAGCCGCGCTCGCTCCCAAGAACCTGCGTCTGCTCAAGAGCCTGGCGATGGCGCTGGAGCGCACGGCGGCAGCGTCGTCGGGCCGGGCGTCGGTCGGCACGCGCTACGTGGAGGCGCTCAAGAGCTGGCAGCAGCTCCTCGACGCCGCAGTTGCGGCCAACGACGCCGCGCAGGCGCGCGAGGCGCGCATGCACATCGTCACGCTTTGGAGCCTGTCCAAGCAGCTTCCCGCGCAGGTGCCGCCCCTGAGCCGCGCTTTTGCGGCCAATCCGCCCAACGTGGACGCGGGCTGGATGCTGTCCGAGGTGCTCATCCGCCTGCAGCGGCTCGCCGAAGCGGAAGCCGCCCTGGTTCGTCTCACGCAGCTTCGCCCCGGCGACGCCGAGGCGTTCCTCTCGCTCGAGCGCGTGTACGTGATGCAGCACAAGCTCCAGGAGGCCATTGCCACGCTCGACAAGCTGGTGCGTCTCGACCCGAAGCGAGCACGGCAATACTACCAGCGCATGGCCCAGTACGCCGCGGAGCTGTACCGGGACGACGACGCCATCCAGTATGCGGCGCAGGCGGTTGCGCTGGCGCCCGACGACGCCGAGGGGCATCGCAAGCTCGGCGAGATGTATCGCAGGCGTCAGGACAACGACAAGGCGATCGGCGAGTTCCGCGCCGCCATCGCGAAGAACGATCGCTTGTTCCTGGTGTACTTCGACCTCGCGGAGCTGCTGCTGGCGCGCGGGCAAGCGGACGAAGCCGACCAGCTCTACCGCCGGGTCGTGCGCACCTGTCCCGACGAGGAGATGGTCGCGAGGGCGGCGCGGCTGTCGATGCAGATCAACCTGGGCCGCGGCACCCTCGAAACCCTCGAACGGGAGCTGCTGCCCGTGGCGCTGGGGCACCCGCAGAAGCATGTCTACCGCCGTCTGCTGGTCGATCTGTACGGGGCCATGACCTTCCCACTGGTGCAGCGCGTGCGCTACGCATCGGACAAGGAGGCGGAGGCGGCGCGAGCGGATCTGGCCAAGATCGGTACCCGCGCGGTCAAGCCGCTGCTCGACGCGCTCACGGACGACAACCAGGCACAGCAGCTCATCGCCATCGAGGTGCTCGCGTTCGTGCAGAATCGCAGTGCGGCGCCGGCGCTCTTCGCGTTCGCGACCGGCCAGGCCGAGCTGTTGCTGCGCACCAGAGCGATGGTCGCGTGCGGCGCGCTCGACGATCCGGCGATGCTCCCGCGGTTCAAGGCGCTGCTGTCGCCGGATGGTGACGCTCCGGCCATGCTCGGCGGTCCCATCCTGGTCGCCGCGGCGTGGAGCGTCGCCCGCATGACCGACCCCAAGGCGCTCCCGTTCATCCGGCAGCTCGCTCGCCAGGGCGCCCCCGAGATCCGCGCCCTCGCGATCCTCGGCCTCGGCGTCGCACGGGACCGTGCCTCCGTCGGCCTGCTCGACGACGTCATCCGGTCCCCCGAGGCGGGCAACGTGGCGAGGGCGGCGGCAGCGTATGCGCTCGCCGAGATGAACGCCACGGCGCAGGCACCCGCGCTGTCGTCGATGGCGCGCGGCAACGACGCGATCCCCAGGCAAGCCGCGCTGGTCGCGCTCGCCCGGCTGGACCGCGACCGCGCCAAGGATGCCATCGCCGAGGCGCTGATCGACACCAACCCAGGCATTCGCAAGGCCGCGCTCGCCGGTGCCGTCGTGCTTGCAGGGCACACCGCGCGCAGAGTCCACCCCTTCGATGTCCCGGAGGGCGGTATCGACGTCCGGGCCATTCTCCAGGGGCTCGTGTCCTCCGACAGCACGCCGGCCGACCGGGTGCGCGCGCTCGAGCTGCTGGAGGAGCCGCTGACGGTCGCCGCAAGGCAAGCCGTGCGAACGTCGCCGGACCGCGCCCAGATCCTCGCCGACGCGCTGCTGGCCCGGCCCGACCGCGTCACGTTCGCGCCCTTCACCGACGGTATCGACGAGCTGCCCGAAGCGCAGCGGGCCAAGGCGGATCAGGTCGCCGCGCGCATCGCCGCGGCGGTGGCGCCGGACTTCCTGATCCTGGTGCGGCATCCGTCGGTGGACGTACGCATACGGGCCCTTCGCGTGCTTGCGCGCCAGCCCACCGCCGAGGCCCGCAAGGCGATGGTCGGGGCACTTCACGACGACGACGAGAGCGTTCAAAAAACGGCGTTGTCGTTGTTGGGAGACATCGGGAGCGACGACACGAGCCTGGCGGTGTCCGAGATCCTCGGCACCAGCCCGAGCTGGGCCTTCCGCGTCCAGGCGGCCCGGGCGCTGGGCGCGATGCAGAGCGGGCACGTCCCTCGCGCCGCCATCGACGCCCTGGCCCGTGCTGCCCGACAAGACCCTTACGCGCTCGTTCGTCAGGCCGCGATCGAGGCCCTGGCGAAAGCGGCGCCCGCCGAGGCCCGCGGTGTGCTGGCCAGCGTGGCTGCCAGCGACCCGGAACCTCGCGTCAAGCAGCTCGCGCAGAAGCTCCTGTCCGGCGGATGAACGCGTCCGGTGCGCCGGCGTGCGCGGTTCCCGGCCCTTTCCGCCCGCCAGGTCCAGCAAATCCACAGCCCGCGGACGGATTGTGGTAACATCCAGCCCCAGGCCGGACCTCGAGGCCCAGCCGCAAGGTCGGGAGCGACCTGACCGATTCATCGAACGGACAAATCGCGCGCATGCCCTGGGTCCTGATCCTCTTGCTTGTCGTTGCCGTCGTGGCCCTCGGCGCCTGGCTTCTCAGCAGGAAGCGCGACGAGCCGCCGGTCGCGATAGGCCAGGGGAACACGTCCGAACGCGAGGTTGATGGCCTTCTGACACGTGCCGACGACCTGCTCGCTGCCCCGCCCGCCCGAGGGAGCGTGGCGCCGCCCAAGCCCAAGCCGTCCGCGCCGCCGCCCGCGCCGCCCCCGCGCAGCGACGACGACGACGAGCAGGACATCACGCTCGTCGGTGTGATGCCGGATGAGATCCGCGCGCTGCAGAAAGGCTACCGCGACATCCGCCCCGAGGAGGCGGTGCAGGGACGCTACGTTCCGGAGGACGCCGAGATCGAGATTGGCCCGGAAGAAACGGTCGACCAGGTGTTGATCGACGAGCTCATCGCGGACGAGCCAACCGGTCCGCACTCGTTCTTCACGGTCCAGACCGTTGCGGTGACGGACATCGGGCGCAAGCGCAAGGCGAACGAGGACGCCTACATGGAGATTCCCGAGGCGTTCGTGTATGTCGTTGCGGACGGCATGGGCGGGCATGCGGCGGGCGAGGTGGCGGCGGGCATGGCCGTGAACGTGATACGGGATGCGTTCGAGCGCTCGGAGTTCGGTGGTCCACCGAACATCCTGTGGCCCCGACGCGCGGACGAGCTGGCGCGATCGATCGAGACGGCGAACAAGGAAGTGTACGCCAGGGCCATGAGCGAGGACCGTCTGAACGGGATGGGCACGACGGTCACGGCGCTGCGATTCGCGCCTCAGAAGCGTCGGGCGTATGTGGCCCACGTGGGCGACAGCCGTTGCTACCGGATTCGCCGCGGCCACATCCTGCGTCTCACCAACGATCACACCCTCGGCAACCTGATGGGCGCCAAGGGCAAGCTGGCAGCCCAGCTCAGCCAGGCGGTCGGCGTGAGAGAAGACGTCAAGGTCGACCTGACCATCGACCGGCCGGAGCACGACGACCTGTACGTGCTGTGCAGCGACGGCCTCACAAAGATGGTGCCGGACGACGTCATGAAGGAGATTATCCTCGAGACGCCAGACCTGAGCGAGTGCGCGCGAAAGCTGATCGACGAAGCGAATGCGATGGGCGGCTACGACAACATCACGCTCATCCTGGCGAAGGTGACGGCCACGTCATACGCGGAGAGGGACGACTTCGACGTGGACGTGGCGAGCCAGTAGGCCGCCGGCCGATCAACGCGGCAAGGTTCCCGCGGCCTGCAGCAGCACGATCATGGTGCCGCACAGCGCCGGGTCGAAGATGAGCTGCGGGTCTAGCGTCGCCAGCGGTTCCGCCTCGACAAGCTCCCACCCGGCTCGGCGCCACCGCACCACCAGGCCCGGGTTCCGATACTCCGCCATCACCGGCCCTGCTTCGAGCGTGTGCAACCGGCCTTTCGACCGAGCCCGGACCACCGTGCGCTCCCCCAGCGTCTCCACCATAAAAGCATCGTAGGGCGCCGTCTCGAAATCCCGCGCGTTCAGGTGCACGCGCGGCTTGTCCCGCCAGGGCGACCCGGCCGTCGGACAGAATGTCGTGCAGTTGCCACACTCGTTACAGAAGTCGGCGATATTGACGATCTGCGTGCTCTGCCGAACCTCCAGATCGACCGTGCCGTCGACGATCAGCTCGCCGCCGACCAGGGCGAACGACGGCAGCTCGAGACGCACGGGGGCACACTCGTACGCTTGATTGGCCCGATTGGGGCAAACGGTGACGCATAGGCTGCACATCTCGTCGCACCGCAGGCACCTGGAAGCCTCGTTGCGCGCGGCCTCGTCGTCGAAGGGGTGGACCACTTGCTCGAAGCCCGCACGGTGGTCGACGGCCAGCTCGGACGGGCGATGGCCCATCACCACGCGCGACCGTTGCTCGAGCAGCTCGACGCGGTTCGGGGCGGGGTCGGCGGAGCTCCCGGCGCGCAGGTGGACTCCATGCCGGGCAGCGATCGCCGCCGCGATCCTCCGGCCGTCGGCCACGGCCTTGATGACCGTCGCCGGGCCCCGGGCCACGTCGCCTCCGGCGAAGATGCCGTCGACGCCCGTCTCGCACGTGTTTTCGTCGACGCGGATGGTTCCGTCCTTGCGTCGTTGGACGCCCAAGGAATCCAGGAAGTCGAGGACGGGTTCCTGGCTGATGCCGACGAGGACGGTGTCGCAGGGCAGATCGACTTCGTCGCCGGGGATGGGGACGGGGCGGGGGCGCCCGGAATCGTCGGGTTCGCCGAGCTTCATGCGCGCGCAGCGCAGCCCGGTGACCTTGCCGCCTTGCTGGAGCACGGCGATGGGCGCCAGCAAGTCGCGCACGGTGACCCCCTCGGCCATCGCCGCCTCGATCTCCTCCGTATCGGCCGGCATCTGAGCTAGCGTTCTTCGGTACACGATGGTGACGGACCCCTTGCCGGCGACGCGCCACGCCGTGCGCGCGGCGTCCATCGCGGAATTGCCGCCTCCGATGACCAGCACGCGGGGGCCGATGGGAGGCGCATCGCCGTGGCGAACCGCTTCCAGGAACGTCAGCGCGTCCATCACGCCCCGGGCACCCTCTCCCTCGATGCCAAGCCTGCGGCCGGCCTGCGCGCCCGCCGCCACGACCACGTAGTCGTATCCGTCGTTGCGCAAGGACGCCACGGTGAAGTCGCGGCCGGCCGCGGTCTCGTAGCGCACTTCCACGCCGAGGGCGCGCACGCGCGCGACGTCGTCCATGATGGTCCGCGTCGGCAAGCGGTACGTCGGAATCACACGGCTCGCCATGCCGCCAGGCTCCTTGCGGGCGTCGAGGACCGTCACGCCGAACCCCGCCTGGGCCAGGTAGTAGGCCGCGGACAATCCTGCGGGCCCCGCCCCGATGACGGCAACCTTCGCGTCCACGGGGTGACCGCGTGTCACGGCCGGCTCCTCCGGACTGCGCTCCACGGCATGTCGCTTGATCTCCCGGATCGCCAGCGGGTCGTCGTACAGGTTGCGCACGCAGCGGTCCATGCACGGATGATCGCACACGCGGCCGGTCACCCCCGGCAGCGCATTGGTGAGCAGGATTCGATCCAACGCCTGCCGAGGCTGGCCCGACGCGACATCCGCCATGTAACCGGGGATGTCCTGGTGGGTTGGACACGCCTCTTGGCAGGGCGCGGCGATGCAGTCGAAGGGGCCGAGCGGGCGTGCGCCCTTGAACGCGAGCGGTCGCGCGCGGCTGCGCAGCCGGCGATCTTCGATCACCTGCTCCGCGTGCCGCGCGAGGTTCTTGCGCGCACACCCCGCAACCGACGACGCCGCCGGCTCGCCCGCCACCCGCCGGATGTACTCGTCCAGATTGCGGGCCTGCAAGGCTTCGATCTCCGTCGCAAGGCGTTCGAGGTACTGTGCCAGCCGCGCATACCCGCCAGGCTTGAGCAGATCCGTACATGTGGTGACCGGCCCCAGACCGTCGGCGACCAAACGCGGAAACCGGATGGCGTCCGCACCGCCGCAGAACGACAGCGGCACAGCGCCGTCGAGCCGCTCGGTGACGAGGTGCGCCAGGGTCAACGTCAACGGGTGCAGCGCCCTGCCGGACAGGTACATCGTTTTCTCGTTCGGTGGGAAGACGCCGCGGTGATTGAGCACTTCCAGCGTATTGGATAGCTTGATGCCGAACCCACGCCCCGCCCTCTTCGCAGTATCGTGCAGCGCTTCGGCCATTTGCATCGCGTCATCGAACCGCGGGTCGTGCTCGAACGCGGAGTCGGGCACCTGGATGTCGAACCCCATCCGGTCGTTGAGAATGCCGCGCAAGCGATCGGGACCCAGCAGGGTCGGATTCAGCTTCACCCAGGTGTCGACCCCGAGGTCGGTCAGCAGATAGGTGGCAATCCCCGCGATCTCCGCCGGGGGACAGCCATGCATGGTCGACAGCGTCACGAGGCCCGAGATCCGCGCGGGAATGGGCAGATCACGGACAGGCGGGTACACCGACGCGACCGCGTCGACGACGGCCGGAAGCTCGGCGGAGGCGTCGCGCATGCGCCGCAGGAATCGCTGCACCTTGTCGGATTGGATGCCCGCGAGGTCGTAGCCCACGCTCATGTTGAAGATCGCGCCGGGCGAGGGCAATCCCAGACGATGGGCGAGGGCATGCACCAGCACCCAGGCGTGGAGGTACTCGGCGAACGACTCGTCGAGGGACAGCTCCTGCGACCACTCGCAGTTGAAGGTCGCGTCGGCGGCGTCGATGCAAGGACGGGAAACGTGGATGTCGTCGAGCACCTGCACGGTCTTGAGCTCGATGAAGCGGGCGCCGCAGAGCCAGGCGGCCACGATGTTCTGCGATAGCTGGGTGTGCGGCCCGGCAGCCACGCCCAGGGGCGCCGCGAGGGGCTGCCCCAGAAGCTGCGTCGACATCGCGGCAGAGGGGACCGCGACGCTGCTGCGAGGCAGGCCGAGGACCGGACCGCGGTCGAGGCCGGAGAAGACCCACCGGGCGACGAGGTCGACGGGGGCAGGGCGGAATCGTTTTTCCATGATGAGCTCCTCGGTGCCGTTGGGCATCGCCCGCGCGGGGGCGTTCAGAACCGCACGATCGCTTCAGCCTTGGCCCCTTCGAACGGCGGGAACTGCCGGCAGACACCGGCGATGCACCGCATGGCGCCGCGCTGCTGGCCCACGAAGACGCGAACGCTGGTGTCCGAGTTGAACCGCCACTTGACCGAGCCGTTGTAGTAGCTGCCAGGCTCGCCCTCCCGCGTGATGTACTCGTATCCGAAGGCGGCCGTGAGCTTGGGCGACCACTGGATCGCCGCGTAGTTTTCCCCCTCCCAGTAGGCCAGCGGCTGCTTGGAAGGATCGAAGCGGTGCCGCGCCACGCCCGTCACCTGCACCGACCACGTCCCATGGATCATCTTCACCAGGTCGTATCGCACATACCCTTCCCGGTAGTACGTGGTGGAATCCGACGTCGTCGGGTCTTCCAACTGGGCCATCTGGTCATCACGCGCGCCGGCCCAGGCAAAGACGTGCGACCGCTTCCGCTCGTAGAACGCCTCGAGGCCGACCGCCGTATCCCAGACGTCGTTACGGTAGATATCCCGCGTCTCGCATTCCGCCGGACCATGCTCCCCCCACGTAGCGTAGCGACCGACCCACGCGTACACCAGCAGGTCGTCCGTCGCACGAGCGTCGACCCTCGCACGCCCTCCGGTCACGCACGTGTTGAAGTTGTTGGACTCGGTATCGACGTAGATCGGCAGGGTGGTGGGAGGCGCGCTGTATTGAAGGAGCTGGAACTCCGTGGCCTGCCCCGTACCGGCCATCTGCACGTTGGCCAGCAAGGGGAAGAACTTGCGATAGTGCTTGCCCTCGAACGTGATCGCCACCGGCCCGGCATTGGCGCTTACCGACGAGTACACCGCGTAGCCGTTCAGGTCTTCGGCCTTGTCCCTGGGGCGCCAGCGCGCGTCGGGATCGTACTCGTCGGGGTCGGGATGTACGCTCCGCTGCTGCTGGGAGGCGGCTTCGAGGTAGAACGACCCGTGGCCGGCGATGTCGGGCAGAGACAGCGACGCGCTGGCGTTTCGCACCTGGTCCGCCGCGCGAATCCCCGTGTTGCCCAGGAAAGGGGTGCATGGATCGGCCCGATCGTAAAGAGCACAGGGCGGCGCCCGGTCCAGCAGCACGCCATGCACGCCGACCGTGAGCTGGTCGATGCCTCCCTCCGCGCTCGCCCCGAGCACCCGGTCCGGTACGAAATTGGGCTGGGCGTCCGGCACATAGTACGTGTCGCGGGGCTGCGGCATCCCGGCAAACAGCCACTGCCGCGGTGCCTGCAACACCCGCCCGCTGGTCTCGTCGATCCGCACCGGGTTCATGTAGCCGCCCAGCGCCGTGACGCTGCCCTTGGTGCCCTTCGGCAACGGCAGCTTGTACATCGCCTTGCCGCCCCGTATCGTGGTGTCGACCGCGATCTCGTCGACCTTGCGCACGCTCAATACCAGCCCGCGCCCGAATTGCGCGTAGAGATCCCCGGCGGTGATCTCCAGCCCCGGCGTGGTGTAACTGAGATACAGCTTGGACGGGTAGATCGCGTTGAGGTAGCGATTTGACAGCTCTGCGCCGTATTCCTGCGTGCGCGCAGCCTTGAACTCCTCGTCCGTCGGCGGGATCTCGCCCGGCAGCGGCGCGGGACGGTTTGCCAGGTCCTCCGCCGTGAGCGTGTTCGGATTCGGCGTGTGAAAGAACTCCGACGAGTCCACCCGAATGCCCAATACCAGGCGCCACCACGACGCCTGCACGTTCAAGCGGTTCCGCCACTCTCCCCAGCCGTCGTCGACCCTGGTCTTGACGTCCGCGAACTTCGTGTTGCGATTGTCGAAATTGTAGTTGAGCACAGCCGTCTCGGTCACGTCGATCGTGAGCGGCTCGCCGTGGACCTCACCGGCGTCGAGCGCGCGGGCAAAGGGGGCCGTGAGCACCATCGCCGACGCTAGCAGCAGGCCGGCACTTCGAGGCAAACGCGACATGGCCGCGTTGTAGACCGAGTCATGCGTCGGGGAAAGCAGGAACGAACGACGTCAGTACGCGCACTGCCACCCGGACAGGTAGCACCTGCACACGGTCATCACCCCGTAGGAGCACTGAAGGCCGACCTCGTTGCACGCCGTCTGCGGCGTGGGCTCCGTGGCGGGGCAGTCCGCCGGGTCCGGCCACTGCGCCGGAAGGCACTGACGGTCCGGATAGCTCGGCGGGTCGGTCTTGCACTCCAAGCCTGTACAGCAGGGGCCATGCCCTGGACCGCATGCCTCGAACAGGTCGTGACAGGTGCCCGCGTCGAGATGACCACCCTCCGGCAACCCACCGTCGAACCCGGCGAACCGGCACACCTGTGTGGGCCCCTGCGTCACGCACTCCAGGCCAGGACAGCAGGGCGTCTGCGTGCACTCCTGCTGCGGCTGCATGCATAACGCACCGTCCAGACCGGCGTCCGACGACTCCAGGCGGCACCGTGCGCCGTTCGACCCCTTGATGCACGTCAGAGGCGCGCAGCAGTCGTCCGCCGCAAGATCGCACGCCTCGCCAAACACTCCACAGACCGCGTCCGACGCCGCATCCGGCAACGACGTGTCCGGCTCCACCGACCCGTCGGGGACCGTGGACCCACCCGTGCCGCCCGTCTGCGTGCCTCCTGTGCCGCCGTCGACCTCCGACCCGCCACTGCCCCCGGCCGAAGCATCCGTGCCCGCTGAACCGCCGGCCCCGGCAGGAGGGTTCGTGCTTTCCGCACTGCCGCCACATCCCATCCCGGCCACGGCCGATACGGCCCAGGCAACCCACCACATCGTGCTGACCTTGGCTTTCGTAAGCATGGTACCCCTCGCCATCTCGAGTTTCCGAATCCGTTGCCCGGAGTATGAACCGAACGGGCCCGGCGCACCAGATCGCTTCTCACGCTGGACAGCCGGTCCCGCCCGTCCGCCATGCTTCATCCAGCGCCGCGCAACGCAGCCAGGTCCACCTGCTCCTCGCACAGCACCACCACCAGCCTCCGCGGCCCGTGCGCCGGAATGACCAGCACCTTCTCCACATCCGCCGTGCGGCTCGGCCCCGTCACGATCACCTGATAGCCTGACCATGCTTCCGACCGGCGCATCCGCCAGCGCAACTCGATCGCGTCGGCCAGCGTCGCGACGATCTGCGACGGGGACGCCACCACGATGTGCGTCTCGACCAAGGTCGAGGCTCTGCCGAGCGTGCGGTCGGGCAAGTCGAGCACCACGCCGCCCGTGTCCGCGATGAGGGCCGCCGCGGGGGTCACCCCCAGCTCGTAGCCACGTTTGTCCGACGCCTGCCCCGAAATCAGGATGCCGGCGGGGTCGATCCCCTCCATGCGCTTGCGCAGGAACTCGACCGCCTCCCGTGCATGGGAGAAACGGTGGAGCTCCGATTCGCCTCCCGGCCCGAGCTCGGCCAGACGCCGGGCGAATCGCTCCAACAGGTCCGCCGTCGGGGGCGTGGGTGCCGCGGTCTCCGGTGCGGGTCGCGTCGGATCCACGGGACGCTGGGGCGCCTCGACCCGCGGCTCGTGCTGCTTCCACCAGGCCCGGAACGTGGGAGAGGAACGCGACGGCAGCGTTCGCGATGACAGCCACGCACGTCCTGCCGGTGCCAGCGCCGCCATCGGCGCGCCCAGCGGGTACAGCGCCCCGGCCAGGCTCATCAGCGTTCGCGATTGCATGGCAGCCGTGGCTGCCCGCAGCGTCAGGCCCAGCTCCATGACCTCGCCGCTGTTCACCGCGCGGGCCCGGAGCTGAAGCAGACGCTCGTGCAGCGGAATTTGCACGGGACAGGCCTCTGTGCAGGCGCCGCACAGCGACGAGGCGAACGGCAGGTCGGCCCACTTGCTCATCCCCTCCAGGTGCGGCATGAGCAGCGAACCAATCGGTCCCGGATAGGCGCCCCCGTACGCATGCCCGCCGATGTTGCGGTACACCGGACAGGCATTCATGCACGCGCCGCAACGAATGCACGTCAGCAGGTCGCGCTGCTCCGGATCGCCCATCAGCGCCCGCCGTCCATGGTCGATCAGCACCACGTGCATGTCCGGGTGCGCGTCCGCGAACAACGACACGTAGCAGGACTGGCGCTGGGCCGTGGCCGACACGGGTAGCAAGCGCAGCAGCACCGCGAGGTCGGCCTCGGTCTCGACGAGTTTGTCGATCCCCGCGAGCACGATGTGGCGTTTGGGGAGGCACGTGGTGAGCTGAATGTTGCCCTCGTTCTCCACGAGCACGATCGTTCCTGATTCCGCGACCAGGAAGTTGGCGCCCGAGATGCCGACGTCCGCCTCGAGGAAGCGCTCGCGCAGAACCCGCCGCGCTGCGAGCGAAAGCTCCCGGGCAAGAGCTTTCCTTATCGATTCCCCCGGACGCTCGCGGGAGGTCACCCAAGCGGGAATGCTCATGCCCAGCTTGTCGCGGAAGATTAGCGCAATGTCCTCAGTGCTCAGGTGGATCGCGGGCGCGGTGACGTGCGACGGTGCCTGGCCGGCAAGCTGCACGATGAGCTCGCCCAGGTCCGTCTCGGTCACCTTCGCGCCAGCCGACTCGAGCGCCGCGTTCAGGCCGATCTCCTCCGAGGTCATCGACTTGCTCTTGGTCACCCGCCCGCCCGCGTCGAGCACCAGCCGCGTGATGAGCTCGCACGCTTCCGCCGACGTGGACGCCACCGTCAGGGGGATGCCGCGACGGTCGAGCTGGCGGGTGAGCTCGTCGAGAAGCTCCTCGTGCCGGTCCAGGGCTCGGAGCCGGGCCTCACGCGCCCGCTGCCGCAGGTCGCCCCACTCGGGAATCGACGCCACCAACCTGGCGCGATTGTGCAAGGTGTGCAGCGTGGCCCTGTGGACCTTGTCGCCCAGGGTGGAGTCCGCGAGCTTGTCGCGGCTGGCGCTCCGCATCGGCCAGCGCGTCATGATCCCCTCACACACGTGGCAAGCACTTCGGCCACATGCATCATGCGCGGCCGGGTCAGCTTCCTTCGCTCCACCATCCCCCGAAGCTGCATCAAGCAGCTCGAATCCGTGGAGATCAGGTAGTCCACGTCGGCCTCGAGGATCGGCGCGAGCTTGCGCGATCCCATGGCCGAGCTGATCTCCGGGAACTTCACCGAGAAGGTACCGCCGAATCCGCAGCACCATTCGTCGGACTCGACCGGCACGATCTGCAGGCCCTCCACATGCGACAGCAGCGAGATCGCAGCCCCGGCCACGCCGATCTCCCGCCGGGCGTGGCAGCCCACGTGCACCGCCGCCCGACCCGGCAGCCGTGCGCCAAGCTCCTGCACCCCGAGCCGCCCGGTCAGATATTCGCACAGCTCGTACACCCGCGCGGCCGTGCGGCTGTCACCGACCAGCGAGGGGTAGTGCTTGCGCACCATCGAGACGCACGAGCCCGAGGGGCTGACGATCTCGTCGAATCGGTCGAAGATCTCGCAGAACCGCCGTGCCAGCGCACGCGCCTCGTCGCGTCGTCCCGCGTTGAATTGCGGCTGCCCGCAGCATGTCTGCGCGTCGGGATAGTCCAGCTCCACGCCCAGATGCTCGAGCAGCCGAACCGTGGCGATGGCCGCTTCCGGGTGGAAGAGGTCGACGAAGCACGGGACGAACAGGCCGACGGACACGATCGATCCATCGACCGGAACCGCGCAGGCGTCAATCGCTCACGGCGCGCAGGGCGCCCCAGGCGAGTCGGGCTTCGACAGGCGGTCGGTCCGCTGCGTGGGAATGCGCACCTCGAACGTGGAACCCTCGCCCGGCACGCTCGTCACCTGGATGGTCGCGCCAATCACCTGGCACAGCCGGCTGATGAGTGTCAAGCCGAGCCCCGTGCCGCCAAACTTGCGCGTCGCTTTGCCGTCCCCCTGCGTGAACGGCTCAAACACACGCGCAAGCTGCTCGGGTGTCATTCCGATACCCGTGTCCTGCACCCGTACCAGTACCTCGGAGCCGTCCCGCGACGACACCTCGAGCATGACCCGCCCGTTCTTCGTGAACTTGCACGCATTGCCGAGCAGGCTCACCAGGATCTGACGCACCTTGACCTCGTCGGACACCACCAGCGGCAGCCGATCGTCGACGTGCACCTGCAGCACGTTGTCGTTCTTGTCCGCAAAAGGCCGGACCGTGGCGACGGCTTCGGCGACCGTGGCCGCCAGGTCGAACGGCCGCCTGCGCAGCTCGACCCTGCCGGACTCGATGTTGGCGAGCTCCAGGATGTCGCTCACCATGGTCAGCAGGTGCCTCGCCGCGTCGTCGATGCGCCGCAGATCCGGCAGCAGATCGACAGCACCCGCGTCGCGCGATTCCTCCTGCAGGATCTCGCCATACCCGATGATGGCGTTGAGCGGCGTGCGCAGCTCGTGGCTCATGTTGGCGAGGAAGCTGCTCTTGGCCGCGCTGGCCTCGTCGGCCGCCTCCTTGGCGCGGCGCCACTCCTCCGCTACCCGCTCGCGCTCCGCGAGCTGCTGCTGCAATTGCTTGGTCGGCCGCAGGTCGTGCCCCACGATCACCGCGCCGATGACGTCGTCGCCGCCCGCGATCCCCGCTGCCGAGGTGTCCGCGGGAATCGCCTCTCCGCTCTTCGTGCGCCACGCCACCTCGCGCCGCCAGCTCGCTCCCGGCGCCTCCATCAGCGCCCCCAGCCACGAGCGCGCCTGCGCCGTGTCCTCGAACAACACCGCGGCGTCCCGTTGGTCCAGCTCCTCCCGGCGATACCCGAGCATCCGGCATGCCGCCGGGTTGACCACCAGCGTGCGCCCTTCCGGACTCACCAGCAGCGTCATGTCCGCAATCTTCTCGACGATCGCGTCCGCCGCGAACGACGCCGTGAGGGTCATGAGGCGGTATCGCTCGATGGCGCGCCAGATGGCATAAGGGAACACCAGGCTCACGATCGGGCCTATCGCGGGGACGATGTGCAAGCCCACCGCCGGCATCGCGATGTTCGGCACGAACATCAGAACCGCCCCGACGACCCAGCCCACCAGGATCGTGGAGGCCTGACGTCTCTCCCGCCTGGAGCTGGATCGGCGTCGCCAGCGCACGATCTGCACCGCGCCCCCCAGAATCCCGCCGATCGCATATACCACGTAGAGCGCGAACCACGGGCTGTGCGGCGCGCTGACCTCGTGCCACCCCAGGCGGGACCACCGCAGGTCGTCGATGATGAGCGTCCCCGTCGCCGCGCGCCACGCGAACACCGCCCCCGGCGCGACGAACGCCAGCACGCTCCAGGGCGAGCGCACGATCGGCGAGCGGGACGCGACCAGCACGAAGTACAGGGCGACGCCGGGCAGCAGGCACCACCCCGGAGCGGCGATCCGGTACAACGTCCAGGCCAGATCCTTGGTGGCGGCGGGGTAGATGAACGTGAAGAACCCTGCCCAGTAGGCGAAGCACGCGCAGAGCAGGACGAACGAACGGTTGAGCCGGGCCGACGGCTCCCGCCGCCACACGTACACGCCGAAGTAGACGTAGACGACGAAGGCGAAGAACGCGAGCAACGAGAATGGGTTCACGGACCTGGCCTGTGGATGGCAGCCGTCGGACGACCCGGGACAGCCGGACCGGAGCTTCTCATGCTTCGGGCGAGGGTCACAACCAATCTGCGTGGCGAACTGGAACCGGCCTCGAGAACCGGGAAACGTGCTCCCCGCGAGTCGATTGGGCCCGGTCGTCCTCGCCTGCTCGCGTGCCCGGAGGGCAGAACGCCCCGTGCGGATGCCAGAGGCGGCGCCCGACATCACGAACGATCGTCGATTTCCCGTGGTGGTCCCGGCGTGGGCTGGCATGATGCGCGCCCACCACCGAGGAGCTGACGATGCAGAACCAGGCGCCGCTGCAAAGGCTGATCGAGGGCCTTCGCAACACGCAGGACGAGCCCGACCGGAGCGAGATCCTGGACCGCTTCCTCGCGTATTGCGGCGGCCTCGGCTTCGAGCTGTATCCGGCACAAGAGCAAGCCATCCTCGAAATCCTCGAATGGCACCACGTCATCCTCAACACCCCAACCGGGTCCGGCAAGTCCCTCGTCGCCCAGTTCCTGCACTTCCAGGCCTGCGCCGAGGGCCGCAGGTCGTTCTACACCTCGCCCATCAAGGCCCTGGTCAACGAGAAGTTCTTCGACCTCTGCGATGCGTTCGGCGCGGAAAACGTGGGGCTGATGACCGGCGACGCGGCGGTCAATCGCGATGCGCCGATCGTGTGCTGCACGGCCGAGATCCTGGCGAACCTGGCGCTGCGCGATCCTGGCCTCGAGGCTGACTACGTGGTCATGGACGAGTTCCACTACTACGGCGACAAGGAGCGGGGCGCGGCCTGGCAGATCCCGCTCATCACGCTTCGCGACACGGTCTTCCTGCTGATGTCGGCGACGCTCGGCGACGTGACGGCGATTGCGGGCAGGCTGGAGGACTTCACCGATCGCAAGGTCGCGGTGGTGCTGGGAGCGGACCGGCCGGTGCCCCTGTCGTTCGAGTACCGGGAGACAGCCCTGCAGGAAACGATCGAGGCGCTGCTTCGGGAATCCAAGGCGCCCGTGTATCTGGTGAACTTCACCCAGCGGGCGTGCGCGGAGAACGCCCAGGCGTTGACCAGCATCCAGCTGATCACCCGTGAGGAGCGCCAGGCGATCGGGGCCGAGATCGCCGGGATGCGCTTCGACACGCCCTACGGCAAGGAGCTGCAGCGTTTCCTGCGCGCGGGGATCGGCGTGCACCACGCCGGACTGCTGCCCAAGTACCGTCTGATCGTGGAAAAGCTCGCTCAGGCGGGCATGCTCAAGGTCGTCAGCGGCACCGACAGCCTCGGCGTGGGCGTCAACATCCCCATTCGCACCGTGCTGCTGACGTCGCTGTCGAAGTTCAACGGCGAGCGGACGGCGATCCTGACTGCGCGGGAGTTCCACCAGCTTGCCGGGCGCGCCGGTAGGAGGGGCTTCGACGACCAAGGCTACGTGGTGGGCCTGGCGCCCGAGCATGTGGCGGAGAACAAGAAGCTCGAAGCCAAACGGATCAAGTTCCCCCATCTCAAGAACAAGCTTGTCAACAAGAAGCCCCCGCGAGGCTTCGTCCACTACGACGACAAGACCTTCGCGCGTCTGGTCGCCGCACCGCCCGAGCCCCTGGAACCCAGCTTCGAGGTCTCCCACGGCATGATCATCCAGGTCCTGCAGGGCGAGAGCACGACCGGCGAGCCGGGCTACGCCAGGCTCGTGCGCCTCATCCGTCGCAGCCACCTGCGAGAGCCGGAGCAGCGACGGCAGCTACGTCTGGCCGCCAAGCTGTTCCGATCCCTGCTCGATGCGCACGTCGTGGAGCTGGTGCGAAGCGGGGAAGGGCGGGCGGCGACCGTTCGCGTGGCCCCGGACCTGCAGCGTGACTTCTCCCTGCACCAGGCGCTGTCGCTGTACCTGGTCGAGGTTCTCCCGTTCCTCGATCGCGACGTCGACACCTGGGCGCGCGACGTGCTCACGCTGGTCGAGTCGATTCTGGAAGACCCCACGCCGGTGCTCCAGCGCCAGGTGGACCGTATCAAGGACGATCTGGTGGCGAGGCTCAAGGCAGAGGGCGTGGAGTACGAGGAGCGCATGGCGCAGCTCGAACAGGTCGAGCACCCCAAGCCCAACGCGGAGTTCATCTACGACACGTTCAACATCTTCGCCAAGAAACACCCCTGGGTGGCCTCCGAGAACATCCGGCCCAAGTCTGTCGCCCGCGACATGTTCGAGAAGAGCATGGGCTTCAACGATTATGTCAAGGACCTCGGCATCGCCCGCAGCGAAGGAGTCCTGCTGCGCTACCTCTCCCAGGTCTACAAGACCTGCCTGCAAAACGTGCCCGAGTCCTACCACGACGAGCCCTTCGCCGACATCGTCTCCTTCCTCCGCACGGTCCTCATGCATGTCGACTCGAGCTTGATCGACGAGTGGGAGCGCATGATGCGAGGCGAGATCGTGCGGCCGCGCGACCGGATCCGCGCGATCGAGCAGCCGGCGCGACCGACCGACCTGGCCTCCGACTTCAAGGCCTTCGTGCGTCGCATTCGCAACGAGATGTTCCTGCTGCTCAGCAGCCTGGCCGCCCGCGCGTGGGACGACGCCGCCGAGCACGTGCGCGCTCCGGCCGACGATCCCTGGCCCCCGGAACGGTTCGCCGCCGCGATGGAGCCCTTCTTCGCCGAGCATGCCGGCATCGATGTCTCTCCGCGGGCGCGCCACACGCAGAACACGATCCTGCGGGAGGACGGTCCACGGCGCTGGATCGTGCTGCAGAAAATCGTCGACCTCGAAGGCGACGAGGACTGGGTGGTGGAGGGGGTCGTCGACCTGCAAGACATTGTCGACGAATCCTTGCCGCTGGTGGAGCTGCGCCGGATTGGCACCTAGCGCGGCGCGTTCGCAGTCCTTCCCTGACCTTGCTGGACAGCGCTTTTTTGTCGGCCCCGGCATCGACCTCTTCCTTTCCGCGGCCCGGCTTGTCAAACTGCCCTGGTCCCATGCCAGGCCGTACGTTCGTCATCGGCGACATCCACGGAGATGTCGCGCATCTGTGGCGGCTGCTCGCCAGCTTCCCGGAGCTGACCTCGCGGGATACTCTCGTTTTCCTCGGCGACTACCTCGACCGCGGTCCGCGTTCCGCCGAGGTCATCGACTACGTGCGCAAGCTGCCGCGGATGACCCCGGCTCAGGTCGTCGCCCTGCGTGGCAATCACGAGGACGCCTGGTTGCGCGTGGTCAAGGAGGGATGGGACGAGTTCGTGCTCCCGCCGCTCAACGGTTGCCTGGCTGCGTACCGCTCGTTCGTCGGCGGTCCCATTCCGCAAGTCGGTGAAGAGCCCTTGCCCCACGAGCTCATGATGATCCAGACTGGCTCGTTTCTTCCCGACGACGTGGTGCGGTGGATGGAAGGGCTTCCATACTGGTTCGAAGACGAACAGGGCATCTACGTGCATTCGGGTCTGCCGCGTGACGGCGACCGCTTCATGCACCCCTCGGAGGTCAAGGCGCCGATCTCCCTGCTGTGGTGCCGTGACGAAGCCTTCTTTCGGGACTACGACGGCAAGCGGGTGTTCTTCGGCCACACGCTCACCGACTACTTGTGGCAGGAGCTGAGCGCCGTCCCGGATCCGGGGGTGACGCGCATCTGGACGGGCAAGAGCGCCATCGGTCTGGACACCGGATGCGGACACGGCGGCTTCCTGAGCGCGATCGAGCTGCCGTCCACCAACATCTACGATTCGGTGTGAGGCAGCGATGAGGGCATGCGCACGCCTGGCGATGCTGCTGCACGTGGTGGCGATTGCGCTGGCGCCGATTGGATGGTCTTGCAAGGGCTGGACGGGCCCGGCGCACCCCGTGGAAGCGCCCAGGCCCAAGCCCCGCAACGCCCACCTCGTGGCGCTGCAGATCGTGCAGGGCAAGCTCGGCACGATGGTCTACGTGGACCGCCTGCGAGGGTGTCCCGCCGCCGAGAAGTTGGCGCGTGCCGGGTATTTCGCGGACCTGCTCGACGGCACCGGGCTCGATCCGATGCGCGATTTCGACCGGGTGTTCGTGGCCTCCACGGGGATCACGCGTGACGACCGGGCGGTGGTCATCGCGCAGCACAAGCTCACAGCCGACCGGCTGCGATCCGCGGTCGACGTGCTGATCGCGCGCAGCGAACCACCCGGCGCCTGGCTCGATGGAATGGGGCTGCCCGCAGCGCGCGTCACGATCCATGGGCACACGAGGGTCATCGGGATGGTCGACGACGACTACGTGGCAGTGGTGCCGGAGCCGCTGGCAGGACAGGCGCGCTTGTGGCTCGGCACGGGGGGTTTTCCGGACCCGCAAAGCTCCGCGGCGATCGTGTCCGTCGCGCGGGATCCATCCACGACCCTTCGTGCGCCGCGCCTGCCCCGCATCCCGCAGACCGTCTCCTCGATGCGGATCGAGCTGCGATGCTCCGAAGACGGCAGCGTCGACGCCAGCGTCGACGCGGACAGCGCGTCGGAGCAGCAGGCGGAGAAGGACGCCGCAACCATGACCGAGGAGGTCGCGCGTGCCACCTCGGTCCGGGTCGCGATCTTCCGCGTGAACCTGTTCAAGCCCGTCGCGTTTCGGTCCGAGGGGCGGCACGTGAAGTCGGACGTCCATCTGACCGGGGAGGAGGTCGACAAGCTCGTGGGCATGGCCGAGCTGCTGCGCCGATCCATGCCATGACCGCGCGTCGGATGCGGCAATGGATTCCCGCCGCTGCGCCTTCCCCATCGTGGTAACGTCGCATCGCTCCGGCGACTCGCATCGCGAACCCCACGCGCTCCCATGTACTGCTCTCGTTGCCATCGCGAGTACGACGATTCCACGGCCTTCTGTCCGGCCGATGGCTCGCGGCTGCTCGATGAGCGCCCGGTTCGAGACCTGGACGAGACCCCGTCGACTCCGGCCGCCGCGGTCATCGCCGGACGCTATCGCCTGGGTGCGATGCTGGGGCAGGGATCCATGGCGCGGGTGTATCACGCGGTCGACCTCGTGACCCGCGAGTCGGTGGCGGTCAAGGTTCTGAGCAAGCACTACGCCGCGAAGGACAGCGAGCGGATCCGGTTCTTCCGCGAAGCCAAGGCCATCCTTCAGATCCAGCACCCCCATGTCGTGAAGGTGCTCGACGTGGGGCGCTGGACGGACGGGCGGCCGTTCATCGTCATCGAGTATCTCAAGGGAGAATCGCTGGGTGCGCGGCTCCGGCGCGACAAGCGTCTGGAGCCGGAGGTCGCGTTGCGCCTGCTGCGCGACGCTGCGGCAGGCCTCGAGGCCGTGCACGCTGCGGCCATCGTGCATCGCGACGTCAAGCCCGACAACATCTTCCTCGTGGGCGAACCGGGTGCTCCCAGCGGCGTGCGTCTTGTGGATTTCGGCCTCGCCAAGCTGCATTCGCATCACAGCTCGGAAGCGGGCACCGCGCTCGGAACCGCCGCCTACATGCCGCCCGAGCAGGTGCTCTCCGAGAAGGTCGACGCCCGCGCGGACGTGTACGCCCTGGGGGTGGTGCTGTTCCGTGCCCTGACCGGCCACTTGCCCTTCGAAGGCGAGCGCAACGTGGACCTGCTCTCGCACCAGGTTCTGCTCGCAGCGCCCCCGCCTTCCTGGTTCGTCGAGAACCTCGATCCCCGCATCGATCGGCTCGTCCAACGCGCCATGCGCAAGCGCCCGGACAACCGCTATCCGAGCATGGCCACCATGCTCGCCGACATGCGCACCATCATCGACGACCCGGACAAGCCCCTGGCCGAAGCGCCGCCGACGGTGGAGCCCGACGTCTACACGCCGACGACCCGGCTCGGTCGCGACGCTGCGCTGCTGTTTTGCAGGAAGCTGGGGGTGGAACCGCCCGCGTGGCCGGATCCCTGACGATCACACCGAGGCGACCCACTTCATCAGGGCGCCGCACAGATCGGACTGGGGGTTGCGTGCCCGTTCGATGTTGAGCCCTGCGCGAAAGCTCTCCGATGCGGCGCGCTCGTCGCCGACCATCACCTGGCATAGCCCCAGCATCTCGAAATCCGCGGGTTCGCCATGCGCGGCAGCCAGCTCCACCAGCACCGGGATCGCCGCGCGGTGAGCCTCGACGACAGCCGTGCTCGGGCGGCCCGACGGTCGCTTGGCGTGTACCATCAGACGGAGCGCCTGCCTCTGATCCTCGACCCGGTAGCTCTTGAAGTCGTCTGCCGAGAACAGCGCGCGGTATCCATCATAGGCGTTGTCCAGCTTGCCTTCCCTGAGCTGCCCGATGATCTGCTTGATTGCGGCCTTGAGTGCTTCGTTCGCCATGGGCGCAGGATACCCACCGGGCGACCTGGACGCCACCATCGACCGCGCATCGCATGCAGTGACCACGAGCCATCCGTGTCGGCGGCGGTCCGGCTCGCGCTTGCGACGTCCCCGTGGCGGGCCAATCCGCGCAAGCCGGGAATCGCAACGGGTGGCGCATCTCCGAGCGCGAAAAAGCGAGGCCGACGACGGCGCTGTCCTTCGAGCCGCATCGCTCGTATCCTGTGCGGCAAAGAGGCCGCCATGCACACGCCCCGCATTGCCCGCCCCCGGCTCCGGTCGCCCATCCACTGCACCGTGGCGCTCGCCTGTCTGCTCCCACCCGGTGGCTGCTCGTCGCAGGGCGAGTCATCCGCAAGCGGGTTGAACGTCGACGCCGGCGATGCGAACGATGGCCACGATGCCGGCGGATCCGACGGCGCGGACGATGGGAGCGTCGACGCCCTCGCTCCAGAATCCGGTGTTGACGGCGCCCCGGACGCCGACGCGGCGGGATCAGGAGACGCCTCCGGGACGGACGCCGCTGCGGCATGCACGACCCGGATCACCTACGGCGAGAGCTGGATTCATGAGCCCAGTCACCCCGAGGACTACGACGTTGCAGATGGCGTGGTGTCGTGGGACGGTGCCTGCCAGGTCGACGCGTCGGGCAATGCGTTTGCCACGTTGTCGAACGGCTGGCAGCCGTACTTCGCCGGGCGACGTTGCGTCATCGCGCTCGATTACGAGGGAGGCTGCCCCGAGGCGTCGCGTGGCTGCGCAACGAGGGTATCCTATGGTCCAACATGGATCCCGGCGCCGAACCACCCCGCATTGTTCGATGACGTCGACGGCGCGCTGACCTGGGACGGCATCTGCCACGCAAACGGATCGATCTCGTGGGCGCAGCTCAGCAACGGGTGGACACCCGGCTTCGACGGGGCGGACGCTTGCGATCTCGCCTTCCGCTATACCCAATGCGGTGGGCTGTACGCCAACCCGGTCGTCGACACCGATTGTCCCGACCCGGGCGTCGAGAAGGTGGGCGACGAGTACTACATGGTTTGCACGTCGGGCAGCTACGGCTATCCGATCCGTTCTTCAAAGGATCTGGTCCACTGGGCGTATCGCGGCACGGTGTTCACGCAGGATGTCCACCCGTCGTGGGCGTCAGGTGACTTCTGGGCGCCGGAGATTCATGGGGTGGGCGGCAAGTTCGTCGTCTACTTCAGCGCAAGGGCGAGCGCTTCTGGCACCTTCGCGATCGGTGCCGCGGCCGCCACCGGCGCAGTTGGACCTTACGAGGATATCGGCCACCCGATCGTCGCCGAGCCGCCTCCCGGCGCGATCGACGCGCACTTCTTCAGGGCGCCCGACGGCAAGCAGTACCTGCTGTGGAAGGTCGACGGCAACGCTGCAGGCGCGCCCACGCCGATCAAGATCCAGGAGCTGTCGGCCGACGGCCTGTCGGTCGTTGGGGCGCCGACCACGATCCTCAGCAACACGTTGGGATGGGAGGGTGCGCTGGTCGAGGGACCGTGGATGGTCGCGCACGGCGCGTTTTTCTATCTGTTCTACAGCGCTAACGGGTACGCGAGCCCGAGCTACGCAATCGGCGTGGCACGCTCCGATTCCCCGCTGGGCCCCTTCACCAAGGCGCCGGAGCCGGTCCTCGCCTCGCGCGGCGCCTGGGCCGGACCCGGTCACGGGTCCGTCGTCGTCGGTCCCCACGGAGACTGGGTCCACGTCTACCATGCCTGGATCGCGGGCCATGTTGGCCAGCCGCCGGGGCGCGTCGTGCTGGTCGACCGGATTCAGTGGGATAACGAGTGGCCGGTCATGCGCGCCGCACCGTCCTCCGGATCGCAACCTGTGCCGTAGACGCACGGCGCGGGCACGGGTTCTCGCGCGCGAATGCCGTGCAAGACCCCACCCACCGGTGCTGCTGCCCTTGCCAGGCATGCATGCTCGCCCGACGCCGGGGCACCGTGGCTCGTCCTGCAAGTCCAAAGCTCGTCCCCGGCCCGAATCCGGTCCGGCCGCGCCAGTGCGCGTCAGCGTTTCGGCTCTTGCGAGACGTTGCTTGAAACGAGTCGAGCCACGGTCGCGGGCGCATCGATACCCGTGTTGGTCTGGCCCCGCGGCAGGTCGGCGAACCGTGCATGGCGAGCTTTGCTGCGGTCCGCGGTCATCCCGACGGTTTGAGCTCGAAGGTCGCCTTGCGAACAACCACGCCGTCGGCGCTGGAGCACTGGATCGTGCCCTTGAGCACACCCTGCTCGAGCTGCCCGAAGCCGGTGCCGGTCATCGCGCCCGACGAGCCTGGATCTTTTGGCATGACGGAGAAGCGAATCTGCTTGCCGTCCAAGACGCCGGACACGAGCTGCGGGCCCAACGCCCCGGACGCGCTTCCCTGCACGGTCGCACCACGAACGTTGACCTGCAGCGTGCCGCTGCCGGTCGCGGTCGATCCGTCGTCGTTGGTCCAGGTGACGTCCTTGACCTTCTTTGGTGTCTCGAGCTTGTCTTTTTTCGCCTGATACGTGCCGGTCCACAGGGTGGCGTCGGCTGCAGCCGAGCTGGAGACGGCGGGCGCAGCGGAGGCCGAACCGGCTGGGCGGCAGGAGGAGGCAGCCGTTGCGGGCGACGCCACGGCGGTGGCCGAGCCGGCCGCATGGCTGCCAGGGGGTGGTGCTCGGTCGCAGGCTGCGCAAGCCACCGCGATGACAGCGATCGCGGCGGCGACCAGGTGCTTGCTCACGGCACACCTCCTCGGCCGCTGAGCGCATGGATCCGGACTCCCAGCTCGCCGTCGATGTCGACGAGCTCGCCTTGTGCCACCTCCACGCCGGCAACGCGCAGCACAGCGCGTTCAGCGACACGCACGCCGGTGGTGATCACGTCACCTGGCTGAAGCGCAGCCCACTCGCGCGCGCTCAACGTGACCGTTCCGACTTCGACGCGCACCACCACCGGCACGTCCGCCACGACGTCGGCAGCGGTCGCCGCGCTTTCGTCGGCCGCGTTGGGCGACTCGCTTGCCTCGTTCGCATCGTTGGCGCGGGGGTCGACGTCGACATGCATGACGCCCTTCCCTACCACGATCCGTCCGTCGGCGTGCAAGTTCGCCGGCAGGGCGAGCTCGCCGCGGGAGCTGGCCAGCAGCACGGGACCGCAGAGGCCTTTGGGGTCTGCCCGGACGGTCCACGTGGCACCGGGCATCCAGGCCTGGCCGGGGCCGAGCTGCTCGATGTCCTGCCGGGTGGCTTCGGCGCAGGAAGCCACGATGGGCAGCGACAGGGGCATGTCGCCCAGCGCGCGCAAGGTATCGAGGGTGAAGGGCGGGAGCCCGGCGGTGGGGCGGGGCCGCGCGACCACGACCGCGGAGATGCTGAACGCATCATCGCCCACCAAGGCCGTGGCATCGATGAGCACACCGGTGCAACGCGAAGCGGCGGACAGCGCACGGCTGGCGGATCCGCCGACGTCCCGGAGTCGAAGAGGAGGCGCCAGGCCGGACTGCGCGGCGCTGGTGCGTCGTGCGACCGCGGCGAGGAACGCACCGGTGGCAGCCTGGATGAGCGGTGGAACGGGCTGGGTGTCGTCGACCCACGGGGGCGTTCTTCCGAGCAGGGAGGCAGTGATGCGTGCGGCGAGCGACGGTTCGATGGCGACGAGCACGAGGAGGGAGTCGTCGGCGGCGAGCAGGGCCACGGCACCATCCGCGCGGTGGTGGGGGGGGAGCGGGGCGATCTGGTTGGGGATGAGACGAACGGGCTCGCCCATGACTTCGCTTGCGGCGCGTGCCAGCAGCGACGGGTCACAGCGCCCTCGCAGCGCCTCTCGAACTGCCCGCATGGGCGCAAGCGCCGTGCGAGAAATCCGGTCGATGGATGGCCAGGGGTAGGGGTTAGGCTGGATCACGACGTTGCCGAGCGATTCGTGGTAGGCTTGCCGGGCTGGTTCCCAGGAGGTCCCATACCATGCGTCGCGCTTGGCTGAACGTGCCCATCGTTCTGATTTCGATCGCAGCAACGTCGGCGGCATTTGCCGGCGGGAAAACCAAGGGCAAGAAGGAAAGCGATACGACCGAGGCTGCGGCGGGCGGTCCGAAGAAGGATCCGAAGGGCCAGACGGGCATCAGCCCGTTCATGGATCGGGTCAACGAGGGCGCGGCGGCCTATGTCGCGGGCGACTACGCGAAGGCGATCGAGCTGTTCCGGAAGGCGATCGAGCAGGACCCGGACAAGGCGCTGGGCCACTACCTGCTCGGAGAAGCGTATCTCGCGGACAAGAAACTCGAGGAAGCCGAGAGGGCCTGGCAGGCCGCCCTGCAGCATGCGGACAAGGACATCCGCACCAAGGCCAAGGTGCTCTTTGCGCTGGCCGACCTGCGCGAGCGTCAGGGCAGGCTGGCGGATGCCGCGACCGCATGGAAGGAATACGAGTCGTTCGTCAACGCGAACGCGGGCGCGGGCTACCCGGCCACGGCGGCCGACCGGCAGCGTGCGATCGCCGCGCATGACGACCTCGCCCAGAAGTACGCGAAGGTCAAGGAGCGCATCGAGCAGCGGCAGCGCGAGGTTTCGGAGCAGAAGAAATAGTCGCAGCGGATGCACGGAGGCAAACGGATGCGAGCTCGTTTCGCAGCGGTGGTTGGTGTCGGGGCGTTGATGGGGGTTGTCGGTGCGGCGGAGCCGTCGCTTGCGGATCCGCCGGGACCCAATGCGCTTCCGATCCATGTCATCGCGATCAAGACAGAGGAGGCGGACGCGCAGGCGGATGCGCTGACGGCCGCGCTCAAGGCGGAGGTGCGCAGGCTGCAAGGTTGGTCCCTGGCGGAAGGCGATTACTCGCTCGAGGTGCTGACCATCGCGCTGCGCTGCCCGTCGCCTCCAGATGCCGCGTGTGAGATGCGGATCGCCGACGAGATCAAGTCGGACCGTTACCTGTGGGGAACGCTCGACCAGCTACCGGGCAAGAGGGTGGCAGGCAAGCTGCATCTGTGGACCCGCGGTCACGGCGAGACCTCGGTTGACGTATCGTATAGCAGCAACCTGACGGAAGCGAGCGACGACGCGCTGCGGAAGGTCGTGCGTGATGCGCTGGCGCAGCTCACGGGCGGACCGCCCAAGGGGACGGTCAAGGTCACCGCTGGCGACATCAACGGCCAGATCTTCGTGGACAACGAGCCGTCGGGGGCGATCAAGGCAGGCAGCGCGACGATCATCGTGTCGGCGGGCAGTCACAGGATCGAGATACGGGCTCCTGGGTATGCGAACACTTCCGGCCAGGTGACGGTGTCACCCAACGGCTTGGTTTCGCTGAATCTGATGCCGATTCCCGAGGAGGCGGCGGGCAGCGGGAGCAAGCCCAACTACCGGCGGATCGGTGGCTACGGTGCGTTGGCAGCGGGCGGCGTGCTTGCGATCGGCGGCGTCTACTCGGCCCTGAAGGTCAACTCGATCAACAACGACGACGGCTACAACCAGTACCGCCGCGCGATGCCGAAGGGTGCAAGCGTTTGCGACGAGGCGAACAGCGGCACGCGGGCGCCGAGCAACATCGGCGCGGCCTCGCCCGACGACGTTTCCGACATGTGCTCGCAGGCCAGCAAGTTCCAGGCCCTGCAATGGGTATTTTTCGGCCTCAGCGCGGTGTCCGTCGGCGCCGGTACCTACCTCCTGGTCACCGATCCATCGCGCGAGCGGGGTGCACCGGAAGCGGGCACCACGAGAGTCCAGGTGCTGCCGGCAGCCGGCCGCGGCTCCGGCGGCGTCGACGTGCGCCTGGTGTTCTAGGCCCTATGCGAGTCGTCGCGGGCAAGTTCGGCGGGCGCAGGCTCAGGGCCCCCTCGGGCAATGGGACTCGTCCGACCGTGGAGCGCGTGCGAGAGGCGCTCTTCAGCATCCTGGGCTCCTCGGTGACCGGCGTGCGGGTGCTTGATTGCTATGCAGGATCGGGGTCCCTCGGCATCGAAGCGATCTCGAGGGGTGCGGCGTACGCCGTCTTCGTGGACAAGGGCCGTCCGGCCGTCGCCGCGATTCAGGAGAACTTGCGCGCCTTGGGCATCCCCACCCCCGACGCTGCACGCATCATCCCTCGGAATGTGGAGGGATCGATCCCCATGCTGCGAGACCTCGCACCGTTTGACTTGGTGCTGGTCGACCCGCCGTTCGCCGCGGTGCGCGATCACACCGCGCTGGCCGCACTGGGCGCGGTCGTCCGATCCGGTGTGCTGGCGCAGCAAGCCCTCGTCATTGTCGAGGTGCCGTCGGACCAGCCCGATGCGACGGTCGACGGTCTCCTGTTGGAAGACGCGAGGTGCTACGGCGACACGCGGTTGTTGTTCCTCCGCGCCGGGAGAAATTAGCCGAACCGGGACATTTTTGTGGGCGGGCAGGCTATAGTTTGTATACTCCGCAGGCTTCGCTGCTCGAAGGGTTTCGTTCATGGGTCAAGGTTCCAACGCTCCCCGTCCGTCGATTCCTTCCCGCATCCCGACATCGTCCGGGGGCGGCTGGTACATTGCGGGAATCGTCGTCTTCGTGCTGCTCATCGCCGGTCTCATCTGGTGGAAGCTGAGCCGGCCCCAGCCCGTGGCCCAGCCTCCGGTCATCCAGTCGGTCGCCGCGCCCAACACCGAGGCTCCGCCCGCCATCGACATCCCCATGCCTCCCGCGCTCGACGCGGCGGTCGACGCGGAGCCGGACGCCAAGGCGCGGGTGGTCACCGGTGGCGACAATCCTTGCGCTGGTCCGTGCACGGGCGACGCCCCCGCCGCCTTGCAGTCGGCCTTGTCCGGAGCTGGCTCCGCGGCTCGTGGTTGCTACGAGCGCGCCCTTCGCACCGACCCCACGCTCGCCGGACGAATCGTCGTGTCCGTTCGGGTGGCGTCCAACGGCAACGTCTGCAGCGCCAGCATCACCCAGAACACGCTCGGCAGCGGTGGCGTGAGCGAATGCGTGCTCGGCCTGTTTCGTGGCAAGCGCTTCCCCGGTGCGGCTGGCGGCAAGTGTGTCGATGTCAACGTTCCTCTCTCGTTCACCCCTCGGGAGAACAAGAAATGATCGTCTACCGTTGCGCAACGCTCCAGTTGGCGGCCACCGTGGCGATGCTTGTCGGCGTGGTGGCGTGCGGTTCGAACGAGCCTGACGGCACCACCCCGGTGTGCAAAGAGCCTGATGCTGCCGACTGCTTCACGCTTCCGGACGGCGGCAACCGCCCGGCCGATGCGGCCACGCAGCCTGACGCAGCGCAGGACGCACCAGGAGAGGCATTGGAGGACGCGGCAGGGGAGTAGCCCGGCGAGCCATCGCGCTCGCGCGGTCGCAGCGACCTGCCTGCCCGGACCGACCCGGGCCTGACGGCGCCTGCCCCACCCGCGACACCGCTGCATACGGAACCGATCATGCCGGACCGATTCGAGCTGGTCTCCTCCTTCGTCCCCAAGGGAGACCAACCGCAGGCCATCGCAATGCTGCGCGAGGGCCTGACGAGGGGCGATCGTTTCCAGACCCTGCTCGGGATCACGGGCAGCGGCAAGACGTTCACGATGGCCCATGTGATCGCGGAGACGAACCGTCCGACGCTCATCATGGCGCCGAACAAGACCCTCGCGGCGCAGCTCTATGGTGAGATGCGCGAGCTCTTCCCGAGGAACGCGGTCGAGTACTTCGTCAGCTACTACGACTACTACCAACCCGAAGCCTATTTGCCGGTCAGCGACACCTACATCGAGAAAGACTCGATCATCAACGACCAGATCGACCGGATGCGTCACAGCGCGACCGCTGCGTTGCTCTCCCGCCGCGACGTCATCATCGTGGCATCGGTGAGCTGCATCTACGGCATCGGTTCCGCCGAGAGCTACGCGGGGTTGCTCGTGCGGATCGAGAAGGGCACCGAGCTTCGCCGCGACGACCTGCTGCGCCGTCTGGTCGACGTGCAATACGAACGCAACGATGTCGACTTCCACCGGGGCACGTTTCGCGTGCGTGGCGACGTCGTGGAGGTGTTCCCCGCCTACGAGCAGGACAAGGCGATCCGTGTCGAGTTCTTCGGCGATGAGGTCGAAGCGATCCGGGAGATCGACCCTTTGCGCGGCAAGGTGATCGCAAGCCTGGATCGCTATGCGGTGTATCCCGGATCTCACTACGTGACGCCCGAGGCGCAGCTCCGCAAGTCGATCGAGTCGATACGCGCCGAGCTGCGCGAGAGGCTCGCGTACTTCGATTCCGAGGGCAAGCTGCTCGAAAAGCAGCGGCTCGAGCAGCGAACCATGTACGACCTCGAGATGCTCGAGCAGATGGGATACTGCCAGGGAATCGAGAACTACTCGCGCCACCTGTCCGGCCGGCAGCCCGGCGATCCGCCACCCACCCTGATCGACTACTTCCCGCCCGACTTCCTGCTGATCATCGACGAGAGCCATCAGACCCTGCCGCAGATCAAGGCGATGTACCACGGCGACCGCTCCCGGAAGGTCACGCTCGTGGACTACGGGTTCCGCCTCCCCAGCGCGCTCGATAACCGTCCCCTGCGCTACGACGAGTTCGAGAAGCACATCCACCAGTGCATCTTCGTGTCCGCCACGCCAGGAGACGAAGAGCTGTCGCTGTCCGAGGGGGTTGTGGTCGAGCAGGTGATCCGCCCCACGGGGCTGATTGATCCGGAGGTGGAAGTGCGGAAGGTCGCGGGGCAGGTTGACGACCTTCTGGTGGAGATCCGCAAGCGGGTGGAGCGTGACGAGCGTGTGTTGGTGACGACGCTGACCAAGCGGATGGCGGAGGATCTGACGGACTACTACCGGGAGCTTGGCGTGCGCGTGCGGTATCTGCACTCGGATGTGGAGACGCTGGAGCGCATCGAGCTGCTGCGGGACTTGCGGTTGGGGGAGTACGACGTGCTGGTGGGGATCAACCTGCTGCGAGAGGGGCTGGATCTGCCGGAGGTTTCGCTGGTTGCAATTCTGGACGCGGACAAGGAGGGGTTTCTGCGGAGCCCGCGCTCGCTGATCCAGACGATTGGGCGGGCAGCGCGCAACGTGAACGGCAAGGTCATCATGTACGCGGACCGGGTCACGGCCGCGATGGACGAAGCGATCCGGGTGACCAACCAGCGCCGCGAAAAGCAGCAGGCGTTCAACCTGGCCAACCACATCACCCCCGAAACCGTGCGCAAGGCGGTGCTCGACCTGTCGCCGTCCTCCGGCAATACCGACTACTACGCGGTGCCGCGGCAAAAGAAGACGGCGGACCTGCCGGAAGCGTCGACAGCGGCGGAGTCCGTCGCGCAACGAATCGAGGAACTGCGCGCGCAGATGTTTCTGGCTGCCGAGAACCTGGACTTCGAGCGCGCGGCGCAGATCCGGGACCAGCTCAAGAGCCTGCGTGCGCTGGACGGTCCTGGTGCCGCCGCGGATCCGGCAGCGCGCAGGGAGCGCAAGCCTGCCCGGGCCCGGGAGCGCAGGCGCAGGTAGCTCGTGAAAGCGCGATCGCTGCCTTCTCAGCGCCACGGTCCTTTGCGACACTGAGGACGCCATGGCGCCCCCTTCCCGTACTGCCCGTCGGCTCACGCTCGCCGTGCTGCTCGCCGCGGTCATCCCGCTGGTGAGCGCCATCTACGTGGCCCGAAGCATGGTCGGCAGCATGTCGTCCCAGCTATACAACCCGCGCGTGGGTGCCGAGCTGGAGCGGTCCCTGGAGGTCTACCAGGAGCTCGCCAAGGCCAAGAAGGAAAGCATGCGCTACGAAGCCGCCGCCATCGCCGCCCAGGAGGGACTTCGCGCCGCCGCCATCCTCAAGCATCAGCCCAGCGTCGTGCAGGAGCTCGACGAGATCTTCCCCCAGTATCCCAACCTCGTGAGCCTCGGCGTCACCGACGCCGACGATAACGTCATCGCGGAGAAGAACCGGGACAAGCCTGTCGACGAGAGCACGGAGCTGAAGCTCGAGGTGCGCCGTCCGCTCTCCGACAAGGAGGGCGCACCCATCCTGCGCGCCGTGTTCGTCACGCCCCGCGCGCGCTTCGATCAGCTCGACCAGGCAGCCGAAACCGTTCGGCTCTATCGCCAGATCGAAGGCGCCAGGGCCGAGGTCGAACGTTTCCACCTGTACGTCTTCGCCCTGCTGCTCGCGGTGACCATGCTGGGCGCCGTGGCCGTCGGCACGCTCCTCGCCCGCAGCGTGACGCGCAGGATCCAGCAGCTCGCCACGGCCACCCAAGCCGTCGGCGCCGGTGACCTGAGCGTGCGCGTGCCCGTGTCGGGCAACGACGAGATCACCCACCTGGCCGACGCATTCAACACGATGCTCTCGGAGGTCGAGCGCAGCCGTGCCCGCATCGAATTCCTTCAGCGCATGGGCACCTGGCAGGAGATCGCACGGCGTCTCGCCCACGAGATCAAGAACCCGCTCACACCTATCCAGCTCGCGGTCGAGGAAGCCCACGCGCGTTACCAAGGCGACGACGAGCGCTACCGTCAGCTCCTCGAGACGACGCTCAAGGTCGTGCAGGAGGAGGTGGCCACGCTGCGCCGACTGGTCACCGAATTCAGCGCGTTTGCCCGCCTGCCCCGCGCCGAGCTGAGCGAGGCGGACGTGTGCCAGTTCCTTCGCGACCAGCAGCGGCAGATGGAGCTGTTCCGCGACGACGAGTCGGGATTGCACGCCGGGGAGGCGGACGATCTGGAGAACATCGTGGACATCTCCTGGGAGATCCCGCGCGATCCCGTGCCTGTGCACATCGACAGCCAGATGCTGCACCGCGTGCTCGCGAACCTGGTACGCAACGCGGCCCAGGCCGTGCGCGATGAACGCAGAGGGCGCAAGGGCCGGGTGCGCGTCGTCCTCTCGGTCCTGGACCGCGACTGGGTTCGTCTCGACGTCGACGACGATGGCCCTGGGATCAAAGAAGAGATGCGCGAGTCGGTGTTCGATCCGTACGTCACCACCAAGCACGACGGAACCGGCTTGGGTCTATCGATCGTAAAGAAGATCGTGATGGAGCATGGCGGCAGCATCGAGGCTGGCACGAGCCCGTGGGGAGGAGCCCGCATGACGATCCGGTTGCCCCGGTCCGGCTCGGCTGCTTCGGCCGCGGCCCGTGAGCACACGATGGGTCCCGCAAGCTCGAGGCGACCATCCCTGCATCTCCAAGCCTGATGCGGGTTCGTCTGAGCCCAACGAGCGATGGATGGATCGCAGGCGCGGGATGGCCTACCATCATCGCCGGTCAGCGCCCTCGACCTTGCTTTGCCGCGTGCGCAGCACCCGCGCGGTCGGGTCGACCTCACCGAGCAGGCGAGCGAAGTCTTTGCTGCTCGGGCGATTCGAGTCCGCGACGGGGGAAGCGGACTCCGATCGTCATTCGACCGTGGCCTGCGGGTGTTCAGCACGGTTTGGAGAGGGCTTGGAGCGCCGGATCGCTATGGTCGCCGCATCACTCGGCTCGAGGGTTGGATGTGTCCGTTCTCCACCCGCCCGCGGAGGTACAGCTCGGTGGCGGGCTGCCCCGCGACGGGGAAGCCGCGCGCGACGACCTCCCAGGTTTGCGCGGCAGCGTCCGTCTTGAGCTCGTATTGGAAGTACTGCGGCGCACCTGCGAGGTTGAACCGTGCGCACTTCCATCCGGGGGCTTCCCAGGAGGCCGCGTCTGCCTTCCAGGGACCGTTGCGAAGCAGGTCAAGGGTGGGCGGCACGGGGGGCGCGCTCGGGCACAGCACGGGCGGTTGCTGGTTGTAAGCGGCGGAGAGCCCCACGCTGATCGCCTTCAGGTTGTTCTTGGCCTCGCTCTCGATGTTCAGGGCCTGCGAGGCCATCACGTCACGCCGCATGAGCTCCGCGCAACGGGGCACGTCCAGCCCCGGGACGTTCGGCGGGCTGTTCAGGGCTTCGAGCACCGCTTCGTAGGGGTTCTTGCCAGCCTTGCGTGCGGCCTTGACGTCCTTCTCGATCGCGCGACCGAGCTTGGTGCACTTGAGCTCGGCCTCCTGGGCCTCCGCGTCCGATAGCGGGTTGATCCCGGGCGGGTTCGACTCGTCCGCGGGGACGCCTGGCGGATCCGCGGGCGCCGCGGCGGCGAATGATGCCGCGGGCGTCACGCCCACGACCGTTGTTTCAGCGGGCGGGGGGGCCGCGCTGGATGCTGTCGCCTGCGGCGTGGTGATGGGATTCGAGGAGCTCGAAGCACACGCCGCGAGGATATTCACGGCGACGACGATGGCCAGGTTCCGCTTCATGCGTGACCCCTTTCGGTTCGGGTCCACTATCGCAGAATCGCGGGCGCCAGGGTAGCGACGTGAGAACCCGACGGCTCGGATTTGCAGCAAGCGTTCGTTGGAGGAGACCATCGCCGCGCCCGCCTCCCTGGTCTGGGAGCGCCCATTGAGGTCCGGCCAAAGCCCGAAGAACACGGCCCGCACGTCGTCGCACCTCACCTCGCGGCGAAGCCGCCCGGCAGGCCGAAGGAGAGCGTCGACCTCGCCTGCCATGCGCCGCCCCTTCCCTCCGCTCAGCACCCCCACGCCTGCCTCTATCGCATCGGATAGCGCGTTGGTCACCGCCATCGCCCGTTAGGGCGGGAAAGCGCCTTCGATCTTCGCGCGCATGGCGGCCGGTTTTGCCGGACGCACGCGTCGAGTCTCGTGCCGCAGGGTCGCGCCTGCAAAGCGGCCGAGCGGGCGGGCTTGGGATCACGTTGCACCCAAGCGACGCGCCAGGGCTCCAACGGTTCGACCCGGGCATGGAGAAACCGGTGGCCCCCCGGAGCGTGTTGGCTAGCGTATGACACAACGAGATCTCACGATGGCACCTTCATCCCTCCCTCGACTGCAAAGCCGGCGGTCCTTTCACGCCACGACGATCGCGCTGGGCGTGGCGGTGCTCGCAGGGTTCACGCTGCTGCCGCGGCTCGCCCGACCGTTCAACGCGATGGTGGGAAAGCCCGCGCCCGACTTCATGCTCGAAGCTGTCGGTCCCGAGAACCATGGTGACCGCGTCACCCTCTCGTCGCTCCGAGGCAAGGCGGTCGTGTTGGCGTTCTGGGCGTCGTGGTGCGGCCCGTGTCGCGCGGAAGCGCCCTCGCTCGACCGCCTGTCCAGGCGCCTTGCAGACCAAAACGTGGTGGTGCTGGGGGTCAACACCAGCGACACCAGGCCCAGCGCCCAGCAATTCGCCAAGGCAGCGCGGCTTTCGTATCCGCTCGTGTTTGACGCAGACGGTGAAGTGGCGAGCGCGTACGGTGTCTCGAGCCTTCCCACGTTGGTCGTTGTGGACAAAGACGGCCGGGTAGCCGCGGTTCGAAGCGGGTTGACCGACGAAGGATCGCTCGAGGAGCTGGCGCTGGCCGCGCGTTGATCATCGTCCGGGCGGACGCGCCGGGACGCGTCCTGCGCGGCCTACTACCTGCCGACCGCGTGCCAGGAGTGCCTCCACACGATGGCCGTCGTGGTCGGGGGCGGAATCGACGAGTCCAAGCTCGTGGAGGCGTGCGGCGCCAACGAGTACGAGCAGTGCCTCATACACACGCCTTGGGGAGCGTTCATCCCTGGTCCAAGCCGGTAGCGATCGCAGGACGGCAGTCCACGACGTCGCCCCGCGCTCGGCGTCGCTGGGCCGGCTGTCGCGTCGCTTGCGCTGGGCCGGTCGTCGCGCGTCGCTTGCGCTGGGCCGGTCGTCGCGCGTCGCTTGCGCTGGGCCGGTCGTCGCGTCGCTTGCGCTGGGGCCGGTCGTCGCGCGTCGCTCGCGCTGGGGCCGGTCGTCGCGCGTCGCTCGCGCTGGGGCCAGTCGTCGCGTCGCTCGCGCTGGGGCCAGTCGTCGCGTCGCTCGCGCTGGGGCCGGTCGTCGCGTCGCTCGCGCTGGGGCCGGTCGTCGCGCGTCGCTCGCGCTGGGGCCGGTCGTCGCGTCGCTCGCGCTGGGGCTGGTCGTCGCGCGTCGCTCGCGCTGGGGCCGGTCGTCGCGTCGCTCGCGCTGGGGCCGGTCGTCGCGCGTCGCTTGCGCTGGGCCGGTCGTCGCGCGTCGCTCGCGCTGGGGCCGGTCGTCGCGCGTCGCCCGCGCTGGGCCGGTCGTCGCGCGTCGCTCGCGCTGGGG
>Ga0272446_1001270_pt1 | contig 37074 bp, 27 predicted proteins | sample YNPCB0061_FD_194587 | JGI IMG/M metagenome (GOLD analysis project Ga0272446, IMG submission 194587) | Hot spring microbial mat communities from Yellowstone National Park, WY, United States - YNP-CB-006-1 | ecosystem: Environmental > Aquatic > Thermal springs > Hot (42-90C) > Sediment | place...
GCGTGGCTCCAGTGCCTGGGCCCTCGCGCGAGCGCGAGGGGAAACCGTGTTTGTGGACGACCGCTTTGGGACCGCTCGTTCCCGCGGCCCGCGGCCGCTTCACTCGCGACTCTGAAGACAGTGGGCGGTGTGCCCGCGGCTTTGCAAACCGATATGATCGTAGCCATGCGTTGCCTGATCGTGTTCCTGTTGTTCGCCGCCGCGCCTGCCGCGTTACAGGCGCAAAAGAAGGCTGTCGTGCCCGAGGGCGCCAAGGTGGCCGGCCCGTACACGCCCGGCATCCAGGCCGGCAACTTCCTGTTCGTCGCCGGGCAGGTGGGCCGGGACAAGGCCGGCAAATACCCGGAGTCGTTTGAGGACGAGGTGAAGCAGACGCTCGAAAACGTGAAGGCCGTGCTCGACAAGGCCGGCTACACGTTCGCTGACGCGGTGTCGGTGCAGGTGCACCTGACCGACATTGCGCTGTTCGACCGCATGAACAAGGTCTATATGACCTACTTCCCCGAGCCGCGGCCGGCGCGCACTACCGTCGGCGGCGTGCAACTGGTGGGGCCGGCGCGGGTCGAAATCACCGTCACCTGCTGGAAGAAGTAGCCGGGCTCAGCCCTCTTCGACAAACTTCCAGCCCAGCAGCGCGGCCGTGTTGGCGATCTGCGTCTTCCAGTCGCCGTAGACGGTGACGCGGTGCCAGCCGAAGTCCCAGCCTTCCATGAGACGGCGGGCGTCTTTCGCTTCGGCCACCAGCTTGGTGCGGCAGGCGCGGTCTTCTTCGAGATTGTCCACAGAGCGGCTCAGGTGGAAGACGACGGTTTTCGCATACGACACGAATTCGAGCGTCGACAAAGTCTCGTGCAGCGGCAGCAGCGAGCGGATGGCCGCGCCCTTGCGATCCTCGCTGTGATCGCGGATTTCGTAGGCGCACTCGGGCCCCTCGGGTCCGTAGACCTTCGACGGCGCGACGCAGTGGGCGTAGATGATCTGGTTTTTGGCCGTGTCGAGCACCGGGTCGGAGATGAAGCTGGCGCGCCCGGTGAGATAGCGCAACAGCAACATGGTGGAGGCGCTGGTGAGGTCGGCCTCGCAGGCGCCGACGAGGCCGTCGTTGTTCAACTGGAAGAAGCCGAGGCACGGGTAGGCGAACATCTTGTGCTTGTAGAACAGTTCGAGGCAGTCGACGGCGATGGCCTGCGCGCGGTGCCTGTCGAGCAGGGACGCCATGCCGAGATACATGGCGGCGCTGTTGCGGATCTCGGCGGGTTTGGGCTCGACCACGCGGTCGGCGCGGCGCATCCAGGCCTCGGCCTGTTGCTCGGCCGACTTGCGGTCGGCCGCCTTCCAGGCGGCGTTGAGCTCGTCCGCCGGGATGTTGACGATCTCGGGGCCGAGATTGGCGCGGATGGCGTCGATGTTTTTCTGCATGTCGCGCGGTGTGACGACGAGGATTTTCGAGGCTTTCAATTTGCGAATGACGCTGAAAGTGTTGATGGCCTCGCAGACGTCCTCGATCCTGGAAGAGGAAACGCCCGCGACCGGCTTGCCTGCCTTGCGCGCGGCCGGGTAATGGCCGAGGAACGCGCCTGTGCCGCCATAGAGGTCGTCGATGAGAATGGTTGGCTTGCCGCTCATGGCGATGGTGCGGGAGGCGTTGGACGGGATGCCGAGGATGTAGACGGCGTAGCCGTCGATGCCCTTGCCTTCGTCGGCGGCAAGAAGCTTTTCAGCCTCTTCGACCCAGGTCATCGAGACGGGGAGCAGTTCCACGTCCGGGCAGCCCCGTTCGAGCCGGCCAAGGATCATCTTCTTGCGGCCTTCGTAATCGTAGCCCTGGTAGGGCCAGCCCTCGATTTTCGGGTCCGGGTGAACCAGGACCAGCCGCACGCGGGCCTTTTCTGTTGGCAGGAGACTGGCTGCCGCGGCGGCGGCAGGGCCCGCGCAGCCGCCCGCCAGCCACGCGGCGCAGCCTGCACAGGAGCGCAGGAACGACCTGCGCGAAGAATCGCCGATTTGCACAAGCCTGGATGACATGGGGAGCTCCTTCTCGATATGAGACCTCCTTGTCTGTTTATCAGATCCGCGCCGCGATGGGAAGGGCAAAGCGGCAGGGGGTTACTGGAACCGGAACCGCCGGGCGAGCGTCCAGGCGCAAACCGCGGCGAGAGCGGCCAGCGCCGCCAGATGCGGGACCACATCGGAAGGGGAGCCGCCGAAACTCATCAGCCGGTGCAAGGCATCCATCGCCCAACCGGTGGGCAGAGCGAGAGCCAGCTTCTGCGCCCACAGCGGCATGATCTCCGCCGGCCACCAGCAGCCGCCCAGGGCCGCGAGGACGTTGGAGGCGATCACCCCGGCGCCGATCACGGCGCCGGGCGATTGGCCCTCGTTGCCGATCAACATCCCCAGCAGGGAACACAGCGCCCCGTAGAGGGCCAGCACGGCCGCCACCGCCCACCATGCGGCGCCCCAGTCGACGCGAAACAGCACCGTGCCCGCCGCCACAGCCCAAAGCGTCTGGATCCAGCCAAGCGCCAGCCGCGAACCCCACTTGCCCGCCAGCAGCGCGCCGCGTGGCAGGGGCGCTGCAGCCATGCGCCGCAACAGGCCGTGGCGCCGCTCCTCGAGAAGACTGACGCCGCCTGTGGTGAGCATTGCCAGCAGGACAAACATCACCAGCATGCCGGGCACGGATTGTTGATAGCCGCCGGGCGCGCGCCTGCGCTCGCCTGCGGGCCTTGTCTCGACGGCGAGCGTGCGCGGCGCCGCGGCCAGCTCGCGCAGCGCCTCCGGGGTTGCCTCGCGCCCTTGCAGGCGCAGCAGCGCCAGATCGGCGGCCATCCCCCAAGCTGCTTTGCGCAGCCGCAAGCCGTCGAAATCCGCGCCGAGGCCGCCGCCGTCCCTCTCGAAGATCAGCTTCGCCTGGCCCGAACCGAGCACCGCATCGGTGAAGCCCGGCGGGACGATCAGCCGCCGCCGGAACCGGCTGAAGCTTTGCGCGTCCGTGCGCACCACCTGAAAACCCTGCTGCTCCAGCCGCAGCAAGAGTTCCTCGCCGAGGAACCCGGCGTCCGGGGCGGCCTGCACGGCCACGGTTTCGCGCGCCACGGCAGGCCCGCGCGCGGTGACCGCGCCAATAAACAACATGAACAGCGGCGGGACCAGGAAGCTCCAGATCCAGGTTTCCCGCTCCCGGAACAGATGCGCCAAATCCTTGCGGGCGATCCACCATGCCTGCCGGGCCGTCATGCCGCAAATCCTTTCTTCAAACGAGCCGAAATGGCTGCAAATAACACCGCACTCATGGCTGCCAGCAGGACGATTTTCCAGGCGATTCCGGGGCAATCGCCGGCCAGAATCGCCCGCATTTCGGCCAGCGCCCATCCGTTCGGCGTCAGGCGGCCAATGCGGGCCACGGCGGCCGGCATCGCCTCGAAGGGAAACATCGCGCCGCCCGCCATCATCAGCAACAGCGCCGCCACATTGGCCAGGGTTCGCCCCTGTCTTTCCGACCGGCACAGGGTTTGAACCAGCGCCATCAGGAGGAAGAGCATTCCGCCGGAGAGAGCCGCCCAAAGGGCCGCGGCTGCCAAGCCGCTCTGCGCGCCGCCCGCGAGCCACTGGCCCAGCACCAGTCCGGCCGCGGACACGCACCCCATCAGCAGCACCGCCGCCAGGGTTTTCGCGGCGAGGAACACCTCCACGGGCGCAGGCGAAGCAGCCAGCCGCTGCAGCGTGCCGGAGGATTTCTCCACCCACAGATCCCCGCTCAGCCCGAAGGCGAGGAACAGCAGCGCCATGAACACCACCCCGGGGGCCATCGCCGCGGCCATGTTGGCCGGCTGTTTTGCTCCTGTGATCTTTTCCTCGATTGCGATGGGCGGCGAATCCAACAGGGCGCGCCCCTCGCGCGCGAGCGCGGCCGCGCGGACGGCCAGCATGGCGATGCTCGCATCCGCAGGCCACGGCCCGGTGCCGGCCATAGCGCGCAGCTCTCTCCCCAACGCCTGTTGCAGATACCAGCCGACCTCGGCCAGAATTGCCGTGGTCTCCCGCGCCAGATCCGGCATGATGGCTTGGGAGGGGTTGGTCCAGAGCTTGAGGGTTTGCGGCTCGCTGCGGAGGAACCGGTCGGAGAAACCTTCGGGGATCACGAGCAGCGCCGAGGCTTCGCCCCGGCGCATGCGCCGCAGGCCTTCGTCGAGTTCCACAGACGCCACGGTGAAGCTGCGCCCCAGCTCGCCTTGAGTGAATGCCGGCGCGACAGAACGGCTGAGAAATGTTTGATCGAGATCAGCCACCAGGAGCACCCCCTGAGGCCGCGTCTCTCCGCGTCCGAAGACGAGAGCGAGCAGCAACCCCACGAAGACGGGAATGCCCACCCAGGCGCCCAGAGCGGCGCGGTCGCGCAGCCAGCGCTGCATGTCTTTGCGGAAAAATGCGGCGAAGGCGGTCATGGCGCTACTCCCGCAGCTCCTTGCCTGTCAGTTGCAGGAACAGGCTCTCGAGGCTCGGCTGCTCGAGGGAGACGCTGCGCACTTCCATGCCGCTCCGGCGCAAGGTCTCGAGAATGGGTTCGAGTTTCCTGGCCCCGTCCTCCACCCGCATGGACAGGAGGTCTTCCGCGGCGCTGAGCACTTCCACGCCCTCCATCCGCGCCGCCGCTTCGGCGGCGCGCGGGCCATCCATCCTGCCTGCGACGCGCAGAACGTCGCGGCCGCCGATCAGAGAACGGAGCTGTTCGAGCGTCCCGATGGCGATGATGCGGCCATGGTCGATCACCGCAATGCGGTGGCACAACTGCTGGGCTTCTTCCATGTAGTGGGTGGTGTAAACCACGGCCGCGCCCGCGCTCGCCTGGGCTTGCACGAGGTCGAGCAGGCGGGCGCGGCTCTGGGGGTCCACGCCGGCGGTGGGTTCGTCGAGGAGCAGCACCCGCGGGCGGTGCACGCAGGCGCAGGCGAAGTTGAGGCGGCGCTTCATGCCGCCGCTGAAGCGCCGGACCGGCTCGCGGCCGCGGTCGGCCAAGCCGGCGAGTTCGAGCGCTTCGCCGACGCGCTGCCGCAGTTGCGCTCCGCCCAGGCCGTAGACTCCGGCCCAGTATTCGAGGTTTTCCCGCGCGGAGAGGCTCTCGTAGAGGGCGAGCTCCTGCGGGGCGAGGCCCATTTGCCGCCGGGCCGCAACGCGGTCCCGCTGCACATCGGCCCCACCGATCCGCACCTTGCCCGCGGTGGGAGAGACGAGCCCGCAGAGGCAGTGGATGGTGGTTGTCTTGCCGGCGCCGTTCGGGCCGAGCAGTCCGAAGATCTCTCCGGGCTGGACCTCGAAGGAAACGCCGTTGACGGCGCGGACCTCGCCATAGGACTTTTCGAGTTGTTCGACCAGGATCACGGTCTTCTCCGAGTGATACGGCAGCTACAGATGACAAACGGACACGCCGGGCGGGAAGTTCCGGCACCAGAGACAATCGGGTTGTTTTTCGGGCGAGGGGAGCGCCGGCTGCGCTATGCTGAAGTTTCAGGCGCAGCCGCGCCGGAGAGGAGGTGAATCGAGCCATGGCAGAAGTGATCGTCCAGGATGGAGAAACGCTGGAAAGCGCCCTGCGGCGCTTCAAGCGCAAGGTGCAGCAAGAGGACATCATCAAGGAGATTAAGAAACACTCCTATTACATGAAGCCAGGCGAGAAACGCCGCCTCAAGCAGGCGCTGGCGCGCAAGCGCAGCCGCAAGAAGCGCGCGAAAGAGATGGACTGAGTTCCGCCTGAGCCGAACAGAACGGGCGCCCGCAGAAAGGGCGCCCGTTTTGTTTTCCCGCGGCGGCACCTAGCCGGAGGACTGGCGGGCCACTACCGGCGCTACGGAAGATAAGGAAGAGAGAACGGGGCCAAGGACCGGGCGGCGCCCTGAGTGAGGGTGAGCGGGATCGCACCGTTCTCCGGCACGGCGCTGGCGAGGCGGATTTCCACCAGCCAGGTGCCGGGCAGCTCGGGATTCGGCCTCACCGCTGTCACCTGATGCTCGACAGCGCCGGAAAAGACCCGCAGGGAGGGGAGCATCGGGTCGACTTCCGCCAGGGAGGCCACGCCAAGAGCAACGTATTCACCGGGGCGCGCCGGCGAGAGGGAACTGACGAGCGATCCATCCAGCTTTCGGGCGAAGATCAAGACCGGCGGAACGGGCCTCACTTCAATCGCCGCGGGCAAGACGTCGACTCCTCCGGCGCTCAACCGCAGCAGATGTGCGCCTGGACTCAATTGCGGGGGAATCTGGATGGTGATGCGGCCATCGGCGGCGTTGAGGACATTGGCAGCCACGCCGCCCAGGGTGGCGCTCACCGCGCCGACGGAAACGGGCATGGGGAGCCCTGACACCCGCAGTGCGATCGCCGTGCCGGGATAGAGATATTGCCCCTGCAACTCGGACATTCGCACGAACGGGGCGCTGCCGGCGGGCTGCACGGCGACCGAGGCGGGAAGCGCCATGGAAGCCAGACCGACGGAAGCGGTCACGGGCGAAACGGCAGGCGCAGCGTTGTCTCGCGCCGCCAGCCAGGCGATGGCGGAGGATTCACCGGTTACCCAGACCCTTCTCACCACGACATCGCTTGTTCCGAGGCCCAAAAGCGGGGGCCATTTTCGGAAATCCGCGCGAACCCCGGAGATCTCGACCGCCAGCTCGGCCCCGGCAGGAATCCGCACATCGGCCACGGCGATTGAAGGCTCTTCCGCGCCGGCGTAGGAGAACACCGGCGACTCATCGCCGTGGACAAACAGGGAGCTCTGGCCATCGCGGTTGAACGCGACCAGCACGCCCCGGTGTCCGGCCGGAGCGGGCGGAGGGGTGGCAAGGATGCCATCAGGCTGAGCCTCGACATGGCAAGGAACGCCATCCACCCAGACGGAGGTTGATTGCGAGAGGCCCCTTCCCCGCAGCAAGATCCGTCCGGTTCCATCAGGGGTGACGGAATCGATGGAAGGGGGCGCCGCGGCGGCGATCCACAGGCCGGAAGGCAGGATGTATTGTTCGGAATTATTCCGGAAAAGCAGGTGGCGCGGCCCTTCAGCCGACATCGGGGACACGGAAAAGTCCGCCATCAGATAGCCGGAAACATAGGGGCGGAGCGAACCGGAGACCACTGTTTCCGGCGCATTCAGGGTGGAGAGGGAAAAGCCGGGAGTGAGCGCCGTGGCGCCGTAACCAGTGAACACGGCGGTGTTCGTGCCGCCAAATACGTGGATGACGGCGGGCTTGACCACATTCCTTCCGATGAAGGAGTAAGTCTGTACCGAGTGCAGGTTCACGGAAGCCCGTGGGGAGACCATGAAGTCCACCTCTGAAGCGATGCTCCCCGCCTGCACCTGGACGGGGAAGCCAGGCATGGCGCCTCCATAGAAGGCCAAATCAAAAGTTGCGCCGGGGAAAATGCGGCCATCAGGGCCCGAGGGAAGCTCCAGATTCACGGGCTGCGGCTCGCCCGCAATTGCGGGCGGGAGCGGATGGGCGTAAACGAAATAGGCGCCGGGTGGCAATCCATCGATGCGATAGGTTCCATCAGGCGCGGCGAGGGTGCTTACGGCGTCCTTTCCTGGCGAGAACGCCACGACGGAAGCCAGCGCGACACCCTGGCCGTTCATCATCACCCGGCCCTGGATGGATCCGGTGGTCTTGCGGAATGACTCGGCCGGATACAGGATCGACAGCGCCGCGTGGTCATCGAGGGCCAGTGGCCGCGCTTTGGTGGTAGCGCGGGTGATCTCGGTCGACATCACGCTGGAGGTCCAGGTGTGCTGCAGGCCGAGCGTGTGGCCGAACTCGTGCACCAGGGTGAGGAAAAGCCGCTCGGTCCAGCTTGGACGATTGGCGAGATTCCTGGGAAGGCGAATGACGGAGCGGGCGATGGGGGCGAAGGCGCCGTCCGGGCCTTCCGCGATCTCGAGCCGGGAAACCGGCCCGCCCTGGGCAATGATGCCCGGCGGCAGTTCATCGGTGAACTCGACCTGGATGTGGGGGCCGCCCATTTCGTCGCCCGGCGCGCGGAAACCGCCGAACGCGAGGCGAATCTCGGACGAGGGAACCGTGTTCCACGCTTCGGCGGCCGCGCGGATCTGGCTGTACAGGGCAGCCTCCGAATCGCCGGGGGCCAACGTGAGCGGAGCGCCGGAGAAGATGAAGTATTGCACCGTGTTGCCGGGCAAAGTGCGGAGGTCGAATTTTTCGTAAACAGGAGAAAACGGCGGCAGCGAAGAGGTGTAACGGACGAAGTGGTAGTAGGCGGCAGCCGGCCAAGCCGACAGGAGCAACAGTGCCAGCGTCCGCTGCCGCATCACTGCGCCTCCCCCCGCGCCTGAGTTCTGGCGATCAGCTCGCGCAGCCCGGACAGCGACAGCTTCATGCCGCTGTCTTCCACGGCGCGGCCCTGCCGGTCGACGAACTCCGCCTCGATCTTGCTCCGCACGAGCAGCGCTTCGCCGGTGGAAGCGGTTTTCAACTGAAACACGCCCTGGCTGAGTCCGATCACCTGCACCAGCCCGCGCGGGCTGGCCCACAGGAAGAGCACATACTCCACGCCGGGCTCAAGAACCGGCGAGCCTGCGATGCTCTGGCGGTACCGGCCGTATGTGCCGCCGGGCACGTAGACTTCCGCCGAAGCCGCTCCTTTGAGCACTTCGGACACCTGCAGCCGGTACACGGTGTAGATCATCGACCCCCGCTGCACAGTGGCAGCCGCCGAGGCGCGCGCCCGGACGATGGCGGTGGACTGCTGCACCATCTCCTCCACGCTCAGCTTTTCGAGCGTGGTGGCGCCGGCCGCCACGGCGGCGGCAGCCAGCAGCAACAGAGAGGCGGGCAGGCGCATAGCTATGACCGCGGGTGAAGGAGCACGCCTGCTGCCAAAAGAAGCCCATTGTCCGTCAATCAGTTGGCGCAGCGGAATGGGGCTTGGCTGGGTCGCTCTGACACAGGTCGTGTCGCAGTTGTCCCAGGCCAGCGGGCCGCAGACGGCTTCAGAGCGGCATTCGCACCACCAGGACGGGCACGTCGACGCCGTGGCGGACTTCGTTGATCGTGGCGCCGAAGACGAGATCCATGACTCCGCGGTGCCCGTGGGCGCCCATGACGATCAGGTCCGGCGCCAGCGCGCGGGCATGGCCGATGATCAGCTTTTTCGTCTCCTTCCCGTGCAGGATGGCCAATTCCGCTTGAAGCCCGGCGCGCCGGACAGCCTCGGCCAGATCCTCGAAGTAGCGCCTGCCTTGTTCGATCTCGGCGGTGCGCGCCTGCTCGCCGTAGACCTGGCTGGCCACGCCTTCCTCCACATGGAGCAGATGGATGACGGCCCCGTGAGGCTTTCCCAACGCGACGGCATGAGCCAGGGCCACGCGGTCCAACTCGGAATGATCGACGGGAACCAGGATGCGGCGGTAGAGCGGCTCGGCAAAGCGGAGTTCCCCCGCCTCCGGCATAACGGCCGCGGCGCGATCCCTCATGCGGGCGGCGCCGACATACAGCAGCAACCCGGCCAGCGGCGCGATGATCGCCACGGACGCCCAGCGGGGCAGGCTTCCGAGTTCGACCCAGGCCAGCCAGAGGTTCAGCGCGATGATGAGCGCCGAGCAAGCCAGCCCCAGCGCCTTGACCCAGCCGGGGTTGACGAGCTCTCCCATCCGGCGGCGGTCCCCGGTGAACCGCACGAGCGGGACGATGGCGAACGGCAACTGCAAGCTGAGCACCACCTGGCTCAGGATCAACAGGCGGTAGGCGCCTTCATTGCCGGCATATTGGATGGTCAGGGTCGCCGGCACAATGGCGACAGCCCGCGTGATCAGACGACGGAGCCAGGGACGCATGCGGAAATTCAGGAACCCCTCCATGACGATCTGGCCCGCCATGGTTCCGGTGATGGTGGAGGATTGCCCGGAAAACAGCAACGCCAGGGCGAACGCCGCGCCGGCCAGCGTGGTGCCGAGCAGCGGCGTGAGCATGGCGTGCGCCTGGCCGATTTCCGTCACGGCGAGCCCGCGCTTGAAGAAGGTGGAAGCGGCCAGGATCAGAATGGCGGCGTTGACAAAGAGAGCTCCGTTGAGGGCGATGGCGGAATCGACCAGGTTGTAGCGGCAGGCGGCCTTCCGCGAGGCAACGTCCAGCCCGAAGGACCGGGTCTGCACAAGCGAGGAGTGCAAGTAGAGGTTGTGCGGCATCACCGTGGCGCCGAGCATCGCCACGGCGACGTAGAGGCTGGCCGAATCGATCTGCGGCCTGAGGCCGCCCGCGACTTCCGCCCAATCGGGCCGGGCGAGGATAATTTCGATCAAAAAACAGCCGGCAATTACGGAAATAAAGCCGAGAATGACGGACTCAATCAAGCGGATTCCAAGGCGTCCGAACCACAAAATCAGCAGCGTATCTGCCGCGGTAATCACCACACCGGCAATGAGCGGCAGCCCGAACAGCAGTTGCAGGCCGATGGCCGCTCCGAGCAGCTCGGCGAGGTCGCAGGCGGCAATGGCGATCTCCGCCAGCAGCCAAAGGGCATGACTGACCGGCCGGGGGTAGGCTTCGCGGCAGGCCTGAGCCAGATCCCGGCCGATGACAATGCCGAGACGCGCGCTCAGCGTCTGGAGCAGGATCGCCATCAGGTTCGACAGCACCAACACCCACAGCAGGCGGTAGCCGAAGCGGGATCCGGCTTCGATGTCAGTGGCCCAGTTGCCGGGATCCATGTAGCCGACGCTGACCAGATAGGCGGGGCCGGCGAAGGCGAACATGCGCTTCCACAGCGAGGGGTGGGCGGTCGAGACCGACGAGTGCACTTCCGGCAGGGATGGCGCGGGAGAACCCATCGTGCCCCTTAGTGTAGCCCGCGGCGGCGGGCGCAGGCAGCGGCGATCAGGCAGGCCAGTGCGGTGAGCGCGCCGCCAGCGATCACGCTTGCGGGCCTGTAGACGAACTCAACCCGGTGCGTTCCCGGTTCCAGCACCACGCCCCGGACGGCAGCGTAGGCTTCATGGATGCGCAGGGCGCGCCCGCCGGCTGCGGCGCGCCAACCGGGAAACCAGGCATCCGTGAGGATCAGCATGCCGCGGCACCCCAGCGTCGCTTCCACGGTGACCCGGTTGATCCCGTAGTCGAGAATGCGCGCCTGCTCCCGCCCCCGGCAGTTCTGCAGCTCCGGAACAGGACCGGGAAGAAATGTTGTTTCGCCGATCCGCTCCCGGATCGCATGGAGCGCTCCGGCCGCATGCAAGCGGTTGTCGAGGCCCGTGGCGGCATGCACGATGAACACCCGTGGCAGAGGCGCCTCCGATTCATACACGCGCACGCCGCTAGCGCCCCGGAATACTTCGGCCGGGTGGCTGTCAGAGGGGCTCAGCGCCACGCGAAACCGCACGCCAAACAGGCGCTTGGCGTGATCCGTGTGCAGTTCATGACGATAGATGTTTTCCGTGACGCCGGCCAGATAGCCCTGATGCTGCTGCAACCCGTGCCAATCCCCGAAGTTGTACGGGATTTCCGTGTCATCCACTTCCACGCGCCAGTGTCCGCCGCGGGCCCTTAGCCATGCAGCGATGTCCCGGTGCGCGGCCAGCATCCGCAGGTAACGGGACGCCTCCGGCGACGAAACGGCGGGAAAGAGACGCTCCCGCAGCGGCGCCGTTTCCAGGGAAGCCGCCGCGACAGCGACCAGCAGGGCGCCCCATGCCGGAACCTTGCGGAGACCGCCGAGCCGGATGAGCGCCGCGATGGCCACGGCCCCGAAGACGCTCCACCAGGCGAGGTTGAAAACCGGCGCGTGTCTCCAGACCCAAACGCCGGCAGCCACGCCGGCCACTGCCAGCAACCCCGCCGCCCGCTTCTTCGCCGCCCCCTCGATCCGGAAGAGCGCCTCCGCGCCTGCCGCGGCCAGCGCAGGCACGGAAAGGCTGAGCAGAATCAGGGCCGCCTCGGGGGCGCGCGCTTTGTCGAAGTGCGGCGCCGCCCGATACAGCACCTTGTGCAGGCCGCCGGCCGGGCCCAGCGCCAGCCAGAAGCCGCAGAGGCCAAGCGCGGCCAGCGGCCCGCCCGCGCCGCGGCGCAACGCCCAGGCGCCAAAAGCCGCCAAAAGCAGCAGAAGGGCGCCGTGATAAGCCTGGAATTCGCCATGATACCCGGGAACGACGACAGCCGGAATCGATTCGACTTTCAGGCTGAATTGACGATGGATTTCCAGCGGAATTTTGTCGTTCCAGCCGATGGGCGCCGCGGCGCCGACCCAGCGCACGGCCCTGCGGCCGTATTCGACCAGAGGCAGCAGTTGCACGGCCCCGGCCAACAGGGCCGTGGAGAAAAAGACCGCCGCCCCGGCTGCGCGCCGCGCCCCCGAGAGCAGAGCCACGGCCCACAGCAGCGCAAATCCCAAGGAGAGAAACAGCGGCATTTGAGGATGTCCGCCGAGCCAGCAGAGTCCGAGGAAAAAACCGCCCAACACCGCGTGGCGAAGCGGGCCTGCCGAGGCTCCGTCAGTGAGCGCCGCGCTGGAAGAGCGCAGCAGCGCGCCGGGCGTGCGGGGGGCCAGCCCCGCCGACTTCAGCAGAAAGCGCAGCGCCCAGGGCGCCCACATCGCCCCCATCGCCATCTGCGGCCGCATGGCGCAGGCGAATTCGCCCACGGCGGCATAGGCAAAGCCGGCCAGCACGGAACCGGGGCGCCCGCAGCGGAGAGAACGCGCGAGCCGGTACATTCCGGCCGCCCCGATCCACCGGATCAGGAGGAAATAGATGTTGAGATACAGCCACCCGGCCGCCCCTTCCGGTTTTGCCGCCAACAGCCAGTTCAGCGGCGAGGCGGCCGCAGGCTGTCCCTGTCCGATCAGCGGCTGCCCCATGTATTGCCAGGGATCCCACAGCGGCGCCTGGCCGCTGCGCCAGGCCCGCGCCTGCATCTCCAGCCAGGGCAACACCTGATACGCATTGTCGTCGGAGGCGAACCATACCGCCCGCGGCCCCCAGAGCAATTGCCAGTGAAAGCACGCCAGCAACAGCGGCAGGGCAAGGGCCGCGGCCAGGCGGGCCCGGGAAAGGACAGGGGTTCGCACACTGTCATCCTGCCAGAATCCGGCGCTTCGGAAACATTCTGCTCCGGCCAAGGGGCATCGGCCGGCGCGCCGCGCAAGTCCTCTTCTCCGGATCCGTTGCACTTTTCTCCTCGCAGTCCCAACACGGCCATGGTGCGCGATTGCAGGCCGCCGGACCAGAATTGGCCGGCCGGGGCTTCAGGAAAAAACCTGACACCGGGAAAAAACCTGAGGCGGAAATCCGTTTGTGAGGTAGAGGGACACAAAACACAGCGAATCGCGGCAGCGATTCCGGCGCCTGTGCCGAGCGGCCTGTTTCAACCGGCTGTGAGCCGCATCGCCGGGCAGGTGCAACGGAAGAACGGCCGGACGGCGGCCCTTGCAGCGTCGAGCTATTCCCGACGGCGTGCTGGGAATTTTCAGTGTCATTTTGAACCGGAGGAGGAAAAAGGCGGGGCCGTCGGGCCGCAGGAAACGGCCCTGCCTGCAATCTTGGGCGGGCCGGGGCGTCCGTTGGAGGAGCGGGAACGCCCCGGCGGGGGCGCCACAGCCGCCGGCGGGTGACAGGGATCTGGTGAACCCCGCCAGATCCCTGTTTTTCTCTGGCTCCGAAAACCGGGCAAGGCAGGAACACGGCGCCGTTCGGGAAGAGCGCCAATGGCGGCTCTCTGCATGCGGCTGCCTTCGGTGAAGCCGGCCTGAGAGCGGCGTTTCTCAAAAGTGGTGAAGAAAACGGCCTTGCGGCGGCTGGGTGTTGCCGGTTCTCAAGACTGGTGCGCGAAAGGGGAGAACAGGTTCCCGTCCGGCCTGAGTTCAGGTGAATTACGGCTGGATCAGGAGCGGCGAGGCGAGCTGGTCTTGCAGCCCATCCCACCAGGGTTCGAACCAGCGCCGCATCGCGTCGGCCTGCTCGCGCCGGGCTGGCGACAACGGCACGGCCGGGAGGCTGCGGCGCACGCCGCGGGTTTCAGCCAGCAGGTGAAGCCCCATAGGCGCGGGCCAGCCGTCGATCCATTCGAGGGCCTCTTTCAGGGAATGTTCCAGCTTCGTGGCCGCTTCCCAATCCGCGCTCTGGCAAGCGTCCCACAGGGCGACGAGGAGTTCCGGCAAAACACAGGCGATGCCGGATATGGCGCCGTCGGCCAGCCGCCGCTGGCAGGCTTCCGCCAACACCCAGTCATTCCCGACGAAACGAAGCGCCCCCAGCGAGGGGTCCGCCGTCAGATGTTCCAGAATATCGAGTTGACCGCTGCTGTCTTTGATTCCGGCGATCCGCGGTTCTGTCCGCAGCAGCTCGACCACCGTGGGACAACTGACGCCGGTAAGGAACGCCGGCAGGTTGTAGATGAAAACCGGCCGCTCCGCAGCGGCCGCGACGGCGCGGTAATAGGCCTCGATGTCGTCGTCGCGATAATGGAAGAAGCACGGTGGCGGGACCAGGTGAGCGTGAGCGCCGGCTGCCTCCGCCTCGCGCAGATTCCGGATCGCGGCCTGTGCGCAGGCCGCGCCCTCACCGGCGATGACGAAGGCGCGGCCTGCAGCAACGCGGCAGGCGATGGCGATGGCGGTGCGCCTCTCCTCCGGGGTCGCTCGGGCGTACTCGCCCGTCGCTCCGTTGACGCACACGCCCGCCACGCCGCGACTGCACAAGAAAGAGACGAGCCGTTCAAACTCATCCCACTCGGGAAGTCCTGCCTCATCCCTTGGCAACAACAGGGCTGCAATCACGCCACCGGGCGCCGGATTTCGAGACATAATGGAGTACTCCCGTTCTTGGCGGAGGCACGCCGGCTTGAACCGCCGACTGCACGCTCTTTTGTATGGTATACAAAGATGTTGAGCCAGTCAAACCAGAAAACGAAACGCCGTTCCGGCAAAGCTGCCCAAAAGAACGCTTCTGTCGCCGTTGAATCGCGGTCGCTGGCCAAGGGCCTCATGATTGTGGAAGCGCTCGCCTCCCGCGAGGAGGCGATGCCGCTGAAAGACATCGCCTCCCTGGTGGGGCTGGGCAAGGCTTCCACGTTGCGCTTGCTGCGGACGTTGCAGGGCCTCGGCTACATCCACCGCGACGAGCACGAGAGTTACTACTGCGAGCGCGTCTGGCCCACCATGAAGCAGCAGATGCGGCTCACCGCCCTGCGCCAATCGGCCATGCCCATTCTGGGCAAGCTGAATGCCGAGCTTGGGGAGACGGTGGCGCTCGCCTTTCTGTTCGACGACGTGATCCGGGTGGTGGAAGTGATCGAAAGCACGCACCACATCCGGATGTCGAATTACCGGGGCGGCATTTTGCAGCCGTACGCCTCGTCGCTGGGCAAATCCATCACCGCGTTCCAGAGCCCGGAAATGGCGCAACGGCTGCTGTACACGTACGGGATATTCGCGCTGACGCCGAACACGCTCACCGATTTCCGCGCCATTCAGGACGACCTTGCCCTAGTGCGCGAGCGCGGGTACGCGTGGGACCGCGAGGAAACTGTGCTGGGCGGCATCTGCTGCGGCGCTCCGGTCCAGATGCCCGGGGGAGAGGTGTTCGCCGCGATCAGCATGTCCATGCCGAAAGCCCGGTTCACCAAACAGATCGAGGAAGTGTTGCCGCAAATGATGAAGGACTACGCGGCGGAAGCGGCCAAAGGCCTGAAGAAGGCTCTCGGGTGATGGGGGTGGAAGTCATCACCGGCGCCGCGGCGGCCGGCGCCCGCGTCGCGCTGTTCGATTTCGACGGCACGCTTTCGCTGATCCGTTCCGGCTGGTTCGACGTCATGGTGCCGATGATGGTGGAGGTTCTCGCCGCGCTGGGCACGGGCGAGTCCGAGGAAAGCCTGGAGGAGACCGTCCGCGAGTTCGTGTACCGCCTCACCGGCAAGCAGACCATCTACCAGATGATCGAACTCGCGCGCCAGGTCGAACTGCGCGGCGGCAAGGCGGAAGACCCGCTTGTTTACAAGCGGCGGTATCTGGACCGCCTGCACGCGCGGATCCGGCACCGTCTGGAGGAACTGGAATCGGGCGCCGCGGCTCCGGAGAAATACCTGGTGCCGGGGTCGCGCGCGCTGCTGGAACGGCTGCGCAGCCGGGGACTCAGGCTGTACCTGGCCTCCGGCACAGACCAGGAGTTCGTGCACCGCGAGGCGGAGCTGCTCCGCCTGACGGAATATTTCAATGGCGGAATTTTCGGGGCTCTCGACAATTACAAGAGTTTTTCCAAGAAAATACTGATTGAAACTATCATCAGCAGGGCGGAATGCAGCGGGGATGAATTGCTGGGTTTCGGCGACGGTTACGTGGAAATTGAAAATGTGAAGACCGCTGGCGGAGTGGCCGTGGGCGTAGCCACGGATGAGCCGGAGTGCCGCCGGACGGATGAGTGGAAGCGGAACCGCCTCCTCTCGGTGGGCGCCGACTACATCATACCGAATTATCTCTGCCTGGAAGAATTGCAGAAATATCTGTTTCCGGAATAGTTAATTCACTTCAGCACCATTCCGGCGGAGAAACCGCTTTTCCACGACCTCCCGCCGCACGAAATCCGCGGACCGGAACGCGAGGGGCGCGGCCAGCCGTTCCAGCCAGCCGGCCCCTTTCCTGCCGTTCCCCCGCGGGCCGAGCTCCTTTTCCAGGGCAGCGGCATATGCGGCGCCGTCGAGGCGTTCGGGCCGCAACCCGGCCGACAGGATCGCCTCCGCCGCCAGCAGCCCCGAGACAACGGCCGGCAGAATGCCTTCGCCGCTGGCATCGTGCGCCAGGCCCGCAGCGTCGCCTGCCAGCAGCACGCCTTCGCCCCAAAGCGGGCGCTGCGCCAGGCTTCGCAAGAGATAGGCGTGCCCGCGCAAGGCCGGCTCCCGCGATTCCTGCAAGATGCCCCGGCGGCGCAAGGAATGCAGGTATGTTTCAAGCAGCGGCTTCAGGCGGCCGTGTTGCAGCGTTCCGAACCCCGTATTCAACCAGCGCCCTTTTCGCACGCACCAGCCGTAACCGTTCAGGTCCCGGGCGAAGCCGAGGTCGGCGAAGCCTTCCGGCAAGGGGCACCGGCGCGCCTCCTCTTCTGTCATTTCGAATTCTTCTTCCTGCGCCACCACCGCCGGTTCAGCGGAAGGCTTGGCGCCCAGTTGGCGCGCCACGGGACAAAAATGCCCGCCCGCCCCGACAATCACCGGAGCCTCCCATTGGCCGTTCACGATCCACCGGCCGATGCGGCGCTCGAGCGACTGCACTTCGGTTCCGGTCCGCACTGCCGCACCACAACGTTTCAAGAGAAACGTGTCGAACTCGCAGCGCCGGATCGCATAACTCACGGGCTCGCCATACTCGACTGATGCCGGCTTGCCGCCGAGCAAGGACACAAGGAAACCCCGCAGAGGCTCGATCCGGCCATGACGGGAATACTCCTCGGGCTTCAAATCCAGGCGGGCGAGAACCTCCGGGGTGATCCATCCGGCGCACGGCTTTTCGCGCGGGAAGTGGGCGCGGTCCACCACCAGGACATCCATGCCGCCACGCTTCAGGCGGGCGGCGCAAGCCGCCCCGGCAGGCCCGCCACCGATGATGATGGCGTCGTAACCGGTCATGCGCGGCCTCCGGCCTGCAGGAGAGCGTTTTGCACGTCCTCGCGGGCCCAGAGCCTCTTGCGGCAGCGCGGTCCGGCGAACAACACCTGATACAGTTGGAGCGATCCGCTGCGGAACGACGCTTCCGACCCGGCGAGGTACAGCTTCCACGCGCGGGCGAATTCTTCATCGAACATCGCCCGCACCTGGCGTTCCGCCGCTTCAAAGCGCTCCCGCCAGCATCGCAGCGTGCGGGCGTAATGAGCGCGCAGGTTCTCGATATCGGCCACCTGATACCCTCCGGCTTCCAGCAAAGGAAGCATTTCGCTGAGGGCCGGTGCATACGCGCCGGGGAAGATCCGTTTCCGGATCCACGCGCTGAGGGGCGCCGGGCGGGATCGCCCGATGAAGTGGAGCAGCCCGCGCCCGCTCTCGCCGATCGTGCGGCGGATCACTTCGCCCAGTTCCGGGTAATGATCCTTGCCGACGTGCTCCAGCATGCCGATGGAGACGAAAACGTCGTACGTTCCCGTGATGTTGCGGTAATCGTCGAGCACGAACTCCACCTGCGATTCCAACCCAAGCTCCCGGCACCGCCGCCGTGCCCAGGCAATCTGGGCTTCACTGATGTTGAACGCACGGACGCGGCAGCCGTGCGCGCGCGCCGCGTAGAGAGCAAAGGCGCCCCAACCGCAACCGGCGTCCACCACGCGGTCGCCGGGCTCCAGGGCGAGTTTCCGCGCGACGCGCGCCATCTTTGCCAGTTGCGCCTCCTCCAGCGTGGCGTCCGCCGCGGGGAAATAGGCGCAGGTATAAAGCATCTCTTCGTCCAGCCAGAGCCGGTAAAACTCATTGCCGCGGTCGTAGTGCCGGTGGATGTTTTTCCGGGCGGCGCGCAGGGTGCGCCGTTGGGTGAACTCGAGGTACCGCGACAACAGCGATGCCGCCCAGCCCGCCGTTCCGCTGCGCGGGTAATGCTGGTAGATGGCATCACAGAAGTCCGTGAGCGATCCGTCCACCCTCACCGTCCCGGCGGCGTATTGTTCCGCGAAGCCCGTTTCCGGGTCCGCCAGCATCGCCGCCAGCGCGCCCCAGGTTTGAACATGGAGGACGAACGCAGGCATGGTTCCGGGCGGTTCCACTGCGGTTCCGCCGGGCAGGATGATCCGCACGGGCGGGTTGCCGGCCGCCTGAAGAATCCGCGCGCCGGCTTTCTGTGCTGCCGTAGCAAGCCATCCAGGTTCCGCCATCAGTCACCTCCTCTGTGCCCTTGACGACAAGCTAACACTGCTTTCGGCCGGAATCCAGGCCCCTGGCGGCTATACTTGCTGCTGTGGGTATTGCGGCCGCAGGGCTCCCGGACGCGCAGTCCGGCCCTGCCTGCCCGGGGCGCACGGCCCAAGGGGAACGGATCGAAAAACCAATAGTTTCAGTTTTTGTTTTGGCAAAGGACAAGGCGCCATGATCGGGATGAACGATTTCCGCCGCCAGTGGGAGGACGCGGGAGAAGCTTTCCACGGGGCTCTTGAACGCACGGGCGCCTCGGGCTGGTACATCCTGGGGCGGGAAGTCGAGCGATTTGAACAGGCGCTGGCGGAAGCCTGGGGGGCGCCTTTCGCCGTGGGCGTCGCCAGCGGGCTCGACGCGCTGGAAATCGGTCTTCGCATCCTCGGGTGCCGGCCTGGAGACCGCGTGCTCGTGGCGCCGGTTTCGGCCTTCGCGACCACCCTGGCCGTGTTGCGCGCGGGGGGTGTGCCCGTCTTTGCTCCCTGCGCCCCCGATGGCCTGGTGGATCTGGAGGCCGCGGCCGCGATTCTGGAAGCCGACCCCGCCATTCGCTTCTTCCTTCCCGTGCATCTCTACGGGCACTGCCTCGACATGGCGCGGCTGGACGCTCTGACGGCGCGCGGGGCGAGCCTCATCGAAGACTGCGCGCAGTCCATCCTCGCCCGCTCGCAGGGCCGCCCCTGCGGCACGGCGGGCCGTGTTGCGGCCGTGAGTTTCTATCCGACCAAGAACCTCGGCGCCATGGGGGACGGCGGCGCCATTTTGACGAGCGATCCGGAGTTGGCGGCTCAGGCCCGCTGCTGGCGGGATTACGGGCAGCAAGGGAAATACCATCACATCGTGCCGGGCCTCAACAGCCGGCTGGATGAGTTGCAGGCCGCGTTTCTTTGCGAAGCCGGGCTGCCCCGGCTGGAGTCCTGGACCCGCCGCCGCCGATCCATTGCCGCGGCCTACGCCGGGGGCATCCGGCACCCCGAGATTTCGATACCCGCGCCGCCGCCGGGCTCGGAGTCCGTCTGGCACCTGTTCCCCGTGCTCGTGCCAGACGGCGGCAAAGAATCCTTCCGCGCCCACATGCTCGAGTGCGGGGTCCAGACGGCGGAACATTATCCGTTGCCGATGTTTGATCAGCCCGCCCTCCGCTTCTCGCCATACGAGATCGCGGGAGACCCCGAACCGGCCCGCAGATTCTGCCGCTGCGAGGTGAGCCTGCCGATCCACCCCTACCTGACCGACGGCGAAGTGCAGGCGGTGATCGACGCATGCAACCGCTGGCCTGGCGTCTGGCGCTCCGCAGTCGGCGCGGGATAAGCTGGAGCACATGAAACGCTCGATTTCGCTCGCAATCTTCGGGGCTGCAGCGGCGGCCATGCTGCTGGCACAGTTGCCCAAGGGCACGCGGCCGCCCGGCGAGGACTGGGTCGCCCTGTTCAACGGCAAGGACCTCGCCGGATGGAACCAGGTAGGCAAAGAAGAGTGGACGGCGGCCGATGGAGTGCTCATCGGACGCGCCGTGACCAAAGAGTACGGCTATCTCGAAACGGCGCGGGATTACCGCAATTTCCAGCTTTCCCTCAAATTCAAGTGCATCGGGACGGGAAATTCCGGGGTGTATTTCCATACGCGTTTCAAGCCGGGGACAGCGGACGTCAGCCAGGGCGCACAGTTCGAAATCGACTGTACCATCGGCCGCCACACAGGCGGCGTCTATGGATTCGGGCGCCAATGGATCGTCTGGCCCGCCCCGGAAAACGAGACCGTCGTCCGCCAGAACGAATGGAACGAAATGCTGGTCACTGTCAACGGCAACCGCTATATCTCGCGGCTGAACGGCGTGCAGATGATCGATTTCACCGATCCCCGCGCGCCGTTTCTTACAGGGACCATCGCCCTCCAGCTTCACTCGGGCGGCGAGGGACACATGCAATTCAGGGACATCTGGATCCGGGAACTGCCCTGATTGGCGCCTTTCGCCGGCATTGCCAGGCGGTCCAGGCCTTTCTCGGCGCCATGCTCCAACACTCTGTGCTTTGAGACGTGGCGTCGGGTTGCCGGCGGGAGGGACGGGCCCGCTCTCCCTGCCGGGGCCCGCTTCACCCCCGTTGTTCCAACAGGGCGAACTGTTCTCCGGGCCGCAGACCGGCGCTACGATGCGCTTGCCGGGGCGAAACCCGCCGGCACGTAAGCGCATCTTGGATCCGCAGCCAGGAAGTCCCCGGTGAGAGCCCAAGCCCGAGACCTCGACCCTCCGCAGAGGTTCCGGTACTCGCAGGCCCCGCACTTGCCTGCCAGGGCGTCGCCGTTTCTCAACACCCGGAACAGGCGGGAATTGCGGTAGGCCTCCGCCAGAGAATCGGTTCTGACATTTCCTGCTGACATCTCCAGAAATCCGGAGGGAAATATTTCACCCGTATGCGAGATGAACAGCAGTCCTTTTCCGTCGTTGATCCCTGCTTGGCGCGCGATCGCTCCTCCGCCGGCAACCGTAGGCCCGGCGCCTCCTGCTTTGCGCTTTTGCGCCAGGTAACGGCGGTAGTGTTGGGCCTCGGTCGTCTTGATGTCAAACGGCGCGGTCAGAGAAATCCGGTACAACTGCTCGAACACAGCCTCGTATTCCTCGGCCGTCAAATCGTCTTCCGGTTGCGCGCGGCCCGTCAACACCAGAAAAAACACGCTCCATAACCGCGCTCCCGCCTCGCTCACATGCCTCGCAATGCGGCCGAGGCAGTCGACGTTACGCCGCGTCACGGTCGTGTTCACCTGGGTCTCCAGACCGCATTCCCGCGCCGCGCGCAACGCTTCCATCGTGATCCGGTAGCTTCCATCGACGCCGCGAAACCCGTCATGTTGCGCCGCATCCGCCCCGTCGAGGCTCACCGCCATCCGCGCCACGCCCGCCTGCCGGAATCGCCGGACGGCCTGCGCCGTCAGCAGCGGGGTCGCGCTCGGAGTGATGGTCGTCCTCAATCCGGCACCCACGCTTGCTTCCAGCAGCGGGAACAGATCATCGCGCTTGAGCGGATCGCCCCCCGTAAATACCAACAGCGGGTCCCCAAGTTCTCGGATCTGCCGGATCACGGCGAGCCCTTCGTCCAAGGTCAACTCCCGGGGGTGCCGCTGCGGCTGCGCTGACGCACGGCAGTGCCGGCAGGCCAGATCGCAAGCCTGCGTCACCTCCCAGATCACCAGAAAAGGGGCTTCAGAAAAATCTCGCATCGCAGAGCTTGCCTTTCCTCTTCCAGCGTGCGCCCGCGCTGCCGCCCGCGGCAGTGACTTCGATCACCGACTTCGAGCAACGGCCGCCCGCACAATGAGGCTGCAGGCCATGGAATCTGGTTCAGAATTCCGTCTCCGCCTCCGCCCGCAGCGCCTCGGCGTCGGCGATCACGATTTGCCGCCGCTCGATCTTGACCATTCCCTCGGCCTGAAACCGCGCCAGGTTGCGGCTCACCACTTCCCGCACCGTCCCCAGCCGCATGGCCAGTTCCTCGTGAGTCGGCGGAGCGCTCTCCATCTCCCCCCGTTCGTACGCTTCCAGCAACAACCGCGCCAGCCTTTGGCGCACGCTGCCGAAAGTGATCGCCTCAATGAGCCCGACAAGCTGCCGCAGGCGCCGGCCGAGGATCGCAAACACCCGAAGCGCCACTTCGGGTTGCTGCAGGCAATACCGCCGGAAATCCTCCTTGCGGATCAGGTACGCCGTGACCGGCGTCAGCGCCCGCACCGTGGCCGGATAGTCGCCCTCGTCGAACAGCGGGACTTCGGCCACCGAGGACGGCGCGCTTTCCATCGCCAGCATGATTTCCCGCCCGGTGGAGCTTGTCTTGCAGATTTTCACCGTCCCCTCGCCGAGCACGAACAGCCCCTCGCAGGCGTCCCCCTCGTAAAACAGCACCTCGCCCGCCGCGTAGCGCTTCTCCACCGCCAGCTCCCCGAGCTCCCGGCGCAGCTCCTCGGGCAACGTCCTGAAAAGCGGTGTGGCTCGGAAAATGTCATCCCGGCGTGTTGCCATGGAGATCCCCGGTGAGACTGCAGATCAGCCTTCAATGTACACACTGCGGCGCCTGCGCGGCAATTTGCCCGGACGCTGCATTCACACGCCGCCGCGGCCGCGTCCGGTACGATGCCGCCCGCTGCCGCTCCTGCGACTCGCTGTCCCAATCAGCCTGTATTGCCGCCTGTCCGGCAGGCGCGATCCGGCCTGCGCCAGCCAGGAATCCCGACCCGGAGCCCAAACGATGACCCAGCCTTACCTCTTCTTCGACAACCTCGCCTCTCATGCGGATCTGCCACCTGACGGCATCCTCAGCCGCACGCTTCACGCGGATGACAAAACCAAAATCCTGCAATTCTGTTTCGCCGCGGGCACGGAACTCTCGGCCCACACCGCCCTTGTGCCCGCCATGCTCTATTTCGTCCGTGGCGAAGCGGAGCTCCAACTCGGAGAGGACCGGATGGAAGCCCGGGAAGGTTCTCTGGCCTTCATGCCGCCGCGTCTGGAACACGCCATCCGCGCCCGCACCGAGACCGTGATGCTGCTCGTCATGTTCCGCGAGCCCTCCCAAGCCTGAATCCCCCCGGACTCTTCGCGCCCGGGGCCGCCCGCTCGGCGATAATACGTCCAGATATGTCTCATGCCGAGTCCTCAGCCTTGTCTCTCAACGAAGACCAAAGACGGGCGGTGGAGCGCGAGAATCAGGACGTCTGCGTTGTGGCCGGACCCGGTTCGGGCAAGACCCGCGTGCTGGTCGAACGCTTCGCCTGGCTGGTTGACAAAGGCGCCGATCCGGAAAATATCGCTGCCATTACGTTCACCGAAAAAGCCGCCACAGAACTCAAGAAAAGGCTGGCGGAACGGTTCGCCGGAAGGCCGGATCTGCGCCGCAAAATCGAACGCGCGCAAATCTCGACGATCCATGGATTCTGCCTCTCCGTGCTTCGCGAGCACGCGATCGCGGCCGGCCTCGACCCGCGCTTCCAGGTTCTGGACGAGCTGGACGCCGCCGCCTTGCGGCATGAGGCCATGCAGGAGGCGCTCGACGCGACCGCCCGGGAGCGTCCGGAGGAATTCACCCGCCTGGCCGAGGTTTGGCCTGCCGCCCGCATGGACGAGTCCCTTCTCAACGCGTATGAGGCCATGCGCGCCGCCGGCAAGTTCGAGCAGGCCGTGGCGCCCCTCTCCAACCTCGATCAGCTGACCAGCGATCTCCGCGGCCGGCTGCGCCAGTCGCTCCAATCCGCCGCAACATCTATCAATCCGAATACCGCCGCCCGCCAGCGCAAACTCGAAATCATCCGGGGGCTGCTGGATGACTTTGAGCAGCTCGACATCCCGGAGCTGGCCGCCAGAACCGGAGAAATCGACCTGCGCGGCAGGGGTGAAGAGGCGTTCAAGGCCTGTATCCGCGAGGCTCGCGAGATCCTGGACGAATTGAAGGGGATATGCATCCTTCTCCAGTTCCTCCCCCAGCGAGAGCTTTTGCTGGATATTCTCCGTCGTTTCCGCGATCTTTTTCGCAACAAGAAACGCTTGCAAGGCGTCCTGGACTTTTCAGATCTGGAAGAATACACTCTCGCATTGCTCCGGTCCAACCAGGAGATCCGCCGCGCGGTTTCGAGCCGGTTTGAACATATTCTGATGGACGAACTCCAGGATACCAACCCGCTCCAGTGGGAAATCCTTGGCTTGGTCCGGCGCCCGCAGCGCTTTTTTGCCGTCGGCGATGTCAACCAGTCCATCTACGCCTTCCGCCATGCCGAGCCGGAATTGTTCCGGAAATACCAGGACAGCGTCTCGCGGGAGGGCGAAATCGACCGAATATCGCAGAACTACCGCACGCGCCGGGAGATTCTCGACGCCGTCTCCCGCATCCTCGTCACTCCCCCGCAGCCCGGAATCGAGCCCCATGACTTGAAAGCCGCCAACCCCTTTCCGGACTCCGGCGCCCCTTATGTCGAGATCCTGTGCGCCGATGCCGGCGCGGATCCTGACGCCGACCCGGCGCTGTGGCTTGCCGCGCGGTTGCGCGAACTGTATGGCACGCCGCTGGCCGAGGGCAGGCCCGCGCGGTTTGAAGACATGGCCGTTTTCGTCCGCCAGACATCTTCCTTCAGAGACATCGAGAGAGCGCTCCTGCAGTTCTCCATTCCTTACGTCGTCGCCGGGGGCAGGTCGTTTTTTGACGCGCAGGAAATCGCCGACCTTCTCAACGCGCTTCGCGTGCTTGCGCGCCCCGAAGACGAGATTGCCCTCTTTGCCCTGCTCCGGTCGCCTTTCTTTGGCCGCAGCGACGAAGAACTCCTCCTGCGCAGGCTCAGGCGGTCGCTTGCCGCCCCGGAGGAGACAGAACTGCTGAGCCGCTTGCGGTCGTCGCTTGGCGCCGAACCAGCCTCGCTGGTTCTGTCCCGCCTCATCAGCGAGTCAGGTTACTCCGCCATGCTTTCTCCGGCTGCATCGGCCAACGTGGAGAAATTCCTCGCCATCCTCGATCATCTGGAACGCCGCCACGGGCGCGATACCGCGGCGATATTGCGGCAGGTCGAGGCGCTCGGCGAGGCTTCGAACGAGGCCAACGCGCCCGCCATCGAAGCAGGTGATGCCGTCCGCCTCATGACGATCCACAAATCCAAAGGGCTGGAGTTCCCCATCGTTGCCGTGGCTGCGCTCGAAAAAGGCGGCGGCAGGGACAGAAGCGCCGCCCGCTTTCACCCCGACTTCGGCCTGGGCTTCCGCTGGCGGCGGGGAACAGACGATGCCGACGACTGGATCATGGCACGCGCAAAGTCGCGGCTGAAAGAGAAAGAGAACAATGAGAGCCACCGCCTCCTGTATGTCGCTCTTACGCGCGCGAAGGAGCGGCTTATTCTCTCTTTCACAAAAACCCGGCAACCGGGCCCGTGGGTAGGCCTGGTTCTCGAGGGTCTCGGTCTCGACATTCCTGCCGAACCCGGCAGCCAAGCCAGCACGCACCTCGCGCTTTTGACGCGCGTGGCCGGGAAGCCTGAGGCAGCCCCGGCCCCCGATCTTCACTCGCCCGCTCCGCCGCCGGAGATCGATCCGCTCCCGCCGCCCCGCCAGCCGCCGTCCGAAATCACCGTCACGGCGCTGTCCGGTTTCGCCCACTGCCCGCGCCGCTACCTGCTCGATTCCGTCCTCCATTGGCCCCTTCCGCCCCACAGGGGCGGCGACGCCATGGCTCTTGGCACGGAAGTTCACGAGTATCTCGCCGGCGTGCGCACGGAGGTCTCCGGGGAAGCCCTTGCGCTTGCCCGGGTGTTCGAGCAGAGCGAGCTGGGCCGGCGCGCTGCCCGTGCGCAGGTCAGGAAACAAGAAATGGATTTCCTGGTTCCGGCCGACGGGATCCTGCTGCGAGGCCAGATCGATCTCTGGTTCGACGAGGGCCGCGGGCCGGTGTTGGTCGACTACAAGACGGACCGCTTCCTCGGCGAAGCGCGCCTGCGCGGTTATGAACTGCAAGTGCGCCTGTATGCGTTCGCTCTGGAACAGCTCACCGGCAAGCCGGTCTGCGAAGCCTGGCTGTTCCCCTTGCGCGAGTCCGGTCCGCACCGGATCGAGGTCTCGCCGGAAGCCATCGGGTCCGCCCTGGAATTGTTGCGCCAGTGGCGCGCTGCGGAGGAAACCGGGGATTTCCCCACGCGTGAAAGCGCGGATTGCCAGTGGTGCCCGTACGCCTCGGGCCCATGTCCGGTCATCCGCCCTGGCAGCCCCGGCTTGTAGCGGCCTGCCCTCAGGCATTATTCTCAACTGTTAGGCCTCTGTGCGGCCCGCCCGTGGCGCTGCGAATTTTTCGAAGAGGAAATCCGCATGACAATGCCCGTCAAAGATGAAGGCGAGTTTGAACTGATCCTCGGCAACAAGCAGATCATCGCCGTGTTCGTCATCGTCCTGCTGTTGATGGGACTGTTCTTCGCGATCGGCTTCCTCGCCGGCAGGAGGTCGGCGGCGCCTGGCGACACCGCGCGCACCCCTGCCAACGTCCCGATCACGGTGGATGCCACCAAGCAGCAACCGGCCGCCGCGCCGGCGCAAGCGGAGGCGAAGCAGGAGGCCACGCCGCCGCCGGCAGCGGGCCCGCCTGCCAGCGAAGCCGCGCGGCCTGCAGAGGAGCCTGCGCAGCCCAAGCGCGAGCCTCAGGTTCCCGCCCGGCTCTATATTGACCAGCCACCCCCGGGCACCTATCTGCAAGCTGCCGCCACACAGCGCGCCGATGCCGAAGCCATGCTCAGCTACATCATCGGCAAGACGGGACTCTCCGGCTACGTCGCCCCATCGCCCAAGTCGGCCGAACTTTTCCGCGTCCTCATCGGCCCGCTCCAGGGCAACGAACAGATGGCCGAAGCCCGCGCCAAACTCAACTCGCTGGGCGTGACAAATGCTTACCCTGTCAAATATTGACAGGTCATGTTCCGGGCGCGCCGCTGCGGCAGAAAGGCCCGGTGCATGACCCTCGGCTGGCTCACCACCGCCGGCGCTCTCGCCACGGCTCTCCTGCTGGCGTCTCTTTTTCCGCCCGTCGGCTGGACGCTGCTCGCCCCTCTCGCTCTTGCGCCTCTTCTGTTCACTCTGGCGCACGAACCGCGCCTCTGGCGCCGTTTTCTGTCCGGCTGGCTCTGCGGCGCCATCTTCTGGCTCGCCGTCTGCTACTGGATCGGCGATGTGCTCGCCCGCTTTGGCGGACTGAACCGGCCGCTCGCCGGACTGGCCCTCCTTCTGTTTGCCCTCGCCAAAGGGCTGCACATGGCGGTTTTCGCCGCTCTCGCCGGCCCCGTCATGCGCCGCTGGTGGGCGGCTCCCGCCATCGCCGCGCTGTGGACCGGCATCGAGAGGACTCATGGTCCGCTCGGCTTCGCGTGGCTTGCGCTCGGCAATGCGGGAATCTCCATGGCGGTGCCTCTCCGGCTGGCGCCTTGGGCCGGCGTCTACGGTCTCTCGTTCGTCTTCGCTCTCATCGCCGCCGCTGCGGCCGGCCTTGCGCTCCGCCGGCGCCGGATGGAGCTCGCCTGGCTGTTGCCGCTCCTCTTTTTGTGGCTGTTTCCAGCCCTCGAACGGCGCAGCGTCTTCGACCGCGAAGCTGCTGCGCTGCAGCCTGACATTGCGGGCGACGCCCGTTGGGACGAGCCCACCCTGCGCTCCGCGACGCGACGTTTCTCATTCTTGACCTTGCAGAGCGCGCTCGACCCGGCCCGCCCTCCTGCCTCTCTGCTGCTTTGGCCTGAAGTGCCCGCGCCTTTTTACTATTACGACGACCCGCAATTCCGTCTCGCGGCCACGGACACTGCGCGGCCGGCGCGCGCGCCTTTCCTCTTTGGCACGGTCGCCTACACGCCGGAGCGGGCGCCGCTGAACTCCGCCGTCCTGCTGGATTCCTCGGGCCGCCTGGCCGGCCGCTATGACAAGGCGCGCCTGGTTCCGTTCGGTGAATTCATCCCGCCCGGCTTTCGCTGGATCGACAAGATTTCGTCCGAAGCCGGCGACTACGCAGCCGGCGAGGGGGCCCGTCTTCTCGAAGCCGGCAATCACAGGCTCGGCGTGTTCATCTGCTATGAGTCCGCATTCCCGGATTACATCCGCCAATTCGCCGCACAGGGCGCGCAGGTCCTCGTCAATCTCACCAACGACGGCTACTTCGGCCGCAGCGCCGCCCGGGCCCAGCACCTTCTGCTGGCGCGCATGCGCGCGGTGGAAAACCGCCGCTGGCTTCTGCGCCCTTCCAACAACGGCATCACCGCTTCCATCGACCCGTCGGGCCAGGTCTGGAGTGCGTTTCCCGAACACCGCTTGCACGCCGGGCGGCTTCCTTTCCGGTATCTTGACGAGCGCACCTTTTATAGCCGCCATGGCGACTGGTTCGCCTGGTTGTGCCTGGCCGCCGGTCTGGCCGCCTGGGCCGCCACGCAGATCCCGGTCTACCGTCCACTCGAATAGAATGGCGCCATGATGCGCTTTGGCCTGCTTCTGCTCGCCGCCTTCGCAGCCGCGGCCGAGCCTCTCCCGGTGCGCGGCATTCACCTCGCCGCCCCGCAGCCCGGCGAAATGGACCTGGCGCTGCGCTTCATTCGGGAGGCCTTGCCCAGAGAGGGCGTCAACACGCTGGTTCTCGAGTTCAACTACCGCTACCGGTTCACTTCCCGCCCCGAGGTCATGGATGAGCCCGCCCTGTCCCGCGAGGACCTCGAACGGCTCGCCGCCGCCTGCCGCGCAGCGGGCGTGCGCCTGATCCCCATGATCAATCTGCTGGGCCACCAGTCCTGGGCCAAGACCACTTTCGGCCTGCTCCGCGCCCACCCGGAATTCGATGAGACTCCCGGCAAATACCCGGACAACGAGGGTATCTATTGCCGCAGTTATTGCCCGCTTCACCCCGAAGTACACAACGTTGTTTTTGACCTGATATCCGAACTCATGGACGCCACGGGCGCGTCTGATTTTCATGCCGGAATGGACGAGGTATTCCTGTTGGGCGAAGACGATTGCCCCCGGTGCCGCGGAAAAGACCGGGCTGAATTGTTCGCCGGGGAAGTAAAAGCGATCCGGGATTTCCTCGCCCGCCGCAATGCGCGGCTCTGGATCTGGGGAGACCGGCTGCTTGACTCGGACCTGACCGGCATCGGCAAGTGGGAAGCCTCGGAAAACGCAACCGCCCGCGCCATCCATCTCATCCCGCGCGACGTGGTGATCTGCGACTGGCACTACGAAGCCCCGCACCCCACCGCTGCATTCTTCGCCCTCCACGGCTTGCCCGTCGTCAGCTCGCCCTGGCGAAAGCCTTCCGTCGCCCTCGAGCAGCTCCACATGGCCAGCCGCGCCCGCGAGACGGCCGCCCGCTCTGTGGCCGACCGCATACTCGGCATGCTGCAGACCACGTGGGTCGGCTTCGGCCCCTTCGTCCGGGCCTACTTTGGGGAAGACAAGTCACCCCGCCCGCAGGTTGCTGAAGCCGTATTGTGCTTCCGCGAACTGTTCCAGGAAATCCGGCGCCGGAACTGAGCCGCGCCTGTCAGCCGTGGCGGATCACCAGCACGTCGCCGTCTTTCACGATGTAATCCTTGCCCTCCAGCCGGAGCAGGCCCTTCTCGCGCACGCCGGCGTATCCGCCGTGCTCCACCAGAGCCTGCCACGGGACCACTTCCGCCCGGATGAATTTCTTCTCGAAGTCGGTGTGGATCGCGCCCGCAGCCTTCAGCGCCGTCGAGTTCACCGGCACGGTCCAAGCGCGCACTTCCGTCTCTCCCGCCGTCAGGAAGCTCATCAGCCCCAGCAGCCGGTACATCGCTCCCACCAGGCGGTCCAGGCTGGAGCCCGGAAGGCCGTAACTCGCCAGGTACTCGCTCTGCTCGTCCGGCTCCAGCTCCGCCAGCTCCGCCTCGATTTTTCCGCACACGGCGGCCACCTCGCAGCGGTTTCCCTCTTTCACCAGCCTGCGGCGGAAATCTTCTTCGATTTCCTGCATTCGGCCAGCATCATTTTCACCAACATTCAACACAAACAGAATTGGTTTTTGAGACAGAAACTGAAATCCGCGCAGCCGCTTTTCATCTTCGCCTTCCAGCGCCCAGCCGCGCAGAGGCTCGCCATTTTCGAGCATCGATCTTGCCTGGAGCAGCAGCTCGTACTCCCTGTCCAACCCCGGATCCTTGATCTTTTTCCGGTCTTTTTCCAGCCGCTCCAGCCGTTTTTCCACCACCGCCAGGTCGCTCAGCACCAGCTCGGCGTCCACGTCCGCAATGTCCCTGGCCGGATCCACCGAGCCTTTCTCGTGCGGCACCAGATCGCTCTGAAAAAGCCGCACCACGTGCGCCATGGCGTCAGCCACCCGCAGGCTCGCCAGATAGGAAGGATCGCGCAACGACTCCTTCGAGATCGAGGGAAAATCAATGAACTCGATCGTGGCGTGCGTCACTTTTTCCGGCGAAAACACCTCCGCCAGCGCCTCCAGCCGCGCGTCGGGCACCTGGGTCACGCCCACGCGCGTCTCCATGGATCCCGTGCGCGCCGTTTCATGCACTCCGGTCAGAATTGTGAACAGGCTCGTCTTTCCCGTCATCGGGAGCCCGATAATCGCTGTTTTCATGTCTGGAATTACCGTACTTACAGAGGAACTTCGACGAGTTTCAGGATCTCGTTCAGGATGCGCTCGCTCACCTCGGTCGAGCGCGGGATCAGCGTCGTCCGCTGATTCAGCACCACCCGGTGCGCAAAGACCGGCGCCGCCAGCAGCTTGATGTCATCCGGCAGCACATAGTCCCGCCCTTCCACCAGCGCCATCGCCTGAGCCGCCCGGTAGAGGCCCTGCGCCCCGCGCGGACTCACCCCCAGGGCGAGCTGTTCGTGCTTCCGCGTCTGCTCGACGATGGCCAGGATGTAGCCCACCAGCGCCTCATCCACGCGGATTCTTTCCACCGCGCGCTGCATTTCGACGAGTTCCGCCGGGCTCAAAACCGGCCTGACTTCCGGCGCCGTGGCCGCCTGCGGCGAACGGACGATTTCGCGCTCGCTCGCCGTGTCCGGGTAGCCAACCCGGATTCGCATGAGGAACCGGTCCATCTGCGACTCAGGCAGCGGGTAGGTTCCATGGTGCTCCACCGGGTTCTGCGTGGCAATCACCATGAACGGGGCCGCCATCGGATAGGTCACCCCGTCGACCGTGATCTGGTGTTCGTTCATCGCTTCCAGCAGCGCCGATTGCGTCTTCGGGGTGGTGCGGTTGATCTCGTCCGCCAGGAGGAAATTCGTGAAAATCGGCCCCTGCTTGAACTCGAATTCCCCCGTGCGGGCGTTGAAGACCGTCACGCCGAGGATGTCCCCGGGCAGCATGTCGGATGTGCATTGCAGGCGGTGGAAACTGCAGTCCACGCTGCGGGCCAGGGCGTGAGCCAGAGTTGTTTTGCCGACGCCCGGCACATCTTCGATCAGCAGGTGGCCGCGCGCCAGCAGGCAGACCACGGACATGCGCACCACATCCGCCTTGCCGCGCACCACGGCGTTGAGCGCTGCCTCCAGCGCTTGCAGCTTGGCCGATGCGCTTGCCACTGCCTCCGGCGCGGTCATCCTGTTTCCATCATAGCCGCCCGCGCTTTCCCTGCGCCGTTCACGCGCTGTAGCCAGCCCTGGAAACCCTGGCCCGCCCGTTCGCCGCGAGATGTTCCAGAATGTGCGCCACCGATTCTTCGGAGTCCGCTCCGCTCTCGGCGGCAATCCGGTCCACCGGCTTCGGCGCAGCCGTCAACACGCCCAGGATCCGCTTTTGCAGATCCAGAATCGCGGCGGCCGCCTTCTTGCCCGCTTCCACTCCGGGCTGGTGATAGGCGTTGATCCGCACAAGCGAGGCATAGAAGCCCACCGCCCTCTCGTACAGGGCGATCAGCGCCCCCACGCTGCGCGCGTCGACGCGCCGGATGGTGATCAGGATCGACTCCCGCCCGTTCTCGCTCAGCGCCGCCCGCGTGCCCAACAGAAAGCCGTCCAGATAGTCTCCGGTGCGCACCCCGGGCTCCAGTTCGACAGGGTCGCCGCCATCCTCGAGCACGCGGATGAACGTCACGAAGAAGTTGTTGACGCCCTCGCGCAACTGCTGCACGTAGGCATGCTGGTCGGTGGAGCCCTTGTTGCCGTAAACCGTGATGCCCTGCTCCACCAGCCGGCCTTCCAGGTCATGCTGCTTGCCCAGAGACTCCATGATCAATTGCTGCAAATACCGGGAAAACAGCAGCAGCCGGTCTTTGTAAGGCAGGATCACCATGTCCTTGCGCCCGGCGCCGCCCGTGGCGTGGTGCCACATGAGAGCCAGCAGCGCCGCCGGGTTCTGCCGCGTCAGCCGCACCCGCGTTGCCTCATCCATGGCCGCAGCGCCTTCCAGCAGCGCCTCGGTGTCCAGGCCTTGCAGCGCCGCCGGCAGCAGGCCCACCGCCGACATCACCGAGGTCCGCCCGCCCACCCAATCGAACATGGGGAACCGCTCCAGCCATCCGTTCGCCTGCGCGTAGCCGTCCAGTTTCGACCCCGGCATCGTCACCGCCACCGCCCGGGGCCCAAAGGCCACTGCCGCGCGCGCAAAGGCCGCTTCCGCGAGCTTCATTCCGTTGTGCGTCTCCGGCGTGCCGCCGCTTTTCGAGATCACCAGCACCAGCGTCCGGTCCAGCTTTCCTTCCAGCCCGGCCAGCACCCGTTCGATGCCGTCCGGATCCGTGTTGTCGAAAAAATGCAGCCGCATCCGGTCCCGCTTCGGGTGCCCGAGCGCGTCGGCAAGAAACATCGGCCCCAACGCCGAGCCGCCGATTCCGATGCTCAAGACCTCGGTGAACGCGGAAGACTCGTGGATCCGCGCCGCGAACTCCCGCACGCGCTGGCGCGTTTGTTCGATCTCGATCCGCAGCTCCGCCCGCGGCGCAAGATGCGGCGCGCGCAGCCAGTAGTGGCCCACCATCCTCTTCTCGTCCGGGTTCGCCATCGCGCCCCGCTCCAGCTCGGCCATTTCCGCATAGGCCTGCTGCATCCTCAGCTCCATCGAGTCCAGCCAGGCGCCTGAAAAATTCATCCGCGAGATGTCCAGGCTCAGCTCCACCGGCGGGACCGCGACCAAATACTCGAGATAACGCTTGTACAAGGGCATGGTTCTTCCCTCAGCATATCGGTTCCCTGCCCCGTGGCGAACCCCTCGGGCGTGCGCATAATGGAACCATATGAAGTGGCTCGTTGCTTCCCTCTTCTGTCTCTCCCTGAGCGCAGCGGACAAGTGGACCGTCGACGACATCCTGCTGCAAGAACAGATTGGCTCGCTCGAACTCTCCCGCGACGGGCGTTTCGCCGTCTACACCAAGTCACGCATCGACAAAGAAAAGGGCGAATCCGTCTCCCACATCTGGATGCGCCGCATGGATGAGGCCGAACCCATCCAGCTCACCCGCGGGCAGGACTCCGGCTCCAGCCCCAGGATCTCTCCTTCGGGCAAGCTCATCGCCTTCCTGACCAGCCGCCGTGCGCCTGGCGCTGCTTCCCTTGGCGCCGGGTCTCCGGCGTCCGAACCCTCCGGCCAGCAGCTCTGGCTGATGAACACATCCGGGGGCGAACCCTGGCAGCTCACCCGCCTCGAACGCGGCGTCCGCGCCTTCGATTGGATCTCCGACGATGCCATCGCCATTGCCGCGCAGGAAGATCCCTCCCTCTACCACCAGCGGATCAAAGAGGCCAAGGACACCTCCAACGTAGTCGACGACGAGGAGCACGAGCCGCCGGTCCGCCTGTTCCGTGTCGAGATCAAGGGAGGGAAAACGACCCGGATCACGGCCAATACGGACCGCATCACCCGGATCGATGTCTCCCCGGACGGCCAATGGGCGCTCACCATCCACAACCGGAGCCTCGCTGAAATCTACAATCAAAAGATCAAACCCGTCACGTTTCTGCACCATCTGCCTTCCAACCGCAGCGTCCAATTGTTTGCAGGCCAGAAACTGTATCCGCAGTCCTTTCACTGGAAATCCGATTCAAAATCGTTTTATTTCACGGCGCCGTACACCACTCATCCTTATCTTTTCAACGCCAGCGTCACCCGGCTCTACTTCTTTCCCCTCTCTCTTGCCGAGCCGCTGGACGCCGCGGCGAAAGCCCGTCCCGCAGAGGTCTCCCTGGACTGGGAAAACGGGCTCGCCGCATCGCCTGCCGCCCTGCCGGACGGTTTTCTTGCTTTGCTGGCCAATGGCGCGCGCAACCGCCTTGCCCGCTATTACGAGGCCGGCAGCGCCTGGCGGCGCGAGTGGATCGACGCGCCGGACGTTCACCAGGTGGCCGCGTCCCTCGACGGAAGCCGCGTGGTGTTCTCGCGATCCAATGCCTCCTCGCCCGCCGTCTACGTCGCCGCCCGCCCGGCGGGCAACCGCCTGGAAGAACAGAAAACCGTCATCGAGGCGAATGAGAGTCTGCGCAAGAAAGTGATTGCCAAAACAGAAGTGATTCGCTGGACCGGCGCGCTCGACGAAGAGATTGAGGGCATCCTCTATTACCCGCACAACTACGAACCGGGAAGGAAATACCCTCTGGTGGTCATGATCCACGGCGGTCCGCACGGACACGACGCAGACGCCTTCAGGGAAGGCTGGGCCTACCCGCACCAGCTTTACTGCCAGCGCGGCGCCTTTATTCTCAAGCCCAACTACCACGGCTCTTCCAACTACGGCCTTCGGTTCGGGGAGTCGACCTCGGGCGGCAAGTACAACGATCTGGAGTGGGTGGACGTGGAAAAAGGCGTCGATCATCTCATCGCCAAAGGCCTTGTGGACCCCGCGAAACTCGGCGTTCTCGGCTGGTCCAACGGCTCCATCATCAGCATCGAGCTTTCCGTCCGCACCACCCGTTACAAGGCGGTGGGCGCCGGCGCCGGCGACGTGAATTGGACCAGCGACTGGGGCAACGCCGTCTTCGGCGATTCCTTCGAGCAGTACTACCTCGGCAAGACGCCGATGGACGACCCGGACTTCTACGTCAGAAAGTCGCCTTTATTCCAGATGTCCAAGGTCACCAGCCCGACCATCATCTTCTTCGGCACGGAAGACCGCCAGGTGCCTACGGAACAGGGCTGGCAGCACTACCGCGCCTTGCAGCACTACGGCAAGACGCCGGTGCGCTTCATTCTCTTCCCGGGCGAGCCGCACAGCCTCCGCAAGTACGTCCATCAGAAGCGCAAGGTCGAGGAAGAACTCGCCTGGTTCGACCGTCATTTGTTCGGCGCCGTCCCCGCGGAGAACCCGGCGCTCAAACCGGAATCCCCCCTCGCCGCGCTGGCCCGCCTGAAGCAGGCTTCGGACGTGCCGGAAACCGTCCAGCGCGGAGCCATTTTTGTCGGCCGATTTGAAGTCACCCGCGCGCAATTCCGCGCTTTTGATCCGTCCTATTCCTTCCCCGCGGGAACCGAAGCCTATCCGGCCACCAATGTTTCATTCGAGAAGGCCCAACAGTATTGCGATTGGCTTTCAAAGAAAACCGGCCGCAAATACCGGCTGGGAACTGAAGAAGAGATGGGCATTCTTCTCACCCGGTCCCGGACAGAAAACACGCTGGATTTCTGGGCGGGCTACGCCGTCAATCACGACGATGCCGCGCGCCTGGATCCCCTGGTGCAGCAGGCCGGCCCCGGCGCGCTGCTCAGGCCCGCGGGCTCATTCCCGGGCGCCGGCGATGATCCCGTTTTTGATCTCGGCGGCAACGCGGCGGAGTGGGTCGTCGGCAAAGACGGCAAGCCCAAGGTACTCGGGGGCAGCGCAGACATGCCAGCCGACAGCAAGGCTCCTGTCACCTCGCGCCCGGACTACATCGGCTTCCGCGTAGTCCACTGATCGAAAACCGGGCCAAGCGGGTATTCTTCAAGCCCGCCGCGGGCAGGGGCGAGAACGGGCGGCCGGCCGGAATCGGGCGAGCCGCCTCCCCGGCCTGGATGACGGGCCGCAGCGCCGAATGGCGCGCCCGAAGCGAAGCTGGGATTCCGGATGGACCTTCCACCGGCATCGGGAGGCAGGATTGCGCCCGCGGCGCCGCAGAGGATTTCCTGGCGGAGAGGGAGGGATTCGAGCCGCCTCTGGCTGTAAGTGATTGCCAGTGAGCGACTTGCGAGTTAACATTTTTCGGCTCAATTGTTTGGATCGTGCCCAATTTTCTCTCGAGTGCCCGATTTTGGCCCGTTTCGGACATCAAAATCGACACCACGCAGACACCAGGAAACGCGCAAGTACTGGAGGATCAATGGGTTCGAAAAAGGCGTACTCAGCCATTGAGTTGCGTTTATCACAGACCGCTCGACGTTCCTGCCCCCGCCTTGCGGTCAACGCAACCTGGTTGCAAAAGAGTGCAATCCCCCGAATCGCAGGAGCCGCTGGGGCACAACTCTGCTCGCCTGCGCATCGCTCGCGGCGCTCGTCTCGCTGAGAGTACGCCCACGGCTTGAACCACGCCTCCCGAGCAATCAGCAATGCCGGCCAAGCCCCGAGCTATCCCCAAGCAGCGCGAAGACGCAGCAGCTGCACCGCCATGCCTGATGGGCGAAGCACAGAAGCAGGTTCACTGCCGGAGTCAGCCCGCCCTGCCGGACCGGCGAGTCGCACTTTTGCGCTGGCCATGGAACCTCGCCTGCAACGTGGCATTGACGCTGTCCACAGAAAAAGCCTCGGGATCGAAGGGGCCGTAGAGTTC
>Ga0272446_1001271_pt1 | contig 37036 bp, 31 predicted proteins | sample YNPCB0061_FD_194587 | JGI IMG/M metagenome (GOLD analysis project Ga0272446, IMG submission 194587) | Hot spring microbial mat communities from Yellowstone National Park, WY, United States - YNP-CB-006-1 | ecosystem: Environmental > Aquatic > Thermal springs > Hot (42-90C) > Sediment | place...
GATTTCATTTTTTCCGACGCGGCAAAAAATCTGCTTGTAAAAAATGCCTTCGTAGTAAAACCTTCCTATAATAATGAATTTTTTCCGCTTTACGAATCAAACCGATATAGTTACACGCCAAATTTCATTACTACAGATTCAATACTCCACAACTATCATTTGATGTTTGATTTTTTGCTTAAGCAATTGGAAGAGCAAAAATTGGCGGCTGAATTGAAACAGCTTAACGCCAATATGCTTTCCGAATCATTAAGCCAATACAATGGTTTGAAAGGAACGGAATGGGAAAATGCCGCCAAAAGGAATATCGGATTTTTTGCTGTCGGAAGCAAACTTTTGGATCCGTCAGTTAGTATTCCGTCAATTGTCGCAAACGAAGTTAACCAAGAATTAGCACTTATTGAAGCTCATCAAGGCATAGCAAAATCTCCTGTAATGAACATTGGCGGTGGAGAGGACATAATGATTGATACTCCGCAAGGCCCGCAACCATTAGAAGCGTTAAAAGAGGATTACTCGCAATACATTCCAAGGGGCCATTATGACAAGACTGAAGAATTGAAGGCCTATTTTAAATCAATGATGTGGTATGGCCGTCTTACTTTTAGAATGAAAAATAATGACGAGATAAAATCGGCACTGCTTATCACCCTTGCCCTCAATAAACAAAATAATCAAGCTGGCTGGAATAAAATTTACGAACCAGTGAATTTCTTTGTTGGCAAAAGCGATGACATTACTTATTATCAATTTAAGGATTTAGCAGAAAAAGTTTACGGCGCAAACGCGACAATTCAAGCGGTGTCAGGCGATAAAAATAAATTCACCTCTTTTGTTGATGAAACAAAAACATTAGAGCCGCCACAAATAAACTCAATGCCGATTTTTCAAGAGTCAATTCAAGCAGATGGAGAAAAAGAAATTAAGGGATTTCGTTTTATGGGGCAAAGATTCACCATTGACGCTTCCATTTTTCAACGCCTTGTTTATCGGGAAGTCGGCGATAAAACTAAATCTTGTCAGGCATTTAAACCAGAAGAAACAGGGTGTTTGTCGGGAGCGCGATGCCTTCCCAAAGGATTGGACATTCCCGCGACAATGGGTTCAAATGAAGCAAAAAATATTTTAAACGGAATGGGCGAAACTCAATATGCTTGCTATTCTGAAAATATGTCCAAGATGAATGAATATGTTTCAGGGCTCAATACAGAAATTTGGACGCAAAACCTATACTGGGGTTGGTTGTATCAACTCCGCCCGCTTCTTGATGTAAAACAAAGCGGCTATCCAACTTTCATGCAAAACGCCGCTTGGTTGAGAAAAGACCTTAATACATTTTTGGGAAGCTGGTCAGAATTGAAGCATGACACCATTCTCTATGCTAAACAGGTTTATGCCGAATTAGGGGCGGGCGGTCCGGAAGAAAAAGACGACCGCGGCTATGTTGAACCAAATCCTTATGTTTATGCGCGTCTTGCTTCGCTCCTGAAAATGACAAACGAAGGTTTGGAAATTCGCGGACTTTTAACGCCGACCATGAAAGACAATTTGAGCAAAATGGAACAACTTGCGATGTCGCTTAAAACAATATCGGAAAAAGAGTTGAATAATGAGAAATTGACCGATGATGAATTTGAGCTTATCCGTTCATACGGTGGACAATTGGAACACTTCTGGCTTGAAGTCAATAAAGATGAACCAGCGTTCAAGGAGTCATCAAATCAGAGAGATTATTTGGACGAAAATCCAGCGGCTATTGTTGCTGATGTCGCTACCGATCCAAACGGCCAAGTATTGGAAGAAGCCACAGGCAAAATTTCCGAGATTTATGTTGTTGTTCCTATTGATGGAAAATTAAGAATCGCAAAGGGCGGAGTTTATTCTTACTACGAGTTTAATTGGCCGATGTCGGATAGATTGACCGATAAAAAATGGCGAGAGCTGTTAAATTCCAGCCAAGCTCCAGCGTTGCCGTCTTGGACCGATGTGTTTGTCGCAAAATAAAATGAATGCAAAAGAAAACCACATGGCTAATCATTATCTTTCTTTCTGTTCTCATTATCGCCTTTTGGGGCAGTAGCTACTATTTGCATTCTTCCAAAAATCAGGGGATTTCAGAAAGTCAGAAGCAAGACGAAAAAGAATTTCTAGATTTTTTGTCGCAGAAAAAGAAACTTCCTCAAGCAAGCGAGGAAGTTTCTTTGGTTGCGGTTGGCGATATTTCTTTTTCGCGAGGAGTGGAGAGGATAGTGAGAAAAGAAAACAACACTAACTATCCATTTCTGAAAATACAGGATTATCTAAAAAGCGCGGATTTAGTTTTCGGAAATTTAGAAACACCAATCACGCAAGGGTCGGGAATTCCCGATTTTGAAATGATTTTTAGATCAAATCCGGGGACTGAACAAGCATTAAAACAAGGCGGATTTTCTATTTTGTCGCTAGCAAATAATCATACTCCGAATTTCGGAGAAAAAGGATTAAAAGACACTTTTAATTTTCTTGAAAACGCAGGGATAAAATATGTTGGAGCGGGGCAGAATGAGCAAGAAGCATGCCAGCCTGTTTACATTGAGAATAAAGGAATAAAATTTGCTTTTCTGGCATATAACGATACCGATGTTGTTCCGGCTTATTACGAGGCGTCAGCTAATCGCTTTGTAACGGCTTTTATGCAGATAGATAAAACGACTGAAGCTGTAAAAGAGGCGAAACAGAAAGCCGATTTTGTAATCGTTTCAATGCATGCCGGAATTGAGTATACCGGAAAACCAAATAATTCACAGATAAATTTTGCTCATGCGGTGATTGATGCCGGAGCCGATTTAGTTATTGGCCACCACCCACACGTGGTGCAAACATTGGAAAAATACAAAGGCAAATACATTTTTTACAGCTTGGGAAATTTTGTTTTTGACCAGCCGCAATCAGAGGAAACAAAAGAAGGTTTGGCTATCAAAGTTTATTTTGCCAAAAACGGAATTAACAAAATTTCCCTCTTGCCCGTAGTTATGGAAAATTTGGCTCAGCCAAGAATGGCAAACAAAAACGAAGTAGATAAAATTTTGCGAAGATTAAATTTTCCGATAGCTAGTCAAGATGTTTATTTGTGGGATGATCACAATAGTAATTTTGAAAAAGAAAGAGGAGGGGTAATTTATAATGATACTTCCAAGAATGGCGGAATTATTTCCAAACAAGAGTGGGTAGATTTAGATAACAATTCAGTTCCTGAAAACTTTGATCTGGAAAATGGAAAATTGACAATTACAGAAAACGAAAAAATGATTTGGCAGTCGTCGAGCAATTGGTGGATAGATGATTTTGTTCTCGCCGATTCAAATAATGATGGGATTGTGGACATAAATTTATCTCTTTGGAAATCTAGCAGTTTCGGAACATCGAAGCCATTTTGGGTCAAAGAAAACGATATGAGTGTAAAAAATCATTTTTTCGTTTTGGATTTTAGCGGTGGCTCAATTAAGCAAGTTTGGGGTTCTTCAAATCTCGTTGAGCCGAATTGTGAATTTAAGATTGCCGATGTTGATAATGACGGAAAAAACGATTTGGTTGTGGTTGAAGGAGATTATTCGCAAAAGCCAAAATGTGACGGAAATTATGTCGCAGTTTGGAAATGGAATGACTGGGGATTTTCAAATGAATGGCGAAGCGAGAAAGGAAATTTTGCGAATTTAGAGATTGAAAAAATTGACGGAAAAAGCTATATTGTAGTTGATACTCCTTGATTTTTCTGTAGCCGCCGCGTCCACAAAACGGGCATTTCAGCAGGCGGGCAAAAAGGAAGGGTGTTGTTGGGGGGAGGAATTCCGCCCGCCTGCTCCGAAAGCGAAGCCCAGCCGTGGGCGGGATAAACCCCGCTCCCTCAGCCGCACTCAAGCAATTTTTCTTACAATAGCTTTACACCAGTTTGGAATACACTAGCAGCGGTTAAGTGGATGTTTGATAATTGTGTTACATGGTTATTTATCTAAAATTACTCAATCTTTGTTAGAAGCAATGGTTAGTTGACCGGCATGGCTGGTGGGACTTAGATTATCAAAACCGCCTCACCAGCAGTGCTATTTAATTAGCTAATTTTATAGATATAAAGCAACCAATTTTTACTTATCGTAAAATTATTGTCGCTTTAACTTTATATCTTACCCCGTTGTCAACAACTAACATTTAGGTCTTAAGGTTAGTCATTTTTGTGGGCCACACGTTTGTTCGTGGTTATTTTTGTTTTCTAATACTTTTTACTATGACCGATGTGGTGGTAAAATTTATGGCAAACTATTGGACTGTAGGGCTATCGTATTGCCGGTTTAAAAACAGTCGGGATAAAATCAAGGCGGTTAAGTTTATATTTATGACTAAACGCTCCTTGGTGGTGCTTTTGGCTTTGTTAATTAATCGTTATACTGACTATGTTAAATTATGCCGCAATTATTGGGTTTTGAAATAAGTGACATTGGGCTGCCAGCGGCCCTAACTACCATAGCCGGTTTAACTAAACAAACTGGCCGGTATTTAATAGTTACAGCTAATCCGGAAATTTTGGTGGAAGGTTTTTTTAATAAAAAATTCCGTCAGGTTTTACAAACAGCTCAACTGCTCTTGCCCGACGGTTTTGGCTTGTTGGTTTTGGCTAAGTTTTTTTCTAAACCAGGATTTAGGCACGGCCGCGTTACAGGTGTAGATTTGGTTAAGGGATTGGTAGAAAAAGCCAACGATTTAAATATAAGTGTTTTTTTTATAGGTTCAAATATTAATATTTTACAAAGTGCGACACATAATTTATCTAAATTGTTTAATAAAAAATTAAATATTATTGGATTTGCTGAAGGACCTATTTTTAATAAATATGATAATTTTCCAATTAATTCTAAAATTAATAATGAATTAATAAATAAAATAATTAATTGTAAACCGGATATATTATTAGTCGGATTTGGCAGCCCTAAGCAGGAATTATGGTTAAATTATTATTTAAATAAATTACCAGTAAAAGTTGGTATAGGTGTTGGTGGAACCTTTGATTATTTATCAGGAGTAGCACAAATACCCCCAACATTTTTTAAAAAAAATGGTTTAGAGTGGTTATGGCGTTTTGTTAAACAGCCCAAAAGAGTTTTTCGTATTTTTAAGGCAGTTATATTGTTTCCTTTTTTAGTTTTATTATTTAGGAATAAGGTTCCATATGGAACTGGTTAATTATTGACAATAACACATATTAACGTTATAATAAATAAAGTCTTTAATTAATTTATAATGGGCCCATAGCTCAGCTGGTAGAGCGCCTCCATGGCATGGAGGAGGTCAGGAGTTCGATCCTCCTTGGGTCCACCATTAAATAATATATAAATAAATACTATTTTTATTAAATAGTATTTTTATTTAATTTTAATATTATTTATTATATTTATTTAATTAAATAAATATATTTAATTTTTATATTTTTTAATTTATATAATTATTTTTATTTTTAATAAATATTTTTATCTATTTTTATTTATTAATTATTTATATATTTTATTATTTTATAAGTTTCGTAAAATATTAATATTGACAAATAATTTATATACTATATACTAGTAGGTAGTCTAAAAAATATGGAAACCTGTAATCCACAATTAATTAAAGAACAATTTAAAAGAACCGAGGGTCAAGTGCTGGGTATTGGAAAAATGATTGAATCTGGCAGAACCTGTCAGGAAGTTGTACAACAAATAGTAGCAGCCCGAGCTTCTTTGACTAAACTAGGCACGATGCTGTTAGAAGAACAAGCTAAAGGGTGCTTGAAGGGTATGACTACAAGCAGTCCGGAAAAGTTAAAAGAACTTAACCGGGTGTTGGTTGATTTATTTAAAATTAATTAATTTTTATTTTTACTAAACAAATATGTCACAAGTAATTTTGACTGATGCTACTTTTAATCAGGAGGTGTTACAAAGCCCGGTGCCTGTGTTGGTGGATTTTTGGGCCCCCTGGTGCGGGCCGTGCCGTATGCAGGGGCCGATTGTTGAAGAATTGGCTAATGAAATAGACAAGACAAAAGCAAAAATAGCTAAGTTAGACGTGGATGAAAATGGTGTTACAGCAGGACAATACAGCATTATGAGTATACCAAGTTTGTTGGTTTTTAAGCAGGGTCAGGTAGTGGAGCGTTTTGTTGGTGTACAGAGCAAAGAGACACTGCGCCAAGCCTTACTTAGACATCAATAATTGAGTGAATTAGTAACAGTCAGGGTTTATTAAATTACTTGTTAGTCGGGCAGTAAATAGGCTTAATTAATTATGGCTGAGGAAAAAATTTACGATACCATTATTGTTGGTGGTGGCGCGGCAGGCTTGACGGCGGCTATTTATGCTGCTCGGCGGGCTATGAAGACATTGGTAATTACTCAAGATATTGGCGGTCAGGCCGCTACAACCGCGGAGATAGAAAATTATCCAGGTTGTGGTTTGGTTACCGGGCCCGCTTTGATGGATGCTTTTAAAAAACAATGTGATCAATTTGGGGTGGAGTTTGTTTTTCGTGAGGTGCTAGGTATTGAACCGGGAGTTGATAAACAAGCTAAGCCTTTATTTACGGTGCGTACTAATACAGAGAATTATATGGCGCATACGGTGATTTTGGCTTTTGGTTTAACTCACCGTCATTTGGGCGTGCCGGGTGAGAAGGAATTGGGTGGCAAAGGTGTAAGTTATTGTGCCACTTGCGACGCTCCATTGTATAAAAATAAAACAGTCATGGTGGTTGGCGGAGGTAATTCGGCGGTTGACGCGGCTTTATTGTTAAGTAAGTTATGTCCTAAGGTTTATTTGGTCCATCGGCGGGATGACTTTCGGGCGGAGGCGGTTTTGGTGGAGCAATTAAAAAAGGATAATATTGAATTAGTTTTAAATAGTGAGATTAAAGAAATAAAAGGACAGGATAAGGTAGCCAGCGTGGTGGTACAACAGGTAGATAAGCCGGAGATTAATCGAGAAATATTAGTTGAAGGTGTGTTTATTGAGGTTGGTTTTGTGGTTAATGCCAAATTAATTAACGGCTTGGTGGATTTGGATGAGCGTCAGCAGATTAAAATAAATCTAGATAATGAAACATCGCGGCCGGGTATTTTTGCCGCTGGCGATATTACTAATATTTCTTATAAACAAATAGTTATTTCAGCCGGCGGCGGCGCCACGGCGGCTTTGCGCGCTTATGAATATTTGCAAAAAGTAAAAGGTTTTCGGGGAGTAAATATTGATTGGGGTGTCGCCCAACCGTCAACTCAGCCGAAGTAAAAAATTTAAATTATTTTATTATTAATTAAAATAACTATGTCTGTTTTTGCTAATGCTTTACAGCAGTTAAAAATTGCGGCCAAGCAGGCTGGTTTAAGCGATGAAATTTTACAGCGCCTGCAAAAACCAGAACGTTTTTTTCAGTTTAGTTTACCGTTAACAATGGACGATGGTTCAATCAAGGTGTTTGAGGCCTACCGGGTTCAGTATTCGTCGGCGCGCGGTCCTTATAAAGGCGGTTTGCGTTTTCACCCCAAGACTAATTTAGATGAAGTGAAGGCTTTGGCTTTTTGGATGGCTATTAAATGCGCGGTGGTGGGTATACCACTAGGCGGCGCTAAGGGTGGTATTACGGTTGATCCAAAGAAATTGTCTAAAGGCGAGTTGGAAAGGTTAAGTCGGGCTTTAGCTCGTCAGATGGTGCCTTTTATTGGGCCGCAGCAGGATATACCAGCTCCAGATGTAAATACCACACCCGAGATAATGGGTTGGATTATGGACGAATATTCCCGGCAAATAGGGCGTTTTGAACCTGGGGTGGTAACTGGTAAACCCCTTAATTTAGGCGGTTCGCAGGGTCGGGTTCCCGCTACTGCTCAAGGTGGGCTGTTTGTATTGTTGGAATTATTAAGCAAACTTAAACTACAACCGAAAAGGGTCACAGCTGCCGTACAAGGTATGGGTAATGTCGGTGGTATTATGGCGCAATTATTACATCAGACGGGTATTACAGTGGTGGCGATGTCAGATTCTTCCGGTGGGGTTTACAATCCTCAGGGATTAGACGTGTCAGCGGTAGAAAAATATAAGAAAGAATATGGTAGTTTAAAAAATTGTCCAGCGGGAATGCCCATTACTAATCAAAAGTTATTGGAGTTACCAGTTACGTTGGTTATACCGGCGGCTTTAGAAAATCAGATTACCAAAGACAACGCTACTAAGATCAAGGCTAAAGTAGTTTTGGAAATGGCTAATGGTCCCACCACGCCTGAGGCCGATATTAAGCTGGCTAAGCGGGGCGTTATAGTGGTGCCGGACGTGTTAAGCAATGCCGGCGGTGTAACCGTATCTTATTTTGAATTGGTACAGAATCTGCAACAGTATTACTGGGATGAGGGCGAAGTAATGGTTAAGTTGGAAAAAATAATGAAGCAATCGTTCAAACAGGTGTGGCATCGGGCTGAGCAGTTAAAAATTGATTTGCGTACTGCCGCTTATGTGGTGGCCTTGGAAAGAATCAGTCAAGCTTTGGAAGCCAAAGGAAAATATTAGTTAAAATTTTAAATTTTAAAGGCTAATATCTAAATAAATCAAAAATTATAAACTGAAATATTTAACATTAAATTGGCGGGTGAGAATTTGTGATTGGTAATTATTTAGAATCTAGAAATTAAGAGTTAGTTTGTGTACTTTGGTTTTATCAACAAAAACTATTTATACGCCGTAGTCGGTAATATGACCGATACTAATAAGTATGGTTATATTGTGTTGCGTGATTTGTTGGCTGGCGGTTATCGGGCGGTGGGGGTTGATCCTAAATACAAAGGAATCCATCCAGGGTTGGAGGTTTATGGTAATTTGACTGAACTAGGAGTTAAGCCCGATGTTTTAGTGTTGGTAGTGCGGCCGACAGTTGGCCGGGAAGTGTTAAAACAAGCGGTTAGTTTTGGTGTGACTAAAGTTTGGTGTCAGCCAGGGGCAGCCAGTGAGGAATTAAAAACTGACGCTGAACAAAAAGGAGTGGACCTTGTGGCCGACGGCAGTTGTATTATGGTGGTCCGGCGAGTGGTTAAATAAAAAAGCGGCGGATGTTTTTATATCCACCTTAGGTATCCGTTATTACCAGACAAATATTGAATTTTCAGCTGATCAAAACTGTTGAGCAGGGTATAAATAGTTTTACTGGCTAACTCATCATCGGGCGAACGATGTATTTGGAAGTATTCCAGTAATTTCAAATCATTTGTTTTTTGCTAACTCATTCCAGTTTTCTAGATCGATTTGTTTTTTATTGTGCTATCTACTTTTGATAGTTCGTTTATAGTTTGTTCGTTGGTACTGTTGGTTTCAGGTTTGCTTTTTCTGATAATGGACACAATCACACAAACTGAGCAAATAGTTTCGGAGGCATCTTTTATTAGATTTTTTGTATTAAACATGGGAGCTCCTTAGAATTATTTTTGTTTTGTCTAAAACTTAGGCCGTAAATAATAAATTAATTGTCAATTGTCTGCAGGAGGGCTTATAGTTGTAGTATGAATTTGGTTAAGGAAAAAAAGTTGTTGGCCCGCGGCTATCGTTTTATTGCCGGCGTGGATGAGGTGGGGCGAGGGGCCTGGGCCGGGCCAATCGTAGCCGCGGCCGTGGTAGTGGATAAAAAGTTTTTTAATCAGCCGCCGTCTTGGCTAAAACAAATTAAAGATTCCAAATTATTATCACCCCAACAAAGGACTGCCATATTTGAGCAGGCAAAACAGGAGGTGATTTGGTCGGTGGCGTTGGTCAGTAACCGACAAATAGACAGATATGGTTTAACTTGGGCCAACCATAAGGTAATTACCACAGCAGTTGCTTGTTTAAAACAGTCAGCTGATTATGTATTGTCTGACTATGTGGCTGGATTGCCCCAACAATTAAATGGCATTATGGTAGAAAGCGTGGTTGCTGGTGATGCTAAAGTGGCTGTAATTGCCTTGGCTTCTATAATGGCCAAAGTTTATCGTGATAAACTGATGATCAAGTATGCCCTAAGGTATCCAGTTTATGGTTTTACCGATAATAAAGGTTATGGCACAGCCGAACATCGTCAGGCCCTAGACAAACAAGGAGCCTGTCCTTGGCATAGGTTAAGTTATCGACCAGTTAAAAGTATTTTGTTATAATTATTTTGTCTTATGCGTAGTCAAATAGTTGCTTCTAAATTATTAAATCCGGAAGCTTTGTTAAAAGATGAGTTGGGTGTTAGTAGTGGTCATCAACTTGGTGATTTGGGTTGCGGCGGAGCGGGTTATTTTACGCTGCCAGCCGCTCGATTGGTGGGTAGTCAAGGAAAAATTTACGCCGTAGACATTTTGAAAGCGGCTTTAGATGGAGTAATAAGTAAGGCCAAGTTGGAGAATATTACCAACATTGAAACTGTCTGGTCGGATTTGGAAAAAGTAGGCGCGACTAAAATACCGGCTGCTACTTTGGACTTTGCCTGTTTAATTAATATTATATTTCAGTCTCGTCAAAATGATGCCATGCTCAAAGAAGCTAATCGTTTGTTAAAACAAGGCGGTAAATTATTGGTGGTTGATTGGAAAGTGGAGCCCACCCCCTTTGGTCCGCCTTTGGAGAACCGATTGCCGCCGGAAAAATTAAAAAGCCTGGCTTTAGCCGCGGGTTTTGCTGTAGACAAGCAGTTTGAGGCGGGACCTTATCATTACGGATTTATTTTAAGTAAAACATAGACAATTAATAATTATGGGAGATTTATTAGTTTGGTCTTATTGGTTTGAGGCTTACGCTGAACCATTTAGCGGTTTAGGATTGTGGTTAGTGTTTGGTTTGGTGGCGGCGCTGTGGTTGGCTGGCGCAGTTTTACGTTTAGTCGCTGCCCAGTGGCTTAAAGATAATAGTATTAAAAAAATTTTTCGGCGATTGGGGACTTTGTTGTTAACTGATGGTTTTTTAATAGGGCTGACTTTATTTTTTACTCAAACTCAAACGCCTTATTTGGGTAGTCGTTGGTGGTTCATCTTATGGCTGGTAATAACCGTGTTTTGGTTGTGGTTTATTATTCGTTATGCTATCAAAGTGGCGCCACAGGAACGACAGCAGCGTTTGGCCAGGGAAAATAAATTAAAATATTTATCTTAAAAGAGTATGACGGTGGCCGGTCAGCAGGTGGGGCGACGCGGCGAAGCTGAAGTATGTAGTTATTTACAAACGCGTGGCTATGACATAGTGGCGCGTAACTGGCATTCTGGACGTTATGGCGAGTTGGATATAGTGGCGCAAAAAGGAGGCGAACTTTTTGTTATAGAAGTGAAAACTAGAAGTTGGCCTTGTTCAAATTTACCAGAGCAAGCGGTTAATCAAGCTAAGACTGACAAACTTTATATCGCCACACAGGCCTTTATAGTTGCCCACCCGCAATTTCCACAACAAGTCAGTTTGTGGGTAGCCGCGGTTTTACTTAGTCAAAGCGGTGTGGTTAAAGAAATTAAACTCTGGCCGGTTTAATACTTGGGTTTAGACGGTTTGACAGCGGTTGTTTTTATACTTATTATAATAAGTGGACTAGGCTAATAGAGTAGCCTAGTTATTTTAATACCATTAATGATTAATTTATGCAGACGTCGCCGATTTTGGCCGCTATTCAGCAAATTTGTGAAGAAAAAAATATACCGGTGTCGGCCGTGGTGGAAACTATTGAGCAAGCTTTGGCTGCCGCCTACCGCAAGGATTTTGGACAAAAAAACGAGAATATAAAAGTTGAGTTTGATCCGGTTAGTGGTGAATCGCGGGTTTTTGATGTAAAAACTGTAGTGGAAGGACCTGCTGAAGGCGAGGAGACTATTAATGAACGCAAGGAGATTTTATTAGTTGATGCCCAGAAGAAACATAAGGAAGTTCAGGTTGGTGATGAAATAAAAACCGAGTTAAAGGTACCGGCTGATTATGGTCGTATGGCTGCTCAAACTGCCAAACAGGTGATAATTCAACGTTTACGTGAGGCTGAACGGGAAGTGGTCTTTTCCGAGTACAAAGATAAAGAAGGTCAGGTGTTGATTGGCACTATTCAACGCTTGGAAGGCCGGACAGTTTTTGTTGATTTGGGTCATACTGTGGCTATTATGCCTTATAGTGAACAGATACCGCGTGAACATTACGCGGTTGGTGCGCGGTTTAAAGTTTATTTGGTATCGGTTAATGCCGCTGCCCGCGGGCCGGAAGTAATTGTTTCACGTACTCATCCGGAAATTGTTCGGCAACTATTTGCGCAAGAAGTTCCAGAAATAGCTTCGGGTGTGGTGGAAATAAAAGCGATTGCCCGCGAGGCGGGCAGTCGGACTAAAATAGCCGTTTCGACCGCCGAAGAAAATGTTGATCCAATTGGTTCTTGTGTCGGTCAGCGGGGTATTAGGGTACAGACCGTGATTAGTCAATTGGGTGGCGAGAAAATAGATATTATTGAATGGTCAGACGATCCCCGACGTTTTATTGCCGCCGCTTTGGCTCCAGCCAAGGTGCAGACAGTTAATTTAGATGAAGAAAAGCACAGCGCGGCTGTTGAAGTATTGGAGGATCAGCTATCTTTGGCAATTGGTAAGAATGGACAAAACGTTCGTTTGGCCGTTAAACTAACTGGTTGGAAAATAGATATTAGTGGCAGTGTTTCTGGCGCGGTTGATTTAACTGCGGCCGATCCAGCTTTGGCCGTTGCTCCGGTTGAAACATTGGATAAGACTGCAACTGAATCGACCGAGGCTGACGCCCTGCCGGGTGATACAACGGTTGTTTAATTAAAATTTAATTTAGTTAATTATTTAGTACGCCTTATGTCTACATATTTAACTTTTGCTTTTATTGCCGCTCTAGTAACCATTGCTTATGGCTTATGGTTGGTGCGGCGAGTGCTTAAATTACCGGCTGGTTCGGATAAAATGCAGGCCATAGCCCAGGCTATACAAGCTGGTGGTAAGGCTTATTTGACCAGGCAGTATCGCACAGTAGCTTATATTGCCAGCGCACTTTTTCTATTGTTAGGAATTTTATGGGATTGGCCCACGGCCTTGGCTTTTTTGGTGGGCGCTGTGTTTTCGGCTGTGGCCGGTTTTATTGGTATGAATATTTCTGTTAGGGCTAACGTGCGTACGGCTGAGGCGGCTCAACATGGTTTGAGTAAGGCTTTTGCTGTAGCTGTTAATGGTGGAGCAGTGACTGGTTTGTTGGTGGTCGGTTTGGCCTTATTGGGCGTGGCTGGTTTTTATGCCATATCTGGCGGAAATCTAGCGGCTTTGGTTGGTTTAGGTTTTGGCGGTAGTTTAATCTCGGTATTTGCTCGGTTGGGGGGCGGTATTTATACTAAGGCGGCGGATGTGGGCGCTGATTTGGTTGGTAAGGTGGAAAGTAATATTCCCGAGGATGATCCGCGCAATCCAGCGGTAATTGCCGATAACGTGGGTGATAATGTGGGTGATTGTGCTGGCATGGCGGCTGACTTGTATGAATCGTACGCTGTTACAGCGGTGGCCGCGATGTTGTTGGGCTCTTTGGTATTTAAGAATTTCGGCAATGCGGTTATGTATCCTTTAGCTTTGGGCGCTGTATCGGTGTTAGCTTCATTGCTTGGTACCCTGGCTATTAAGTTGGGCGCTAGTAAAAAAATAATGGCGGCCTTATACAAAGGTTTGGTTAGCGCCGGTATTTTGGCTGCCGCGGGATTTTATTGGGTAACTAAGAATTTAATGACCGGTAATGGTTTATATAGTGAAACTAATATTTATTTGGCTAGTTTGATCGGTTTAGCTGTTACTGGTTTATTGGTGATTATTACTGAGTACTATACCGCCACGACACATAAACCGGTTCAAGATATTGCTCGAGCTTCTACTACCGGACACGGTACCAATATTATCCGCGGTTTGGCGATTTCTATGAAAGCGACCGCTTGGCCGGTGTTGGTAATAGCGTCGGCTATTTTATCAGCTTATTCGTTGGCTGGTTTGTATGGTGTGGCGGTAGCGGCGATGAGCATGTTGTCTTTGACGGGCATTATTGTAACAATTGATGCTTATGGCCCAATTACCGACAACGCTGGCGGTATTGCGGAAATGGCTGAATTGCCCCAAGCCGTCCGTGATATTACCGATCCTTTGGATGCGGTAGGCAACACGACCAAGGCGGTGACTAAAGGCTATGCCATTGGGTCAGCTGGTTTAGCCGCTTTGGTTTTATTTGCCGCTTATGTTCAGGAGTTTGCTAATCGTGGTGTAACTATCCGTTTTTTATTAGATGATCCTCATGTTTTGGTAGGTTTGTTTGTTGGCGGTTTGTTGCCCTATTTATTTGCTGCTTTTTCTATGGAAGCGGTGGGTAAGGCAGCGGGTCAGGTAGTAGAGGAGGTTCGGCGGCAGTTTAAGGAAATTCCCGGTATTATGGCCGGTACGGCCAAACCGGATTATGGCCAGGCGGTAGATATTGTAACCAAGAGCGCGCTTAAAGAAATGATTGTGCCGGCTTTAATGCCGGTGGTCGCGCCGATTGTGGTGGGTTTTATTTTAGGTCCAGAAGCCCTGGGTGGTTTATTAGTGGGGAGTATTGTTACCGGTTTATTCCTCGGTATTTCTATGACGACTGGCGGGGCGGCTTGGGATAATGCTAAAAAATATATTGAGGCCGGTAATTTTGGCGGCAAGGGCAGCTTTGCTCATCAGGCCGCTGTAACCGGTGATACGGTAGGAGATCCTTATAAAGATACGGCTGGTCCGGCTATTAATCCCATGATTAAAATACTAAATGTAGTGGCTTTGTTATTGGTGGCTTTATTAATCTAAAGTTATTAGACGTTAAAGTGAATTTAAAAGGCTGTTTGAAAAGGGGATTTATAAGTAGGTTTAATTATTTCTAATCAACGTTATTTATCGTCATGAAACAGTCAGTACAAAAAATACCTGGAGGTAAGTTAAAAATAACTTTTGAATTGACCAATGAGGAAACGGACAAAATGCGTCAGCGGGCGGCTCAAGTCATTAGCCAAAATTATGAGTTGCCGGGTTTTCGTCCAGGTAGGGCGCCGCTAGAAATTATTAAACAGCGCGTTAGTCAAGCGGTCATTGATCAGGAGACTGTTTTAGTGGCGGTAAAAGAATATTATCTCAAAACGGTGTTACAGAATAAATTGGACGTAATAGGCCAACCGGCGGTTGAGTTAAGGGTTAGCAGTCCTTTGGTGTTTGATGTTGTGGTAGATAAATTGCCAGAGGTTGATTTGGGTAATTGGCAAAAAGTAGAAGTGGTTGGTAAAAAAGTGCAAGTGACAGAGACGGAGGTTAATAAAATAATTGATGATATTAGAGATAAACAAGCTAGTGAAATTGTGGTGGCGCGGCCTGCGGCATTGGGCGATAAGGTAGTTATTAACTTTGTTGTGTCAGTAGATAAAGTGGCTATTGAAGGGGGTAGTCAGCAGGATTATCCGGTGATCATCGGTCATAACCAATTGGTGCCGGGTTTTGAGGATAATTTGATCGGCTTAGTTAGTGGTCAGACTAAAGAATTCTCTTTTACCTTTCCCGCAGATTATCAGAAGTCTTTGGCTGGTAAACTAGCTCTGGCAAAAGTAACGGTTAAGCAGGTGTTGGAAAGGCGTTTGCCTGAATTGGATGAGACACTAGTTAAAAATTTAGGTTATTTTAAATCGGTGGACGATTTAAAAAACAAACTTAGACAAAATTTATTGGATGAAAAAAATAATGATGAGGCGGTGCGTTTGGAACGCGAATTATTAGAGAAATTAGTTAGTCAGGCACAGTTTGAGGAGCTACCGGTTAGTTTGGTAGAGCGCGAGGCTCAAGCTATGATTAATGAGTTGTCGCATTCTTTGGAACACAAAGGTTTGGCCTGGTCTGATTATTTAGCTAATATTAAACGCACAGAGCAAGACTTACAAAAGGAGTTTCAACCACAGGCCGAACAAAGAGTTAAGGTAGCATTATTAATTAGGCAGTTTGTTAAGCAACATAATTTGGAGATTGACGAAGCTAGTTTTAATCAAGAGTGGCATAACGTGTTGCAATCTTATCAACACGACCGGGAATCGTTTAATCGTTTACAAACAGAAGACTATAAGGATTATTTGCGCAGTAGTTTGACCAATAAAAAGGTGGTCGCTTGGCTTAAGGAAAGATTAGTAAAAAATACTTAGTTTAAAAGACAACCAGAATTAGTTGCGGTATACTATAGAAAGTGGTATACCTTTTATAATTTAAAAATTAAAATAGCCGACCCAAAATTCAAAATCCTAATTTCTGAATTCTAAATAATTCCTAATTCTTAAACTATAAATTATTCTAAATTAGTTTGATGTTGGACATTTAGATTAGGTGTTTATTTAATAAATAGTGGGGTTGGGAATTTATAATTTTATATCTTATTTATGTTATTCGGTTCGCATATTTCAGCCGCCGGCGGCGTGGCTAAGGCCCCAGAGCGAGCCGCAGCAGTTGGTTGTGAGGTTTTTCAGTTTTTTTCCCGGCCGCCCCAAGGCGGGCCGGCGGCTGAGTTAACTAAGCGGGAGATTAATGATTTTAAAAAAAATAGCCGGCGGTTTAAGCAAGCAGCCAGTTACATACATACACCTTATTACATAAATTTTGCTTCTACCCAACCACGCGTGCGTTATGGTTCTATCGCTGTAGTACGCGAGGAATTGGAGCGGGGTACTTTATTGGGTTGCCAGTACGTTATTACTCATTTAGGTTCTGCTAAAGTCGCTGGAGCAAAACTGGGTTTTTATAAAACCTGGCGGGCCATTCAAAGAATATTGGACGGTTATCATGGTAGCTGTTTATTGTTGTTAGAGAATTCAGCTGGAGCTGGAGATTTAGTGGGCAGTACTTTTGAAGAGTTAAGAGATTTAATAAAACAAGTCGACCGTCTAGCTAAGTATAAAAATAAAGTAGGGATTTGTTTGGATACTTGTCATATGTTCGCAGCCGGTTATGATTTGCGCACCGCCGCGGCGGTTAAACGGACGTTGGATAAGTTCGGTCGGACGGTTGGTTTTAAATATTTAAAATTAATTCATTGCAATGATTCTAAGTTCGGTTTGGGTGAACATAAGGATCGTCACGAGCATTTAGGCCGAGGACAAATTGGTTTAGCTGGTTTTAAATGGTTGTTGCGCGATAAAAGATTAAAACATGTTAATATGATATTGGAGACACCCAAAGATACTCCTCAAGACGATCTTAGGAATTTGCTTATTTTACGGAAATTCAAGCCGAAATAACATGAATATGGCCGACAATTCAGATATTACTGGCGCGGTTAAAAGTTAACCCGGCAGGTTGAGTGAAAGTGGAAGATAAAAATAGGTTGTGGCAGCAAAGTTGCGATTCAGGTAAAAAAATAGATTAAAGCAGGGTGATTTGCCAATGAGTAAACTGCTGGCTATTTATCGGTTCGGTGAAGATGTTATTGGTAAATTGTCGCCATGTCGGGATGAGTGTAAATAGTTAATTTGTATTATCTTTAAAAATTATAGCGAGAATGGTGTTTGTAAATAAAAGGTTACCGCCGGTTGGCTTAGTCCAGGCATTTTAGCTGAGGTAATTTATTATTTAGGGTATGGAAGAGATATAATTTAAGTAGGATAGTTGGGATAAGGCGTTTGGTTTTTTAAGAGTGATTAGATTAATTATTGTCAATAAGAAAAAATGTCATATTTTTAAATAAAATGGAATTATAAAATAATCGTTGCAAGTTGCGAAAAAACATAAAATACCTTTGGCGATTTATGAATTTTATTTTTAACAGACAGGTGTAAAATATTATGAAGATAGCGGTTTTTTCCGATAGCCATGATCAGTTGGATTATTTAAAGCGGGCCTTGCTGTCTGCCACGGAGAATGGTTGTGCGCAGTTGATACATTGTGGCGATTTGGTAGCGCCTTTTATTCTGTCCGCTCTGGCGGAGGGTTTTGCTGGTCCAGTTCATATAGTTTTTGGCAATAATGACGGTGACCGCAGTAGTTTGACCAGACGGACGCTTAAGGTGTTCCCGCAGGTAATAATAGAAGGAGAAATGGCGGAGCTGGATATTGATGGTAAAAAAATATTTGTGACACATTACCCACGGTATGGTCAGTTGGCCGCGGCGACCGGACAGTACGACTTGGTCTGCTACGGTCATGACCATAAAAAAAATTTAATAGCAATGGGTAAGAGTTTATTGCTTAATCCCGGTAATTTATGTGGTATAGGCGGCCAGCCCAGTTGGGCGGTTTATGATACTGTCAGCGGCAGCGCGAAAATCATAGATTTAAAAATATGATTAATAATATGACTAATTTGGATTTGGCGCGCGCTGTCGCTCAAGCTGCCGGTGATTTTTTGGTGACCAGGTTTAATAAAAAGAAAGTAGACTGGCAGTTAAAACAACGCCATGAAATAGTAACTAAAGCGGACACCGGTTCAGAAAAGATTATTTTAGGTTGGTTCAAAAAATATACCCCCGCCTTTAGCGTGCTTAGTGAAGAGTCTGGTTTTAATAAAATAAAAAGTGATTATTTGTGGGTGGTGGATCCTTTGGATGGCACGACTAATTTTCGGGTGCATAACCCATTATTTTCAGTATCAATTGCTTTGTATTATAAAAGACAACCCCTGGTTGGTGTAGTTTATGTGCCTTATCTAAAGGAGACGTACTCAGCCGTTAAGGGTAGGGGGGCCTTTTTGAATGGTCGTAGATTAAAAGTATCAATGACAAAAAATATAAAGAAATCTTTTTTAACTTATTGTCATGGCTCTGAAAGTAAACATGTTAAACAGGCTGTAGAGTTGTATAAATATTTTAAATTAAACAGCATTGACATGCGGCAGTTAGGCAGCGCAGCTATTGAATTGGCTTGGGTAGCTGCCGGTCGGGTGGAAAGTTTGGTAATTCCCGGTTGTAAACCATGGGACGCGGCGGCGGGTATTTTGTTGGTTAGGGAAGCAGGAGGTAGAGTAACGGATTTTAATAATAAAGAGTGGTCAATTTACGATAAGTCAAACAAGGTTTTATCTAACATAGATTTACTGGCTACCAATGGCAAGATCCATCAAGTTATTTTAAATAAACTTTAGAAGTACCATGCGTCAGGAATATAAAAAAGATTTTTTACAGAGTGTCTTGGATAACTATTCAGAAGTTGGGAAAATAAAAAATTTTTTTCTTTATACTTCCGGTTATGAAAATTCCAATTATTATGTAGAAACCGATAGTGGTAAATTTGTAATTAAGATTTTTGAAGGAATCGGTATTACCCGGGAAAATATACTATTTGAGTTAGAGGTAATGGATTATTGTTTTAAGGTAGGATTAAAAACTCCGTTCATCAGACAGAATAATAAAAATAAATTGGAAACGGTGATTGCCAATAAGTATACAGTGCTCATGGGTCATATACCAGGTGATAATATGAGCGAAAGAGAATTAACAGATGATCTAGTTGTATCAGTGGCTGAGCAAGCTGGTAGAATGGATTTACTTCTACAGAAGTTTGTCGACGGGAGCAAAACGCGGCAGAATTATGAGTGGGATCTAAAAAATACACTTACACTTGAAAGGTCTTTGAATTATTTATCAACTGACTTTGATAGAAAAATTTTTATTGACATATTTGATGATTTTAAAAAATATCGCAACAAATTCATAAATCTGCCAACGGGTTTAATACATAATGATATAGTTCCTCATAACTGGTTGGTAGACAAGGGTCATCTGCAAGCTATTATAGATTTTTCTGATATGGCTTTTAGCCCCTATATTCAAAATGTGGCCGTTAGTCTTCATTTAATTTCTTTTTGTTATAATTGGAACCCTAGTCAAGCTAAGTTATTTATTGAACGTTATTCAAAATTTAATTCTTTGTCTGAAAAAGAGTTAAGTTTGTTGTATATTTTAATAAAATGTCGGTTTTTATCATTTGTTTTGGAGTTTAACCGTTGGAATGTGATTTATAATATGGATGAATATCGTCAAAAGACGGTAGTGGATCACTATAATTTTTTAAAGAGATTTATTGATTATGGACGGGATAATTTTAATAAGGAAGTGTTAAATTAATAATAAAATGAAATATCAATTACCAATTATTCAAGAATTAAAGGCTGTCAAGAATAAAAAAGAGATAGTTAATATTATTAGAGCGCAAAGAGTCAACGAAAAGGTTCTGGTTGAGGCGGTAAAGAAATTAAAAGTTGGCGCTACGGAAATAGATTTAGCCAGATTTATTGTTAGTCGTTTTAAATATTATAAAATTAAAGCTTTAGCTTTTGCGCCGATAGTCGCTTTTGGTAAGAATACGGCTGATATTCATCATGAGCCTAGTCAAACTAGTTTAAAAAAGGGTGATTGGGTAATGTTAGATTTCGGGGCTACTGTTAATGGTTATTGTTCTGATATGACCAGAACTTACATATTGGGCCAGCCAACAGCCAAACAAAAGAAAGTTTATAACACTGTGTTGCAGGCGCAGCAATTAGCTGAGCGGGCCTTGGCGCGGGGTGTTAGGCAGGCGGGTAAAGTTGACGCTGTAGCCAGAAAATTGATTAACCGGAAATTTGGCCGCTTTAGTTTTGGTCACGGGTTAGGGCATGGTGTGCGTATGGTTATACATGAATGGCCCAGCTTACGTCCGGGTAGCGTTGATGTTTTACAGCCTAACATGGTAGTAACTTTGGAGCCGGGTGTTTATCTTAAGGGGTGGGGTGGAGTAAGGATAGAGGATATGGTGGTAGTTGAGGAACGGGGGATAAAAAATTTAACGCGAGCTGCCAAAGATATTATGCAGATAGTTTTGAAAGTTTAATTTAAAAATTGCTAACCATAACTTAATTCAGGGATTAGGATTGTGGTATTATTTAGTCATTAAAATTTAGTTTTTATGCTTTTAAAGGTTAAAGTCACCGCCAATTCTCGTCGTCCAGGCTTAGTTAAACTAGAACGGGATATTTTATATGTTAAAGTAAGCGCGCCGCCGGTTGACGGTCGGGCAAATCAGGAGCTATGTGATTTGTTGGCTAATGTTTTAAAATTATCGCCAACTGGTGTAGTGGTGAAAAGAGGACATAGTGCTAAAATGAAATATGTGGAAATTACACCATTTGACGCTGACCGTGTTTTTGCTATACTAAGTCAGCAAATATCTTGAGTTTGGTTTTAAAAATATTTGCGGGTATCGTATAACGGTATTATGTCACCTTGCCATGGTGAAGAAACGGGTCCGACTCCCGTTACCCGCTCCATGAATAAAAGCCTCACTAAACTAGTGGGGTGTTTATTCATCAGATTGATTGGTAGGGAGTTAAAAAGTACAAACTAAACAAGAATTGCCATATTAACACAAATTAACAAAAAGGATATTTTTTAAGTGGAGTTTTACTTTAATTTTTTATGGTTTATAGTTAATGTTATATGGTTAAGCCTGATGAACAACAAGCCTTGCGGGAAAAAATACAACAAGTTAAACAAATGCACCATGATGGCACTCATGAAAAAGGTTTTCATAATTTGTTGACCGGCGGTTATTTACGCGATTTTGTTTACGGCGCCAACGATGGAATAATAACCACTTTTGCCGTAGTGGCCGGTGTGGCCGGAGCTGATTTGTCGTCAGCTGTAGTATTAATAATGGGCGTGGCTAATTTACTGGCAGATGGTTTTTCTATGTCCAGCGGCAATTATTTGAGTGAAAAATCCAATCATGATTATATTGATTCGGAGTTAAAAAAAGAGGAATGGGAGATAGAACATTTGCCAGATGAAGAACAGAGAGAGGTTAGAGAATTGTATCAACGCAAGGGTTTAACTGGTCAGACTTTGGAACAAGCAGTTAGCGCTATCACTTCTAATAAAAAATTATGGGCGCGGGAAATGTTAGTTGGGGAGTTGGGACTTTTCCCCAGTGAAGAGGCGACCAGCCCTTTGGCTACAGCTACAGTAACGTTTATGGCCTTTGTTAGCGCTGGTACTGTACCCTTATTACCTTATATTTTTAAGTTGCCGTATTATCCGTCTTTTACTTGGGCGATAATTTTTACCGGGTTGGTTTTATTTGTGGTGGGTAGTTTACGATCCTTGCTTACTAACAAGCGTTGGTGGTTGTCGGGTTTGGAAATGTTAACTATTGGCGCGGTAGCGGCCGGAGTGGCTTATGCGGTAGGGGTATTTTTGGGACATTTAGCTTAAAAGATGGATAGTTTAAAAAGACCCAGCAGGGGGCTTTTTTGTTTAATAATTCAATATTATCTTAGGATAGTGGTGAATAGGGATTGTTTTGATAAGTCACAATTAAATAATACATAATCGTTAAATTACAGAGTAAGTCATGGTACAAAATTTGTTTTGGCTATAATTTTAATTTGTCGGTGATTACTATTATTATTTTATGATTTAAAACAAGTCGATGGGGAAGAATTTGGCTAATTTAAAAATCAAAGATGTATTTGATACAATTCAAAAGTGCACTTCTGTTGTTAAAGATGTCCTTACTAAGGTAACGTCTGTTTATAGCAGGTCATTATAGGTATACCGGTTAAAAAATATTAATTGGTGCAGAAAGAAATGAAGTAATATGTTTTTAAATATAACGTAGTTTACTTGATGGGTGTCTGCTATATGCCGACACCTTGATTTATTTTTCTCTTGCCATAAGTAAAACCTGGTGATATGCTATTTTTGCTAATAAGCCCAGGTGGTGGAACTGGTATACACGACAGACTTAAAATCTGTTGGTCGCAAGGCCTTGAGGGTTCGAGTCCCTCCCTGGGCACCACAACTAACTTTATTAGAATTTATTGCTCCGCGCGGTGTACTCGCCGCGCGGAGTGTATAATTACAGCACCAAGAATTAGTCAAAATAATTAGTGGATGTTTATTAGATTATCCCGCTGTCGGGATTTTGTTTATTTGTTTTAGGAGCGGTTGGGTAAATTATAATTCAGTAGCCCCCGCCGGACAGTATAGTATTTCCATTTTGTAATTAATTCCCGTTTCCATTAGGAGATGGGAATTTTTTTGAAAAATTTTTTAAAAATTAGTAATAAAATTATTTAAAATAAATATAATGAGAGGGAAGTTATAGAAATAAAAGAAGTAATAGTAAAAAAAGAAATTAATATTATTAAAGTCAAAACTATACTTTTTATTATATCTAATAAAGCTAAAGCAGCAATCAGGCCATTGGTTTGAGACTTGTTAATAAATGGCATTATCAGATTTATGCCCTTGAGGGCGCTAAGAGGTTTTTAGAAGGGGAAGGGTTTCAAAATATAGTTTTAGTAAAAAAGATAAGTGAGTTGGGTACAGAAAGTGAAATAGAAAGATTAATTAAAAGTAAAGCAGTTTCTTTGGTTGTGAACATTGCTAGTGTCGGTGACGGATTGAGTAACTTTTTAACAGATGGTAAAAAAATTAGGAATTTTTGCGTAGAAGAGGCGTGTCGATACTTACAGATTTTAGCGGCATGATTCATACTTTAAGGGATTTAATTCAAAACTAATATTAATTTTTTAAAAAGGCTGACTATTGCGTCAGCCTTGATTTTTGGTTTTAAGTAATAGTGGTGGATTTTTGTTTTTTAGAAGAGTTGGGTTTAAATAACCAGTTTTTTATAATTTCCAGTGGCGGAGCCAGTTGGTATTTTTGCCAGACTAACGAGCCAGCTAGCACTAAAATGATAGTTGACAGTAGGGCGTAGCCCAGCCAACTATTTTTTTCCAGCGGGATAGTTGAGTTGTCGGTGGTTAGGGAGTTAAGATTGGTGTTTATACTATTATCATTGGTGGTTGATGGTAAACTGGCGACAGTGGTTTCAATATCGTCGGGGGAGCGCGGCCACAGTTTAATAAAATTTTTTTCTACTATTACTAGGCCAAGTATACTAACGGAATCTTTTTTATTTAATTTAGGCCAGTTTAGTGTTCGGTTTTTTAAAGCTACGGTTAGGGTAACGTCGTCTTGTTGTATAGCAAAAGAGGAGGAATTTATTTTTGTTACAATGCCACTAGTTTTTATCAGTTGTCCTTCATTATCATCGGTTAGGTCGCCAAGATTAATCTCTTTTGCTGGTTCAGGTTGGTCGGTGGTGATTTTTTGTATAGTGTCGTCCTTTTTTACTAGCAGTCGGTTGCCACTGGTAAGAGTGTGTGAAATTGAGCCGGTTAGTCTTACTACATCGCCCAAATTTAATACCGGTGGTTGGATAGTACCGCTTAAGTATATCTGTATTCCTTGCCCGTTGCCTTGCTCGGCAATAAAAAATATATTTTTAGCCACAGCGCCAGGCGGGGAGGTGACAATGCCTTGAGTTATTACTTTAGTGCCACTGTCTAAATACGGCAGTTGGGAAATGTCGGTAGATAGGGCAGCATTGTTGGTTGGTGTTTGGCTAATTATATTAGTTTCGCCGGGTGTAGGAGTATTAGTCCAAATCCAGTTGTTATTTTCTAGGGCGTAACTTAAGCCAGCTGGCGCCGAGTTGTATTTTAGCGAAGAAGTAGTTTTGAGTGAGGTGTTTTGTAAAGCTATAACGGCATTATTATTGGGTAGAGTAAAATTGCCCATTGGTTTATTCAGGGTTAAGTAATCGCCGGCCGTTATTTCTAAATTGGGCAGGGGGTATCTTTTGTTGTTAATAATCAATTGCCAGCCAGCAGTACTGACATTAGTAGTGTTGGGATTATAAAGTTCCAGCCACTCAGCGTTATCACTGCCTGTGGGGTTAGGCATTAGTTCAGTTAAATAAATCGGTCCGTTAGATAAGCCAGCAACTTTGCCGGACGCAGTTGTGTTATCGGTAATGGTAATAGTTTTTTGATCGGTGGAACTGAACCCTTGTTTATCGGTGACGGTTAGTTGGACAGTATATTTTTTAGCCGCAGCGTAAGCGTGTGAAGGTGTAACTAAATTACTAGTTTCACCTTCACCAAAATTCCAAAGAAAAGTTAAATTACTGCCTTCTGGATCAAAACTGTCCGAAGCGTCAAAAATTAGTACCTGGCCGTTTGTGCCGTCAGCGGGAACATCCCAGTTTAATTTAGGCGGCTGGTTAATTTTTTCTATAACATTGGCTAAGTTAGGAGTGGGTTTGGTTGTCCAATAGTAATTGCCATCTTTGTCTCGGGCGTAGCTGGTTCCTTCCCGTACCGGACCTTGATAGTTTAGGGATAGTTTAACGGTTTGATCTGGTGAGGTTAGGGTTATTTTTTCTCTGCCGGAGTTTTCTAGGATTATATTAGTGATAGTACGCGGTAAAAGAAAAAAAGATTGAGCTTTGATAATAGTGTTAGAAAACTGGGTTGAGTTTATAATATAGCTGGAAGTTTCATCGGCTAGGGTCCAGTTATCCAAATTAATATCCTGGTCGGACAAGTTAACCAGTTCAATAAATTCCCCCAGGTCGTTTAATGGAGGATTGGGGTATAGTTCATTAAATTGTAAGGCGTTATTTTTATTATGGGTATTATCAGTAATATTATCGTTGGTGGTTGTGCCAGCCGGTTTGTTAGAAGAGCCGGGGGTTGGTTCGGTTTTTACAAAATCAGACAGGTCATTATTGCTATCCCAACCGTCAACAGATCGGCCAAGAGCATAGGGATCGCTAATAGCTGGCGCGTTGTCGGTTAAATTGCCGTCGTTCCAGTTGCCATAGGTTACTTGATCAATGATTGTCTCATTATAACGCAAAGTAACCATGTCACCGGAGTTATTTAAATTTCCTTTGGGCGAATATAGTACGTAAAAACGGCTAACGTTGTTGGTACCCAAGTTGCCATTTAATGGTGTTTTAGTTCCATTGCCATCACTTAAACTAAAGTTATCTAAGTTAATTAGGTGATCGGTGCGATTGTATAATTCTATCCATTCTTGGCTGTTGTTAGTGGGGTCGCTCACTAGTTCATTTATTACTATATCGCCGACTTGCGGCGTGTCGGGTAGAGTGGGAGTTTGATAAATAATTATTGGGGTTATTGGGGCACTCGGGACAATTGTTTGATTGGTGGCAGTTGGTTGTTCCGGCGCGCTTAGGCTGTTATGCGGTGTTGATATATCGGATAGAGTAAAGTCTGTTGCATTATTGTTGGTATCTTGTCGACTGGCGGCGGCATCTGTTTTTCTGATCAAGCTTTGGTTGGCGGCCGGGTTGGTGGGGTAGGGGGCGGTTTCAGCCAAGTTGTTAGTAACTTCACCCCAGGCCAAGCTGTCAATAATTTGTCCAGTATCAATCGCTCCCAGGCGTAAAGCAATGGCATTGTTATCACTTAAGGTTTGACTGGTAGTCGTGTCGGGAGTTAAAGGGATGTTAGAAAAAGACGAACTAGCCCATAAGTAAAAACTATAAGGCGGGATAATAGTTGATTCGGTCCATGATTTAATGTTAGTGTCGGTATTGGCCGTGGCGCTTCGTTTAATTAAGCGGCAACCCTTTAGATCAAAAGCGGCAGAAGTTGGGTTAAACAATTCTATGAAATCATTCCCGGTTTGTCCGCTACCGCCGGTAATTTGCACCTGGTTAATGACTAGGTGGTCAGGAGCTGCTTGAGCCGGGCGAATTAACCCAAAAAGCCCTATTATATTAAAAAATAGGCTTAAAAAAACTAACTTAGTCCTACCCTCCATAGGATTTATGGTTAATATTAAGATGGTATAATTATAAAAGACTTGGCGAAACTTGGCTAATGTGCCAGATTAATAGGGTCGTTATTTAGGGGCGAGTGGTGGAATTGGTATACACGCATGGTTTAGGACCATGTTCCGCAAGGATTGAGGGTTCGAGTCCCTCCTCGCCCAATAGTTAATTTATAGTTTAAAAAATTGTCCCCATCTTGTTTTATAAAAGTCAAGCCATCTATACCACCACCAAGACATAACCCGGTTATAATTATTACATTATCAGCGTCATTTTTTAAACTTAAACAATCCTTTAAACAATCCTCAGCCCGGCCGTATATTTTAACCATTATGTTTGGTATTTTTTCCAGTATTTTTTTGATCAGGAATTGTTGTTCCTGATCGTCTTCAACTAAAAAAATTTCATACATTTTATTCCCCTTTATTTTAGGTTAGGTATCAACCTAACATTTTAGTAAGTATAAGTCAAATGTGCTAAATTTAAGTTACTAATTATCCAAAAGGTTATGACTATTAAATTGGGTCGCTACCAGCATTTTAAGGGAGATATTATGAAAGTTGTCGGTTTGGCTAAACACAGTGAGACTGGTGAGGAGCTGGTAATTTATAAACATATTACCGGACGTTTGGCGGGTGAGAATAATTTTTGGGTGCGGCCCGTGGCGATGTTTATGGAAGAAGTGGAGTGTAATGGGCAAAAAGTGCCCAGATTTAAGTATGTGGGTGACTGATTAGTATGATTAAACTGCAGTCTAATTACCCGCTGGCGCCATTAACTACTTTTAAAATTGGCGGCCCGGCTCAATTTTTTGTCGCCATAGATAATATAGTTGAGTTAAGTGAAGCCTTGGCGTTTGGCAAAAAGCAAGGATTAAGAACTTTATTAATTGGCGGCGGTAGTAACATGTTGATTAGTGATGACGGTTTTGCTGGGTTGGTGGTGGCTATTAATATTAAGGGTATAGAGATTGTTTCGGAGGATAAAACCAGTGTGGAAATAGCTGTTGGCGCTGGGGAAGTTTGGGATCAGGTGGTGGAGTATGCGGTGAGTAATAGTTATGGCGGGATAGAAAATCTATCTTATATTCCAGGTAAAGCGGGTGCTTTTGCCGTACAAAATGTAGGCGCTTATGGACAGGAGGCTAGTCAAGTAGTAAGTCAAGTGCAAGCTTATGACACGATTAGTGGACAGATTGTTAATTTAACCAATGAACAATGTGGTTTTGCTTATCGGACCAGTATTTTTAACAGTACGGCTAAAGGGCGGTACTGGATATTAATGATTAATCTTAGGTTGAGTAAACAACCAAAACCTAATTTAACTTATCCTGATTTGGTTAAAAAATTTACCGGTCAAGCCAATCTTACCCTTAGAGATATCCGGGCAGCGGTTATTGCCATACGCAATCAGAAGTTTCCTTATCCTTATATTGCGGGAGCCAAGGGCAGCGCTGGATCGTTTTTTAGAAATTTTTTATTAACTGTTGAACAGTATGAAGAATTACAAAATAATATAAAGAAAAATATTCCAGCATTATTGTCTGATTTAGTTAAGGTAAAAAGTAAATTTTCCTCTAGCACAGCCATAAAGATACCGGCGGCTTTTATATTGGAAGCCTGTGGAGTTAAAGGTATGAGTTATGGCGGGGCTAGAATTAATCCAACCCAACCGTTGGTTATTTTAAATGATTTTGGCCAGGCGACAGCCCGCGAGGTATTGGGATTGGTAAAGGAAGTGCGAGAGGTTGTTAAAGCTAAAACAGGATTATATTTATTATTGGAACCGGAATTGGTTGGTTTTACTTCGGCTGAATTGGCGGAACATGGATTTAGTCAGCAAGAAATAGTTAGGTATAGTGTAAATATTTAAGAGTGTCGGTTTAACAGTTGGTCGTTGTTAATTTTTTGGCAGCGGCGGAATTAAGCTTTATAGTAGTTATTTGACAACTGTTGGATGTTTATTTAAGATATTGAAAAATAAGTTTTAAAATAATTTTCCCGTCAACAGCCGCGGTCTGTTGGCCATTAACAAATTGTTAGTGGAATCGACAGAAACCTTAATTTAGAGAGAGTCTAAAGCGGTGAGGCGGGAATAAATAGCTCGGTAGTTCAATGGCCAGAACAACGGAAAGTGGATCCGTCCGTATGTGGGGGTTCGAATCCTCCCCGAGCGACAAAAATTAAGGCGACCGCAGGGCCGTCTTTTTATTTTTGCTTAATTTTGTTAAATTTAATGCACGAAAGGAAATAAACTTATGAAGTTTACAGTCAAAGATAATAAAGTTATAGGTAAAAATGATAATCTAGTTTTGCCTTATTTTACCAAGCAGCCGCCGACTAGCGGGTTGTTATGGTCTAAGCTAGGTCCGGCTGACAAAAAAATAATAAGTCGTTTGTTTAAGGAGAAGGAGTTTACCGGTCAGGAGTCAGATTTCAAAGTATTATGGCGACCGGAGCGAGGCAAGCTGGTATTGGTTGGTTTAGGAGATAAGAAAAAATGGGGACGGCGGAAGTTGATTTTATTGGTTCGGCGTTTAGCCTCAAATTTGAAAGTTAATAAAATAACCAGAGTTATTTTAGCGGCGGCTGATTTACAAGTAGTTGGTTTAGACAGTAATAAATTAGGCCAGATTATAGCTGAGAATATAGTAATGGCTAATTATGAATTTTCCCTTTATAAAAAATCAACCGTTAGGCGTGGCGGTTTAAGGCAGTTAGTTTTAGTAGTGGATAAACAAGAGCAGAGTAATTTGTCAGCCGGATTAAAGATTGGTTTAGTGGTTGGCGAACAAGTTAATTTAGCGCGCGATTTAGGCAATATTCCCGGTGGTGATATGACGCCGTCTTTGTTGGCCAATAAGGCCGTGGCGGAAGGTAAAAAATATAATTTTAGTGTCAAGGTTTTACACCGTCCGGATTTGCTTAAATTGGGTATGGGGGCAATTTTGGGTGTGGCTAAGGGCAGTGTTGAAGAGCCTAAATTTATTATTATGGAGTATTGGGGAACGGATAAGAAACAAGCGCCTTATGTTTTGGTGGGTAAGGGTGTAACTTTTGACAGCGGCGGATTGAATTTAAAACCGGATAAGACCATGAATGATATGCATTTGGATATGTTGGGCGCCGCCGCGGTGATAAGCGCCTTAGGCGCCGCTAGTCGGCTTAAGTTGCCAGTTAATGTAGTTGGTTTAATTCCAACAGTGGAGAATATGCCCAGCGGCGCCGGATTTAGGCCGGGAGATTTGTTAAAAGGTTTGTCAGGTAAGGTTATAGAAGTTTTGAATACTGATGCTGAAGGCCGGTTAATTTTGTCTGACGCTTTGACTTACGCCGAGCGTTATCAGCCTAAATTGGTGGTTGATGTAGCGACATTGACCGGTGCTTGCCTGGTGGCTTTGGGTACTTTGCCAGCCGGGTTGTTTACGCCTGATATAAAACTGCAAAATGATCTGCAACAAGTAGGAGAATTGTCAGGTGATTATGTTTGGCCGTTACCGATGTGGGAGGAGTACGAGGAAGAAATAAAAGGTACTTTTGGTGAAGTACAAAATATTGGTCGGACGCCTTATGGCGGCGCTATTACGGCCGCTATGTTTTTATGGCAGTTTGCTAAAAAATACCCTTGGGCGCATTTGGATATCGCCGGGCCAATGAAGGTAACTGATGGACAGTATTTAAGTAAGGGCGCTAGTGGTGTAGGTGTTAGGTTTTTGGTTGAATTATTGCGTCGTAATTTAGGCTAATTAAGCCTTGTGTAAAGATTGTGGATTTTTAAGATAAAATACCTAACTTTAGCCTAAGGTTTTAGCTAAACGCAGCCTCTTGACACAGGTTGGGTTTTAACCTATAGTATGAAGGCTGCTTAAAGGTCCACTTTTAGGCTAGCGTAATATAAACTATGAGCAACATTTATTTGTTAAACAGATTCAAGCGACCCAGTTAAGGCAAGCGGTTCTTGTTGTGCACTTACAAGTCGCCTGGGTCACCAAGCGATTTTTTGTTCTCATAGACGCTCTTTAATAATTGAATAAGTTAGCAATCAAGATTTAAATTCAAGCATGTTATTAATTAGTTTTTAGGGTAATCCAATTAAGAATGTAATCTATTCATTCTTGTGGTTAAACCGCATTAAGGGCAAATGGTGGATGCCTTGGTATGGAATGACGATGAAGGACGTAGCAGCCTGCGATAAGCCTCGGGGAGGTGGCAAGCAACCTGTAATCCGGGGATTTCCGAATGGGGCAACCCAATCTGATGGAAGATCAGATTATCATAATCTGAATACATAGGATTATGAAGATAACCTGGGGAACTGAAACATCTAAGTACCCAGAGGAACAGAAAACACAGAAATGTGGTTTAGTAACCATCACGCTGCACTAAAGCTTTTGTGGGTGATGGTTGCTATACCACTTAATTCCCGTAGTAGTGGCGAGCGAACCGGGAACAGCCCAAACTGGATGTCGTTTAAATTAGAGTGCGTACATATCTTTGATAGGTGCGTGCCTTAATTTTAAGGCTCATTCGGCCAATACGATATTTAGTGTTGTAAGAGAGTAACGTCTTAGGGGTGAATGAACCCTAGGGGGAGAAAAATAATCAAAGCTTTCCTAGTAGAACGGTCTGGAAAGGCCGGCCAAAGAAGGTGATAGCCCTGTACGCGAAAGGAGTTTTGGGCTCCCAGTTATTTTTCTTGAGTACCATGGGACACGTGAAATCCTGTGGGAATCTAGCGCGACTATGCGTTAAGGCTAAATACATTCCATAACCGATAGTGAACTAGTACCGTGAGGGAAAGGTGAAAAGTACCCCGATGAGGGGGATGAAATAGTATCTGAAACCATTTGCTTACAAGGAGTCAGAGCGCTAACCGCTGCAGCGTAGGTTTCTGGCTTATAACTGCGTTACGAACCAGTAGTACTTCTATGTTTAGGAGTAATACGGTTTGGGGCGAGTTATAGGCGGACCTGCGTTGCAGCGGTGCGTGATGGCGTGCCTATTGAAGAATGAACCAACGAGTTAGCTGGTAGTAGCACGATTAAGTCCTACGGGACGAAGTCACAGTGAAAGCGAGGCTTATACGGCCGAACCTGAGTTTGAAAAGTAGGCTCATCCCGCAATAAGGGTGAACTGCTTTTCTTACTCAAATGCTGCTATCACTAGACCCGAAACTGGGTGAGCTAACCATGGCCAGGGTGAAGCGTAGGTAAAACTACGTGGAGGCCCGAACCCACGCGCTGTGCAAAACGCGGGGATGAGCTGTGGTTAGGGGAGAAATTCCAATCGAACTCAGAAATAGCTGGTTCTCCTCGAAATAGCTTTAGGGCTAGCCTGTTCCATTCGTCCTGATGGTAGAGCACTGAATGGGTTGTCGTGGCGCAAGCCTAGGCGACCCAACCAAACTCCGAATGTCAGGAACGGTAAGGAATGGAGTCAGACTGTGAGGGCTAAGCTTCACTAGTCTAAAGGGAAACAGCCCATGATCACCAAATAAGGTCCCTAAATCTCAGCTCAGTGTGAAAGGCGGTCTCGTCGCTCAAACAACCAGGAGGTTGGCTTAGAAGCAGCCATCCTTTAAAGAAAGCGTAACAGCTCACTGGTCCAGCGACTTGGTGCCGAAAATGTAACGGGGCTTAAGCTGAGTACCGAATTTGTGGGATTCATTTGCTTTGCAGATGAATCGGTAGAGGAGCGTCCTCTGCAGCGCTGAAGGAGTAGGGGTGACCCGCTCTGGAGCGCAGAGGAGTGAGAATGTTGGTATAAGTAGCAAAAAGACCGGTGAAAACCCGGTCCACCGTAAACCCAAGGTTTCCTGGGCAACGAAAATCGACCCAGGGTGAGGCGATCCTAAGCCGAGGCCGAAAGGCGTAGGCGATGGAAGAGCAGGTTAATATTCCTGCCCTACCATAGGTTTTCGATGGGGTGACGCTTTGGCTAAGGTTGTACGTAATTTGGTTACGTGCGTGTCTGCAGATTTGGCGTTTGGCTGGCAAATCCACCAAACATAAACCAGAGCTGTGGACGCAGAGAAAGTGGCAACACGGACTCAATACAGCCGGATTCAGAGCCTAGAAAAACCTCTAGAGTTAAACTTATGGTATCCGTACCGGAAACCGACACAGGTGGGTGAGGCGAGTAGCCTCAGGTGTATGAGAGAACCTTCGTTTAGGAACTCGGCAATACAACGGCCGTAACTTCGGGATAAGGCCTTCCCTTTGTTTACAAAGGGACGCAGTAAAAGACGTCAACCGACTGTTTACCAAAAACACAGGTCCCTGCTAAGCCGTAAGGCGATGTATAGGGGCTGATGCCTGGCCAGTGTCAGAACGTTAAAGCGAGAGGTCATTCCGCCGTAAGGCGGAGGCAGCCTTGAACTGAAGCGCTGATGAACGCCGGCGGTAACTATAACCGTCCTAAGGTAGCGAAATTCCTTGTCGGGTAAGTTCCGACCTGCACGAATGGCATAACGAGTTGACGACTGTCTCAACGAGGGACTCAGTGAAATTGCAAGACCCGTGAAGATGCGGGTTACCCACGGCTAGACGAAAAGACCCCGTGAAGCTTTACTACAGCTTGGTATTGAATATTAGGCCCATTTGCTCAGTATAGGTGGGAGACTTTGAAGCTGCTACTCCGGTGGCAGTGGAGTCAATAATGAGATACCACCCTAATGTTTCTAATATTCTAACTTTAAGCCGTTATCCGGCTAAAGGACAGTATCTGGCAGGTAGTTTGACTGGGGCGGTCGCCTCCTAAAATGTAACGGAGGCGTTTACTAAGGTTGGCTAACTCCCGATGGAAACGGGAGTGATAGGGCAAACCCATAAGCCAGCTTTACTGCAAGAGCTACAACTCGAGCAGTTGCGAAAGCAGAAGTTAGTGATCCGACGATCCAATATAGGATGGTCGAAGCTCAACGGATAAAAGTTACTCCGGGGATAACAGGCTGATCGGGTCCAAGAGTCCACATCGACGACCCGGTTTGGCACCTTAACATATCGGGGTGCAAGAACAGCGATGTTTTTCCCAATCTTTTCGTTTAAATTGTAAAATTAGATAGGACAAAGTGACCAAAATTCGGCTTATAACGGTGAACCCGTCAGTCTGTTTTAGGACAGATCCGGCAACACCGTGGGAAGTTCAACCTTCGCTTACTTAAAGGCTACAACAGAACAAGTTAATTAGGAATAATTGTACTTGTATATCTGAAGTGTGAAATGCGAAGGAGTAACCCCGTAACGACTGACCCGAAAGGGGAGATTTCCGTTCTTGTCTCAAGAGGGTGAGACAACGGAGATAATACGCCGACGCTTGCAATAAACAACTGAAGATTATGCGGGTCACGACCCACTTGATGGGTTCCGCTACGATCCAGTGCAAGATGAAGATATAGTCTGCGCCATATGAAAATATGGAATTAAGTACGATGTCGGCTCATCGCATCCTGGGGCTGGAGAAGGTCCCAAGGGTTAGGCTGTTCGCCTATTAAAGCGATACGCGAGCTGGGTTCAGAACGTCGTGAGACAGTTCGGTCTCCTGTCTGTCGTGGGCGCGCGAAACTTGAGAAGGCTCTTCCCTAGTACGAGAGGACCGGGAAGGACGAACCTCTAGTGTGCCAGTTGGTTCACCAGAACCATCGCTGGGTAGCTACGTTCGGCACGGATAAGCGCTGAAAGCATCTAAGCGCGAAGCCGTCTTCAAGATTAGGTTTCGGTATTAAGCACCAGGGAGAATACCTGGTTGATAGGTGGTAGGTGTAAGACCCGCAAGGGTTTGAGCCGAGCCATACTAATCGGCTGAGTGGTTTAACCACAAGAATGAGTAGATAAAATTTACTCTAAAAAACTTAAAACATGTTTAACAAATTATCCGAAGGCGCTAGGTTAATACTGGTAGTCTTCGCCATCACTGCTGTCGTCGGTTTGGTATTCTATTTTACGCCTCCGGTTTTATCGGGCGTACGCTAGAGTATAAAATTGCCAGAGGGCAGTTAACAGTGGGGTATAGAATTCTCGTGCTTCAAGCCAAGGGGCCACACCTCTTCCCATCCCGAACAGAGCAGTTAAGCCCTTGTGCGCCAATGATACTCGGACATTAGTCCGTGGGAAAGTAGGCCAGCGCGAGAGTTTTGTACCCCACTTTTATTTACCTTAGTTATTAAATTAAGGATAATAGTTTTATAAATTATAAAAATAATCCCCCAGAGTCTTAGTACAGGAGGTTTATTTTGATTTAGGTAGTTCTAAAATTAATATTTAATGTTTATAATTTATTAATTTATTGGCTAATATTACTTATTTTTTAGCAGTTGACTATATTGTATGATAGTGTATGATAATAATATATGGGTAGAAAACAATTAGGTCGTGATCGGTTAACTATTACTTTGCAACCGGAGCTGATTAAAGCTTTGGATAAAACCATTGATGGCCGTACTATTAGAAATCGTAGTCATGCCATTGAATATTGGCTTACTCAGTCTTTGTTGCCATCAGTAACCAAAGTATTAATTTTAACCGGCGGCGAAGGTGTGAAGTTTCGACCGTTTACTTATGAATTACCCAAAGCATTGGTGCCAGTTAGGGGCAAGCCGTTGCTGGAGCACACCTTTGATTTGTTAAAGAGCCAGGGTTTAACTGATATTGTTTTATCAATCGGTTACCTGGGTGATAAGATTCAACAATATTTTGGTGACGGTTCACGCTTCGGTGTTAAGTTAACTTATCAGGAACAAAAAAAGTCCAGTCAAGGTACCGCTCAGCCGGTTAGGCAAGCCAGAGAGATTATCGGTGATAAGAAATTCCTGCTTATGTATGGTGATGTGCTGGCCGACGTGGATTTGCGGGATTTAATAGAGTTTCATTCTGCCCAAAAAGCAACGGTGACTATGGCTTTGACTTCGGTGGAAAAGCCAACGGACTGGGGTGTAGTTTGTTTAAAGGGCAGCTTAGTAACCAGTTTTGCTGAAAAGCCGATTAAGAATAATTCGGGATCACATTTAGTGAATGCCGGTATTTATGTGTGTGAACCAGAATTGTTTGATTTAATTTCTACTAAAGCCGAACGTTTGGAAAAAGAAGTTTTTCCGGCTTTGGCCCGAAATAAAAAAATAGTCGGCTATCCTTTTTCCGGACAGTGGTACGATGTATCCACGCCGGAGGTATACGCTAAAGTGTTAAAAGAAGGGGTTAGTTTGTTTAGATAAACGCGGCGCTCTGGCGACGTTTTTGTCTAAACAAAATAATTAAAATAAATCAAAAAAGTTTTTTAAAAACAATGTAATCCCGGAGGTATCAAATGTATGATGCATTAATAGGTTTTTCTGTTAATAAAGAAGAAACCATTGTTGAGCCAGAGCCACCAAAAAATAGTTCATCTAAAATAACAATTTCTTCCTTACCGCGAACAGTAGCGGGCAGTTCCTTAAATGTCGCACTCGGCCTAAAGGAATTTGGTTGTAAGGTGAAACTTTTGTTAACTGTCGGTAGAGATAGTCACGCGGATGATATTTCTGATAAATTGACTGAATGGTCGGTGGATCATTTTCAACTGCGAGTTAAAAATAATACCGCTCGTACAATAGTTTTTGTACCAGCTGAGAATCCAAAAGAAGCACGACAATTTTGCTATAAGCCTGATTATGATTTGTCATTAATGAATATAGCTATTGAGAAAATTAATGAACAAATTATAGTCTGTCAGCCTAAAAATTTAGTAGCAACGGGCGTGCGTTCTAGCGATTTACCCTTAGTATCGGCTTTATTTTCTGGCAAGGGGGAAAAGGTGTTAAATCCTAGTATTGAATTATTGAATAATAGTAAGGGTTTTTCTCAGTTGTTAAATAAAATTACTTTATTGATTGTAAATCATGAAGAGGCAGCTGTAATTCTAAATAAGAAACCGGAAGAATTTAATGGTGAGGATGACATAATAAAATTAAGAAAGAAATTGGCTGGTGTAAAAGAAATTATTGTTACCTTTAATTCCAAGGGTTCTTATTGGATGAATTGCAATCATCAGGTTCCTTATCATCAACCTTCTTTGGCTCAAAAAGTAGTTGATCCTACTGGTGCCGGCGATAGTTATTTAGCTGGTTTTTTATTTTCTAGGATTAACGGTCGGAGTATAGAAGAGTCAATGTTGTTTGCTAGTGCTGCTGCAGCAGCAAAAATGGAAAAAATTGGAGGCTCTTCCGTACCTCAAATAAAAGAGGTGAAAAAATATCTCTAAGAATAAATCAATTTATTTCAAAAGAGTCGGTTTGATTATAATTATCAACCGACTCTATTTTATTATTCTTATAATGGCGTTGTGGAGTTTTTTATTAGAAGCGATAACCAATGGTTTAGAGTTGTT
>Ga0272446_1001272_pt1 | contig 37030 bp, 30 predicted proteins | sample YNPCB0061_FD_194587 | JGI IMG/M metagenome (GOLD analysis project Ga0272446, IMG submission 194587) | Hot spring microbial mat communities from Yellowstone National Park, WY, United States - YNP-CB-006-1 | ecosystem: Environmental > Aquatic > Thermal springs > Hot (42-90C) > Sediment | place...
GAGGATTTCCGCGGCGGTCAGGTGGTCGGGCCGTTGCGCCCAGCCGCGGTACCCCTCGGGCATGCAGTACAGGCAGCGCTCGTTGCAACGGTCGGTGATCGAAATGCGCAGGTAGTCCACCGTGCGACCATACGGGTCGCGGTATCCGGCGGGCGCGCGAAGGCCCGCCGCCCGTTCGCCGTAGGCGGCCACTTCGCAGAGCGCGGCGGGCGGCTCGGCGGGCGGGGGCGCATTGTCCGCGGGGGTGCGGGCGGTGGCATCGTGCGGGGTCATACGGGAGTCAGGGTTTGTGCCGGCGCGTGCGGGTCTTCGCCGCGCAAGTGTGCCACGGCCTCGCGAATGGCCGGGGCGAGGGTCTCGAGGCATTCGCGCACGGCGGTGGGTTTGCCGGGCAGGTTCACGATGAGCGTGCGCCCGCGCGTGCCGGCGGTGGCGCGGGAAAGAATGGCCGTTTTGACCCGCGCCAGCGCGGCCAGGCGCATCGCTTCGCCGAAGCCGGGCAACTCGCGTTCGAGCACGGCGCGCGTGGCCTCGGGGGTCACGTCGCGCGGGCCGATGCCCGTGCCGCCGGTGGTCACGATCAGGTCGCAGCCGGCGGTGTCGGCCAGCTCGCGCAACCGGGCGGCGATCAGGTTCGCCTCGTCGGGCACGAGAGCGGCGACGAATTGCGCCTCCGGGCCGAAGACCTCGCGCAACACGGCCTCGATCTCCGGCCCACTGCGGTCGGCATAGAGGCCCGCGCTGGCGCGGTCGCTGATGGTGAGGCGGCCGATTTTCATGGGAGCGGGAAACCGGCACAGCGGTCGGCGGATCGTCGGTGACGCGGCAGCCGGCCACTCGAGGCTGCGAACTCGGCCGCCCGCCGGAACTGCCAGGCAGCCTTTCGCACCGCCGGGCGCGGCCCGGGACGTTGGGGGAAAGCGCGCTTCATTGTTTGACCTTTTCCAGCAGCCGGACGCCTTCGATGCGCATGGCTTTGTCCACGGCCTTGCACATGTCGTAGAGCGTCAACGCCGCCACGCTCGCCCCGGTCAGGGCCTCCATTTCGACGCCGGTCGGCGCGGCCGTCTCGGCGGCGCACTCGACCTCGACCCGGTCGCGCCGCACGCGGAAGCTCACCGCCACATGCGTCAGCGGCAGGGGGTGGCAAAGCGGGATCAACTCGGCGGTGCGCTTGGCGGCCTGGATGCCGGCGATCTGGGCCACGGTGAGCACGTCGCCTTTGGGCAGGGCGTGTTGCTTGAGCGCCCGGACCGTGGCCGGCGCGCAGACCAGCGCCGCGGCCGCCACGGCGCGGCGGTTCTGGACCGGTTTCGTGCCCACGTTGACCATGCGGGCGCCGCCGGCGGCGTCCAGGTGCGAAAAAGTTTTGGCGTGTTTCATGAACCGCACTCCGTGCGCAGGAACTCGACCCGGCTACCGCGCGTCAGCCCGGCCGCGCCGGCCGGGAAGCGGAGCAGGGCATTGGCCGCGGCCAGCGGCGTCAGGTCGCCCGAGCTGCGCCAGCGCAACGGCGTGAGCATGGCCGCGCCGTCCTGCAAATGCCAGCGCGCCGGCCAGAAGGTTTCGCGGGCGTGGGCTTCGCCGACCAGGTCCGCCGCCAGCACGCCCGGGGCAAATTCCGTCCGCTCGGCCCGGCCCGACCACGCCTCGAGCGCGGCGCGGACGTAGAGGTGCAGGCAAACGAAGTGGGCGAGCGGGTTGCCCGGCAGTCCGAAGGCCAGCGTGCGGCCGCGTTGGGCCACCAAGAGCGGCTTGCCCGGGCGGGTGGTCGTGCGTGTGACGTGCAGGGTGAAGCCCGCCGCTTCGAGCCAGCGCCGGGTACAATCGTGGTCGCCCACACTCGCGCCGCCCGAGATCAGGAGCAGGTCCGGTTCGCCGCCGGGCGGGCCGATTTCAGGGCGCGAGAGCAACTCGTCTTCGCCCACCCGGCGCTGCTCCGGCGCGATGCCCCACGACGCCAGGAACGCGCGCACCAGGGTGGAATTCGAGTCGCGGATTTGGCCGCGGGCCGGCGTTTGGTCCGGGGGCACGATTTCGTCGCCCGTGGCCACGTGCAGCACGCGCGGCAGGCGTGTGACGGTAGGGCTGACGCAGCCCACGCTGGCCAGCAAGGCCAGCGCGCCGGGGGTGAGCACTGCGCCCGGCGCGAGCAACACCGCGCCCGCCCGGGCGTCCTCGCCGCGGTGGCGGATGTTCCGATCGGCGTCGCGCCGGAGGACGGTGAGGGTGTCGCCGGCGGCGTGCACGTCCTCCTTCATCACCACCTGCAAGCCGTCGCCCGGCAAAGCACCGCCGGTGGCGATGCGCACCGCCTCGCCCGGCCGGAGCGTGCGCGGTTTCCAGTCCCCGGCGCGGATTTCGTCCACCACACGGAACTGCGGGCCAGGGTCGTCCAGCCGGACGGCGTAACCGTCCACCGCGGAGCGGTCAAAGGGCGGCTGGTCTTCCGGCGCGCGCACCGGCTCGCGCAGCACGCGCCCGGCGGCGGCAGCCAGGGGCACGCGTTCGGTGTCCAGCGGCTGGCAAATCCGGGCCAGTAACGTGCGCACTTCCTCCGCGCTGGCGGGTGACGCGGGGGTGGGGCGCGTGCCTCCGTGCGCGCCGACGGGCGGCGGGTTGAGGTCGGTTCGCCCGGCTTCCGGCATTTGCACCAGCGCCCGCCGCTTCCAAATGGGCACATCCAGTTTCAACCGGTCCATGAACTCTGCCAGCAGCGCGAACGTTTCGGCGCGATGCCGGCCGGCGAGGCCCACGTAGATGGCCGCCTCGCCCGCGGGGATGACGCCCAGCCGGTGAATCACCCGCGCGGCCAGGCAGGGGTGCGGTTGCGCCAGCGCGGTGAGCAGGCGCTGGATTTCGCGTTCGGCCATGGGCGCGTAGGCCTCGTACTCGAGCGCGGCAATGGGCCGGCCGTTTTCCTCGCCGCGGACCACGCCGCGGAACTCGACCCACGCGCCCGCGCCGGCGGCAGCGGCCGGTGGCGGCAGACTTGCCGGGATGGGGGCGTGGGTGAGTTGGACTTCGAGGTGCATGGCGCGCGGGTCAGCCGCCCGAAACCGGCGGGATCAGGGCCACTTCGTCGGCGTTGCTGAAGCGCGTGTCCGGTCCGGCGTACTCGGCGTTCCGGGCCAGGCGCACCGAGCCGCGGAAGCGTTCGAGGCCCGGGTGGGCGGCGAGGAGTTGCCGCCAGAGGCCGTCGGCGTCGGTCTCGGCGCAGTCGAGCTGCATTTCGGCGCAGCCGGTGACGTCCTTGAGGTGGGCGAAGAAGAGCACGCGCATGGCGAGGTCAGGGGCTGGAGGTGGGTTCCGAGGCGGCGGGACGCGACAGCCGGGCGTAGGTCAACCAGCCGGCAGCCAGGCCGATGAGGTACCCGTTGGGCAAGCCGGCGGCGCACAGGGCGGTGACCAGGGTGACCCACCAGCCGCGGGCGTCGAGACCGGCGGCGCTCACGCGGCGCAGCAGGGCCAGGCCTTCGAAGAACAGGAGCACGCCCAGGACGGGTTTCGGGAAAATGTGCACCAGGGTATCGAAGCTGCCGCTGAAGAACAGCCCGGCCACCAGGAACAGGCTCCCGTACACGATGACCGAGCCGCCCATCCGCGCGCCGAAAGCGTGGTGCCCGGCCAGGCCGCCGCTGCCGTGGCAGACCGGGATGCCGCCCAGCCACGGCGCGGTCAGGTTCATCAGGGCGTAGGTCAGGCCCAGCTTGCGAATGGACGGGGCGCGGTCGGGGAACAGGTCGGCAGCGAGCCGGTGCGTGGCCAGGAGAGAATTGGCGAGCGAGAGCGGGAGTTGCGGCAGGGCCAGGACGAGCAGGCCGGTGAGCACGTCGGCCGGTGTGGGGGTGTGCCAGGCGGGGAACGCGAAGCCAATGCCCGCTTCCAGGGCGGCCCGGTCCAGTTGGAACAGCGCGGCGTAACCGACGCCCAAGCCCACCACCGCCAGCGCCGCCGGCCAGCGTCGGTTGTCCCGGAGCCCGATCACCAGCGCGAACGCCGCCGCGGCCAGTCCCCAGCCGACCGCGCCCCCGTGGGGGATGAAATCCCGCGCGGCCAGCAGGGCCAGTTGCAGGCCCAGGCCGAACTGGATGCCGCGCACGACCGGCCCGGGGATGACGCGCGCCAGCCAGGTTAACGCGCCGCTGAGCGTAAGCCCGAGCACCAGCGCGCCGATGGCCAGGCCGCCGCCGTAAAGCACGCCGGGGGCGAGTTGCTGGGTGATGACCAGCGCGGCCATGGCCTTGAGCGGCTGCACCGGCATGGGCATCCGGTACACCAGCCCCGTGAACACCTGCAGCGCGCCGAAGACGATGAGCACACTGGCGGCGTCCAGGCCGGCGGCAACGATCATGGCGGCGATCAAGGGCAGGTCCGTGCCCAGGTCGCCGAAGGCGCCCGCCAGCTCGAGGCGGTTGAAGCGGCGGCTGGTCTCCGCCAGCGCCGGGGCGGGTGGAGCCAGCGCGCTTTGCGATGCCTTCAGGGCGGTCATAAAGGCGGCGGGGCGATTGGAGCAAGCCGTCCCCGCGCGGGCAAGGATGCACCGGGCCCGGGCGGGAGGGCGTTGACCTGAGGCAAGGTTGAGTTGGGTGGAAAATTCCAACGCACCCGGCCGGCCGCGGCCGGTTCGGCGGGCAGGGAAGGTTTTCAGGTTGCCGGCACGAAGCGTTGGAGCACCAAGGCGGACACGAAGAAGAGCAGGAACGCGGGCAGGACGTACCACGGCTCACCCGCAGTGGCCAGGAGGTCCACCAGGACGATGCCGGCCAGGAGATTGGCCACGGCAAAGCCGGGCGGGCGCGTGTCGCGCCCGAGCACATGGCGCAGGGCGGGGAGAATCCAGATGACCAGCAACAGGCTCAGGTAGAAGGCGCGCTCGCGGTAGTTGGGGCCGTCGGGGGAAGCGCCGTTCATCAACCAGGCCAGTCCCAGCGGCGCGGCCAAGGTCAGGGCCGGCCACCAGGCCGCCGGTTCGGGCCGGGATTCGCGGCGGGCGATGTGGCTCAGGCCGGCCACGTAAATGCCCAGCGCCAGGCCGGCCCAGAGGGCGTGCCCGAGCGGTCCGCCCGCGGCGAGGGCAGCCAGCAGATATAGTTGGGCGCGGCAGGCGCCCATGAGGACCACGGCCAAGGGGGTGCGTTTGTGCAGGGCGTTGTAGAGGACGATGGTGCCCGCCAGCACCACGGCGAGAAAGCCGGGCGCGGGGCCGAGAAAAGCGCTGGCCACCACGCCCAGGGCCAGCCACAGCCAGCCCAGTTGCCAGACAAGGGCCTCGGAAATCCGGACGGCGGGGATGGGCCGTTCCTTGCGGCGCTGCCGGTCGAAGTCCGCATCGAAGGCGTCGTTGAGGAACATGCCGCCCAGGTACAGGCAGGCCGCGGCGGCGCACAGGAGCACGAAGCGGGTAGGGGAACGACCCGCTGCCAGTACCCAGCCGGCCAGGCAGTTGGACCAGACCGTGGGCAAGTTCGAAACCCGCCCCAGCACCAGCAAGGTGTGCAGGCTCGGGCGGGGTTGCGCGGGACCGAACATTCGCGCGAATGCTGGGCTGGAAGACGCGGACGGGCAACTCCGGAGCCGTCTCCGGCGTGCCTGCCACGCACAAAAAAACCGGCGCAGCTTTCGACCGCGCCGGTGGAAGCCGGACAAACTGGCGTTACTTGGCGGGGGCGGTGGTGCCGACCAGCCACTCGAACTTGACGGTGACCTCGTCGCCGGTGGTGATGCGTTGCATCCCGGGGATGTTCGGCGAAGGCGGCGTGATGCCGAAGTCGGACATCTTGAGCTTGGTTTCGCCACTGAACTTGAAGCGCTCGCCGTCGAGCCGCTGGAGGGCCACTTCGAGATTGCAGGGCTTGGTCTTGCCGGCGACGGTCAGTTCGCCGGTGGCATCGAATTTGGCGTTGCCGGCGGCGTCAGGCTCGCCCTTGAGCACCATTTCCTTGAGTTTGAAGACGATGTCCTTGTGCTCCTTCATGTTCATGGCCTCCTGCATGATCTCGTCCATCTTCTGGCCGCTGCTGCTTTTGAGGGAGCGCACCGGGATGGCCAGCTCGGCCTTGGGGTTGAGCTCTTTGGTGGTCAGGCTCTTGACCGATTTGAGCGTCTTGTCGGTGAGGAACTCGGGCTCGACCTCGAAGGTGCCGCGGATGATGGCGCTTTCGGCGTACCAGTCGTGGATCGAGGAGGTGCCTTCCATCCGGACCTTGCCGCCGGGTTTGGAGGCGAGCTTGATCCAGTTGTCAGCAAGGGCGGAGGCGGTGAGGGCCAGCGCAAGCGCGGCGGCCACGGGCCAGGGAGTGATGTTCCGTTTCATGGTCAGGGGATTTTCGATGGTTAGGGAGTACGGGAAATTCAGGGCTCAACTCACCGCGAACCACTCGCGGGAGAAGTTGACGGGCTCGCCTTTGACCAGGGCCTCGTTGGCCTTGATGGCGGCGACCGTGGCCTGGTAGCCGTCGAGCAGGTCCGCCGCCGGCTCGCGCTTCTTGACCAGTTCCTGGAGGAAGGTGCGGAATTCGTCCTTGGCGTCCTCGCCGTAGGTTTCGGCGAAGTCCTTGACGCCCGCGGCGAGGTTGCCGGCGTTGATGAGGAAGTTCTCCAACGCGTACTGGAGCGGGGATTTGGGGTCCACCACGTCCTCGCCCTGGCGCGCCTCTTTTTGGGCGGTCTGCTTGGTGGCGCCGGCGCGCAGGGTGATGCCGCTTTCCTTGTAGAAGGTCTCCTTGACCGCGTACACCTCCCAGCCCAGCAGCGGCGCGTCGGCCTCTTTGAACATCCAGGCGCGGCGCTCGCGCATCATGATGGCGCAATCGGTGCCGAAGAACATGCCCATCTCGGCGTCGAAGGAGTTGCCCAGCGTGGCCTCGAAACTGTAGTGCATCCCGTTCGGGTAGCGGAGCAGGGCCTGGACGTTGTCGAACACGTCGCGGCCGTCCTTGTAGAAGCTGATCGCTCCCACGCCCAGTGCGCCGGTGGGCAGGGCGTTGAGGAACCAGTTGGCCAGGTCGAGGTGATGCACGCCGAATTCGCCCACCAGGCCGATCGAGGTCGCGTTGTCCAGCCGCCAGTTCAAAACCTTCTCGCGCTCGGGCGAGGCCGAGGCCACGCGCCAGCTCATCTTTTTGTGGAACTGGCTGCGGCCCTTGAGCGGCGTGCCGAGCACGCCGGTGCGCACGAACTTGAACAGGTTGACGATCTGTTTGTCGGCGCGGGCCTGGAGGCCGGGTTGGAAGAGCAGTTTCTCGTGCTTCTGCGCCGCCTGGGCGATGGCCCGGGCGTCCTCGAGGGTCGTGGCCAGCGGGGCCTCGCAATAGACGTGTTTGCCGGCGGCCAGCGCGGCGAGCACGATGTCCTTGTGCAGGTGGGTGGGCGTGGCCACGACGACGGCCTCGACGTCCCGGTTGTCCAGCAGTTTGGCGTAATCGTCGTACCGCTCGGCGTTGGGGGCGAGGGCGGCGCCGCGCTTGAGGTAGGCGGGGAAGTTGTCGCACACGGCCACCACCGGGCCGAAGGAGATGGTCGAGAGGGTTTTGAGCAACTCACGGCCCCAGGCGCCGCAGCCGATGAGCCCGACCTTCACCGGCGGAGTTTCGCCCTTGTAACTGGTGGCCGGCGGTTCTTCGGCCGCCAAGATGGGCACCCCGCCCAGCAGCGTCATCAGCGTGGCCGCGGAGGTGCCCTGCAGGAACTCGCGTCGGTTCAGTTCGGTGGTTTCGCGTGGCTTCATAAATCGAGATTCGTCGGCCCGGTTCGGCGTGTCCCGCCGTCCGCCCGCGGCGCGGCACTTTGCGGAAGGGCGGGCGTTTTTGCCAAGGGAATTCCCCGCGCCCGTGTCCGCGTCACCCGCGGCTGACCCGCCCCGGCGGACCGTCGCGCGTTGGACGGCCGGTGCGCACCCCGCATTCGCGCGGCGCGGCAAACGGCGCGTTTCCGGATTGTCCCGGGTCGGCGCGCCCGCCACAGTGCGGGCGTGAATTTCCGGGCCAAAATCCTGGCCGACCGCGAGCAGGTTCGCGCCTGGCGCGAGGCCCAGCGTGCGGCGGGCCGGCGCGTGGTGGCCACCAACGGCTGCTTCGACCTCCTCCACGTCGGCCACGTGACGTATCTCGAGGCGGCCCGCAACCTGGGCGACGCGCTGATTGTGGCGGTGAACAGCGACGCCTCGGTGCGCGCCCTCAAAGGGCCGGGTCGGCCGCTCAATCCGGAAGGCGACCGCGCCGCAGTGCTGGCCGCGCTCGAATCGGTCAGCGCCGTCCATGTCTTCACGGAGCCGGACGCCCTGGCGTTTCTGGACCTGGTGCGGCCGGAGATTTACGCTAAGGGCGGGGACTACACGCTCGAGACGATCAACCAGGCCGAGCGCCGCTTCGTGGAAAGTTACGGCGGGCGGGTGGTGGTGGTGGCCGGGGTGCCGGGCCGTTCAACTACCCGGCTGGCGCAGCGCCTGGCAGCGGGGTGAACGCGGCGCCCCACCCACGCGGCTTGCCGGGACCGCGGCGGCTCACAGACGCCGGGCCAGTTCCGCCTGGCTGGCGGCGAAGACTTGTTCGTGGAGGGAATGGCCGTGCGCGTCCATCGTCACCACCGCCGGGAAGCGTTCGACCTCGAATTCCCAAATCGCCTCCGGCGAGCCGAACTCTTCGAGGAAGTACACGCCGCGCACGGTCTTGATGTGCTCGGCCAGCACCTGGGCCGCGCCGCCCACGGCGTGGAGGTACACCGCGCCGGCTTCCTGGCAGGCGGCGAGCGTGCGGGCGCCCATGCCGCCCTTGCCGATGACGCCGCGCACCCCGAACCGGCGGATGATGTCGCCCTGGTAGGGCTCCTCGCGCGCCGACGTGGTGGGGCCGGCGGCCACCACCTTCCAGCGGCCGGCCTCGTCTTTGATGACCACCGGGCCGCAGTGGTAGATGAGGGCGCCGCGCAGGTCCAGGCCGGGCGGCAACGCGCCGCCCTTGGCCAGGTATTTGTGCACGGCGTCGCGGCCGGTGTAGAGCGTGCCGGTGATCTCGACGGCTTCGCCGACCTTCAGGGCGCGCACGGCGGCCTCGGAAACGGGGGTGGTGAGCAGCGTGGGCATGGCGACAAAAGTCTTCCGGCGGGGCGCGGTTCAGTAAAGCCAGCGCGTGATGCGGCCCTCGGGGTCCAGCGCCACGCCCTGGCGCCGGTAGGCCCAGCACATGTAGCTGACGCTGACAAAATACGAGGCGGGCACGCGGTTGAGGGTGCCGATCTTCACGCCCAGGAGCGTGGTTTTGCCGCCGAAACCCATCGGGCCGATGCCCAGCTCGTTGGCCGTGTTGAGAATGTCCTGCTCGAGCGCGTCCAACTCCGGCACCGGGTTGCGGTCGTCCAAGCGGCGCAACAACTGTACCTTCGAGTGCTCATAGCCGGTGGCGCGGTCGCCGCCGATGCACACGCCCAGCACGCCCGGGCCGCAGCCCTTGCCCTGGGCCTGGAGCACGGCGTCCAGGATCGCCCGGCGGCAGCCCTTGAGGTCGCGGTCGGCTCCCAGGCGCTCGTCCGGCAGGGAGTATTGGGCGCCGACGTTTTCGCAACCGCCGCCCTTGAGGATGAGGCGCACGCGGGTTTCCGGCTCGGGGTGTTGGTGGAAGTGGAACGTGGGCGCGCCGGGGCCGAGATTGGTCCCGTCGTTTTTGCCGGTGAGGGCGTCCACGGAGTTTTGCCGCAGATACCCCCGGCGTGTGGCTTCGCGGACGGCCTGGCGCGCGGCTTCGGCGAAGGCCAACTGGTCTGCGCCCACCGGGGTGTCCACGTAAAAGAGCACGCTGCCGGTATCCTGGCAGATGGGCTGGGACTTGCGCCGGGCCAGCTCGATGTTGCGCTGGATGATTTGCATCGCCTCGGCCGCGATGGTGCCCCGGGCCTCGCGCTCGAGGGCGGCGAGGATGGCGGCCTGCACGTCATCGGGGATTTCGGCCGAAGTGCGGCGGATCAGTTCCAAGAGCGAGTCCCGCAGCGCAGTCATGACGGGGCAGGGTAGGGGGGCGGTCTGGGCGTGTCAAACCGGGGGGCGGGTGATGCCGGTGCGGAAAGCTTTCCCGTCGTCCGCGGCCGGGCTTGTCAGAACCGGGACAGGCTTTAGGCTTCCCACCGATTGAAGTCTCCCAGGCCAGCCCAGTGGTTCCGGGCGTCGGCGCAGGCCGGCGCGCGGGCAGTCTTTTGGCTGCTCGCGGGCGCGCTGGCGGGCCTCGCACTGGCCGGGGAACGCGTGGATTTTAATTCCCAGGTCCGCCCGCTCTTGTCGGACCGCTGCTACGCCTGCCACGGGCCGGACGAGGGCAGCCGCAAGGCCCGGTTGCGCTTGGACCTTCCGGAGGGCGCGCGGGCGACCAATCGGGCCGGCAAACCGATCATCAAACCCGGCGATCCCGACGCCAGCGAACTGGTGCGCCGAATCTTCGCGAGCGATCCCGAGGAGCGGATGCCGCCGCCGGAATCGAAGCTCGCCCTGTCGGCGGACGAGCGGGCCGTGCTTCGGTGCTGGGTGGCCGAGGGCGCGGAGTATCAGGAGCACTGGGCTTTTCGCCCGGTCCAGCCCGTGGCCGTGCCGTCCGCCGGGGCTGGATGGGCGCGCAATGAGATTGACGCGTTCATCGCCGAGCGGCTGCGTCGGGAAGGATGGCAGCCGGCGCCCGAGGCCTCCCGCGAAACGCTGATCCGCCGCGTGAGTCTGGACCTCACCGGCCTGCCTCCCGGTCCGGCGGAGGTGGACGAGTTTCTGGCTGACCGCCGGCCGGATGCCTACGAGCGGCTGGTGGACCGCCTGCTGGCTTCGCCCCATTACGGCGAGTGGATGGCGGTCGAGTGGATGGACCTGGCGCGCTTTGCCGACACCTTCGGCTATCAGGCCGACGTGGACATGGACCTGTCGCCTTGGCGCGACTGGGTCATCGCGGCCCTGAACCGCAATCTGCCGTGGGACGAGTTTCTCACCTGGCAGCTTGCCGGGGATCTGCTCCCCAACCCCACCCGCGAGCAAATCCTGGCCACCGCCTTCAACCGCCTGCACCGCCAGACCAACGAAGGCGGCAGCATCGAGGAGGAATTCCGCGCCGAGTACGTGGCCGACCGCGTCCACACCTTCGGCACGGCGATGCTCGGCCTGACGCTCGAATGCGCCCGCTGCCACGACCACAAATACGACCCCATCAGCCAGCGGGATTACTACCGGTTGGCGGCGTTCTTCAATTCGATTGACGAGAGCGGGCTTTATTCCCACTTCACCCGGGCCACGCCCACCCCGGTCCTGCTCCTTTGGCCGGAAGGCCAGGAAGAACGCCATGCCGAATTGCAGCGCCAGATCGCCGAAACAGAGGCCCGGCTGCGCGCGCGGCGCGAGGCCGCTCCCGCCCCCGAAGACCCCCCGGCCGAGGCGGCCCCGGTCACCCCGCCGCGGCCCGTGGTCGCGCTCTCGTTCGAGACGATCAGCGACCAGCGCACCCCGGACGCCGCCGGCACGAATGTCGTGGAGTTGCACGATGGCCCCGTCTTGGTGGACGGCGTGGTGGGCCGGGCGATGCAGTTCGACGGCGACAATTTTGCGGTCGTCAAGGGCGCCGGAGTCTTCCGGCGGACGGATCCGTTCAGCTTCAGCCTTTGGCTGCGGCCCGCGGAGGCCCAGGCCCGCGCCGTGGTGTTCCACGGGTCGCGCGCGTGGACCGATTCAGGAAGCCGCGGGTACGAATTGGTGCTGGACCACGGGCGGCCTTGGTTCGCCTTGATCCACTTCTGGCCGGGCAACGCCCTGGCCGTCCGCGCCCGCGACCCGCTGCCCCTTCACGAGTGGACCCACCTGGTGGTCACCTACGACGGCTCGAGTCGCGCGGCCGGCGTGCGGCTGTACCGCAACGGCCGGGAGATGCCGACCGAGGTGGTGCGCGATCACCTCTACAAGGACATCCGTCACCTCGGCGTGTGGGGCGACAGCGACGTCGGCAACGTGTGGCTCACCCTCGCCGGGCGCTTCCGCGACAGCGGCTTCAAGGGCGGACAGTTGGATGAATTCCAGGTCTTTGACACCGAACTGACCGCGGCCGAGGTGGCCCACCTGGCGGCGGCGGGGAAACCCGCGCCGGCGCCCGACGCCGCGACGCTCGCCGTGCATCGGCGGGTGCGGGCCGATGCGGTCTATCAGCGACTGCTCTCGGAACTCCGGAGCCTCCGCGAGGCGGAAGACGATCTCGTGACCCCGGTGAGCGAAATCATGGTCATGCGCGAGCTGCCGGAGCCGCGGCCGACCTACGTGCTCCGGCGCGGCGCCTACGACGCTCCCGGTGAACGGGTCGAGCGCGGCACGCCGGAGCGAGTCTTCGCGTTCCCGCCGGAGTTGCCCCGCAATCGGCTCGGTCTGGCGCGCTGGGTGACCGATCCGCGCCATCCGCTGACCGCCCGCGTGGCGGTGAACCGCATTTGGAAACTCCACTTCGGCCGCGGCCTGGTGGCGACGAGTTGGGACTTCGGCGCGCAAGGCCAGTTGCCCTCGCACCCGGAGTTGCTCGACTGGCTGGCGAAGCGCTTTGTGGACTCCGGCTGGGACCGCAAGGCGCTGCACCGGTTGATCGTCCTGTCGGCCACTTATCGGCAGTCCTCCGCCGCCGCGCCGGAACTCCTGGCGCGCGACCCGGACAACCGGCTGCTCGCGCGCGGGCCCAAACACCGCCTGGCGGCCGAACAAATCCGCGACAGCGCGCTCGCCATCAGCGGCCTGCTGAACCGGCGCCTGGGCGGGCCGAGCGTCAAGCCCTACCAACCCGCCGGCGTCTGGGAAGAGTCCGGCACCGGCAAAACGTACACCCAGGACACCGGCGACAAGCTGTACCGCCGGAGTCTCTACACCTTCTGGCGGCGCACGGCCCCGCCGCCGAGCATGTTGACCTTTGACGCCACCAGCCGCGAGAGCTGCACCGCGAAGCGCGAACTCACCACCACGCCGCTCCAGGCCCTGGTGTTGCTGAACGATCCGCAGTTCCTCGAGGCTGCCCGGGTGCTGGGCGAACGCCTGTTCGCCCTTCACCCCGGCGATTGTGACGCCCTGATCCGCGAGGCCTTCCGGCGGGTGGTTTGCCGCGAGCCGGACCCGCGCGAATGCGAGATTCTGCGGCGCCTGTACGAGGAGCAAGCGGGCCACTTCCGCCACCACCCCGGTGCGGCCGAGCAATACCTGGCCATCGGGGAACACCCGCGAACCACGGCGCTGCCGGCGCCCGATGTGGCCGCCGCGGCCGTGCTGGTCAGCGCGTTGATGAACCACGACGAATTCGTGATGAAGCGATGAGTCCTGCCTCCCGCTGCGTGGGTCCCGTGCCCGCCGCCGACCTCAGTCGGCGCGCTTTCCTCCATCGGTTCGGCCTCGGCCTGGGCGGCCTGGCCCTGGCCGACCTCCTGGGCGGGGCATCACCGCCGGCCGGCGCCCCCGGCGGCGCGCCTGATCGCGGCCTGCTTGGCGGGCAGTTGCATCACCCGGCGAAGGCCAGGCGCGTCATTTACCTCTTCATGGCCGGTGGTCCGTCGCAGTTCGAGACCTTTGATTACAAGCCGCTGCTCAACGAGCGCAACGGCCAGGAACTGCCCGCGTCGGTTCGCATGGGCCAGCGGCTGACCGGAATGTCGGGCAACCAGGCGACGCTGCCGCTGGCCGGTTCGCTCTTCCGCTTCGCGCAGCATGGCCGCGCGGGGACGTGGGTCAGCGAGTTGCTCCCGCACACCGCCCGGGTGGTGGATGACCTGTGCGTCGTCCGCTCGATGTACACCGAGGCGATCAACCACGATCCGGCCATCACCTTTCTCCAGACCGGTTCGCAACTCAGCGGCCGGCCCAGCATCGGCGCCTGGGTGCATTACGGCCTGGGCAGCGACAACGCCAACCTGCCCGCGTTCGTCGTGTTGATCACCCCCGGCAAGGTGGACCAGCCGCTGTACGCGCGGCTCTGGGGGAGCGGTTTTCTGCCCTCGCGTTACCAGGGAGTGCAGTTCCGCTCGGGCAAGGAGCCCGTGCTCTACCTGGGCAACCCGCCGGGCGTCTCGCCCGAGTCGCGGCGCCTCATGCTGGACCGGTTGCGGGAGCTGCACGAACACGCGGCGGCGCGGCTGGGAGATGCCGAAATAGATGCCCGCATCGCTCAGTACGAAATGGCCTACCGGATGCAAACCAGCGTCCCCGAGGTGATGGATTTGTCCGGCGAACCGGAAAGCATCTACGAGTTGTACGGCCCGGACTCGCGGAAGCCCGGCACTTTTGCCGCCAACTGCCTGCTCGCCCGGCGGCTGGCGGAGCGCGGGGTGAAGTTCATCCAGCTTTACCATCAGGGCTGGGACCAGCACGGCAACCTGCCCGCCGCCATCCGGGTCCAGTGCCGCGAGACCGATCAGGCCGCGGCCGCGCTGATCACCGACCTCAAGCAGCGCGGGCTCTTGGAGGACACGCTGGTGATCTGGGGCGGCGAGTTCGGGCGGACGAGCTACTCGCAGGGCAAGCTCACCGCCACCGATTACGGGCGCGACCATCACCCGCGTTGCTTCACGATCTGGCTGGCGGGCGGCGGCGTGAAGTCCGGCTGGGTCCACGGGGCGACCGACGACTTCGGTTACAACGTGGTCGAGGGCGGCGTCCATGTGCACGACCTCCACGCCACGATACTTCACCTGCTCGGCGTGGATCACGAGCGCCTGACCTATTTTTATCAGGGCCGCCGCTTTCGCCTCACCGACGTTCACGGTCGTGTGGTCAGGGAACTCCTGGCCTGAACGCGCCCGGCGCCGGGCGTTTGCACGGCCAATTCCGCTGCGGGGACATGGGATTGGGGGAAGAGGGGGATTGTTGCGACTGTACCCCGCGCCGGACGCTTTCCAACTTCCAGGCAGGCCCGCAATTGCTCGCACGGCTCGACCGCCCAAGCCCTGGGCTCTGGCCCAGGTCCAAGTCCACCGGCTCCCCACGCCCCAAGCCTCGGCCCGCGCCTGCCGGCTGCTTGCCCGTCAACCCGGCCTCCAAACCCCTGGGTGAGCCGGCCGGGCCGTGGCAAAATGCAATTCGGGGCTGGTCAAAAGCCGGGTCTTCCGCTACAAGTCAGCCTGCAAATGCAAACCGGCGGTCGGCCGATGCTTGGGAACTCTGACAGATCGCACGTGGGACCTCTTGGCTGACAGCCGCTTCAACATGGCACAGCAAACTGGACGCATTCTGGTCATAGACGATGATGAGCAGACCTGCGGGCTGCTCGAGGACCTCTTACGGGACGAGGGCTACGAGGTGACCGCGGCCGCCAACCTGGCGGCAGTGCGCGAGCTTTTCACCAAGCGCATGCAACCCGACGTGGTCCTGCTGGACTGGCAGTTGCCCGACGGCGACGGGTTGGCGTTTCTGCCCGAGATCAAGCGCCACTGGCCGGAGACCCAGGTCATCATGCTCACCGGCTTTGCCACCTTCGACGTGGCGGTGGAGGCGGTAAAACTCGGCGCGTTCCATTTCCAGAGCAAGCCCTTCCATACCGAGAGCCTCACGCTGTTGATCCGCCGGGCCTGCGAGCACAAGCAACTCAACGACCGCACCACCGCCTTGCAACGCGCCCTTTCGCGCTTGCGCGGCGAGTGCCCGCCCGTCTTCACCAGCCGGGCCATGACCGACATCCTGCGGCTGGTCGAGCGCATCGCCGGCAGCGATGCCCCCGTCTTGATCACCGGCGAAAGCGGCACGGGCAAGGAGGTCATTGCCGACCTCATCCACGCGCTGAGTCCGCGCGCCACGGGCCCGTTTGTGAAGGTCAATTGCGCCGCCCTGCCGCGTGAGCTGATCGAGAGCGAACTTTTCGGCGTGGTCAAGGGCGCCTACACCGGGGCCCACGCCGACCGCGACGGGCTCTTCCACGAGGCCCGGGGGGGAACCATCCTGCTGGACGAAATCTCCGAGATGCCCCTGGACACCCAGGCCAAGCTCTTGCGCGTCTTGCAGGAGCGCTCCTTCCGGCCGGTCGGCGGCAAGACCAGCCTCACCGCCGACTGCCGCGTGCTGGCCGCCACCAACCGCAAGATCGAAGAGGCCATCCAGGAAGGCAAGCTGCGCGAGGACGTGTACTACCGCATCTCCGCGGTCACGCTGCACCTGCCCCCCTTGCGCGAGCGCCGCGAGGACATCCTGCCCCTGGCCAACGCCTTCCTGCGCCGCTTCGCCGCCCAGTCCGGCCGGAACATCACGGGCTTCAGCGAAGCCGCCGCCCGGGTCCTGCACGACTACGACTGGCCCGGCAACGTGCGCCAGCTCGAAAACGAGGTGCAGCGCGCGGTGCTCATGTGCGAATCGGGCTCCATCCAGCTTAATGACCTTTCCATTGCGGCGTCGGTGGGCGAGGCCGGAGCTGATTCGGCAGGCCCGTTGAGTCTCTTGGAGAACGTCGAGCGCGATGCCATCCGCCAGGCCCTGATTCGGGCCCGGGGCAACAAGACCGTGGCTGCTGCCGAGTTGGGTGTCACCCGCCAGACGCTCTACAACAAAATCCGCCGCTACCGCTTGGAGGTGTAGCAGGACGGCGGCCGCGCACCGCGCCCCAAACCGGCCTTCGCCCTCCGTCGCCGCCCCGTGCGCCGGCGCTCGAAGAAAGGCTTGGCGCGTCGGCGGGGGCTTGCCTAGCTTGGGCCCGCCATGCCGACCACCACGACGAGCGATTTCCGCCGCACTGCCATCCACGGTTTGATCGAGCGGGTGGTGAACACCACCCCTGTGGTGGACATCCACACGCACCTTTACGACCCGCTCATGGACCGGCTGCTGCTCTGGGGCCTGGATGAACTGCTGGTGTACCATTACCTGGCCGCCGAGGCGTTCCGGTATCTGGACGTGCCGCCGGAGAACTTCTTCGCCCTCTCCCGGGCCGAGCAGGCGGCCCTGATCTGGCGCGAGCTCTTCGTTGCCCATTCCCCCGTGTCCGAAGCCTGCCGGGGGGTGCTGACCATCCTCCACCGCTTCGGCCTGGACGCCAAGCTGCGCGACCTGCCGGCGTTGCGGGCCTGGTTCCAGGAATGGCCGCTGGAGGCGCACGTGCACCGGGTGCTCGAGCTGGCGCACGTGCAACGCGTGTACATGACCAACTCGCCCTTCGACGATGCCGAGCGGGCGGTCTGGCAGCACGGATTCCTGCGCGACGAACGCTTCGTAAGCGCCCTGCGCATTGACCCGCTCCTGCTGGACTGGCCCCGCACGGCCCTGCGCCTGGTCGAGTGGGGGTACAACGTGGGCGAGGGCCTCTCCGCGCAAACCCTCAGCGAGGTGCGCCGTTTCCTGGCCGACTGGACCCGCCGCCTGGACGCGCGTTATTGCATGGTCTCGTTGCCGCCGGACTTTGCCTACCCGGCTGCCAGTGACACCGCGGGGCTGCTCGAGGGCGCCGTGTTGCCGCACTGCCGGGACTTCGGCCAGCCGCTGGCGCTGATGCTGGGCGTGCGGCGCGCGGTCAATCCCCGCCTCCAACTGGCCGGCGACGGCGTGGGCCGCAGCGACCTGGGCGCGCTGGTGAACCTCTGCGATGCCTTCCCGGACAACCGCTTTGCCGTGACCGTGCTCAGCCGCGAGAACCAACACGAGCTGTGCGTCGTGGCCCGCAAGTTCCGCAACCTGCACGTCTTCGGCTGCTGGTGGTTCACCAACGTGCCCTCGCTCATCGAGGAAATCACCCGGATGCGGCTGGAGCTTTTGGGCCTGAGCTTCACCCCGCAGCACTCCGACGCCCGCGTGCTCGAGCAGCTCATCTACAAGTTCGACCACACCCGCCGCATCCTGGTCAAAGTGCTGGCCGAGAAATACGGCGACCTGGTCGTCACGGGCTGGGAGCCCACCGAGGCGGAAATCCGGCGGGACGTGACCGCCCTCCTGGGCGGCGCCTTCGAGCAGTTCTGCCAGGGCCGTCCGGCGGAAGTGACCCCGCCGTGAAATGCTCGCGCCGCCCGGCCCGTCATAGCCGGGCGGCCGGCGCGCCCGCAAACCTCAGCGCGCCTTCACCGCCGTCCACACCTCGTCATAGAGCCGGGTCTGCGCGCCGAGGGGCTTGACGAAGTCCAGCCGCGCGAGCACCTCGGCGGGCGGGTAGATCGCCGGGTTGGCCAGGTCCTCCGGGCGGAGGAACTGCCGCGCGGCGGCGTTGGGCGTGGCGAACCGGGTGAAGTTGGCGATGCGCGCGCCGATTTCGGGCTCGAGGCAGAAGTTGATGAACTGCTCGGCCAGGTCGCGATTGGGCGCGCGGCTCAACACCGCCAGGCTGTCCACCCAGATCAGGCTGCCCTCGCGGGGAATCACGTACTGCGTGTCCGGGTCGGCGTCCATGCCCCGCACGCCTTCACCGCTGTACACGACCGCGACGCCGGCCAGCCGGTCCAGGACCTTGTTCTTGGCGCCCACGCTGCCGTCGAAGCCCAGGGCGCGGCGTTTGGCGCGCAGCAACAGGTCGCGCACCGCGCGCAGTTGGGCGGGGTCGGTGGTGTTCACGTCCTGCCCGCGATACCGGAGGGCCGCGCCAATCAGGTCGCGCGCCGAGTCCAATAGGACCGCCGGCGCGGCGTCGGCGGGCGGGTCAAACACCGCCGCCCAGGAATCGGGCACGGGCTGGCCGGGGCGCTTGCGTACCAACAGGCCCATCGTGCCCCACTGGTACGGGACGGTGTGGCGGTTTTCCGGGTCGAAGGGGAGGTTGAGGAAACGCGCCTCGAGGTGGCGGAGGTTGGGCAGGCGCTCGTGGCGCAAGGGGGCCAGCAGGCCCAGCTTGATCAGCGCCGGCACGCGGTAGTCGGAGGGCACCACCACGTCGTACAACGCCGCGCCGCCGGCCTGGAGCTTGGCCATCATGGCGCCGTCGTCCTCGTACAAGTCCAGCACCACCTCGCAATCGTACCGGCGCTCGAAGTCCCGGACCACCGCCGGGTCCAGATACTCGCTCCAGATGAACACGTGCAGCCGCGGCCGGGCGGCCAGCGCGGGGGTCAGCGCCAGTCCCAACGCCAGCAAGCGGGCGAGGATGCGCAGGAGTCCGGACATCTTCCGCGGCGCAGTTAACCGCTCCCGCGGCGCCGGAGCAAGACCGCGCCCAGCGTGGCCAGCAGCGAGCCCAGCACCAGCACCGTGGCCAGGGCGTTGATCTCCGGGGTCACCCCCCGTTTGACCGAGGAGTAAATCAGGATCGGCAAGGTGGTGGTGCCCGGGCCGCTGGTGAAAAAGCTCACCACGAAATCGTCCAAGCTCAGGGTCAACGCGAGCATCGCCGCCGCCAGCACGCCGGGCAGGATCAACGGCAGCGTCACATGCCGGAACGCCCGCCCGGGTGTGGCGCCCAGGTCGCGCGCCGCCTCCTCGAGGGCGGGGTCCAACCCGGCCAGCCGCGCCCCGACCACCAGCGTGACAAACGGCACCTGGAAGGTCACGTGGGCCAGGATCATCGTGCCCAGGCCCGGTTCAAACAAGCCCAGCCACCGCCGCGCCAGGGCGTAGAACAGCAGCATCGCCGCCGCCATCACGATGTCGGGGATGAAGATCGGCACTTGAAGCAGCCGCTGCGCTCGCTGCCGCACCCGCGGGCCCAGGCGGTGCAGACCCAGGGCCAACGCCGTGCCCAGGACCGTGGCCAGGGCGGTGCTCGCCGCGCCCAACACCAGCGTGTTGCGGGCCGCGGCCAGGGCGAGGTCATCGGCCAGGAGCCGGCGGTACCAATCCAGCGTCCAGCCCTGCCAGGCGAGGCCGTGCTGCGCGAGGTTGAACGAGAAGACGACCACCACCGCCAGCGGCAGGTACAGGAAGCCGTAAAGCCCCGCGGCCAGCAGCGCCAGCACCCAACGTCCCGACGTGCGCGGGTTCATCCCCAAACCTCCGGAGTTTCGCCGCGCCGCCCGGCCAGCCGCGCGTAGGCCCACAGCCCGGCCAGCATCGCGGCCAGACCGAAGGCGGCAATGGCGGCGCCAAACGGCCAGTCCAGTCCCGGCCCGAACTGCTGTTGCACCGCGTTGCCCAACAGCACGGTCCGCGCGCCCCCGAGCAGGTCGGGAATCACGAATTGCCCGGTCGCCGGCAGAAACACCAGCACCGCGCCCGCGGCCAGGCCGGGCCGGATTTGCGGCCAGAGGGCGTGCCGGAAGACCTGCCAGCGGCCCGCGCCCAGGTCCGCCGCCGCTTCGGCCAGGGTCCAGTCCAGTTTCTCGACCGAGGCGTAGAGCGGCAGCACCAGAAACGGCAGGTAATCGCAGACCATCGCCACCAGCACCGCGCCCGGTCCCGGATACAAGGCGGTGCCCGGCGCCACCAGGCCCAGCGCGGCGGCGGCGCGGCTGAGCAGGCCCGCGGGCGCGAGCAGGATTTGCCAGGCGTAGGTGCGCACCAGCAGATTGGTCCAAAACGGGATCACCACCAGCGTCAGCGCCGCGGTCTTCCAGCGGGCGGGCAGGCCGGCGATGAAAAACGCCAGCGGCAAGCCGGCCAGGACGCACAAGCCCGCGGTCAGCGCGCCCAGGGCCAGACTGCGCAGGATGATTTGCGGGTAGAGCGGGTCGAACCCCAGCAGCCCGAACCCCAGCAGGCGGCGGTAGTTCTCCAGCGTGAACGGCCGCGTGATTTCCCCCAGCTCGTTCCGGCTCAGGAAGCTCACCGCCAGGATCAGCGCCAGCGGCAGGTAGAAAAACACGCCCAGCCACAGCAGCCCCGGCCCGGCCGCGCCCCAGGCGGCGGCGACGCGACCGCGCTCCCGGCGGTGTGGACTGGCGTTGGCGCGGGACATCTCAGTCCTCGAGGGCGAAGAGTGCTTCGGGCGGCAACCGCAACGTCACTGCGTCGCCCGGCCGAAGCGGCGCCTCGGCCGGGTGGGCGTTCGGCACGTGCACGCGCAGGGTCTGGCCGCGCACTTCGACCTGGCAATGGGTTTCTGCGCCGGCAAACACCACGTCGGTCACTCGACCGGGCAGGGCTGCGTCGGCGCGTGGCGCGGCCGCAGCGCCGGCGCGGTGGAGTTGAATTTTCTCGGGCCGGATCGCCAGGGTGACTTGCGCGCGGTCCGGCGCCACTGCGGCTTCGGTCAGGCGCAACGGCCCGATCGCGGTCTCCCAGGTGGGCTGTCCGGCGGGACCGGCGGCGGCGCGCCGGGCGGGGAGGAGGTTGCAGGCGCCGAGAAACTCCGCCACGAAACGGTTGCGCGGCCGCTCGTAGAGCGCGCGCGGGGGGCCGACCTGTTCGAGACGCCCGGCCCGCAGCACGCCCACGCGGTCGCTCAACGCCAGCGCCTCCTCCTGGTCGTGCGTGACGTGGATGAACGTGATGCCCAGGCGGCGTTGCAGGGCTTTCAATTCCCCCTGGAGCTGGCGGCGCAGGGCGAGGTCCAGCGCGCCCAGCGGTTCGTCCAACAGCAGCACGGCCGGTTCATTGACCACGGCTCGCGCCAGCGCCACGCGCTGCTTCTGTCCGCCGGAGAGCCGGGCGGGGCGGCGCTCGGCAAGGTCGCGGATTTGCGTCAGTTCGAGGGCCTGCGCGACGCGGCGCTCCAACTCCGCGGCGGGAACCCGCTTCATGCGCAGCCCGAAGGCCACGTTGTCCAAAACGGTGAGATGCGGAAACAGGGCGTAGGATTGGAAGACGGTGTTGACCGGGCGCCGATGCGCCGGCAGGTCGGTCGCCGGCCGGCCGTCGAGCAGGATTTCGCCGGCGTCGGGCGCGTCCAGGCCGGCGAGCAACCGCAGCAGGGTGGTCTTGCCGCAGCCCGAGGGCCCGAGCAGGGCGAAATATTCGCCCCGCGCCACGCGGAGGCTGACGCGGTCCAGCGCCAGCACCGGGCCGAACCGGCGGCTCAGGGCGATGACTTCGACGGCGGCGGGCGCAGTCTCGGCGGCCCGGGAAGGCGGCGAGGCGAGCGCGGATTCGGGCGGGGCAACCACGGCGGAGTCGTAACAAAAGTCCCGCGGGGGCGACAAGACCGCGCGGCGCACGGCGAACGAAAAAATGGGCGGCCGGGAAGGTGGCTCCCGGCCGCCCTACCTGTTGTTTAGGGCTAGCAGATGAATGGCAGTTGCACCCTGACGGAAAAGTCTGCCGCCCGCACCCACGGGCGGCAGACCAACCCAACCAGCCGGATAACCCTGTTTCCCAACCGGCTCGTTCCGGCACGCTGGCCGGTCAACTGCGCCACTTGCGCGCCCAGCCGCCGGCCCCCGTGCACGGCGGCAACCCTTGGGCGCAAAGTGACGCCCGCCCCTCAAGCAGCCGGTGTGCCCGGGAATTTCACGACTGCCTGCTCGTGGGCCTTCTCGGGGGCTTCGAGAACAACACTGCCCTGGCGTCCGACATGCCTTGTGCCCGATTGGCGTCGGCTGATGCATTTGAGCGCGAACCGGTTGTTGAAATTTTTCGGCGCCGGACCGCGTGCCGAACCTGTCGCGCTTCGGTGAGCAGGCGGCCGCTTTTCGATGCAAAAATTTTTCATGCTGCCGTCTTGGGAGCCGCAGGTTTCCCATGCTGCCAGCGGCCAACATTTGGACAAACCGTGTCCAAACGTAAAAACACTTGGGCAGGCTGCGGCCAGCCTCGCCGCGGCCTGCACCACGCTTCGCCGAACGCCCGCAGCCTCGGAGCTGTCTCTGACCGGCCGGGCGGCCGGGGACAACTCGTGAACATCCGGGCCGAGGTTCGGGCTTTTCGTGCCGCGGCGGGCGGTAATCATCGGGGCCATGTTTTCCGACGTGCGTTCGGTTCATTTCATCGGCATCGGCGGCATTGTCATGGCCGCGGCCGCGGCCGCCTTGAAAGCCAGGGGCCTGCGGGTGAGCGGCTCGGATGGGGAAATCTACGACCCGGCGGCCACGGTGTTGCGCGAGGCCGGTCTCACGCCGTGGCGCGGCTTTGACGAGCGCCACCTGGAGCCGGCGCCCGACCTGGTGGTGGTGGGCAATGCCATTTCCCGGGGCAACCCGGAGGCCGAAGCCGTGCTCGAGCGCCGCTTGCGCTACTGCTCGTTGCCCGAGTTGCTGCGCGAGCAATTCCTGCGCGGCCGGCGGGTGATCGTGGTGACCGGCACGCACGGCAAGACCACCACCACCGCGTTGCTGGCCCGGGTGTTCGAGTGCGCCGGCCGCCGGCCCGGGTTCCTCATCGGGGGCGTGCCGCGGGACTTTCCCAGTGGCGCGCGCTTCAACGACAGTGAGTGGTTCATCATCGAGGGCGACGAGTACGACACGGCGTTTTTCGACAAGCGCAGCAAGTTCCTCCATTACCTGCCCGAGGTGGCCATCCTGAACAACCTCGAGTACGACCACGCCGACATCTTCGAGGACCTGGCCGCCATTCAGAAATCCTTCGCCCATTTCCTCCGCCTGGTGCCGCGCAACGGTCTGGTGCTGGCCAACGGCGACGACCCGCACTTGGCGCCGCTCCTGAACGTGAACTTCTGCCCCGTCACCCGGTTCGGGCTGGGCGAGGGCAACGCCGTGCGCGCCCGCCGGCTCGAGCTGGGCGCCGAGGCAAGCGAGTTCACCGTGGACGAAAGCCGCTTTCGCGTGGCGCTGGCGGGCGAATTCAACGTCCGCAACGCCCTGGCCGTGGTGGCCTGCGCCCGCCACTGCGGCATCCCCGACGCGGTGATTCAACACGCCCTGGCCACGTTCGGCGGTGTGCGTCGGCGCATGGAAGTGCGCGGCACCGCCGCCGGGGTCACGGTGATTGACGACTTCGCGCATCACCCCACGGCCATTCGCGAAACCTTGCGCGCGCTGCGGCTGCGCTTTCCCGGGCGGCGCTTGTGGGCCGTCTTCGAGCCGCGCTCGAACACCACCCGCCGCCGGGTCTTCCAGCGCGAGTTGCCCGCCGCCCTGGCCGAGGCCGACCAGATCATCGTGGCCCAGGTGGCCGCGCTGGAGCGCATCCCGCCGGCCGAGCGACTCGACCCCGTCCGGGTCATCGCCGACCTCCGCCAGGCCGGCCGCCCCGCCGAGTACCTGCCGGACGTGCCGGCCATCCTCGAGTTCCTCGTCGGTGCCGCCCGGCCGGGCGACGTGGTGGCGATTCTCAGCAACGGCGGTTTCGGGCAGATTCACACCCGGCTGTTGGCGGCGCTCCAAGCGCGCGAGCGCGCGCCCGCAGCGGCCACGGTCTGAGGCCGCGGAGCACTGGACAATGTGCCGTTGACCGGGCTAAGTTCCGGTCAATCGCCATGCAAACGAATCGCCGCCACCCGACCCGCCAGCCGTGGGGCAGGTCTGCCGCCGCCCCGGCCTTCACCTTGATCGAACTGTTGGTGGTGATCGCCATCATCGCCATCCTTGCCGGCATGTTGCTGCCCGCCCTGGCCCGGGCCAAGGGCAAGGCCTTCGCCGTGGGCTGCATCAACAACGGCAAGCAGCTCGGCCTGGCCTGGATCATGTACGCGGACGACTACAACGGCCGGCTGGTGCCCAACGGCGACGGCGACGGCGAGGGCTGGGTGGGCGGCTGGATTCACACCACCGCCGGGCCGGTGAACCCGACCAGTTGGACGAACATCAACCTGCTCAAGCCCCCGCGCGGCAAGCTCTACCCGTACAACGACTCGATCGCCATCTACAAATGCCCGGCCGACAAGTTCATGGTCACCATCGGCGGCAAGAAGTACCCCCGCACGCGCAGCATCTCGATGAACGGCTGCATGAACGGCAACAGTTGGCACACCGCCCTCATTGACCGCCAGTGGTGGACCTACCGGAAAATGTCGGACATCCAGACCCCTTCGACGCAGTTCGTGTTCATTGACGAGCGCGAGGAGAGCATTGACGACGGCTATTTCCTGGTGCTGGTGGACCGCCCACCCGAGTGGGGCAACCTGCCCGCCCTCTACCACAACCAGGCCAGCGGCCTGTCCTTCGCCGACGGCCACGCCGAGATCAAGAAGTGGCAGGACCCGGACACCTTGATCAAGGGCATCAGCGGCGTGCGCAAGGCGCCGCGCGACACCGCCTGGATCAACGAGCGCGCCAGCGTCCGCAAGCAATAGGCCCGCGCGCGTCTTGGGCAGGCGGCCGGGGCGCTCCGGCCGGTCCCGCGGGACGGGCGCCGACCTATTTCGGCGTCACGCCCAGGCGCTCGAACCCCTCCTCGATCGTGGCCGTGCTCTGGATGCGCGCCAGCTTCGCGTACAGCCCCTCGGCCGCCAGCAGTTCCTCGTGGGTGCCGCGCTCGACGATTTCGCCGCCGCGGATCACCAGAATCTGGTCGGCCCGCACGATGGTGCTCAAGCGGTGGGCAATGACGAAACTGGTGCGGCCGGCCATGAGCCGCTCGAGCGCTTCCTGGATCAACCGCTCGGTCTGCGTGTCCACGCTGGCCGTGGCCTCGTCGAGGATGAGGATCGGCGCGTCCTTGAGCAGGGCGCGGGCAATGCTCACCCGCTGCTTCTCGCCCACGCTGAGTTTGACCCCGCGTTCGCCCACGCGCGACTCGTAGCCCTCGGGCAGGCGAGTGATGAACTCGTGGCAGTTGGCGGCGCGCGCGGCGGCGTACAACTCGGCCTCGGTGGCGTCGAGCCGGCCGTAGAGGATGTTCTCGCGCAGGGTGCCGTTGAACAAAAAGGCCTCCTGGCTGACCACCGCGATCTGGGCGCGGAGCACCGGCAAGGGCAGCTCGCGAATGTCCCGGCCGTCAATGGTGATGCGTCCGGCGGTGGGCTCGTAAAAGGCCGGCAGGAGGCTGACCAGCGTGGATTTGCCCGCGCCGGTCGGCCCCACCAGCGCCACCATCTCCCCGGGCCGCGCGTGCAGGCAGATGTCCCGCAGCGCGGTTTTGCCCGCGCCGTAGGCGAAGCTCACGTGCTCGTAACGCACCTCGCCCCGCGCCCGCCAGGGGCGCGCCTCCGGGGCGGCGGGTGCCGGCGGGGCGGCCGCTTCGGCCCCGCGCTCGGGCGGCGTGTCCAGGATGTCGAAGACCCGGGCCGCGGCGGCGCGGGCGGATTGGAGCATCTGGTTCAAGCCGTGCAGGCGGCCGATCGGTTCGTAGAAAAACATCCCGGCGTAGAGCATGAAGGCCACCAGTTGCCCCACCTCCAGCCGGCCCTGCAACACCTGCGCCCCGCCCACCCAGAGCACCAGGCCGATGCCCAGCGCGCCCACAAATTGCATGGCCGGCCCGTACCAGGCCCAGGCGCGCATCACCACCAGCGTGCCCTCGCGCAGGTCATCGGCCCGCGCGGCGAAGCGGCGGTCTTCGTGGGCCTCGCGGCCGAAGGCCTTGATCTGGCGGATGCCCTGGAGGTTGTCCAGGAGCAGGGCGTTCATGGCGCTGGCGGCCTCGCGCTGGCGGCGGTAGCGCCGGTGGGCGGTGAGCGTGTACCAGAGCGCCCCGCCCACCAGCAGCGGCGCGGGCACCAGCGCCACGGCCGTGAGCAAGGGGCTGTAACTGAGCATGAGGAGCAGCGCGCCGGTGATGCTCAACAGCGCCACCGTGCCCTGTTCCACCCCGTCAATGAGCAGGCGCTCGACGTGGTTCACGTCCTCGATCACCCGCGTCATCAGGTCGCCGGAAGCGCGCTGGTCGAACCAGCCCACCGGCAGGCGTTGCAGGCGGGCGTACACCTGGCAGCGCATGTCGTAGATGACATTTTGCTCGAGCCGGTTGTTGACCCGGATGCGCAGGCTGTTGAAGACCTCGCGCAGGAAAAAGGCCAGCAACAGCCCGCCCGCCGCCGGCGCCAGCAGGTGCGTCTGCTGGCGGGTGATCACGTCGTCAATCAGGATGCGGGTCAGCTTCGGGTACAGAAACCCGAAGGCCAGCGAGAGAATGGCGCAACTGGCCGTGGCCACGGCCAGCCCCGGGTACGGTCGCAAATACACCGCCACCCGCCGCACCACCTCGCCGGTGGGCCGCGGCTGCGATTTGAAGGTCGGGTCCGTGTGGGCGCCGAAACCGGGATGCGACGACATGCCCCGGCAGTGTAAGCGCCGCCGGCGTCGAGGCGACGCGAAAAGTCGGGTGCGGCGGCGCCTTTTCCCGGCGCGGTCATTCCCGGGGCACGCAGGACCCCCGGCCCCGGACCGCCAGGCTCGGGCACCCGGCGATTAGATTCTGCGGCTCAGCGACTGGCCACCGACCTCTGAAATCTGCCTTCTGCCGGCTAACTCCTGACTTCTGACTTCTGACTCCTGACTTCTGACTCCTGACTTCTGACCCCTGACTCCTGACTCCTTTCCCGCCTTCCGGCCTTCCAAATTCCCAATTCCAAATGGCCAATTCGAGTCGCCGGGCCTCCCCCCGTAGATGTCCGACCGGTTTGTGGTATGCTGAGCCGCGATGGCCGAAACACGCCCCCAGATTGGCGGCCTGCCCGCCGGCGATGGACGCCTGAACTGGCTGTTCCTGGACCTGAACAGCTTTTTCGCCAGCGTCGAGCAACAGGAACGCCCCGAGCTGCGCGGCCGCCCGGTGGCCGTGGTGCCTACCGAGACCGACGCCACCTGCGCCATTGCCGCCAGCTACGCCGCCAAGGCGTTCGGGGTGAAGACCGGCACGCCCATTTACGAGGCGCGCCGGCTCTGTCCGGGGCTGGTCTGCGTGCTGGCCCGGCATGACGTGTACGTGCGCTACCACCACCGCATCGTGGCGGAGGTGGACCGGCACATCCCGGTGACCCAGATCGCCTCGATTGACGAGATGGCCTGCCAGTTGATCGGTGAATTGCGCCAGCCGGAAGCGGCCCTGGCCCTGGCCGGGCGCATCAAAGAAGGCCTGCGCCGCCACGTGGGCGAGTGCCTGACCTGCTCGATCGGCCTGGCCGCCACGCGCCTGCTGGCCAAGGTCGCCTCGGACATGCAAAAGCCCGACGGCCTGGTGCTCCTGCCCACCGCCGAACTGCCCGAGCGCCTCGCCCACCTCGAATTGCGCGACCTGCCCGGCATCGGCGAAAGCATGGAAAAACGCCTCTGGCGCGCCGGCATCGAGACCATCCCGCAGCTCTGGAACACCGCGCCCAAGCAACTGCGCGCCATCTGGGGCAGTGTCGAAGGCGAGCGTTTCTGGTACCGGCTGCACGGGGTGGAAATCCCGGACGCGCCCACCCAGCGCGGCATGGTCACGCACAGCCACGTGCTCGCGCCGGACTCCCGCCCCGCGCCGCTGGCCGGGGAGGTGGCCCGCCGGCTCCTGCTCAAGGCCGCCAGCCGCCTGCGTCGCCTGGGGTATTACGCCACGCGGCTGGACCTGTTTGCCCGCGTCGAAAAAGGACCGCGCTGGGACGGCGGCCTGCGCTTTGCGCCCGCCTGCGACAACCACGCGCTGCTGGCCGCCCTGGCCGCGCTGTGGGCCCACCTCTTGGGCGAGGTCGGCCCGGTGCGGTTCCTCCAGGTGGGCGTGGCCCTGCACGGCCTGTTGAGCCCGGAGCAACTGCGCCAGCTCGAGTTGTTCCCCGAATTCGCCGCCCCGCCGGCCGACCCCGTCGCCGCCGCCCGCCAGGCTGCCCGGGAGCGTCTCTCCGCGGCCATGGACCAGCTCAACCAGCGGTTCGGGCGCGACTCGGTCACGATGGGCCTGTTGCCCGGCGACCAACCCGCCTACCTGGGCTCGCGCATCGCCTTCACCCGCGTGCCCGGCGAGGCCGATTTCGACCGCGCCCGCCCGCCCGGGCCGGTGCGGCCCCGGGGTCGCGCCGCGCCGCGCGGCGCGCGCCACCGTCCTTGAACCGGCGCGGCACGCCAATGGCCACGGGGCGGAGCCCCGCTTCAGGCCCGGGGCGCCTGGTGGGCAAAACGGGCGTTGCTCAGCCGGGGGTTGGGGAGCGCGAAGCGCGGAACGCCGGCGGCGGCCGTGAGGGGAAGCGGGTGCGGCCGCTCGAGGCTCATCCCGCCGCCAGCGCGCGCGCGGCCAGGACGCGGCGGGTGGGCACGTAACGGGCTGCAAACTCGCGCCGGTACTCGCCAAAGGTGCCCGCCGCCAGGGCCGCCCGCACCTCGCGCATGACCTGGAGGTAGAAGTGCGTGTTGTGGATGCTCACCAGCCGCAGGCCCAGGATTTCGTTCACGTTGAGCAGGTGCCGGATGTAGGCCCGGGTGAAGTGCCGGCAGGCGAAGCATTCACAGCCTTCCTCGATGGGCCGAAACTCCGCCTTCACCGCGCCGCCCTTGATGGCGAAGGTGCCGCGCCGGGTGAAGGCGGTGCCGTTGCGGGCCACGCGCGTGGGCAGCACGCAGTCGAAGAGGTCCACCCCGCGGGCGACCAGTTCGACCATTTGCGCCGGGGTACCCAGGCCCATGGCGTACCGCGCCTTGTGGACGGGGAGGTGCGGCTCGGTGATCTCGACCGCCCGCATCATCTCCGGTTCCGGTTCGCCCACGCTCACGCCGCCGATGGCGTAGCCGTCGAAGTCCAGCGCGACCAGCTCCCGCGCGCAGTGCGCGCGCAACGCGGGGTCGCCGCCACCCTGGACGATGCCGAAGACCTGCTGGCCGGGCGCGCGGGGTTGCTCGCGGCACTCGCGGGCCCAGCGGAGGGTGCGCTCGACGGCCAGGTGCAGTTCGCGCGGCGGGGCGTCGTGGGGCGGGCATTCGTCGAAGGTCATGGCGATGTCCGAGCCGAGCACGCGCTGGATTTCCATGGCCTCTTTGGGGCCCAGGAACAGGGGCGAGCCGTCCACGTGCGAGCGGAACTCGACCCCGTGGGCGCGGACCTTGCGAATCTTGGCCAGGCTGAAGACCTGGAAGCCGCCGCTGTCGGTGAGGATGGGGTGCGGCCAGGCCATGAAGCGGTGCAGCCCGCCCGCCGCGCGGAGGATGTCCAACCCGGGCCGGATGTAGAGGTGGTAGGTGTTGACAAGGATGATCTGCGCGCCCATCTCGACCAGCTCGCGCGGGTCCAGGGCCTTGACCGTGGCCTGGGTGCCCACCGGCATGTAAGCCGGGGTGTCCACCACGCCGCGAGCGGTGGTGAGCCGGCCCAGGCGCGCCTTCGAACCGGGGTCGGTCTTGAGCAGTTCAAACATCGCGCCGCCGGTTAAAGCAGGAACCGGCCGCGCGCGCAGCAAGGTTCTTGGCGGGGCGGGGCCGGCGGGCGGCTGGGCGGCCGCCGTCCCGGGGCCGGTCGCTCACGGCAGCGGGCGCACGTTGCCCTCGCTGTTCATCTCGAAGGTCAGCGGGCTCAGCGGGTAGGGCTGGCGCCCGTAGTCCTCGGCAATCCGGGCGCGAAAATTGGCCTGCGTGCCGGCGGTCGAGTCGGCCGACCAGCACAGGAGGAAGTCGCGGTTGGGGATGCCGAAGCGGAACGGCAGGCCCAAATGTTCGCCGGCCAGTTCACGCCAGCGCGGCAGCAAAACGCGCGCGGCGTCGTAGCCGTCGCCCGTGGCCAGCATCAGGATGCGGTCTGGGCCGGTGCCGGCGTGGATTTGGAGGCCGGCGGAGCGGGTGGTGAGGTTGTCCAGGGCCACGGCCAGGACCTGGTCCAGGGGCAGGCCCCAGCCGTCCAGTTCATCCCGGCGCACGTAGCGGTAGCCACTGGGGGCGTCAATCACCAGCCCGATGCGCACCGCCGGGGCAAAGGGCCGCTCGGCCAGCGGCAGTTGCTCGAGGAACGACTCGGGCATGAGCTGCGGCAGGAGGATGGGCTTGGCCTCGCCCCAGGAGATGGTGCCCAGCAGCGTCGCCGCGTCGCGCAGCAACTGGTCGAAGTGCGCCTTGACCAGGCGCCGGAGCATGGCCGCGCCGCCGCCGGCCTGGCGGAACTTGGCGGCCAGGTTGCTCAAGCCGAACTGGGCCGAGCCCAGCCGCAGGGTCTCGCCGTCCTCGCCCAGGGCGGCGGGTTGATCCGGGTAGAGTTGGCGCACCAGGGCCAACACGCGCCGGGCGAAGGCGCGGGCGTCTTCCGGAGAGGCGGGCGTGCTCATGAATGCTGCCGGGGACTCTGCGCGCGAGCCGGCGGCTTGTCCACGCCCTTTGCCGCCTGCGCCGGGGGCCGGGAAATCCAGTTGTTCGGCGGCGCGAAATCCCTAGCATCCGCGCTTTCCGGCCCGGCCGGAAGACCAGTCCTTGACGCATGAAAAGCTACAACATCGCAGTCATCGGCGGCGACGGCACCGGCCCCGAGGTGGTGCGCGAAGCCCTCAAGGTGCTCGACGCCGCCGCGCCCAAGTTCGGGGTCCGACTCAACTACACCTCCTTTGATTTCGGGGGCGAGCGTTACCTGCGCACCGGCGAGGTGCTGCCGGACAGCGCCGTGGCCGAGCTGCGGCAGTTCCCGGCCATCTTGCTGGGGGCCATCGGCCATCCCCAGGTCAAACCCGGCATCCTCGAAAAGGGCATCCTGCTCCGCCTGCGCTTCGAGCTGGAGCAATACATCAACCTGCGCCCGGTGCGGCTCTACGACGCGCGCTTCTGCCCGCTCAAGGACAAGCGGCCCGAGGACATTGACTTCGTGGTGGTGCGGGAGAACAACGAGGGCCTTTACACCGGGGCGGGCGGGTTTGTCTTCAAGGGCACGCCCCACGAGGTCGCCCTGCAGGAAAGCGTGAACACCCGCCGCGGGGTCGAGCGCTGCCTGCGCTTTGCCTTCGACTACGCCCGCAAACGCCGCGGCGGCCGGCCCTGGCGGGGACTGAAACCGGAGGAGGTCGCCGCCGGCCTGAAGGCGCAGCTCACCCTCTGCGGCAAGACCAACGTGCTCACCTACGCCTTCGACCTGTGGGAACGGGCCTTCCACGAGATCGGCCAGAAGGATTACCCCGACATCAAGCGCGACTACGCCCACGTGGACGCCACCACCATGTGGTTCGTCAAGAACCCGGAGTGGTTTGACGTGATCGTCACCGACAACATGTTCGGCGACATCATCACCGACCTGGGCGCGATGATCCAGGGGGGCATGGGTATCGCCGCCGGCGGCAACCTCAATCCCCAGGGCACCTCCATGTTCGAGCCTATCGGCGGCAGCGCCCCCAAATACACCGGCCAGAACGTCATCAACCCCCTGGCCGCCATTTGCGCCGGCGCCATGATGATGGACTTCCTCGGCGAAACCGACATGGCCGCCGCCATCGAAAACGCCGTCATCCGCGTGGTGCGCGAGAAACTCCAAAGCCTGGCCGCCGGCCGCATGGGCTACGGCACGCGCGAAGTCGGCGACCTGGTGGCGGCCGCCGTGTAGGAGCGGCCGTGGCGCGCGGGCGGGCCAACTTGCTGGCCGCGATCGGCGCGGGGCCGGGCTTCTGGGCGGCCCTGGCCCTGGCCCTGGCGGCCTGGGCGGTCCGGGCGGCCGAACCGCCTTCGCCGCCGCCCCCGGCCCCGCCGCGTTGGGACCCCGTTGAAGCCTACCGCGAACGCCAGATCGAAGGCTGGCGCGTGCTCGTCCACGAAAAGCTCCTGGCCCGCACGAACCTGGCGGAGCAGACCCTGAAGCTGCTCGAGGTTCAGCTCTGGCAGATCACCCGCGTGGTCCCGGCCGAGGCCCTGGCCCGGCTGCGCCAAATCCCCATCTGGGTCGAGCTGGCCCACCCGCGCCATCCTTGCATGTGCTACCACGAGTCGCCCGACTGGCTGCGCGAGCACGACATGAACCCGGACAAAGCCGGGGCGGTGGAAGTGGCCAACGCGGAAAACTTCCTGCGCTGGACGCACGACCAGCCCTGGATGGTTCTGCACGAGCTGGCCCACGGCTACCATCACCGCTTCCTCGGCCACGACCACCCCGGCATCCGCCGTTGCTTCGAGCAGGCGGTGGCGGGCAAAAGCTACGAATCGGTCCTGCGCGCCGACGGCCGCACCGGCCGGGCCTACGCGTTGCAAAACGCCAAGGAATACTTCGCCGAGCTGACCGAAGCGTTCTTCGGCACGAACGATTTTTACCCCTTCGTCCGCGCCGAGGTGCGGGCGCACGACCCGGCCATGTTCGCCGTGCTGGAGGAGGTTTGGGGCGTGCGGACCCGCTGAGCGGCGCCCCCCGCGGTGCCCGGTGTATTGGCAAGCGTGCGCGCCGGGTGGAGTCGTGGGAAGCGCGTCCGGCAAAGCCTACTCGGGGAACAGCGCCAATTCCACGCGCTGGGCGTCCGCCGACTCGGTCCGGCTCCACACGTGGGTTTTGGGATGGTAAGTCCAGCCGCGGCGCTGGAGTTGGGCCGCAAATTCCCGGCGGTCCAGGTTCAAGCAGCCTAGGGCGCGGCGTCGCCACAGTTCCATCACCAGCCGGTTGAACAGGGCTTCGCTGGTAAACCGGCCGGCCTTTTGCGGCAGGCAGGCCTCGAACACTTCGGACAACACGGCGTGCGGGTCGGCCGGAGGCGTCCGAGGGGCGTCCAACCGCGGGGTGGCGTGCGCGGGTTTGTAGAAGGTCAAAATCATCTCGCCGGCCAGCACGCTGGCAGAGTTTTTCTTTTTGTGCATGGACCAGATGACGTCGCCGGTCTGCGTGATGGCGGCCCGGAGTTCGGCTCCGCCGGCGTGGGCGGTTTCCAGGATGGTCGCGAAGTAACTGGTGTCCCAGTGTTGGAAGACCACGGAAAACCAGCGGTCGGGTCGGAGCAGGCGCAGGCAGGCGGCGATGCTGCGCGCCAGGCGGGCCTTGTAATCGGCCTCGGTGTGCCCGTATTCGCCGCCCACGATGGCCTCCCGCGCGCGGGCCTCCTCGTGCACCGGGAAGCCCAACCAGTGATTCCACAGGATGGACAGGTCGAGGTAGGGAATGTAGCCGCCGTACGGAGGGTCGGTCAGGATGTAATCCACGCTGGCCGGCGCCAGCACCTGGTCCAGCGCCGCCGCGTCGTGGGCCAGCACGCGGAACTGGCGGGTGCTGTCGAGGGCTTCGGCCCGGCCGGTTTGCTGCCGGCGGTAATCGCGCAGCCGCAGGACTTCTTCCTTGGCAGCGAGGACGTTGGCAAAGCGACCTTGAAAGGTCTCCCAGATGGGCAGTTCGACGCACTGCCGCGCCAGCTTGTAGCGGTAGAGGCTGAAGATGCTCGAGCCGCCGCGGCTGGCGGCGCGTCCCCGGGCGGACAAGAAGGTTTTGTTCAGCTTGGCCACGGCGGCGGACCACGCCAGCAGGAGCAGTTCGCGCACTACGCCGGTCGCGGCCACCTCGATGGCCTGCTTGAGCAACGCCAGCCCGGCCAGTTGCCGCGGTGTGAACAGGTCGTAGAAAAACTCCGCGTCCGAGTTTTTCGGCAGGCGGATGTTGGGCGGCAGCGGCAGCCGGTCCAGCCAGCGGCGTGCGGCTGCCTCATGCTGCGTGATTTCCGCCAACGGGCCGGCGCACGCCTCGCGCACGCGGGCAAAGGCTTCCTGGAGCGGCGCCAGCGAGGGCAGGGTGGTGTCCGCGATGTTCCGGGCGATGAAGTTGGCGAACGGGTTCAGGTCGTTGTGAATGGCGCGGCGCCCGAGCAAGAATGCCTCGATGGGGATCACCCCGGTGCCGCCGAAGGGGTCCAACACCACGTCGCCGGGCCGGGAGTATCGTTCGAGGTAGGCGCGCACCACGTTGGCCGGGCGGCGGGTGAAATAGGGGTGGACCCCGTAGTGACGAGCGTCGTCCTGTCGGGCGGCCGGGATCGCCTCGAGGATAGGGGGAATGTCCGCGCGGCTCATGCGACGGTCAGGGCGGCGGCCAGGGCGGAAAGCTCAATGACGTCCACGTGATCCGGGGGATTGACCAGATCATGGTCCAGGCACAGCACCACGGCCCGGGGTAGATCGGTGTAACGGGTGATCTGGTAATCGAAGCGTGCCGACCGCTTTTTGATTTCAACCGGACAAGGATAAGGCGGCAGGTCTGCAAACTGGAACCGGCTTTCCGGACAATCGAAGCCTTTGGTCAGATAAAGGCCCAACTCCAGGCCCAGCAGGGATAAGGCGCCCGCGGTTCGCAGCAAGTCGGCTTCGTGAACATTGGCCTTTCGACTCGCGCGGTTTTCCTCCACCACGCGGCGGATTTGCTTTCCGGCCCAAGCGACTTCTGCCGGCGCTGCGGCGCGGCGTGCCGTGAGCTGTTTCTTCCATAGCTTGCTTTGAAAATCCCGGTGGAACGACAAGGGGAACAGGGGCTTTTCGAGGGCCTTCTCGCGGGTGCCGCCCTGCATCAGCACCGTTGTCGGAATCAGGACGAAATGCTCCTCGTGAATCACCACTTCGACCGAAATCCTTTGGAAGTCCCGACCAGGGCTCAAACCGTACCAGTAGCGAATGGCTTCGCCGATGGATTCCTCCCCTTGGATGCGGTCGTGCCCCACCTTGCCCGCGATGACTTTGCCGGAGGGGGAAAGCTTGTGGTCGCGGCCTACGGCGGTGAAAGGACTTCGCGCGATTCCGTAAGGTGTCTGCAAAACCACCGGGCACGCCCCGCGCCGCCGCAAAAACTCCTTCACGTGCCTGGGCACGTCGTGAAAGTAGTACTGCGGGCCGCCGGTGGCACGGCTGCCCACCTTGGTTTGTTGCAAATGCATCGCTTGCTCGAACGGATTGTCCGTTCCAAAGAGGGCTTTTCAAGTGTGGACCTTGGGGATGACGCGCCAACGGGCAGGAGGCCAGGTCCTGCGGCTGCGGCTGTGAAGTCCGCGCATTGCTCGTCCTGCTCTGAGGAAATCGTAGCGTGGTCTGGCCGATGAACGGCCGGTTCGCCTGCAACCAACGTTGAACCTCCCGCGCCCTTCGCCTAGCCTGCCGGCATGTTGCGTTCCAACTCCCGTCGGCTCGCGGGCGCGGTCTTGCTCCTGCTGAGCGCCAGCGGCTGCATTTCCCTCAATAGCGCCGCGCCCGCCCCGCCGCCCGCGCCCTTCGGCCCCCTGCCCACCGAGCGCCAGTTGCGCTGGCACGCGATGGAGTTTTACGGCTTCCTGCATTTCACGGTGAACACCTTCACCGACAAGGAATGGGGTTACGGCGACGAAAGCCCCGCCGTCTTCAACCCCACCGATTTCGACGCCGACCAGATCGTCCGCGCCGCCCGCGACGCCGGCATGGCGGGCCTCATCCTCACCGCCAAACACCACGACGGCTTCTGCCTCTGGCCCTCGCGTTTCACCGAGCACTCGGTGAAAAACTCCCCCTGGAAAAACGGCCGCGGCGACGTGGTGCGCGAAATCAGCGACGCCTGCCGGCGGCACGGCCTGCGCTTCGGCGTGTATCTTTCGCCCTGGGACCGGAACCATCCCGAGTACGGCCGGCCGGCCTACCTGACCTATTATCGGAACCAGCTTCGCGAGCTGCTGACGCAATATGGCGAAGTGTTCACGGTGTGGTTCGATGGCGCCAACGGCGGCGACGGCTTTTACGGCGGCGCGCGCGAGCGGCGCCAGATTGACAACCGCACCTACTACGACTGGCCGACCACCTGGCGCCTGGTGCGCGAACTCCAGCCCCTGGCCTGCATGTTCAGCGACGCCGGCCCCGACTTCCGCTGGATCGGCAACGAGCGCGGCTACGCCGGCGACCCCTGCTGGGCCACGCTCGATTTGACCGCGCCCGACCGCTACCCCGGCGGCTCCAGCCGCGGCCTCGAGAACGGCGAACGCCCCGGCACCGCCTGGGTGCCCGCCGAGTGCGACGTGAGCATCCGCCCCGGATGGTTCTACCACCCGGCCGAGGATCCCAAGGTCAAAACCCCCGCCCAATTGCTCGACATCTACTACGCCTCGGTCGGGCGCGGGTGCTGCCTCAACCTCAACCTGCCGCCGGATCGCCGCGGGCGCATTCACGAGAACGACCTCCGCTCGCTGCGCGAATTTCGGCGCGTCCTGGACGCCACCTTCGCCACGAACCTGGCTGCCGGCGCCACGCTGCACGCCAGCGCCATCCGCCCCACGCCGGACCGGTACGGCCCGCAACACCTCCTGGACGGCGACCGCGCGACCTACTGGACCACGCCCGACGCGGTGCTCACGCCGGTCCTCGAGGTCCACCTGTCGCGGCCGGTCTCGTTCAACGTGGTGGACCTGCGCGAGCATCTGCCGTTGGGCCAGCGGATCGAAGCGTTCGCGCTCGACCAATGGCAGGGCGGCGCGTGGGTCGAGTTCGCCGCGGCCACGAGCATCGGCAACCGCCGCCTGGTGCGCTTGCCGCAGAAGATCACCAC
>Ga0272446_1001273_pt1 | contig 36997 bp, 31 predicted proteins | sample YNPCB0061_FD_194587 | JGI IMG/M metagenome (GOLD analysis project Ga0272446, IMG submission 194587) | Hot spring microbial mat communities from Yellowstone National Park, WY, United States - YNP-CB-006-1 | ecosystem: Environmental > Aquatic > Thermal springs > Hot (42-90C) > Sediment | place...
GAGGAGGTGATCCCTGCACTGCAGAATATGGTGGAGGCGGCGAAAATTCTAAGGGAGGAGACTAATCTTAAATAGGCTTTACATCGCTACCTGAGGGAATTTCTAGACCTTGAGGACTTGGTACTAAGGAACAGGTAATCATTCATTCAGCAGACCTGTTCCTACTACTCCTTTCCCGCTCTCAAATTGGCAGTTTTCACCTCACCCCCAGCCCCTCTCCCAGAGGGCGAGGGGAGTCAATACAGTGTAAGCATTTTATCTATTTCCACACTGGGAAGGGAGTAGCAACTGATAGTAAGCAAATCGAGAGTTCCCTCACAGAAATCTACTCATTGAATAGCACTGGTCTGAATTTTTCACGAAGTAAGCAATTATCCGTGGAGATGGGAATGGAAGATGAACTGAGCGACTGGCAATATATCAAACCGTAAAATAGCTGAGAGATTCCTGTGCATCGACTAATCCAGCAAAAGGAGCAAACAGAATGATTGAGGATGTTTCAATCTGTCTGTCTAGTGCTGTAAATCTTGGGAGAGGGGCAAACTTCAGAGGAAAAAGTTGTCAACGGGAAAGTGGGGAAGGAGTATCGTTGAGAGGATTATTCTAACGCCTGAGTGAAATATGGCAACGATACCCCTATGACAATTCTGGCAGTGAACCTGACTTGCATTCACTGGGGCAGAAGAGCAGATTCATCACACGCCTAGCGAATTACCTTGATTGTTCCATTGATATTTTCCACCTTGCCAGTCGTAGGAATGGAGACGGGATTTTTCCAGTTTCCAGGGACGAAGTAAGTACCAACAGGATGGTTCACATTGATATAACCTGTTTCGCCAAGGGACTCTTCGGGGGCAACGATTGTGAAGGCACATTCTTTGGGAGAGAGTTGGGTCACTTTAGCATCTGCCTTGAACTGACCGGGAAATCCGCCTATGGGTTGACTGGTCAGGATGATCTTGACATTCTTACATTCATTTACAATTCCATCGAGATAAATTTTGCCACTCAATGTCACTGCTAATTTGACATTATTGGGATTGATGGTGGCTGAGGTAGGAAGTTTAGTAGGAGCATTAGTGGGCACGGCAATGGCGGACTGGACAGATAGACCAAGCATGGCAACAGCAGAGAGAATAGCAGTAGTTTTCATGATGAACTCCTTTGATGATTTGAGAATGGTTGGAATAACCTGATTGGTTATGAATTTATTATCGAGATTTAGCCTAAAGTTGACTGTGACCAGCGTTTAATCAAATAGTGATTGTGATCACTGGTGAATGCTGTTTCAAGTATTAGCAGCATTCGGGAGATGGTGATTGAGCAGAGGGTGTATTCTTGATTCCTCTTGAAGGTTGGAGTGTTCAGGATGGGCGATCGCCACTATCAACCAAAATAGAATGAATACATGGCATTCATCATGGGTGGTGTCATGGATTCCTGACAGTAGAGGCACAACCATAGTCACTAAACTATAGCTTTCTCTCTGCCGCCCGTACCTAAAAGGAATAGTAATGCCATTCTCACCGCAATCCCATTAGTTACTTGCTGATCGATGAGGCTTAAATTGGGATCGTCCATCAGATTAGAGCTAATTTCAACACCGCGATTTACTGGACCTGGATGCAGTAATTTAACCTGCGGTGAACACCACTTCAGGCGATCGCTATTCATGCCAAAAAGTTGATGATATTCGCGCAGACTGGGAATGAATGCCTGCTCCATGCGTTCCGACTGCAATCTCAATAACATCACAAAATCCGCCCCAGCCAGAGCATACTTATCCAGCGCATAATGGATTTGGATTTGTGGGAAAATTTGCGCTAATTCGGGGGGAACTAAAGTAGCAGGACCCACCAGATGCACTTCCGCTAAACAGGTGGTCAAACTCCACAGGTTGGAACGAGCAACCCGAGAGTGCAGGATGTCGCCGATGATGACAACCTTACGGTCTTTTAGGCTGTGGACTGAGGGGGTCTCTGCAGAGAATTGACTGCACATGGTAAACAGATCGAGCAGGGCTTGGGAAGGATGTTCGTGTTTGCCATCGCCAGCATTGAGCACAGCCACCTGTCCCCCTAGCTTGTCCATGTCATTGGCGATCGCCTGGGGAACCCCTGCCATGCTGTGGCGCACTACCATAAGGTCTGTCCCCATGGCTAAAAAAGTACGGGCGGTGTCCAAGATGGTTTCCCCCTTGCTCAGGGAGGAAGTACCGGGGGCAAAGTTGAGGGTATCGGCGGAGAGGCGTTTGGCGGCGAGATCGAAACTGTTGCGGGTGCGGGTGGATGGCTCAAAGAAGAGGTTGGCAACCACTTTGCCTTGCAAACTGGGCACTTTTTTGGTGCGGCGGGATAGCACTTCACGGAAACTGGCGGCAGTTTGCAAAACCAGTTCATAGTCCGCCAAGCAAAAATCAGCTAATGACAGGAGATGTTGCCACTTTTGAGGTAACTTAACCGCCAAGTTAGCCATAGGGAGCGGGTGCTAACATATCCTCTGGCAAAAAAGCTCTGGCACTGACCACAATCAGCGTCAGGAAAAAAATGCCGAAAATGATTAGCGGGGCAATGTATTGACGAAAGAAAGACATGATTTTGTGCAAATCTGCGGTCATTATAGCGCTGTGTGGGACTTGTATGACACAAAACTGCACAGCGATCGCAAATCTGCTACCTTAAATTGCAGTTCTATCCAGCAACAGCCATGTCAGATTCAGGGAATGCCCTCATTGTTAAACCAGACCAGCTATTTAATCGGGAATTAAGCTGGATCGCCTTTAATCAGAGGGTACTGCAGGAGGGGATAGATGATCGCACCCCCCTGCTGGAGCGAGTCAAGTTTTTCAGTATTTTTACCAATAACCTCGACGAATTTTTCATGGTGCGGGTAGCAGGAGTAAAACGCCGCATCAACAGTGGGGAATTGACCCCTTCCGATGATGGGCTGACCCCACGAGAACAACTTCTGGCAATTTATCAGGCTCTAGTCCCCCTAGTCCGCAAACAACATGAATTTTTTCAGGAACAACTGCGCCCCAAACTGGCGCAGGCAGGGATACATATCTGCGACTACAACCAGCTCAACGACAGTCAACAGCAATATTTGCACAGTTACTTCCAAGAGAAGGTGTTTGCTGTGCTGACCCCCCTTGCCATTGACCCAGGGCATCCCTTTCCCTACATCTCCAACCTCAGCCTCAGCTTGGCGGTGGTGATCGCCAATCCCGATACTCACGCTAAATGCTTTGCCCGTGTCAAAGTGCCTACAGTCCTGCCCCGCTTTGTGCCTCTGCCCGATCCGCCCCACACCTTTGTGCCACTGGAGCAGGTGATTGCGGTGCATCTGCCTGCCCTGTTTCCGGGGATGCAAATTGTGGAATGCTATCCCTTTCGCATCACCCGCGATGCCCAACTGGAAATTGCCGAAGATGAGGCGGATGATCTGATTTCGGCTCTGCAAGAGGAACTGCGCCGTCAGCGCTTTGGTTCAGTGGTGCGCATGGAAATCAGCGAGGATATGCCCGATGACATCCGCAATGAGTTGATGGCACAGTTGGAAATTCAACTGGAGGATGTCTATGTCACGCCCCATTTGCTGGATTTGGGAGATTTGATGGCGATCGCCACTTTGGACATTCCTGAACATAAAGATATGCCATGGCGTTCCGTTACCCATCCCCGCCTTAAGGAAATAGAAGAAAGCGAAGAGGAACTGACTTTTTTTGATGTAATCAAGCGCGGTGACTTCTTGGTACACCACCCCTACCAGTCCTTTACTACCTCAGTGCAGAGGTTTATTGAAGTATCAGCGGAAGACCCGCAGGTGTTGGCGATCAAGCAAACTCTCTATCGCACTTCGGGGGATTCACCCATCGTCCATGCCCTAATTCGCGCGGCAGAGAATGGCAAGCAGGTGGCGGTGTTGGTGGAACTGAAGGCGAGATTTGATGAAGCTAATAATATCCTCTGGGCAAAGAAGTTAGAAAATGCGGGGGTGCATGTGGTCTATGGTCTGCGCCACCTGAAGACCCATACCAAAACTGCCCTAGTAGTGCGTCAAGAGGGCGATCGCATTGTGCGTTATGTGCACATTGGCACGGGTAACTACAATCCCAAAACCGCCCGTTTTTACAGCGATCTGGGGTTGTTTAGCTGTCGGGAGGATTTGGGGGCTGACCTCACCGACCTATTTAATTTCCTCACGGGCTATTCACGGCAGAAGGAATACCGCAAAATTCTCGTCGCTCCTGTGAATATGCGCCAGAAGTTCCTCAGCTTAATCCAGCGGGAAATGCAACACCAAGAGCAAGGCAAACATGGCTATATCATTGCCAAAATGAACTCCCTCGTCGATCCTCAGATTATTGGCGCACTGTATCAGGCTTCGCAAGCGGGGGTACACATCGACCTGATTGTGCGGGGTATCTGCTGTCTGCGCCCCAAAGTAGCGGGTTTGAGCGATCGCATTCGCGTTACTAGCGTCATCGGCAGATTTTTGGAACATTCCCGCATCTTCTATTTCAACAATGGTGGCGCTGAGGAAGTGTATATTGGCAGTGCCGACTGGATGCCTCGCAACCTAGATATGCGGGTGGAAGTGGTGACCCCAGTGGAAGATCAGTGCCTCGTGAAGGAATTGAAACAGATTTTGGAAGTGGTTTTGGCTGATAACCGTCAGGCGTGGGAACTGCACCCCGACGGCACTTACAGCCAGAAGCGTCCCCATGATGGCGAACCAGCCATGAGTTCGCAACAGCACTTCATGTCCCAAGGTCGTCCAGAGTTTGCCTGTTGATGATCCAGTGGCGCAGGATGTGGGCGGTGATGGGAGCGAGGAGAATGCCGTTGCGATAGTGCCCTAGGGCAAGGCTGAGATTGCAGTAGGCGCTTTCTCCCAAAATCAACTGTTCTGCTGGCGCATAGGGTCTAAAACCCCACCATGTTTCCACGATCGGCATCTCGGCAATGGCAGGATAAAGGGCGATCGCCCCTGAGAGCAGGTGATTAATGCCCCCAGCGGTACATTGCCCCTGCCAGCCCACCGCTTCCACCGTAGCACCGATGACAATCCTGCCGTCTTGGCGGGGTACTAGATAAATGCCATCGCCAAAAATTACCCTCTGTAGGGAACGATCTGGATCAAATACCGCCAGCATCTGCCCCTTTTTGGGCGTGATAGGCAGGGGAAGTAGTTCCTGTGTCCATGCCCCTGTGGCTAATACATAGTGTTCTGCCTGCAATGTGCCCGCACTGGTGGCTAAGTGCAAAACCTGATTTTGGGAAGTAACAATCTGATACACCGCCGTCCCTGTGAGGATTTTCACCCCTTGCGATCGCACCGCTGAGATCAGTGCCTTAGTCAGCAAACGGTTATCCACCTGTCCATCTGCCGATAGCCATAGTGCCTGAGAAAAACCTAAACCTGCCTGCTTTTGCTGTAACTGCTGACCACTGAGGCACTGGGGATGGTTAGCATCCTTAGTGGGCTTGAGAATACCGCAACACCAATAGCCACAGGGCAGACCCGTGAGGCGCATGATCTGTGCTACCCACTGGGGATACATTTGGCGACTGCGCAAACCTAACTGGAGGAGTTGTCCCGTCAAACCCTCAGCCTCAGGAGCCAACATCCCCGCACTTGCCCAAGTAGCGCCCCGTCCCAACTCGCCCCGCTCCACGAGAGTAACCGCCATGCCTGCCTGCGCTAGCTCTCCAGCAATGGCTAAGCCGATAATGCCGCCGCCAATGATTAAAATGTCCATAGCCCAATTTTAGCGACTGCCCGTAACGATGTAAGCTACCCGCTGTCCGATATTGGTGGCATGATCCGCCATGCGCTCCAGATGATGAATGGCTAGGGCTAGTAGCATATAAGGCTCTGGCGAACTACCCAAAAGGGGCTGGCGGGAAATTAGGTCATAGAGCAGTAGATAGTCTTGATCCACTACATTATCTTTAACTTTGATCTGCAAACCCATCTGGGCATCCAAACCCGCCAATGCCCCCAAACTCAGTGCCAACATCGCCCGACAGCGGTTAAACATCAACTTTAGGTGTTCCATATAAGGGGGAGTGGGGTAGGGCAGGAGCTTGATGGCAATTTCTCCTAAATTTTCGGCATAGTCGCCAATGCGCTCTAAGTCCCTGACCAACTGCATAAAGGCACTAAGCATCCGCAAATCCCGCTCAATGGGGGACTGACTGGCGATTAAATCTATACAATCCAGCTCGATCTGGCGATAAAATTTGTCGATTTGCTTGTCTTGCTGATCAATTTTGCCTGCCGCCTCGAGGTTGCGCTCAAATAAGCCGCTGAATGCCAACAAACAGGAATTTTCTACCAGCGCCCCCATGCGTAGGGTGTCTTGTTCCAAGCGTCTCAGCGATCGCTCAAAGTTTAGACGACCATTGGGATCGTGGCGTTTGGCGGAGGGGGCTGTCAACTCTGATTCCTTAAGCAAATATAAATTGTTCTTTTATATTGGCACAATAGACAAGAATATATGTGTGACACAGAACACTGGTTAAGGTGATTTTGGTGGTTGTTTGGGCAAAATTGCTCCCTTTTGGGCGTAATAGCTCCCCTCAGTCAAATGTCCATCTACGCTGATGCGATCGTCAAAGACAAAGCATTCTCCCTGCCACAAACTTTGGTCGGCAGGCATTTCTGCTAAATACTGCAAAATTCCGCCATCTAGTTGATAAACTTCCTGCCAACCCAGCTTTAGTAACAAAGCACTGGCTTTTTCACAGCGAATGCCCCCCGTACAGAACATGGCAATTTTGCGGTGCTGTTGTGGGTTGAGGTGGTGCTGGACAAAGTGGGGAAATTCCCTAAAAGAGCCTAGTTGCGGATTGATCGCCCCAGGGAACGAGCCGATCGCCACCTCATAGTGGTTGCGGGTATCCAACAGCACGATGTCGGGATCGGTCACCAGTTGATTCCAGTCCTGCGGCGCAATGTGTTTGCCCCCTTGAGTCAGCACATCTAGGTCAGGCACACCCAAGCTGATGATTTCGGGCTTGATTTTGATTTTTAACTTCTGGAATGGGTAGTCTGCCACCACTGCCGATTTGTAACTGAGATTAGGGATGAGGGGATGGGCAAGAAATGCCGCAATGCTATCTGTAGCTCCAGCGATTGTGCCGTTAATGCCTTCCCCTGCCAAAATGATTGTGCCTCTGAGCATTAAGTTGGCACATAATGCCTGTAGTTGATCTCTGAGGTCAGGCAAGTTACTAAGTGGGCAAAATTTGTAAAAACTGATTACCTGCATGGCTTTGAGCGTTGGCGATCACTAACAATTAAGCAGAGTTTCACTTTACTAAAGAAAAGATGAACTGATGATCACATGGGGAACAATTTTGCCAAACCCTTTCTGGGATATGGCTTTCAGTACTCAGTGGCAACTCTTAAATTAAAAAACAATCACTAAATGTTCGTCTTGATCTGATGCATTGCGGATGATGGCAATTACTCCCTTAGATCGATGTGGGTGAAAGTTTTTGCCCCTGCTCCAGCATACTCCGCTACTGTCTGTCCCTTGCCATTGAGATAGTATTTGTAGGTAACTAAGCCCTCTAACCCCACGGGACCACGGGGCGGCAATTTTTGGGTGCTGATGCCCACCTCTGCGCCAAAGCCATAGCGAAAGCCATCGGCAAAGCGGGTGGAGCAGTTGTGGTACACGCCGCAGGATGAGATGCGCTGTTGGAAGGTCTGAGCATTTGCCGCAGACTCGGTGATGATGGCATCGGTGTGGTGCGAGCCGTATTGGTTGATATGGGCGATCGCCTCGCTTAAGCTATCCACCACCTTGATCGCCAAAATCAAATCCAGATATTCTGTCGTCCAGTCGCTCTCTTGGGCGGGGATCAGGTCAGGGACAATGTGTCGAGTGCGATCGCAACCCCGCAGTTCTACCCCTTTTTCTTGCAACGCCTTAACTACTTGGGGCAAAAATTCAGCGGCGATCGCCTGATGCACCAGCAAAGTCTCAATGGCATTACAGGCGGCGGGATACTGCACCTTGCTATCCAGCGTAACCGCCACCGCCATTGCTAAATCAGCAAATTCATCCACAAACACATGGCAAATCCCGTCGGCATGACCCATCACAGGAATTTTGGTATTGCTCTGAATGTAGCGCACCAATTCATTACTACCGCGCGGCACGATCAGGTCGATCAGGTCATCCATGTGCAGAATTTCCAGAATTTCCGCCCTTGTGGTCACTAACTCCAACACCTGCGGCGGAATACCTACCTCCCGCAGTCCCTGATGGATCGCCTGCATCAGCGCTTGGCAAGAATGCACAGCTTCACTGCCCCCTTTGAGAATTGCCCCATTGCCAGATTTGATCGCCAAGCCTGCAATTTGCACTAGAGCATCAGGACGGGACTCAAAAATCACGCCAATTACACCAATGGGACAGGTGAGCCGCTGGAGAATCAAACCCGTATCTAACTCCCTGTGAATTTGGCGTTGGTTCAGGGGATCGGGCAGTTTAGCTAAGTCCTGTAAACCTTTGATCATGCCCTGCACTTTATGGCTGTCTAGCTTTAGCCGCTGGGCAAGGGCAAAGGGCAGTTGATCCGCTTGCGTTAGGTCTTGGGCGTTGGCTTGCAGAATCTGCTCTTGATGCTGGGCAATTTGTGCGGCGATCGCCAGCAAAGCAGAATTTCTCAGAGCGCTCGAGGTCAATCCCAAATCCTGCGCTGATTTTTGGGTGGCGGCAACTACACTGCGTAACAAACTCATGTCCCAACTACTTCTCAGGGAATAGCTGTAGTTTACCATGTCCACTCCAACCCAGAAGCGGAGGCGCTCAATTTTGCCAGCGCCTTTGGGAGCACCTAGCTTGTAAAAAAAATTTAGCAATTTGGCAGATTTAGTGCAATTGGCTGATGTGTTATGAGATCACGAGAAAAATAGTGAAAAACAAAGTAAAAAAAAGGATAAATGAGTTTGCACTAAGCCCAGTCGGTTGGCTCTGTGTTATGCCACAGTAATCCCTGTAGCTTGCCAAACTGCCCGATCTACCTTGTCGCCTAAGTTAGGACATTATGGCAGTTAACAATTTCCGCACCGAGCAAGTCAGCAGAACCTATCTAAAGGCATAGGAATTTATCTCTATGTCTTAAGATTTTTCTGGGATTTTTTGCGATATGGGTCATTGACAATAGTCGGAATTTGTGCAGATTTGCCTGTTTTTGACCTCAAATAGCCCGATCCGCCAAAAAAATGTTTGCTGTGAACTTGCCAGATGAGATTAAGGGATGTAACTTAACAAAGAATTTGTAAATAACCTTGCCTGTTTATTCGTAAGCGGGCGAAATCCATCGTGTCCTAGCTCCCGATACGATTGTCGATTTTCAATAAGGAGGAAACTGCTTGAAAAAGATGTCGGTAAGTGCCAAGACTGTTCTGAATTCTCAAAGTTCCCTGTCTGCGAATTCAGCCCTTGGCTCAACAGCTATACGTCGCTTGCTAGCTCTGGTTGGTTGCTCTATTTCTCTTGGTTCGGCTGGTGCTTTACTGCTCAATACCGCAGACAAACGCCAAGTTGTGGCAGAGATTCCCAACTCTCCAGAAACTCTAAATGCGGTTCTCCAGCAAAATGCGGAACGCAAGTATGCTCTGGCACGGGAAATGTTTGCCACAGGAGAACTAGATCAGCCCCCCACAGCCACCCCCGTCAGCCAAAATCCACCTACGGTGATTGTTCATGAGATTAAGCGGGACGAAACCCTATGGCAGTTGACCCAAATGTATGGGGTCGATGCCGCTAGTATTGCCGCCTCTAATAACATTAGCTCTGCCACCGAATTGCAGATCGGCATGAAGCTCGTGATTCCGCCAGTGGATGGCTTAATTCACAAGGTACGCAAGGGGGATACCTTAGACAGCATTGCCGCCTTTTACAAAGTGCCCAAGTCAGAAATTCTCAAATACAGCGCTGTGGCTGAGGCTGACTTCCTCGCCATCGATCAGCCCTTGGTCATTCCTGGTAATGTGTCCAATCTGTTGTTGGTCAAGGAGGAAAACAGTAAGCGGCAATTATTTGCTGAGCGCGATCGCCTGCGTCGTCGTCTTGCACAAATCGAAGGCAAGGTTGTGCCTGTTAGCAATACCCTGGAGCCGCAAATTGCAGGTAAATTTAGCAAACCTGCCAAAGCCAACATCTCAGTTGACAAAGATAGTTTCACTTCTACTTATGTAGTGCGTCAGGGGGACACTGTAGAGACTATTGCTCGCCGTTTTGGGGTATCCCAGCAGGAGATCGTGGCACTCAACAAGCTAGAGAATCCCCATTGGTTACAGATCGACCAGCAGTTGTTAATTCCTAGCAAGTCCGATCGCACGCTTCAGCCCTTGGTGGCAAATCCCAAGCCAGCTAAACTGCCTCCCAGCTTAGTCGCCGATGTGCCAGCAGGCAAAAAAGTTATAGCGGCTACACCCATCACTTTAGCTGTGGCTAATCCCCCTGCCCCTTGGAGCGGTTTGATGGTACTGGCGGGTAGCGCACCACAAAACGCTCAACAGCAGGATCAGATGTCAGCTTTGGTGCGATCGCCCAATGCCAAACCTGAACTGGGAGTAGCTGAGGAACCCAAGGTAGCACTGAATATCACTCGTCCCAACGCCATCGGACTGGAGCAACTCAGCGATCAATTAGCCGTTCCTGCCAAAGATCAGCCTAATAATCCACCCAGTGCAGTTCCCAACAGGTTGACTACTCCCGAGGTGGAGCCAGTATCCCCTCCGCAGTCTGAGAAATTACCGCTCACCGCCCTCACAGAGCAGGAATCTAAGACCCCTCGTACAGCCCCAACAGCCGTATTGCCCCAGCCAGAGCGTGAGCCTAACCCTCTGCAAAATCAACCCCTGGCGATCGCTGTACCTCTGCCAGAAATTCCCCTGTCGCAGTTGGCAGATCAGGTGGAAGCTAAACTGAGTAAGCCGATTGAGCCGAGTGCTGTGGTTTTACCCCCAGACTCAGAGTCCCGCATGAGTTCTCAGGAAGTGCGCCAATTAGAGCAAGAAGTGGAGCAGTTGGCAGTAAAAGTGCGAGAAGCCGAGGAGCGTCGCCGCCAAGAAGCACTACGCCTCGCCGCCGCCAGTTTGCAACCCAAACCTACGGTTGCTCCCACCCGTGATGCCCTGCCCAGCGATCGCCCCAGTGGAGTTGGTCCACAACTGCCTAGCCTCACCGCCAAAGCTTTCCTGCCTGAAGTGCAGGATTACGGTATCAGCACTGGATTTATTTGGCCCGCCAATGGTGTACTCACTTCGGGTTATGGTCCACGCTGGGGACGGATTCACCAAGGCATTGATATTGCTGGTCCTGTAGGCACGCCCATCGTTGCCGCCGCCTCTGGCAGAGTGGTATTTTCGGGCTGGAATGATGGCGGCTATGGCTATTTGGTAGAAATTCTGCACCCCGATGGCACCCTGACCCGCTACGGACACAACAGTGCCCTGTATGTTAAGGCTGGGGAAGAAGTCAATCAAGGGCAACTGATCGCCGCTATGGGAAGCACAGGCTATAGCACTGGTCCCCATGTCCACTTTGAGATCAGACCCAATGCTGGGGCGGCAGTTGATCCCATGATCTACCTAGCTAGAGCTAGACGCTAGTTTTGGATACTTCACGAATAGGTGGGTTACCTAGGGTTTAGGTAGCCCTTTTTTTATCTGCTGACTGGCACGGATAACATCAAGTACATACAGCCTCTTCCTGATCAGTGCCATTTGGCAGATGTGGGCTGGCAAGTCCGCCGACGCTAGCTTTGCTCCAATCGGATCAGCTTTTGTCGAGGAATGCGCCAACGGGTCAGCTTTTGCAATAGTGCCTTGAGACTAGCTAAATTCAGGGTGTGATCGCCGTAGTGCCAGTCCTGATAGGCTTGGGTAATTTGGCGCATGGCGAGTAGCTGTTCAGGGGAAAGTTTAGGTTCAATGGCTTTAGCATATTCCTCTGGGGTTTGTTGCGGCGATTTCGGCATACCTTTTTCGGCAAAGAAGCGCAACATATGGGCATAGACCCGTTCGGCGGGGTGCAATCCACGCAGATAAAGCTGATCTCTGAGCCAAACCCAGCCTTGCCAGATCGCCCATAGGCTCAACAACAAGCCAAACACCACAACCACACCAAAGATCACTCCCGCCCAGCCCCAAGACACTACTAAATTGATGAGCCATGTGATCGCTGTGGCAATAGCCTTTCCTAAGGCTGAGAAGAACTGAGCCACAGGAGCGGGGAGGATACTCATCAGCCACTGCCAAAAACTTTGGAGTACGCCAAAAGTGCGATCATCCTCCACTGAAGAGGGAAAAGTAGGATTCCCCGGCACAGGGTCGAAGGCAATCCAACCATAGCTGGGGAAATAGACCTCAACTAAAGACTGGGCATCGGTATTCTGCACCTCGTAATAACCCGTGAAGACATTGAACTTGCCTGAATTGAAGCCAACAGCATAGCGGGTGGGAATACCCAGCGATCGCAACATCACCGCCAGTGCCGATACAAAATGGGTGGGCTGACCGCCGCCCTGAGTCAAAAATTCACTGACGACATCTTTCCCTTCAGCAATGGATACATCTTTGATCGCATAGCGAGCTTTGAGGGCTTCGGTGAGAAATTCCGCCTGATCGTAAACATTACTAAACTGGCGATCGCCCTGTAATTCTTTGATAGCCTGCCTTAGCTGAGGTTGCAAATCAGGGAAATTATTGGGCAGTTGTAAATAATGTTTCTCCACTGAGGCAGTGTAAGAGCGCGGCGTTCTCATTAGTTGGGAACGATTGCGGATCGGAACGGCTGAAATTACGGTGTAAGTGAGGTTTTTGGGTAATACCCCTGGTGATCGCAAATTCCATTCCAAATCAATATCCATCTCTTCACTAGGGAAAAATAGGCGATAGGGAATGCTTGCCGCAGGCACTAAATTGGGAAAGTTATCCGTAACGATGGTGTAGGTCTGAATCACTTCCCGCAGGTTCTTGGGATTGACCGTAAAATTAGGATCGGGGGGCAAAAAGAACTCAAAACTCCAACTTGGTCTTTTGACCGTGCGAATTTGCTCAGGGGCATTGCGAGAAATGCGCCATCCCCTGCCCGTGAACTCATCGTATGCCATCACCCGCCAAAAAAGCTGAGCTTGCGATCGCACTCGCATTACTAAAGCAGGTTTAATATCCTGCTTCCCTATGGTGGTGGAGTCAATCTCGGTACTGAACAGAGGCGGTAGCTCCCCTTCCCCTGCTTCCTGCACCTCACTGGTGCCATCCCCCGTAGCAGTGCCATCCGCCCCAATCGTATTAGAGTTGCCATTGGCAGTTTGCGCACGGGTAATAATCCCACCTTGAGCTGTCTGTCTTTGTACATTGAGGTTGACACTCACCGGAAAATTGCGTAACTGAAACCCACCCATGCGGGGCAGAAGGGCAAAAATGGTCAGCCCCAACACCAGCACCATTGCCAGCAAGCCAGCAAGGGGCAGAGGGTTGATGCCCAACTGTTTGAGGCGAATGCTTTGGGTTACCACCCCCAAGCGGGAACGGTGATCCAAGATCAAAAAGGGAATTACTAACAGCAAAAAGCCCATCAGCCAAAAAGCGTAGGTCATGGTCTGGCTCAGGGTTGCCCCCAGACTGATGAGAATAAAACCGATCACCACTGAGTAGCCCAAATCCTTGCGGCGCGGTAAATCAAAGCTGTGCAAAACCTGCAGTTGAATTAGCAATCGCCCCAGCAATAACCTAGTTTCTTCCGCTTGCGTGATCAGATCGCTCAAAAATACCACCAACATAGCAATCATGGCGATCGCCACACAGAACTTAACCAACACATTGCGCTTGTGGCGCGCATACCACCCCCAACTAGCACCCACGGCACTCAAGGGGATCGCCCAAAGGCTGTTATTGGTACTTGCCACCTCATCTACAGCGGCAATGCCAATAAAGACAATCAACTGTACCAAAATCCGCAGAGGGATGGATTCTTCAGCAATAAAGCCATGACGATCAGAAGGAGCAGGCTGAGCAACAGTCATAAATCTCTCCTAAGTTAGCCGTGACTGCGGGGATCAATAGCAGGGGCGGGCTGAGGTGCCGTCACATTAGAACTATTGCCACCTGTCACCGCATTGTAGGGTAGGGCTTGACCGTTCATCAGCGCCAACAGGTTGGCTTCAAGAACACTTTTGGGCACAATGCCCACCGCATCGCCTAGTACCTGCTGTTTCTCATCCAAAAAAATGAAGCGGGGAATGCCATCAACTCTGTATTTGGTCAGTTCAGGGAGCCACTTGTTGTTATCCACATTGAGCATCACAAAGTTGATCCGCTCACCATACTGCTGTTCGAGGGCATAGTTATCCTTTGCCATAGATTGACAACTTTCGCACCAATCAGCATAAAACTCGATCAAAGTGGGACGCTGATTGCTGACAGCCGTCTCATAGGGTATGGCTTGGTCGACTACTTGCGCCAGAGTGATATGATCGGCACGCCAACGCAGTCCCACATATAGTGCAATGATGAGAACCAATATGGCGATCGCCACAGTCCATTTCAGCCATTTATCTGCGGTGGTGCTTTGCTCCATAATTAATCCAGTAATCGCCACTTAAATAATTGTAACAACTGTTTTGGGGAAACTGAGGGCGTGCCCCTACCTGACAGTTGCCATTTTGAGAGCGCTGAGTAACGATAGGCTGTGCTAATAAATGATTAAACCTATTTCTTAGATGAAATTTTGCCAAATTGCTACTCATATCATCATTAAATTACTAAAGTGAAATCCTCAAGCAGTTGACAATTCCACTTTGGAGTAAAGTTCCTAAGGCTCTGATCAATCTCTATCCTTACCTATTAAGAACTAATCAGTTTGTTAGCAAGAAATTGTCGAAAATTGGCAAATGGTTAGCCAGCCCATTGCCTTGGCTGGATCATCAGCCCACAAACTGTAGGCAATTCACCACTTAATTTCTTGCCTTACTGAATAAAAATTTTGCTCAAAAACTGTTGTAGATGGATGCGGGCATGTACCCGCAGGGGGTCTTCCCCTTGGGACTTGTCTTCTGGCTTGAGCGCTGAGGAGTTGGCACTAGCTGACACTGGTTCAGCAGGCTGTTCAGGGTATGTAGGAGTATCGGTAGTCTTTGGGGCGGTATTGTGACAAATCAGACTGCCCGCGACGATAATTTCCCCCGAAGGCACACTACAGTTCACTAAGGAAGTAGCAGAGCCAATGCAGGCATTATTCCCAATGTGCAGACTGCCATAGACCAATACCCCCGCCCCTAAATTGGCACCACTGCCGATGACAATGTCCCCCCCCACAGCGTGCACCACTGCCCCCATGCCGATACATACCCCTGCGCCAATGAACACCCGACAGTTGGCTTCTGCTTGAATCAGCACTCCATGAGCGATCGCCGCCGTTGGGTCAATGATTACCTCGCCGCCAATCCAAACTTCTGTATTCATGATCTAGGGGCGCTGAATGATGCCCTCATAGACGCGGCGTTTATTTTTGGTATCGATCCCCAGCAGGCGCACATACTCCCCTTGGTGTTCCTCCAAGCAAGCCTCTAGTGCCCTCAGCACCTCTGACTCGTGAGTGCTGGTGATAGGAGCGCAGGAATGCCAAGAACTGGTCTTGAATCTGCGATCGTCAGCGTGTTCTGTGCCGATGCGATGTCCCTGCGCCAGCAAATTACGCACTTGAGCCACAACCTCTGCACTGAGTTTAGTGGATTTATAGCCAGCAGGAGGAGCATAACTAGGTTTGGCAGGGGTAGTTGCTTTAGGGTCAGATGGGCGATGGATCAGCACCTCCATTACCCGTTTTTTGGCTTTGGCATCCACTCCCACCAGGCGAACATACTCGTCGGCGTATTGACTAATACAATTAGCGATCGCATTGAGAACCTCTGCCTCAGAATGGCTATCGATAGGAGCGCAAGCCTGCCAAGCACTGGAGCGCAAACGGCGTTCGTCGGCGTGCTCTGCCCCAATGCGATGCCCTTGAGCGAGCAGTTGTCGCACCATAGAAGCTACACCCGCCGGCAAATCCACATCAGACCTGTAGCTAGAAGTAGCAGAAAAATTGGCGGTTGAAGGGGCAGAGCCAATATTTACTTTGCCATTGGGCTGGTGAATGATCCTCTCGGCTACGCGGCGTTTAGCTTTAGGATCGACCGCAATCAACCGCACATAATTATCGCGGTGGTCTTGCAAAAACTGTTCCAAACTGCGCAGGTCAGCAATAGCAGAACCAGTTAGCCATGCGCTGGAACGCACTCTGCGCTCATCGGCATATTCCGTAGTTAGTTTCCAGCCTTGGGAGAGGTATTGATTGACCAGTCCACCCAAGTTGTTGGCAGGGCTGGCACTGGCAAAGTGCACCTCCGCCACCTGACTATAGTTACTTGAGCTACTTGCATGGACATGACCATTACTTTGGGAGTTAATGACTGTGGCTGGCTCATCTTCTGGTCTTTGGATAATTTCTTGGGATACCCGCCGCTTGTTGACGCTATCTATAGCAATCAGGCGGACATACTCGCCCCGATGTTCTTGGAGGCAGGCTTGAATAGCAGACAAAACGGTGGATTCTTGCTGAGACTGGGGCATAGCGCAGGTTTGCCATGAACCAGAGCGAAAGTGCCGCACATCGGCGGATTCAGCACCGACCTTGAAACCCTGTGCTAAAATTTGCCGCACCTTGCCAGCGAGATCGGGCTTAAGCCCATTGGGGTTATTTGCGTGATGATGACCGTTCATAGTAGGTGTTTGGGGTGAGGATGAATAAACTTGACGGCGCAGATCGGTAATACAGGCAATGTTTTCAGCACAGCGATAGCCTTTGCGAAGGGCATCATTAACACCCACCACATGACTGGCAAATTCCTCGTCTTCTTCTTTGACTTCAGGCAGTTGGTCTGCCTGTTGCTGTTTGGTAATCACTGCTCCAGAGGGAACATAGCGCCCTGGTGCCACCTCCACATCTTGGACAAGGGCATGCATGCCCACAATACAGCCCTTGCCTAGCTTGGCATTAAAGACTGTAGAGCGAAAGCCCACAAAGCAGTTGTCCCCGACATAGGCAGGTCCATGAATCAAAGCCATATGGGTAATAGAGGTGTTATCGCCGATCCAGACGGAATACTCTTTGCCGTCATCACCAATTACCCTGCCTTTCTCTAAGCCATGGATGACCACGCCATCTTGAATATTGGTATTTTCACCAATAAAAAATGGTGTGCCTTCATCAGCTCTAATAGAGGTGCCAGGGGCTATGAGAACATTCGCTCCAATATAGACATCGCCAATGATATTGGAAAAGGAATGCACATAGGCAGTGTCGTGAATTTTGGGTTCGGCAAGACTTTTTGACCAAGGGGTAGGGGGAGCGGGGAAACTACGAACGACCATATCTTACCCTCTATTTGTGAGACCTCTAAACTTTACATTTTCCCATAGACTGGATGGACTGAAAGTTGATAACTGTTGCTGGATTACCGAGTGCATACTCAGTAAGTGCCGTTTTTGCTATACAACATTTCTCTGCCAATGGTTACAGTGTCTATAATTGCCACCACAGCGGCATCAATGGGGCGGTGCTCTGCATCCCTGACTTGGCGCGAGCCACTGCCACGGCTGACTAGAACCCATTCCTCAATGCCCGCACCTACGGTGTCGGCGGCAACCTCGTATTCTGGCAGGAGCTGACCGTTGGCATCAATTAACTGCAACAACAGAAACTTAGTTCCCGCCAGAGTGGGTTCCTTGTAGGTGCTGACAACTGTGCCCCGTACTTTCGCAATCTGCACTGAATTTTATGGGTTATGGTCTATTGATGGGACGAATGGAGTTGACATTGTCGCGGAACTGCTCTACTTCTTCGGTGTAGCGAATCGGTAGGACATACTCCAAGTTTTCGTGGGGACGGGCAATGATGTGGGTGGACAGCACTTGACCACCATTGACCCGCTTCACGGAGTCGGTGCCTGCGGCAACGGAGGCTTGCACCTCAGAGACATCGCCGCGCACGATTACGGTTACGCGTCCGCTACCGATTTTTTCGTAGCCCACAAGGGTGACACGGGCGGCTTTGACCATTGCATCGGCGGCTTCTACTACGGCGGGGAAGCCAAGAGTTTCGATCATTCCAACTGCGATCGCCATGAAAAATTCTCCTTAAAATTTGTCAATAAAGTATGTGAAAGCTGTAGCGTTAGTAGGCGAACTGCTCCACCTCTCGCTTATAGCGAATGGGTAGGACATATTCGACATTCTCTAGAGGACGCGCCACGATGTGAGTAGATAATAACTCTCCACCATGTACTCGCATGACCGATGCCATGCCAGCGGCGATAGAAGTTTGCACCTCGGACACATCTCCGCGAATAATTACTGAAACTCGACCACTACCAATCCTTTCGTAGCCCACAAGGGTGACACGGGCGGCTTTGACCATTGCGTCGGCGGCTTCCACCACGGCGGGGAAACCCCTAGTCTCAATCATTCCCACTGCGATCGGCATAGCGTTTCGTCTGAACTAACAGCAAACTGCTTAGTTTCAGCATAAGCAGTAGTGGTACATTTAGCAATATCAGTAGGAATGATAAATTTATATTGATGTAATTTATTCTACTTATACAATAATTAAGCATTGTTGGGGCATTGAGACGGCTGGTTAAAGTTATGTGAAGCATAGAGTTAATTCAATCAAGCAAAGCGCCATAGTGGATTGTTACTAATTCTGATTGCATGGGAATCAAGCAGTTATGATTGAGAGAAAGCGATAAAAATTATTGGAAATGCTTGCCCAGTCCTCCAAGCAGTTAGAAGAGTTTCTCCTGTCTGTAGAAACAGAACCAGCCAGTGAGTTTATAGATGGCTATGTAGTGGCTAAACCTATGCCTCAAGGAGAACATAGTACCCTCCAATCTGCATTGGTGGAATGGCTCAACCGATGCCTCAAGCCAAATAAAATTGCCCGTGCCTACCCTAAGTTACGATGTACTTTTGGTGGTCGATCCATCGTGCCAGATATATCTGTATTTAAGTGGCAGAGAATTCCCCGACGCAGTGATGGTAGGGTGGAAAATTTATTTGAACTAGCTCCTGATTGGCTAATTGAAATACTATCTCCCCAGCAAAGCCATACTAGGTTGGTAGATAAAATATTGCATAGCTTTGCCTACGGTACACAAATGGGCTGGTTGATCGATCCTGAAACAATGGTGATTTTGGTATTTTCCTCGCCTGATCGGGTTTGCTTAGTTAGTCACCCGACAGCAAATTTACCTGTGCCAGACTTTGCTAGCTCTATACATTTGACGGGTCAGATGATCTTTAATTGGTTGTGGGAGTGAGTCCATGCAGTTAATTTCTTTGTATCTGGAAAACTATCGGCAACATAAGTTGAGTGAGTTGCATTTTCCTACTGGTCTGGTAGGGATTTTGGGGGCTAATGGCTCTGGTAAAAGTACTATTCTGGAGGCGATCGCTTGGGCAATTTATGGCAATGAAAAACCCATAGTCAAAGGCGGTAAAGATACTTTGATCTGGCGTTTGGCTCCACCAAAATCCGTCGCTATTGCAGAGCTATCTTTTGCTTTTGCGGGGCGTACTTTTAAGATCAGGCGCACCCAAACTGCTGATAAATCTTTTGCAGAATTACAACAGGATGGACGGACTATTGCCAATTCTATTGATGCCGTCAAGTCAATGATTTTTAGATTATTAAACATGACACATCAGGAATTTTTTAATAGCTATTTTACGGGTCAAAAAGACCTCAAGTTTTTGGGCGGGATCACCAGTGGTGTAGATCGGGAAAGATTTATTGCCAAGATGTTGGGTTATGAGCGCATTGAGCAAGCACAAGGGGAGGCTAGTAAACAGGGAACTATTCGCCATGCCCGCAATGAAGCCAACAAGAATGTGCAACGCATTCAAGGGGCAATTCAGATTTTTGATCCTGAGGCGATCGCCACTAATCTAAAAAGAACAAATCAGGCGCTGAACAATCAGCGGGAGGTACTTACTGGATTAGATCAACAAATAGTGCAAAATACTATTCAGCTAGATCAACTACAACAAAATCTTCAGCAATTACAGAACAAGCAACAACAGTTTAACCAAATTCAGCATCAAGTAGAGTTGAAAAATAGCGAACTGAAGTTAGTTCAGCAACGCATTGATGAAATGCTAAGAGATAGTGCGACATTAGCACAACAAGTAGAGCGCTACAACATTCTAAAATTAGAACTGATTAACTATCAGGACTTATTACGGCAAGAAAAGGACTTGCGTACCCAGTACAATCTATGGCAAAATCAACAGCAAATCAATCAAAGAATTGTAGAGCTAGAGCAGGAAATTCAGGCAATGTCGGCAAGCAATAGCGATCTGCAAGAGCTAGATAATTTGCAAGAAAATCTGCATCAAGCAATATCTGCCAATCAAGAAAGATTACAGCAACTACAGCTTGACCTCCAGCAGAAGCAGATAGAGTGGCAAAATAATCAGGCGCTAACCAGTGCTGACCTGCGAACTCAGGAACAGTTAAGCCAGAGATTACAGCAACAAATTAGGGATATTGAACAGGCGGGGAGTGAAGGTCATTGTCCTACTTGCGATCGCCCTTTGCATGAAGAATATGCAACAGTAATTAGTAATTTACAGCATCAGCTATCTACAACTCAAGCATTGGTAAACCAACGCAGAGAAGAACTTAACCTATTAAAGCTTGAACCAACTGCCATAGGGCAACTGCGTCAGGAGCAAGAGAATCTCCGCAAAATTATTAAGCAACAAGAGAAGCAACAGCAGGAACTTGCGCTACACAAGCAAAAAAGTCAGATACAAATTCAGCAAATTGTGGCTAAACAAAGACAACTAGAGGAGCTGACTGAACAGGTGATTCCTACTGCATACGATCCTGTATTACACCAGTCAGTTGTGGTACAAATTGACCTACTTAGTCCCAAACATCAAGAGATGCTGAAGCTGGAAAATACTGCTTTGCAACTCCAAAAATTGGCAGTGCAGTTAGAGCAAAAACAAGCAGAGAAATTGGCACTAGAACAAGCGATCGCTAAATTACAGGAAAACCAAACTACTCTGGATTTTAATCTATCTGAATATAATGAACTACAACTGCAGTATCAACAGTTACAGAGACAGCAACAACAGTTATTAGAAAATCGCCAGCACACCCAGCACCAAATTGAGCTACTCACTCGTGACTTAGCACTTTGGCAAAAGCAAGAACAGGAATATCAAGCCAAGAAATTAGAGTTAGCTAATGCTCAAAATCAATACTTATTTTACGAGACTTTGGATCGGAGTTTTACCGATCTGCGCCAGTATCTGACGCAACAAATCCGCCCCCAGCTTTCAGAAATAGCCAGCCTGTTGCTTGCGGAATTGACTGATGGTCGCTACAGTGCTTTGGAATTGGACGATGGTTACAATGTGGCTGTCATTGAATCCGGCGATCGCAAATCGGTTATATCTGGCGGCGAAGAGGATATTGTCAATCTCTGTCTGCGGCTAGCGGTATCGCAAATGATCATGGAGCGCACAGGTCAGCCCTTTTCCTTGCTGATCCTCGATGAAGTGTTTGGCTCCCTAGATGAGCAGAGGCGGGATCATGTTCTGCAACTCCTGCACAAATTGGGCAATCAGTTCAAACAAGTGTTAGTAATCAGCCACATCGACCTAATTAAAGAAAGTCTTAATCACGCCATTTGTCTGGAATACCTGCCAAGGGAACAATATTCGTGTGTAGTTGTGCAATAATGTAGGCAATTTTGGGTGAGCAGTGCATGGCAGAAAAAAGAGTTTTGGTCGTTGACGATAGCATCATGATCCGCAAGATGGTCAAAAGCATTCTTGCAGGTCGCTATGATGTGGTTGAGGCAAGCGATGGCAAATCTGGTATCGAGGCGGCACGGCAGTTCAATCCAGACCTAATTTTGCTGGACTTTGTCATGCCCAAGTACAATGGCTATCAAACTTTGCAGGCGATTCGCAAGATAGAGGGCTTGGCACATACTCCAGTGATCATGATCTCGGGCTTGAAAGACCAAGTGGCGGAACATATCCCTGAACCGTTTGTAGGGTTCGAGTTTTTGGAAAAACCCTTTGAAGCCGATGTGCTGATCGACCACATTGAACGCCTGCTGTCCACCAGTGCCCCTACCCCGCCCGTATTTCCTGCAACCGCTCCTGCCCCAGCCCCAGCCTATCAACACATTCCTGCTCCTGCCGTAGCTGGTGCGATGGAAACGGTGATGGAAGCCTATTTGCCGCCCCAGCAACCCGACTACCAAGCAGTGATCTCCAAAATCACCTCAACAGAGATGCTGTTGGTGCAGGGTATTGAAAACCTGATCCAACGGGAAGTGGTTGCCCGCATAACGGAATTGGGGGATCAAGTGGAAAGTGGCAAACTGCGCATGGACAAACTCGAGCAAAAATTGGACAAAATTATTCAGCTAATCGAGCATCAGAATAAGGGTTTGATGGTCATTTTGCGGGAAATTCGCACTCTACAGCAAGCAAAGACCTCTGGAGTTTCTGGTCAGCCTAGTTAAGTTTGATCTTAAGTTTGATCATTATTTGTCTCCCAAAGCGGCAAAGGAAGTTCTGTCTGCCGAGCGTACCCCAAATGTCTATAAGCGGCGGGACTAGCGACTCTGCCCCTTGGGGTGCGTTGCAGATAGCCGATTTGCAGTAAATAAGGTTCATACACCGACTCGATGGTCTGGGTGTCTTCACCCGTAGCCGCTGATAGGGTATCTAATCCGACAGGACCACCAGCAAATTTCTCGATCAATACGGTTAGCAGTTGGCGGTCAACCCAGTCCAAACCCTGCGGATCGACATTAAATAATTCTAATGCTGTGGTGGCGATCGCCTGATTGATTGTGCCATCCGCCTTGACTTGGGCATAGTCCCGCACCCGTTTTAGTAAACGATTGGCAATGCGGGGTGTCCCTCTGGCACGGGCGGCGATCACTTCTGCTCCCTGTTGATCAATACTGATTTGTAAAATGCTGGCACTGCGAAGCACGACTTGGGTAAGTTCGGCGATGCTGTAGAAATGTAAATGTTCTATAAAACCAAAGCGATCGCGCAGGGGAGACGACAACGCCCCAATGCGGGTGGTTGCCCCCACGAGGGTAAATCTGGGTAACCTAACACTGCGCATCCGTGCCGACTGTCCTTTACCAATGGTAATGTCTAGGCGAAAGTCCTCCATCGCAGGGTAGAGGATTTCCTCAGCTACTTGGGGTAGTCGGTGAATTTCGTCTATGAAAAGCACATCGTTGGGTTGCAAGCTAACCAGCAGTCCCGCCACATCACGGGGTCTTTCTAGGGCAGGAGCGGAAGTAATCTTGCAGTTTACCCCCATCTCGTGGGCAATGATCAAGGCGAGAGAAGTTTTACCCAGCCCCGGTGGCCCATAGAGGAGCAAATGATCTAGGGCTGACTGGCGAGCTTTTGCCGCTGAAATAGAAATTTGCAATAACTCTTTCAATTCTGCCTGCCCAATATAGTCAGCAAGAGAAGCGGGACGAATGCTGAGTGTGTCCTCCTGCATGTCTTTGGGTGTCGCCTCAGCACTGAGCAGATTGCGATTATTCTCAGAGCCGCTTTTAGTGGAAATAATTGCCATAGGGGTATTATATTTATATTTTCGCCGTAGGGACTGCTATGTCTTTGCCTCCGATTATTTCAGCCATGCTTCAGCCTCAATTTTATCCCCATGAGGTGAGCCAGCCGATCCAACTATTACAAACTCACATCTCCTTTGTATTACTAACAGGTGATTATGCTTACAAGGTAAAGAAAGCAGTTAATTTCGGTTTTTTGGATTTTTCTACTTTAGACTTGCGTTATCATTTTTGCCATGAAGAAGTACGGCTCAATTCTCGCCTAGCACCAGATTTATACATTGGTGTAGTTGGCATTACTGAAGAAGGCATTTTGCAGGATGAATCAGCAGAAATTCCTGAACAAATTGTGGAATATGCTGTAAAGATGCAACAATTTGATCAGAATAATCTAGCTCTAAATTTATTCAATCGGGGCGCTTTCACAGCGGATCACGCCGTAGAAATTGCTAAACAATTAGCCAGATTTCACCGCACCGCCCAAACTAATGATTACATTGCTAGTTTCGGTACAGCCCAAGCCCTAAAAGCTGTCGCTGATGAAAACTATCACCATACCGAGAAGTATGTTGGCATTGCCCAGACTAGGGCACAAATTACGGCTACTAAAGAATATACCGATCGCATTTTTGCTCAGGAACATTTATTTAGTGATCGCCTGAAACAGGGCAAAATTCGTGAGTGTCATGGTGATATCCACTTGAAAAATATCTGCATTTTTGAGAACAAGATACAAATTTTTGACTGTATTGAGTTCAATGAGCCGTTTCGTAACACTGACACGCTGTATGATACCGCTTTTTTGTTAACGGACTTGCAATTTAGGGAACGCAATGATTTAGCAAATATTTTTTTGAATACCTACCTCGAGCAGACCAATGACTATGAGGGTCTGCCCCTACTACCCCTATTTTGCAGTATGCGCGCCTACATCCGTGCTAAGGTTACTTCTTTTCTCCTCGATGATGCTAATGTGGAGCCATCTGTGAAACAGGAAGCTCGATCTGAGGCAGAGAAATACTATCACCTCGCCTATCAATATACACAGGTGGGGCAGGGCAAAATTTTCATGATGTCTGGAGTATCTGGTTCGGGGAAAAGTACCATAGCAAAAAAATTAGCGATCGCCCTCAATGCGATTACAATTCGCTCTGATGTAATCAGAAAACATCTAGCAGGAATTGATCTGCTCACTAGGGGGAGCGATGCCATTTATACCCCTGAAATGACCCAAAAAACTTATCAACGCCTAACCGAATTAGCAATTTTGTTAGCGCAAACAGGACTAACCGTAATTGTCGATGCCAAGTATGATCGCCGCCATCTCAGACAAGCCCTAATTGAGACCGCAAATGCCCAGCGGATTCCGCTGAAAATTGTCTTTTGCGAGGCGGAAATCGCGGAACTGCGATCGCGCCTTCAGCGCAGAAGCAAACAAAATTCTGATGTAGCTGATGCCACCGAAACTTTGCTAGAAAAGCAGTTAGCAGAATTCGAACCCTTCTCAGCCAGTGAGCAAGCACTCATCTTGTCCGCATCAGAAATGCAGGCAATTCTATCTTAGCTTTTGGTGCCATGGGATCACATTTCGGCTCTGACTTGTTTTCAGGTTTGGGCTTAACGACTTTAGCGATCGCTGGTTTCTCTGACAACAATCGCTCAATCGCACTACTTAACTGCATTGCGTGTTGTTGGTGTTTAATCGCCTGATCTTTCCAATGCTGAATGGTAGCTTGATATTCTTTGATCTGATCAGCTTGATGCAGGATTTGCTCTTGCAGTTCACTAATTTGCTGATGACTTGCGTCAGGTTTGGCAGGCGCAACTTCCGCTGACAACAAAAGACTTAAGTTATGCGCTAATTTTGCTTTTGCCTCAGCCAGTTGCTTTTCTAGTTGCTGATTCTGTTCTTGCAAAGCCTTAATTAGCATAGTCTGCTCATTCTTTTGCGCAATCAGTTGCGATAGGCTGTCTTGTAGTGTTTTTAGCTGAACTTCTCTGTCTTGAACCTGTTGTCCCAGCTCAGAGCATCTCTGCTCTAGGGCTTGATATTTGTCCTGCCACTGCTGTACTGATTTGGTTAACTCCTCTACTAATCTCGAGTGATTAGTCTGCTCAGCAATCATACTTTCAGCGATAGATGAAGTGTCTGGCTTAGTTTCCTTGTCCGCAGAACTTTCTACAGGGCGCAGGATTTTTTTGCGCGCTGTGGTATTACTAGGCTGAGAAAAAAGGGTGCGAGCTAGATGAGATTCAGTCACAAAGTACCTCACATTTCACAAAGTCTTGAATTCTTTTTGCTACTACTTCTGTTGGGCGATATTCCATAATAGTTAAACCTCGATCAAAGGCAGTACGCATATCGGCACTATCTGGCACAGTAACACTAGATAATACATCCGCAAACATAGACTGCGCTTGAGTATAGAGTTCTCCTGTATGAGAATTTGTCCAAATGCCACCAGGCAGATAACGGTCATCTAGCATATTGAGCACAACTCTAATTTTTCGCACACCAATATAGTCTTCTGCCTCTTTAATAAAACGAATAGTTGTCTCCGTACACTGAAAATCAGTACGATTCAGCCGAGTAGGAATAAATACTTTATCTGCGGGTACAAGCGCATTAGCTGTCAATTCATTCAAATCCCCCGGACTATCAATAAAAATATAGTCATAAAGATCAAGAATGCGTTCAATCTCTCGTCGCAAGACCCCTTCTTTGCCCATTTGCATACCTGAGAGCTGGGTTACCGCTTCTGCCATAGATACATGAGATGGCACAATATCTAAACCTTTTTGGGACTCAAAGATTGTTTCCTCAATATGCTTATCAGGTCGTTTTTTGAGAAATGCCAATACTGTATCTGATTCATCTAATCCAGACTTGCCCAAAAACAGGGTACTCGATGTGGTTTGAGAAGTCATATCAATCAACAAAACCTTGGCTCCTGTTTGTGCTGTGCAGTGAGCAGAATTAGAGCACAAAGTGGATTTACCCGTTCCCCCTTTATTATTAGTAAAAGCGAAAACTCTAGCCATATAGCACTTGGTCTTCGTATATTGTTAACACCGAAAGAGATTAGCAGAATTCAGTATTTTGGCAATGGTTCTTGCCAAATTTATGACTTTATCATGTATCAACGATTATTAAATCCTGATTTTAGAGCTTATGGTCATAATTAAACTGATGCAACCTTGATGCTTGGCAGTGCCTTTTGTTGCCCTAATCAACTTCATGAATACTTCTGATGAAACACTTGTAGTCCAAACTAGGGGAGATATTCAATCAAGGGTTGAGAGAGTCGGTGATGGTAAATTGAGTTACTTTTTAGCACATAGTGCAAGCTATACTTATTAGCCATGACAGTGCCAATTCTTTCAGCGAAAAATCTTGCCAAGTCGTTTGGCGGTGTGCAAGCAGTAAAAGATGCCTCGATTGTAGTGCCGCAGGGCTTTATTACGGGGCTGATTGGTCCTAATGGCGCAGGCAAAACTACTTTCTTTAATCTGCTGTGTAATTTCATCCAGAGCGATCGCGGCACGGTGCAGTTTTCGGGTCAGCCAATTCAAAACAAGCCGCCGCATCAAGTGGCACAGATGGGCATGGTGCGCACTTTTCAGGTTCCTAAAGTCCTCTGTCGCTTAACGGTGATGGGTAATATGCTGTTGGGGGCACAGGGGCAAATCGGTGAAAATCTCTGGCGGGTGTGGTGGCAGGGCAAGCAGATCAGGCGACAGGAACAAGAAAATAAAGAAAAGGCAATGAGTATCCTGTCAGCCATTGGTCTGAGCCGCATGGCGGACAGCTATGCTGGGGCATTGTCAGGCGGGCAACGCAAACTGTTAGAAATGGGACGGGCGTTGATGACCGATCCCAAGCTGATTTTGCTGGATGAACCTGCCGCAGGGGTAAATCCTGCATTGATTGAGGAGATTTGCGCACATATTCAAACTTGGAATCAGCAGGGAATCAGCTTTTTAATTATTGAACACAATATGGATGTGATTATGTCTTTGTGCGATCGCATTTGGGTAATGGCTGAGGGGCAAAATTTAGCCGACGGTACGCCCGCAGAAATCCAAAACGATCCCCGAGTTTTAGAGGCTTATTTAGGTAGCTGAGTTATAGTTTCTAAGAAACCGCAAAACTTGTCAAACTTTGTGAGTTTGATAAGCACCTAGCCGCCACCCAGCCAGCCAAAGAAACCACCCTTTTTGATTTTATCTTTGGCACTATCCCCTTCAGATACTTTACCTATATTCTGTAGTGCGATCGCCTCTTGCGGGTTATACTTCAGAGCCTGCTGGAAGCTAATTTTTGCCATGCCTGACAGTTTTTGATTCATATAGACCAAACCCAATAGAGCGTGCGCCCTACTATTGGTGGGATCAGCTTGGATAATGGAGCGCAAATCCCGCAATGCCATAGTCCACTGCTTGTCAGCGATAAATTGCTCCGCCTTAACAAGTAGTTGGGCTGGAGAAACAACTGTGGGCTGAGACGGCGGTGCTGGGGCTTGCCCTTGCACAACCGTAGTATCTTCTGTGGGCTGATTATGCTGGTAGCCCTCCTCCATCAGCACATAAACCAGATTCAACTCGCTTAAACTCTCTGTGCGTTCCAAGACCCGATCCAAATCAGCGTATTGCAGTTCCGCAATTTCTTGGACTGACTGCACATATCGGTTAGTAGAAGGATTGTGCAACAACTGCTTGGCGATCGCCGATTCAGGATTGAGTTTTTCATTGCGTTTCATGAGCCGTTTCGCCAATAACTTGAGAATAGCGGCATACTCAGTGCGCTCCTTCTCTTGGGTCAGCAAATTATAGGAGGGGTTGACCAGTTTAGATAAATATTCCCCTGCCTCAGCAACTCGTGAATGCTTACAAACATCAGGGTGGAGCAGTTTAGCAATTTGTAGGTAGCGGCTACGGATTAGGGAATTGTCAGCGGTCAGTGGTAAGCCAAGCACCGCATAGTGATCATTAAAGTCAAAAGCGGCTATCCCTCTAGCGATCTTGAATTTGCGGACTGCCATTTACTACAAGTTGGGGCGGGGCACTGCAAAAGTTGATTATACTTAGCATACCCCAAACTTCAGGCTGGGATAGCAAACACACGCAAAATTCTCAAGAACGGGGAACGATGACGCTTTGGGCGGAGGCGAGGGAAGTGCCACACCAAGGACAAACCAACTTGAGGGAGTCATAGGGAGACACTTTGCCACATTTAGGGTTGGGACACTTCAACCCATATTCGGCATTGGCTGGCACAGTTTGATGAATTTGCACCGTCACCATCACTTCACCCAACTGCAGGCGGCAATTATGGCTCAGGGGCATGGGTTCTTGTTTTAGTCTTTTGCCATTGAGCCAAGGGGGGTTAGTTTCTCGCAAATTGGTTACCAAGAATTGCTCGGCTGTAGGGTCAAAATAAATTGCCACATGTAAGCCTGAAACCGTCGGGTTATTGATCACCACCTCTGAGCGCAGGGGATCACGCCCTACCTTCACTGGGCGCTGAAACTGGCGATCGCTCCTCACCGTCTGCGATCGCTGCATGCCACCCTCTAGCCACAGCAGATGTAGTTCCATTGTTGACCATAATAGGGGATTTTGCGGCAATAAACTCTCATAATCATTCTTGACTATAACTCTTACTATGATATGTTTAATAGAAATGACTATCAATTATTATGCAAGTGACTCGCAAATTAACTAATCGCCTTGTCGTTTTTATAGCGGCATTTTTACTGGTTGTTGGGTTTGGCTATTTGCTCCACCCCAGTAGCGCCCCCGCTCAAGGGCAGGTAATCAATCTCTACTCAACCCGCCACTACAACACAGATCGCCGACTCTACGATGACTTCACCTCCCAGACTGGGATCAGGGTCAATCTAGTAGAAATTGAGAGTGCAGGCACGGCTATCCAGCGCATCAAAAGTGAAGGTGCCAACAGTCCCGCAGATATTTTAATGACCGTTGATGCTGGTAATCTTTGGCGAGCGCAGAGGGAAGGCTTATTTGAACCGATCCGATCCAGAGTCTTGGAGTCCAAAATCCCTGCTCACCTCCGAGACCCACAGGGGCACTGGTTCGGCTTGTCCAAGCGGGTGCGGGTGATTTACTACAACAAAGCCAGAGTGAATTTCAGTGATGTCAAGAGCTATGATGACCTCGCCGATCCCAAGTTCAAAGGCAGGGTGGTAATGCGCTCTGGCACAAACATTTACAACCAGTCATTTGTAGCATCGCTGATCGCCCGCCAAGGGGTACAAAAAGCCGAGCAGTGGGCTAGGGGTGTAGTTGCCAACTTTGCCCGCCCCCCCGCAGGGAATGACACCTCTAACATCCGAGATGTTGCCGCTGGTGTGGGCGATCTGACCATGGGTAACACCTACTACTTTGGTAGGTTAGCGAACTCCAATCGCCCTGAAGACCAAGAAGTGGTGCAAAAAGTGGGCATGATTTTCCCTGACCAACAGGGAGATGGCGCTCATGTCAATATCAGCGGTGGAGGCGTATTGAAAACTTCTCGTAATAAAGCCGCCGCCATTCGCTTCTTGGAATATCTAGTCAGCGACTCCGCTCAAAGTTACTTTGCTGATGGTAATTTTGAGTTTCCCGTAGTTCCAGGAGTGAAAATCAATGACAAAGTGCGAGGTTTTGGCGTATTTCGTGAAAGCAAACTCAATGCCGCAGAGCTAGGCAAAAATCAAGCTGAGGCGGTGCGCGTGCTGGATCGTGCTGGCTGGAAGTAAGCAAAATGGGATAAACTTCTGCTAATTAAAGACAGTATCAGTAGCATTTTGCTGAATGCTGTCTTTTCAATTTGTTTCAGGGGAAATTGCCGCCTTTTAGAAGCGTTTCACTTTACTAATGGTGTCATGAAACAGTTCATTAGCCACAGTGAAATATCTTTGTGTGCTTCATAATCGCAGAAAAAGCTGTATCTAGTAATTGGCGTAAGTTCGGTTTTAATCAAAGCTCACTATCATTATTCACTTGCAACGCTCCGTTTTAGGATGAAACGGTGCAATAAGCATTTGTTAGACTTTTGCTACTCCCTCCCCAGTGTGGGAATAGAGAAAATGCTTAACTCCCCTCGCCCAAAGGGAGAGGGAAAACTACTAATTTGAGAGTGGGAAAGGAGTATGAGCTATTCAACTTCTGTCATCAGACACTTCAATCGCAGTAATTTATTCTAGGCAATTTCTATTCCTTAATAGTTACTCAAGTTTGGCAAAACAAAGCGGGATTGAGCTGTAACCCAACCCCGCCGCAACAAGAAACCATTTTTAGATGTTGACTTTGGCGTAGAATACCCCACGAATCACCACTTCTTCTGGTTTGATGGCGCCGAGGTCAGTGCCAGATAGCTGTTCGCATTCAAAAGTCCCAGCAATCTCTCCAGTTTCACTATTGACCTTAGCAACTTGCAATGACATTTTGCCCTTGGAGGTGCGGTCATCTTTGTTGTTTTTCGCAAAGTCGTCCCGCTTGGCTGTCAATGCCTCAGCGGCATCATAGCCGATCGCCAAACCTCGACCCTTAGGATCGATGAAGTTGGCTCCTCTATAGGTAGGCACATCGGTTTCTCCCTCAAAATCAGTAGATGGGGTAATACCGTTCAAGCCACTTTGAGTAGTAGCTTTATAGCCCTTGATGGTGAACAAAATCGCCACTCGCTCGCCGCCTGGGAGTTGAATAGTGATGGGTTGATAATCTAAACCTTCCTTTTCAGTGAGGGTAAGGCTCCCATCGGGATTGGCGGTAATCGTGCCTTTGACAAAATCAAGACTGGAAGTAGCTCGAGTCACTAGTTTGCCAGGCACTAATTCGGGTTCTTTGCGCTTTTTACCCGCTTCTTCGCGGATAAAGAAAGCAGTTGGCTCTAAGCACATATCGCTGAAAGTAACGGTTTGACCGTTTTCTATAGAGATAATGCCCCGCCCCCGAGATGCGCCGAGAATATCAGGGCATTTGTTAGCCAGACCCGTGCCTTTGATTTGGTCGTAGGTCAAAGGCAGGTTGGTGGCGGCGATCGCTGAATTGGCGAACAATAAAGACAGCACCGCGGTAAGGACAATCAATGCGTAGGTACAAAACCTCATGAATAACCTCGCTTGTTAAGTTGCTATTGTATGCTTGTATGCTTTAGTAATTAAATTATCAACAAACTAGGGCATTTGCACTGGATTCGCAAAAAATATCTACTGCCAAAGGGAGAGTCTAATTGTCTGAGGAACTGACCCCGCTCAAGCAACAGCTAGCTGAGCTGACTAAACAAATTGAGGCGATCGCTCTGCAACACCAAAATTCTGTGCCCGCCCTGCTGGAAATTCTGCGGACATTAGATGCCAAACATCGCCACATCTGCCAGAACTTGTTCATCCCCGCCCTGCCCAACACCCGCCATGCCCTATTTAACCTCCTGCTAGATATTGAAGCCAAAGGCGGCTGGCCCCACATCTACCGCATTTCCCTCAAGGAATTGTGCCAAAACCTAGAAAAAGCTATGGCACAAGATATTTCATAACATAACCTTAAACTCTGGCTGGTAAGTTAAAAAAACTGGTAGTAAAGGAAGATATACCATGAATTTCACGAAAATGCTAGAAAACCCGCGCATCCGCCGCAACTTGATGTTGGGTGCTCTAGCACTGCTAGGATTTGCGATCGCTATCCTGATCTACTTCTTATTTTTACAACCCCCCGCTCGGGTCGCCGTTCCCACTGACAAACTGCAAACCATCCAGCCTTTGGCGCAACACCCGCAAATTCAGATTTACATGAACCACAGCGAGGCAAATTTTTACACCGATCCCTACCGCAACAAAACTCGCCTCGGCGACAACATCGAGCAAGTAATTATTGACGCTATCAAGAGTGCTAAACGCTCCGTAGATGTTGCCGTTCAGGAATTTCGCCTTCCCGGTATCGCCAAAGCCATGATCGAAAAGCGCAATCAAGGGGTGCGGGTACGCCTGATCATCGAAAATACCTACAACAAAGGCTACAGCGAATATACCAAAGAAGAGATCGCCAGATTCACCGAACGGGAAAAGGGCAAATACGAAGACTTTCTCGCCTTCGCTGACCTCAACAAAGACGGGGTAATCAGCCGCGAAGAAGCCCTAGAGCGCGACACAATTCCCATGATCAAAGAAGCCCGCCTTGACTACATCGACGACACCGCCAACGGCACCAAAGGCAGCGGGCTGATGCACCACAAATTCACTGTGATTGATGAAGCAATCGTTTTGACTGGTTCTGCCAATTACACCATGAGCGATATGCATGGCGACGCAGGCAACATAGAGACTGTGGGCAACGCTAACAACTTCGTGGTGATCAAAAGCCCAGAAGTTGCCAAATACTTCACCGAAGAATTTAATATCATGTGGGGCGATGGTCCTGGGGGCAACACCGATAGCCGTTTCAAGGGCAGGAAACCGCACCGTCCCCCCAAAGAGTTTCAAGTGGGAGATGCCAAAGTTATTGTGAAATTTTCCCCCGATCACCGCAGGATTGATTATTTTTCCACTAGCAATGGACTGATCGCCAATACCCTGAAAACAGCCCAGAAATCCATCGATCTCGCCCTGTTTGTATTTGCTGAACCATACTTTGGCAACCTCATTGAGGAGCGCTATAACCAAGGGGTCAAGGTGCGGGTGTTAGTGGAGCGCAGTTTTGCCTATCGCGAATATGCTACCACTTTGGACATGTGGGGATTGCTCTCCACCCAAGATTGCAAACTAGGCAATCAGCGTCCGTGGTCTAAACCCATCACCGCCCTTGTTGGGAGCTACAACGCCAAAAGAGGGGACATTTTGCACCACAAGTTTGGCTTGATCGACAAGCAAACAGTGATCACAGGTTCGCACAACTGGTCAATTAATGCCAATTACAACAACGACGAAACCCTGTTAGTCATTCGCCATCCCATGATTGCCGCCCATTATGAGCGGGAATATGAGCGGTTATTTTCCAATGCCACCTTTGGACCCACCCAAAAAGCAATTGATCGCGCCCCCAAAACTTGCAATGACCTAGTAACAGCTAGTCGGAGAAAAGGACCAGCTAAAACTGCTAAAAAGACCCGTAAGGAACGACCCGATCGCCGCGCCAGTCAGCCTAATGCACCCGTATCATCCTTAGTTGAAGCAAATCCTAGCTCCTCTGATGTCGATGATGACGAATAGAGCCAGCCATGATCGCCATCGAGGGTAACTATCTGTCCCACAGGTAGGGCAAGGTTGACCCCGTCATGTCCAAAGGGCAGGTCGCTGACGATGGGAATACCTAAATCCGACAGGCGATCGCTAAACATCTGTTCCAAAGTCAAAGTTGGCAAGTCCGTATCTGCATGGCTGAACCGACCAAGGGCAATGCCTTTGACTGAGGCAAGTAAACCACTGAGCCGCCACTGCGTCAGCATGCGATCCAGTCGGTAGGGAGTTTCATAGATGTCCTCAATAGCCAGAATACTATCCGTCAAATCTGGCATTAGATTAGTGCCGATCATGGCTGAAGCCACACAGAGGTTGCCCACCCACAGCCGTCCCGTAACCCGTCCACCGCCCCAGCCTTTTCCCTCTAGCTTCCATGAATAGTCAGGGTACTGGAGCATCTGAAACAGATGTTCAACTGACCATGCAGGCTCATCACCCAGAGTAGTCAAAACAGGGGCATGGAGGGTGATAACTTTATTGCGCGCGGCGATCGCCCACAGCAAAGCCGTAATATCGGAAAATCCAATCAGCCACTTGGGCTGGTCTGCTATCTGCCCCCAGTCCAGTTGCTCCAGCAGGCGCATGGCGCCATAGCCTCCGCGAGCGCAGACTATTGCCTTCACATCAGGATCATTCCAAGCGGTGATCAGCTGCTGACAGCGATGCCGATCATCACCCGCCAAATAGCCCCAGTTGGGGCTGAGATTTTCGGGAATCCACAAGTTGTAACCCTGATTTCGCCATACTGACAACCCCGCTTGCACTTTCTCCCAGTCATACACTGCACCGCTAGGGGCAATCACTGCCACCCTATCCTGCGATCGCAGGGGGGGAGGTAGAGCGAACTGCATGGTGGATTTGATGGACGAATTACTAAACACTAAACGGTAGTGATGAAAAACAAGCTAAAAATATAATGCAGTGCTTTAACGCGATTGTAATCTCTCTACGCCAGGCTAGGACAGGGATTATCGCCAACTTTCTTGAAATTACTCTACATCTTAATCTTGATCATTGCTTCCTCTCAATTAAATTTTTATTCTGTACTTAGAATCTGCGTACAAAAGAAATAGCTAAATTGAATGGATCCATTTCTGATTTGTGCAACACCTAGTGTTGAATCGGAAATTATCTTGCAGGTTTTTATATCAATCTAATCCAGAAATAGGAGATGGAGAGAGTGATTAAAGTTAATGGCAATCCAAATCGTAGATGTTTAAAGAAATTGAGTTGATAGCCTGCTTTGCTGGCAGCTTCTAGAGTAATCAAATTTGCTACTGCTCCGAAAAGGGTCAAATTACCCGCGAGTGTAGAGCCAGCCGCTAACAGTAACCAACTTTGCGTATTTTCTGGCGCGATCAGAGGTTGCAATAGCAGTACCGCAGGAACATTTGAAATCAAGTTTGAGAGAATACTTACACTTGCAATCAATCCTACAGGTACATCTACTAACTGAGTGAGTGGAGTTAGCAGGTCAAGATTGCGAGTGGCTCTGGTCAAAATAAACAGACCCGAGAATAGAACTAATAAGTTCCAATCGATCTGACTCAAAAATCTGTCCGATCGCAATCTTCGGGTAATCAGTATTGCTGAAGCCCCTAGAAATGCGGACTCTGCTAAAGGGAAGCCCAAAATGAATGCGGCAAATAAACAACCTGTAATTACTAGACTTTTGGTGAGTAAGGGAGTGAAGGTTTGGGTTTTGAGCATCGGTACTTGCTTAAATGGCTGGGCTGAGCGTACTTCTGGATACATTCCGTAAAGTAAACCAATTTGAATGATCATTCCGATTAAGGCGATCGGGGTCATGACCTTGGCAAATTCTAAATAGCTAATTCCTGAAAAGGAACCAATAAGAATATTTTGAGGATTACCGCTAATGGTGGCGAGAGAGCCAATATTGGTGGCGGCGGCGAGGCTCAGCAGATAGGGAATGGGATTGAGGCTAAGGGCTTGGCAAACCTGCAATGTTAGGGGGGTGAACACTAACGCAAGGGTGTCATTTAACAAAAAGGCGGATAGAATGCCACTGCCAAAGGTGAGCAGAACCAACAGTCCAAGGGGACTATGGGTAGTTCTAACGATGTTGACTAGGACAATTTGGAATAGTCCACTGTAGGCGAGACTGGCGTTGATAATCATCATACTCAATAGAAAGATAATCGTTGTGGCATCGATCGCCTGCCATGCTTCTTTTAGCGGTGTAACTCCCAAGGCGATCAGTATGGCAGAACCTACTAGGGCGATGGCGGCACGATTCATCCTTAGTCCGGGAAAACGCCCCAGAGCCAATCCAATATAGGAAAAGCTTATGACAACGCAAGCAACCAAATTTATCATCAAAAAATCTAAAGTATACTATTGCAACAGGTTGCAAACAGTGTATCATTAGTCTTTAGTAATATTTGTATATTGCCAAAGTCAAAAGTGCTTCAGACTGTCTGCTCTAGGGGACTTGCAAGTAAACAATCGCCAATTTCTTCTCAGCTTATTAATATCAAATCGTTACCTCTTGCTCAATGATGAGAAACACCCACATTTTGCTTATGGGGTTAGCCTTATAAGTGATGTCAAGGTCAGTCAATCGGAGAAGAAGTTAGATTTCATTCTCAAAACTGCCGATGCACAGATGTTCGCGCTTGAAGTGCGGCGACAGGGCGATAAAATAATTTTACGAAAATTTGTGATAATCCCTGTTCTAGAGGGGATATAGTGCTGACAAGCACTTGAAGAGCAAGAAATTACACGATTTCTCACAAGAAACTACCAAAAAATAGGGCTATGATTTCAGCCGAAACCAAGCCCTAGAGTTCTAAGAGACTTACGAAAAGCGAATTTGTTATTGCGCTTTGGGAGCATAGAAGACTAAGATTTCGCCCTCGTTGCAGTTAGGACTATTGGGAGGACAAATCTGAAAATCAGCGAAAGTTCCACTATAATCATCATAGTTGTTTCTTAAAAGCCTATCTAAAAAGGCTGTTACAGATTGTTCCATCTGAGCTAGCAGAACTGGATTGTTGAGATGAACTTTGAAGTGATTGGGCATCT
>Ga0272446_1001274_pt1 | contig 36979 bp, 37 predicted proteins | sample YNPCB0061_FD_194587 | JGI IMG/M metagenome (GOLD analysis project Ga0272446, IMG submission 194587) | Hot spring microbial mat communities from Yellowstone National Park, WY, United States - YNP-CB-006-1 | ecosystem: Environmental > Aquatic > Thermal springs > Hot (42-90C) > Sediment | place...
GATGAATAATTTATTTACAGCAGTTGCTAAGCCGCATAGAATTACAGTCTTTTGGGTTATTATAGGATACAGTTAAAATTCTACTTGCCGCAGGTTAACTAGGTTTGGCTTTTAGAATAATCAAGGCTTTTTGTATCCCTTAATTTGTAAATAGACTGTGCCTCCTCCTCTGACCTTCTCCAGAGTCTGAGGAAGGGATTTGAGAACCATAGCTTAAGTTCCTTATCTATTAGGATAGAAAGATTTAGGGTGAGGAGTCTTTAATAAAATGTGGAAGTCAAAATGTTGTCCTAATCAAGCAGGTAACTGCCCTGAAGGACGCATACTTTTCAATGAGTTTAATGAGAACAATGAAGTTTCTCAAAGGATAGATTTTCTCTCAGTAAATTCTGATTTATGAAATAACTTGAGTATCTGTACCCTTATCAGTAATCACAATGTTGCGGTTACGATCAATAAACAGCCAACCTTCTTCTTGCAGTTGTCCCAATGCTCGGGTTACTGTAACTCGCGTACTGCTTATAGCATTTGCTAAATGTTGATGAGTTAATCGCACACCAATGCGAGTGCCGCCTTCAGCGGGTTGTCCGATCTCCCGTTTCAATAGCATCAAAAGCTGACGCAGGCGGTCTTCCACGCGTTTTAGGCTGATCAGGGCAATCAGGGATTCCGCTTGTTGTAGTCGCCGATTCACTTGGTTGAGCAGTCTTTGCGATAATTCAGGCGATCGCTCTAGCTCGACTAGAGTAAAACGCATCAGATCAACATCAGAAAGAGCATTTGCTTGGTAAGGGTCAAGATTGGTCAGAGGAATCCCAAAAGGCATACCAGGGAAGGCAAATCCAGTCAAAATCTCATCGCCAGAACTGTGAATCGTGCTGAGTTGCACCATGCCACGACATACCATCCACACCTCATGGTTATAAATGGGGATGTTTTGCCCCGCATTGAAGGCATGAAGACTGCGACCAAAGTAGGATTCCTCGAGCGATCGCCGCCAGTCAAAAAGATTGTGGGGGTTAGGTAAGGGGATAGAGGCTTCAGATGACACGGACAATTCCACTGCTAACATCCTTCGCTATAAATGCTAAGCAGGGAGATTTAAGCTTTGGTTAAGAATTACTGACATTTAGGTAAAGGTTTAGCAAATTCATATATCTGAACCTATGAGAATTTACTGATAGCTAATCCAGCAATATAGCCAGTTGTCCATGCGCTTTGCAAATTAAAACCACCAGTTATGCCGTCAATGTCCAAAACTTCACCCGCAAAATAGAGATGAGGACAAATGCGGCTTTCCATACTTTTCCAATTAACCTGCCTCAGACTCACTCCACCACAGGTTACAAATTCTTCTTTGAATACTCCCTTGCCCGTAAGGTGATAGCTACTCCTAGTTAGATTTTGGGCAAGCAAATGCAACTGTTTATTACCCACTTCTGTCCACAGCTTTTTTAAGTCAATTTCACTTTTTTCTAATAAATAGCACCACAGCCTCTGCGGCAGATGATACTGAGTGGAATTTGCGATTTTACGCTTAGGTGCATGCAGTTTATACTGGCGCAGTTCTTGATAAACTTGCTCCATATTGTCATTGCTGATCCAGTTGATATAAAACTCAGTTTGGTATTGACAGGAGTGTAATTCTCTTGCCATCCAAGCCGATAACTTCAGCACCGCAGGACCGCTAAATCCCCAGTGAGTAAATAGTATGCTCCCCGATTGACAGGATTTAGCAAATTTAGGATCAAGGGATATTTTGGCAGAACTCACACTTAAACCCATCAAAGCATGAATTTGGGAATCAGATACTTGAAAGCTAAATAAAGACGGAATTGGCGCAATGATTTCATGCCCCAAACTGCGAGCAATTTGATAGCCTGAAGGATGACTACCTGTAGCTAATACAAGGCGATCGCAGATGATAGTTTGTCCTGATTTTAATATCACTAAAAACCGCTGATCTTCATGGCGTTTTACTTGACTGCACACAGCTTGAGTGTATAACTTAATGCCATAATCTGTAGCTGTCTTGAGCAAACACTGCACAATGGACTGGGAATCATCGCTGACTGGAAAAATTCTACCATCTGCTTCAGTTTTGAGTGCTACTCCATGTTGTGTAAACCAAGAGACAGTATCCTGTGATTGAAATAGATGAAATGCCCCTTTTAATTCCTGATTACCCCTCGGATAATGCTGAGCTAGTTGCAAAGGATCGAAACAGGCATGGGTTACATTACATCGCCCGCCTCCTGAAATTTTTACCTTAATCAGCGCTTCTTTATTTGCCTCCAAAATAGTAATTTGGGGCATAGCTCGACTCATGTTGCGGTGCTGTTCGGCAATCTGAATACCGCAGAAAAATCCCGCCGCCCCACCACCAATAATTACGATAGATTCTGATCTAGGCAAACCTTAATAAAGTGGACTAGAAGTTTACTAATAGTTTACTAAATGTTGCATTTCGTATCTACAACTTACAATATTGCCCATTTAGTCATAACATAATGATTGAAAAATTGTCTGCTTTGTGGAGGCGATCGCAATGCCATACTTACCTATCGTAGGGTTTACTCTTACCATACTGCTAGTTTTGGCTGTAGCTCTGGGATTGAGCTATCTGGTCTGGTCTGATCGCTACAAAACTCCTGAGGCGATCGCCGCCGAAGTGGTTTTCTTCTCAGAGCGGCTCAGTGCCACAACCCTTGTCCTGCTTGGCTGTGTTGGTTTAGTGGCGATCGGTATCACCGTTGGCAACTCTATTCCTCTGCCTTGAGCAGTAAGGCGACAGAAAATAAATCCAAAGCGGTCTGCAAAACTTATTAGTGTTATCAGCTTACCAAAACTCTCTAAGTATGCAGATCAGGAAATTGTTGACAAGTACGGTTATCGCTGTGGTACTGACAGCGTCCCCCCTCTGTGCCAATCCCCCCCAACGACTCACCCCTACCCAAGTTAACGAAGCTCTGACCCAACTCAAAGGGTGGCAGTTAAGACAAGGCAAACTTCACAAAACATTTCAATTTCCCGATTTTGTGACCGCATTTGGTTTCATGACCCAAGTAGCAATCCTCTCTGAGCAAATGGGGCATCATCCCGAATGGTGCAATGTCTATAATCGGCTGACGATTGATTTAGTCACCCATGATGCGGGTGGCATTAGCAACCTAGACATTGAATTAGCACAAAAAATAGATCGGCTCTATCCATAGGTCATGGAGTTGGCTGTGGAATTACAGCTTATTTAGGTATTATTTAAGTGTTAAAAGATATAGGTAAAGGCAGAAGCCAAGTATAGCCGCTACATATTCCCCCCAAATAGGCTGTAGGAATAAAAAAGCAGAGTTGTCTATTTCATCTTGCTGAGAAATGTGAATGTTATCGGGATGAGATTACAATGAGATTATTTCATCCTAACTACTAATGGCACAAAAAATTATTACCAGTATAGAAATAACGGCTATGGATTGCTCTGGATTAGCCTATGGCTGGAGCAACGGCGGACGAAAAATCCTTGTAGAAAATGCGATGGTTGGAGATGTATGCGATGTACAAATTGTGCAGAGACAAAAAGGCAAAAGTATTGCCAAAATAGTTGGCTTTGTCTCCAGATCACCAGAGAGAATAGAGCCACTATGTCATCATTTTGCTATTTGCGGTGGGTGCAAATGGCAGTTTGCTGAATATAGACAACAGTTACTTTGGAAACAAGGATTTGTCCAGCAGGCATTTGAGAAATGTAATATCAAGCACTTGGCAATACCAGATGTTTTGCCATCACCAAACATATATTACTATCGCAATAAGCTAGAGTTTTCTGCTACTAGCGATCGCTGGTTATATGAGCATGAGCAAGATCAAGATCAACTCGATAAAAATGCGCTTGGCTATCATATCCCTAATCGCTGGTCAAAGATATTTGATGTCGTTTATTGTCATTTGCAACCAGAACCTAGTAATGCTATTCGGGAAGCTGTAAAACGATTAGCCAAACAGCTCAATATGAGCTTCTATCACCCTGTGACACAGGCAGGCACTCTGCGTAATCTGGTAGTCAGACATACTTCACTTGGCGAATTGATGGTAATTGTGCAATTCTCGCCCAGCGAATCTGAGAAGCAAGAATTGCTTTTGCAACATTTACGCAATAGTTTTCCGCAAATCTCATCTTTATACTCGGTGGAAAATGCTAAGGGGAATGATACTTTCTATGATTGTCAATTAAAACTACACTCAGGGAAAGAATATATTATGGAACAGATTGGCGATCTGCATTTTGCCATCACCCCTAAATCTTTCTTTCAAGTTAATTCTGCACAAGCATATAACTTGTTCTGTTTAGTCAAAAACTTTGCTCAAGCTACGCAGGCAAGTGTGGTTTATGACCTTTATTCTGGCACAGGAGCGATCGCCCTATTTTTGGCTAAGAATGCCAAGCAGGTAATCGGCATTGAGTCAGTGAAAGATGCCGTTTTAGATGCCCAAAGAAATGCACAAATTAACCACATCGACAATGTGCAATTCCTCACAGGTGATATGAAAGATCAGTTCAGCGAAGCCACTCTTAACACCTATGGTCAGCCCGATGTTGTTATCACTGACCCGCCCCGATCAGGAATGCATCAGCAGGTAGTTCAGCAACTACTTGATGTTGCCCCACCACGCATAGTTTATGTGAGTTGCAATCCCGAAACCCAAGCAAGGGATATTAGCTTAATGCAAAAACAGTATCAAATCGTTAATGTGCAACCTGTAGATATGTTCCCGCAAACTCCGCATGTAGAAAATGTGGTTTTATTAGAGCAGATTTGATACAGTTTATTTAACCCTCAAAGGATACATGCCAAGTTCCTCAGCCTTATCTGGTCAGAGATTTAGCTACTTAGAAACATCCAATATATAGGAATTGTAATTAAATTTAGAATAGAATTCCATACTTGATTTTCGGTAATTTCTATTAGTTGTTCGTCCAGGTTTATGACCGTCTTTGCAGGGGATAGAGTGATTTACTGCTTTACCCTAGCAAAAAAAGAATGACTGGCACTAGGTAATAACTTTTTTTCTAAGCATGGCTTTGGCACGGTCAAACTGTCTGAGTTCAAAGGTCTGGCGCTCACACTAGGCAGAGCAAACCAAGGCGTATGCGGATATTCGTGATGTTCCCAGTGATAGCCAAAATGGTAGCAGGTAATAAAAGACAGCCACTCAGGGAAAGGACTACTTTGGGCATGGTGGCGATTGGCATAACCTGTTTTTGGCTCACGATGGGGTAAATAAGTCCCAAAGAAAAATAACTGCAGAGAACTCAGCAAAATAGGTAGCACCCAAAAGCAAAGAATGTTGAGGGCACTAACTCCCAAACCCAAGCGCACAAGGTGAAAAATCACCGTAAACCACACAAAGACTTGCAAACTCTGGTGCCGATCCAAATAGCCCGTCATAAATTTGCAGTACCACTGCACGGGGTGAGGGTTTTGCCCATCGTGATAGTCAGGGTCGCCCACCCTCCCCGGTATGCTGTGATGCAAACGATGACACTGCACAAATTTGGCATAGGGCAGGAGCGCATAAATGGCGATCGCCATAGCCCCAAGACGATGATTCCATCTGGGGTTAGAGGGATAAAGTGTACCGTGAGCGGCATCATGGGCAACAATAAACAAACCCGTATGCAAAAATGTCCGTCCCAAAATCAATAACCAAATCACAGGCAGTGCCAGACTGAGCAGGTCAAGCTCAAGGCAAAAGTACAAAGATATGAACCAAGACGAGGCAATCAGCCCCGCCCAGATCAAGCCTTTCTGTTGTTGGGTAATGGTCATGCAAATTATTAAGCAAGTATTAAGCTAATTTTATATTTCTTAACCCAAATATAAAATCGGCACAAAGGACTAGCTTTGCTGTAGGGAGATACATTGTGCGCTAAAATTACCTGTGGCAATGGATGGAGTCCTCATGATTTCAAGTAACGATTTTCGCCCTGGTGTAACCATTGAACTAGATGGCGAAGTATGGCGGGTAATTGAGTTTTTGCATGTCAAGCCAGGCAAAGGTTCTGCCTTTGTGCGCACTACGCTCAAGAGTGCCCAAACTGGTAAGACCCTAGAGCGCACTTTTCGGGCAGGTGAAACAGTGCCGCAGGCTGTTCTCGAGAAAAGCACTATGCAACACACCTACAAGGATGGTGAAAACTATGTATTTATGGACATGAATAGCTACGAAGAGGCTTCCCTCACCGCCCAGCAAATTGGTAGCAAGGTGAAGTACATCAAAGAGGGCATGGAAGTCAATGTGGTGCGCTGGAAAGACAAAGTAATTGATGTGGAACTGCCCAATACCGTAGTGCTGACCATCACCGAAACTGATCCTGGAGTACGCGGCGATACTGCCACAGGTGGGACAAAACCCGCTACGGTGGAGACTGGGGCAATTATCAATGTGCCGCTATTTGTCAATGTTGGCGATCGCATCAAAATTGATACCCGTGATGACTCATATTTGGGAAGAGAGAACTAACCACTGTGGAATTTAGTTGGGAGCAACTGCGGGAGCTAATTACCGCTCTAAATCAGACGGACATCGCCGAGTTGAGTTTAGAGGCTGGTGATTGGAAGCTGAATATCCGCAAAAAAGATCAACAGATCGTGGTACAGGAGTTGGCTCCTAGTCCTCGAGTTGTGGTGGAGCCGCCCCTTGTCTCCAGTCCAGAGACTACAGCCGCCGAAGCCCCACTGCCCCACAAAAAAACTGTGGACATTGTTTCCGAAATGGTAGGCACTTTTTATCGCGCTCCCTCCCCCGATGACCCGCCATTTGTGGAACTAGGCGACACGGTAAAGCGTGGCGATCCCGTATGTATCATTGAGGCGATGAAAACCATGAATCAGATTGAGAGTGAAGTATCGGGTAAAGTTGCCGAAATTCTGGTGGAAAATGCCCAACCTGTAGAATTTGGACAAGTATTGATGCGGATAGAAGTATGAGCCGTCTCCTGCCATTTAGTAAATATCAGGGTTTGGGTAATGATTTCATTTTGCTGGACAACCGCCACCAACCCAGCCTGCTCCTTAGTCCCGAACAAGTCAAGTTTTGGTGCGATCGCCACTTTGGCATTGGCGCTGATGGCGTAATTTTCCTTCTGCAAGACCCTGATGGTCAGTGGGGCATGCGCCTGATCAACAGCGACGGCTCAGAAGGGGAGATGTGCGGCAATGGCATTCGCTGTCTGGCAAAATTCATGCAGTCTCTGGGTATCCCCGCTGAGCAAAACCAATATGCAGTGCAGACAGGGGCGGGGTTAATGCTGGTTAATGTGACAGCAGATGGCTTAGTAACTGTGGATATGGGCGAGCCTGCGCTCTTGGCACGACAGATTCCCACTACTCTAGTACCTGCTGACGCTAAGGCGATCGCCGTTCCCCTCTTTGTTGCTGATCAAACATGGAGTGTAACTCTAGTCAGCATGGGTAATCCCCACTGCGTCACTTTTGTCAAAGATTTGGATCAGGTTGACTACACCGCCGTTGGTCCGCTGTTTGAGCATCATCCAGTGTTTCCCAATAGAACCAATACAGAATTTATTGCAGTGTTGGATCGGCACACTCTCAAGATGCGGGTCTGGGAGCGGGGGGCGGGAGCCACCCTCGCCTGTGGCACTGGGGCTTGTGCTAGTGTGGTGGCAGGGGTATTAAATAACTTGTGCGATCGCCAGTGTCGGGTGCAACTACTGGGGGGCGACCTGCATATCCACTGGTTGGAGGCAACAAACCATGTGCTGATGACTGGTTCAGCCGACTTGGTGTTTCAGGGCACGATGCTAGTTCGGTAAGGCGTACTCCATGCAGGGTTAGAGCCGTAACTCCCCCTTGCTGGCTCTGGTTATGATAGTTGGCAAATCTCTATCGCTGAGGTGAAACACAATGCAACCCACCAATCCCAATCAATTTACGGAAAAAGCATGGCAGGCGATCGCCCACACCCCCGATCTGGTCAAAGCCTACGGACAGCAACAGATCGAGACCGAACACCTGCTCAAAGCTCTCCTAGAAGATGAAGGCTTAGCTGTGAGCATCTTCAATAAAGCGGGAGTGAATGTATCCAAACTACGGGATCGCACTGAAGATTTCATTCGCAAAAATCCCAAAGTATCGGGTGGGAATAATTCTGTTTATTTGGGTAGGAGTTTAGACAGCCTGCTGGATCGGGCAGAAGCAGAACGGCACAAATGGGGCGATCAGTTTATTTCCATTGAGCATTTGATTTTGGGCTATCCCCAAGATGAACGCTTTGGCAAAGCTCTCTTGCAAGAATTTAACCTAGATGAGAAGAAATTAAGAGACACTATTCAGCAAATCAGAGGCAATCAAACCGTGACTGATCAAAATCCCGAAAACAAATATGAAGCTCTGAGCAAGTACGGCAGAGACCTAACCGAGCTGGCACGCACGGGCAAACTCGACCCAGTGATCGGCAGAGATGACGAAATTCGCCGCACCATTCAGATTCTGTCACGGCGCACCAAAAATAACCCCGTCCTCATCGGTGAACCGGGCGTAGGCAAAACGGCGATCGCTGAAGCCCTAGCCCAAAGAATCGTCAGCGGCGATGTACCTGAATCCTTGCGCGATCGGCAGTTGATTTCTCTGGATATGGGCGCACTGATTGCAGGAGCAAAATATCGTGGCGAATTCGAAGAACGGCTCAAGGCAGTGTTAAAGGAAGTCACCGAATCTAAGGGGCAGATTATTCTCTTTATTGACGAAATTCATACTGTGGTCGGAGCAGGGGCAACTCAAGGGGCAATGGATGCGGGCAACCTGCTCAAACCCATGCTGGCACGGGGCGAACTGCGCTGTATTGGCGCGACTACCCTCGATGAATACCGCAAATACATAGAGAAAGATGCCGCCCTAGAGCGCAGATTCCAGCAGGTATATGTGGATCAGCCTAGCGTGGAAGATACAATTTCCATTCTCAGAGGTTTGAAAGAGAGATATGAAATCCATCACGGCGTAACCATCACCGACAATGCGTTAGTCGCCGCCGCTGTGCTTTCCAATCGCTACATCGCCGATCGCTTCCTGCCCGACAAAGCCATTGACCTAGTAGATGAAGCGGCGGCGAAATTGAAGATGGAAAAGACTTCCAAGCCTGAAGAACTGGACGAAATAGATCGCAAAGTCCTGCAATTGGAGATGGAAAAGCTATCCCTGAAAAAAGCCAATGATAGCGAATCCAAAGAACGGCTCTCGAAAATTGAACGCGAGTTAGCTGAATGGAAAGAAAAGCAAGCCAAATTCAATGCAGACTGGCAAGCGGAAAAGCAAGCCAGTACCGCTATCAATAAAATTAAAGAAGAAATCGAGCAGGTGAATGTGGAAATTCAACAGGCAGAGCGGAACTACGACCTCAACCGTGCCGCCGAGTTGAAATACGGCAAACTCACCACGCTCCAGCGCCAGTTGGAACAGGCAGAGGCGCGGCTTCATGAAGTTAAAACTTCAGGTATCTCTCTGCTGAGAGAAGAAGTAACCGAAGAAGACATCGCCGAAATTATTGCCAAGTGGACTGGTATCCCTGTGAGCAAGCTAGTGGAATCGGAAAAAGAAAAACTGCTCCATCTGGAGGAAGAGCTACACAAGCGGGTAGTGGGGCAGTCCGAGGCGGTAACTGCTGTCGCCGATGCCATTCAGCGCTCCCGTGCAGGGCTTGCCGATCCTAACCGTCCCATCGCTTCCTTTATCTTTTTGGGTCCTACGGGCGTGGGTAAAACGGAACTTGCCAAAGCCCTTGCCAGTTATATGTTTGACACGGAAGATGCCATGATTCGCATCGACATGAGTGAATACATGGAGAAACACGCTGTGTCTCGTCTGGTGGGCGCACCACCTGGCTATGTGGGCTATGAAGAGGGCGGGCAGTTGACCGAGGCGATCCGTCGTCGTCCCTATGCGGTGATTCTATTTGATGAAATCGAGAAGGCGCATCCTGATGTCTTTAATATCATGCTGCAAATCCTTGATGATGGCAGAGTTACCGACTCGCAAGGGCGCACGGTCGACTTCAAAAATGCCATAATCATCATGACCAGTAATATCGGTTCGCAATACATTCTCGATGTGGCAGGAGATGACAGCCGTTATGAGGAAATGCGCGATCGCGTGATGGAGGCACTGCGCGCCAACTTCCGCCCTGAATTCCTCAATCGCATTGATGAAATTATTATCTTCCACTCCCTGACCAAGGCGGAATTGCGTCAGATTGTCAAAATTCAAATTCAACGCCTCGAGCAACGCCTCAGCGACAAACGCATGAGTATTGAAATTACCGATCAGGCTTTGGACTTCCTCTCTGATGTGGGCTACGACCCTGTTTATGGGGCAAGACCGCTGAAGCGCGTGATCCAGCGTGAACTGGAAACGCAGATCGCCAAGCGCATCTTGCGGGGTGAACTCCAAGAAGGTCAAGTGGTCAAAGTTACGGTAGAAAATGAGCGGCTTGCCTTTGCCTAGTCCGCCTCATGGCTAGTGCTTTGATGTAGGCGGCGGCGGGACATTTGGCGCTGTTGTTTTGGCAATAAAATTTCCCGCCGTTGCTTACCGCGTTTGTTGGCGTTGATTTTAGTGGTGGCGGTGAGTGGCGGCACTTTAGCTGGCAATTCTTTTAACCATGTCAAATAGTGAGCATAGCGTTCCCAATCGCCGCGTACAACGCAGTTTGGCTCTTGCTGGTGCTGACAGTCGGCAAACTCACAGGTGGCGGTTTGCAGGCGGTGGCGAATTTCGGGGAACGCCCTCGCCAATTCTGTGGGGGTGGTCTGGAATTGTGGTTGCAAAAAACCTGGGCTATCGGCAAGGTAAGCTGAGATGGAGTTGGGCAGGGGAAATAACTGCACATGGCGCGTGGTGTGCCGCCCCGTTTTGGCTTTGGGCGAGAGGGATTGGGTGCTGAGGTGCAGGTGTGGCAACAAGTAATTGATCAGACTGGACTTGCCTACCCCAGACTGCCCTGTAAGCAGGGTGATGCCGTCGCCAATTTTGCCTAGTAGTTCTGTGATGCCCTCTCCAGTGCGACTGCTAAAAATGCAGGAATCGTAGCCCCATGTCCGCAGGCGATCGCTCCATGCCTGACTGTAGGCACTACTCACTAGATCAGCTTTGCTCAGCCCCACCAAAATTTCTACTCCTGCCAGTTCCGCATGGACTAAAAAGCGGCTGATCTGCCAAGGATCAGGGTCAGGTTCGCACAATGCACAAACTAACAAAATGCGGTTGAGATTGGCGATCGCGGGACGCTCCAAATAGCTGAGGCGAGGCAGTACCGCACTAATCACCCCCCGATCGCCGTAGATTTCTTCCACCACAGTGCGATCGCCCACACAGACTATCTGCCCCATTTTTTTAAGATTAGCGCGACGGGTACAGAGAAGTTCGCGCCCAGCACACACCACTCGATAAAAATTCGCCTGCACCGCAAAAACTGTCCCGACAGTTTGGCTCATGCTGTCTGCAAGGTCAGCACAAAATGCTCATCACGCATCTGCAAATCCAGAATGCGATGCCCTGCGGTACTCAAACTATGAGGAACCTGCTCAGTAGGCTCGCCACCATCTAGCCATAGGGTCACTTGCGTGCCACTGGGTAGCTTTTCCAAGAATAACTTGGCTTTGACAAAACTCAGTGGGCAGGGAATACCACGCAAGTCTAGCGATGGGTGGGCTGTGTGCATATCAACGATGGAAAATACTATCGATCAAACCTTCAATCACTCCCTTATTGGCACTGCCTTTTTGGCGTTCCAACAGTTTCTCCAGAATTTCGCGTTCCTCGCTGTGCAGTTTGCTGGGGTGAGGAATATTTACCTTGACCCGAATTAGGTGATCACCCCGTGCTACAGGATTGCCCAGTTTGGGCACGCCAAGCCCCTCCAAGGTGAGGATAGTGTCTGGTTGGGTGCCTGCGGGGATGGTGAGCGGTTTTTTGCCATCTACGGTTTCCACAGTTACCTTATCGCCCAAAATTGCTTGCAAATAACTGATCTGGATCGTAGAGAGAATGTTGATCCCTTCCCGCTCAAACTCGCTGTCTGACTGCACAAATAGGTAAACAAACAAGTCTCCTGCAGGTCCACCTTTTTGCCCCGCATCCCCTTCGCCGCTGACCCTCAGCCTTGTGCCACTGTCCACCCCAGCAGGAATGGTGATTTTCAGGTTTTTGGTCTTTTGCAGAACTCCAGCCCCATGACAGCTATCGCACTTTTCCTCGATCACTTGCCCAGTGCCGCCGCAAGTGGGGCAGGTAGAGACCTGAGTAAAGCTACCAAAGGGAGTGCGCGTTGCCCTTCTCACTTGCCCCGATCCACCACAGGTGGTGCAGGTGCGGGGTTTGGTGCCTGGCTTGGCACCCGAACCATTGCAGGTGGTGCAGGTTTCTAGGTGGGTAATTTTTATTTGCTTTTCACCACCAAAGATGGCTTCTCGGAAGTCTAGTTTCAGGTCATACCGCAAATCTTCGCCGCGCATAGGTCCACTGCGCCTTCTTGCTTGCTGACCAGTGGATGCAAAACCGCTGAAAAAGCTCTCAAAAATGTCAGCAAAGCCACCCATGTCTCCCATGTCGGGCATACCCGCACTGCCTGATACGCCTGCTTCGCCAAAGCGGTCATAGCGGGCACGGGCATCAGCATCAGAGAGGACTTCGTAGGCACGGTTGATCTCTTTGAAGCGCTCGTCAGCCCCTGGCTCTTTGTTGACATCAGGGTGATACTTCCGCGCCATACGGCGGTAGGCTCGTTTTATTTCTTCTTTGTCAGCGTTGCGCTCAACACCCAGAATTTCGTAGTAGTCGCGGGCCATACAGGATACTCAACCAATTTATGCCTTAGGTGTACATTGTAGCTCAGTTTCTTAAACTAGCATTCTTGGGGGCGATCGCTCAATCAGAGCTATGTTCGGCTTACCTCACACTCTTGAGTTCAGATTCTGATTTTAGCAGTTTAGCGAAAACAACCCTACTCAATTAACCAATAGAAAGTATAGAGGCATTGCCCCTGCAAACCCTGTGCTAAATCTAATTATGATGATTAAAGGGTTGCAACCATTTCGCCCCGTCTCTATCCTTACTTCCATAGCACTAACTATTTTTCAGGGAGCATCCTGTGACTTGCGACTTATACTACTCGCCAACTATGCAGTAACGCTAAAATCAAATTGTTTGCTTTCGACTAGGTGTGTTTTATTTTATCCACTACTCCAAAACTCTGATTTGGTTTATCCCCTTATCCCTAACTATTTATCACTCTTGATAGAGGTTTAGTTACTCTGAGCTTTGGAGTTAAAGCTGGTCATTACATTTGCAAAAGGCTGTAACTGCGCAAGTATAGTTTTTTCTCATACTTTAGCTAAGATTGTTGTATTCCAAAATTTAGAGGCTTGGGTTGTTAAGGAAAACTAGTACATTGAGGAATAATGACATGAATCCTACACTTCTATTCATCATCCTGTTTTTAGGTGTTCCGCTGATCATTATTGCCCTGATCGTCTTGAGCTTTGTCATAAATGCTTATGACTTTCAAGAAGTCCTGACAAATGGAGTGCTAACTAAGGCGACTATTGTCGACAAATACCGCAGGGGGATCAGACCCACTAGATATTGGATGGTTTATGAATATATCGATAGATCGGGGCGCACGCACCAGAGAAAATTTACAGTCTTTGCTTCTGAGTGCGATCGCTTGCAGGTTGGAGATAGCATCGACATAGAATATTCTGCAAAGCGACCCCACATTAGTTGTCTCAAGGAAACACTGGATCAATCACGAGCCGCACCAGATAATGCCGCATCATCCCACAGAGATTTATCTGATGAGTCGCATTCCCTACTCGCTGGGGAACTGACTGTGCAACTGAAACAATTGGAAAGATTGTCAGTTCCAGTTGGGTAAAGTTTCAATTTGGCGAAACTGCTGATGGGCAATGATTCCCACTTTGATCCCAACTCACTATCATTATTCAGTGGTAATTCTCGTGCAATTCTCGATCTAAATAAAGCAAAGATGATTTTAGAAAGATACAGTTTGCCTGTAAATTATTCCTGTAAATTATTCTATCTTTTAATCAAGCTCTCTTACTTCACAAACTGGTTTGCCAAGTGCCGTGAGCCTATATCAGGACTGCAGGACTTTTTCTAGGGCAGTTTCAACTTCCTCAATTACATCACTGCCCATTTTATCGAAGATCATTTTTCCCTGTCTGTCTATGACTACAGTTTGCGGTACAAGCTGGCGGTAATACTTAGCTTCGTCAAAGGTGGGCTGGAGGCTGTCCACATTTATAGGAATGATGCTTACGGCGGGGGTAAATTTTGCCTGCAAGCGATTGAGGGAATATGCGTATTTTTTACAGTCTTGGCTGTCGTCAATATAAAAAACTATTACGGCGGGTTTCCCCAATTCTAGGGATTGTTTGAGGTTGAGCTTGGGCGGTACGAGGGAGCCATTGCCGGCATAGAGGACAAAAATGTTGCCGTCATAGTTATCATCGTTGATGCTGGCTGAGGCATGGTCTGGGTTGTAATTCCACAAGAGGGCGATCGCTAATAAAGTGACCAAAAATTGCCCTGCCAATCGCATCCACTGCGACCATCTATTTTGTGAAAAAGAGATGTTTTTCAGACTTGGGCGATGTTTTTCCCTTAAACTTGCCAATCTGTTTTGCCACCTAACAAGATTCATGGAAACCATGGGCACGAATTAGATCAAAGAATTCTTTTTTCATGTGCGGGTCTTGACGGAATGCACCGCGCACGATGGAATTGACCATCTTGGTATCAGGTTCCTTGACCCCGCGCCATGTCATGCACATATGCTGAGCTTTGATCACGATCGCCAACCCTTTGGGTTTGATCAGCCGCTCGATAATGTCGGCTACCATCACGGCGGCTTCTTCTTGAATATGGGGACGGCTCATCACCCAGTCGATGATGCGATTGAACTTGGAAATACCGATTACGCGATCACTGGGCAAAATACCCACCCAAGCATGACCCACAATTGGCACAAAATGGTGCGAGCAGGCAGAGCGAATGGTAATCGGACCGAGGGTATAAATCTCATCCAGTTCTTTGGCGTTGGGGAAATCGGTAACTTTGGGCATGGGGTGATAGCGTCCCTTAAACACCTCATCCACATACATTTTGGCGACCCGATGGGCGGTGTCTTTGGTGTTGTGGTCATTCTCGGTGTCGATGAGCATGGAGTCGAATAGGCTTTTGAGTTTGCCTTCGATCTCCAGTTTTAACTCCTCCCGCTCCGCATCGCTCATGAATTCCGCGATCGCATCATTGGCACAATAGGGCGCACCTGCTGACACGATGCGTTCACGAATGATTTGGGAGATTGGCTTTTTCGGCTTTCCATTGCGACTTAATTCTAAATTTGATTCTAAATTTGGCGCACTGTTGCCATTATTGGAATTTGATCTGGGTAGGCTAATAGTCATGAATTTCAAGAACTAGATAGGAAGCAGGAAATGTAAAGTCATAGAGCTTTCTTTAGTCTTGTCATGAATTAAACTAATGTATTGCCCACGACTCTGCAATTTTCCTTCCTTATTCTACTACGCTGGCGAGATTGTACTTAATTAATAGGTTATTTCTATCTAAGGTGATACATCTATAAAACTCCTGCACTGGGCATAATCACTAAGTCTGTAATCACGGCTGATGCTGGCAAATTGATCATGTGCAGAACGGCATCGGCGACGGTGTCTGGGTGGAGCATGGCGTGGCGGTTGAAGTTGGCAGGCACGCGATCGCCCAAACTGTCCCAGATGGGGGTATTGACCGATCCAGGGCAGATTGCCATCACCTTAATGCCGTGCGATCGCTCCTCTTCGGCGAGGGCTTGGGTCATGCCCAGCACAGCAAACTTGGTGGCGCAGTAGGCTGACCATTGGGGAAAACCCTGTTTGCCAGCGATGGAGGCGATATTGATAATGATGCCAGACCCCTGCGATCGCATGGTAGGCAGGACAGCTTGAATGCACTGAAATACAGTGGTTACATTGAGGTCGAATAATTTCTGCCAGTCTTCTAGGGGCATGGTGCTTAGTTCCCCAATGTAGGCGATGCCCGCACAGTTAATTAAGATGTCGATGCCATCCATGTCTTGCACAATCCACTGGATTTTGCTTTTGACATCGCTGACTATGCTCAAATCCACGGGGTAAGCTTTGCCGTAGGGGGGCATATCTGGAGCGGAGCGACTGACCAGAGCGGTATGAACCTGTTGGGCGGTGAGTTTTTGGGCGATCGCCTGTCCGATGCCACTACTGGCACCAGTAACTAGAGCTTTTAAGGGAGCTGTCATAGGGTTAGTTTGGGTCATGAGCAGTGCTGACAAAGCGAATATCGCGTTTCAAAAAAGTATGCTTGCCCATACCCGTATCCACAGTAGCACGAATCAAGCTAGTGCTGACTATCACAGCTTTTTGCAGATAAAACGGGCTGTCGGGGTCACGGATTTGCACGGTGTCGCCAATTTGCAGGGGGCGGATGGAGGGGGGAATTTCCTCTGGCTCTGGGCGGGTGCTAGGTATCTGCTTGGCTACTATCTGCTGGAGATACTCCTGCAATTCTTGCTTGATCGCTTGCAGTCGGCTGTCGATGTATACGCTAATGTGGGGCTGAAGCCCTGCTGGGGGGTGGGAATTTTGCTGGAGAAACGAGGTCAGGGCTTGGATGACCACCTCCTGTTGGGACAGCCCAGTTTGCTCGGCGCGACAGTTCAGCTGATCGTAAATCTCATCGGGAATTGGCACAGAGAGCAGGTGATCTGCCATGACGGGAGCTAAAGATTGCTATGATTGAATGCAAGGTTTTTGCCACATTGTGGAAACCTTGATCTATTTTAGCGCTTAAACCAACGGTCGATCTATGGCGGAAATTGGCAAGTTAGCCCCAGATTTTACCCTACCCAGCGATCGCGGGGACATCACCCTCAGTCGCTATCGTGGCAAGACCAATGTGGTCTTGGCGTTTTACCCTGGGGATTTTACGCCTGTATGCACCAACGAGATGCAGTGTTTTGCCGATGACTGGACTAAGTTTCGTGAGTTGGGGGCAGAGATTTTGGGCATCAGTACCGACCCAGTGGAGAAGCATATCGAGTTTTCTAAAAAGTTGGGCTTGCAGTTTCCGCTTTTGAGCGATAGCAACCGAGAGGTCAGCAAAAAGTATGGCGTTGCCGATCTGCTGTTTGGCACCAAACGGGCGTACTTTATTATCGACATTCAGGGCATTATCCGCTACAAGCATATCGAGTTTTTGCCAGTATTTAAGCGCGAGGATGACGAACTGCTGATGGAACTGCGCAAACTGCGCTGACAAACTGGGATAGAATACAGCAGACAAAATTACAAAATTTATGTGACCAGTTGAGCTTATGGAGTACCTGCAAGCCTTTGTACTGGGTCTGGTGCAAGGTGTAACCGAGTTTTTGCCCATCAGTAGCACCGCTCACCTCAAGGTAGTACCTGTGGTTTTGGGCTGGGGTGATCCTGGGGTAGCCTTTTCCGCAGTGATTCAACTGGGGAGCATTGCCGCTGTGCTGTGGTATTTTTGGCATGACCTGAGCCAGATCGCTGTGGGGAGCATCAGGGCGATCCGTCAGCGCCATTTTAATTCCCTACCCTTTCGCTTGGCGGTGAGTATTGGTTTGGGGACTGTGCCCATCGTGATTGGTGGTTTAGCAATCAAAAAATTTATTCCCGACTATGACAATTCGCCGCTCCGCAGTTTGGGGGCGATCGCCACTGCATCTATTTTCATGGCATTGCTGTTGGCGATAGCAGAACAGTGGGGTAAGCGTCAGCGGGAGTTCAAGGCAATTACCACTCAAGATGGTGTGTGGATGGGACTGGCTCAGGCTCTAGCTTTGATCCCAGGGGTATCTCGCTCTGGCGTAACTCTCACAGCGGGTTTGTTGCTGGGTATGCAAAGGGAGTGCGCCACTCGCTTCTCCTTTTTGCTTGGTATTCCAGCGATTACCCTAGCAGGGATAGTAGAGGCGATCGGGCTGTGGCGCAGGGGGCTGGATGCCAGTTGGGGTGTGCTGGCGGTGGGTTTAGTGTCTTCGGCGGTATTTTCCTATTTGGCGATCGCTTGGCTGTTGAAATTTTTCCAGACCCACAGTGCTTGGGTATTTATCGGCTATCGGCTGATTTTTGGCGGTCTAATTTGGTTGGCGATCGCTCTGGGTTGGTTGCAGAATGTCTAACGGCTGTAGAGCAAGGGGCAGATGCACAGTGAAGGTACTGCCCATGCTGGGTTTGGATACTACGGAAATACTCCCCTGATGGGCTGACACGATGTAGTGCGAGAGGTACAGTCCCAAGCCGCTGCCCTGCCTGTGGTGGCTCCCCTGCCGAAATCGCTGGAACAGGAACGGGATTTCTGACTCAGCAATCCCTGTGCCTGTATCGGTGATCGCAATGTTTACTCGATCCTGCTGCATGGCAATTTTGACGCTGACCCCGCCAGTGTCGGTAAACTTGAGGGCGTTGCCAATCAAATTGTTGAATACTCTTAATAACTCAAGGCGATCGCCCTTTACTATAAGTTGCGTACAGTCGCTGGGTAGTGCCTCAATTTGTAAATATAAGCCCTTGCTCTGCGCGATCGGCTGAAGTTCCTCTAGCACCTCTTTGAGCAGAGGCACAAGGTCTATGGGTTGATTGTTGAGCACCTTACTGCCTGCCTCGTAGCGATAGATGTCCAATAGCTTATTGACCATCTCCAGCAAGTTCTGATTACTGCGTGCCATCACCGCCATCGCTTCTTTGACCTGCGGCGAGAGTTCCCCCAGTGCGCCTGCCTGCAATAATTCCAGCATCCGATCTGCCGCCACCAGCGGAGTACGCAAATCGTGGGTGAGGCGGGACACAAAATCCTGTCGTTGTTGGGCAGTGCGATCGCGCTCGGCGATGCTGTGCTTTAGTCTGAGGAGCGATCGCACTCGTGCCAGCAGTTCTTCAGCTTCAATCGGTTTGCGGATAAACTCATCTGCCCCCAAATCCAGCCCCTTCACCGAACTCGCCCGATCATTGGCAGTGATCAGCAGAATGGGAATAAAAGGCAGTTCGTGGAGCGATCGCACCCGTCTGGTCACCTCATAGCCATCCATGTTTGGCATCATCACATCCAGCAGGATCAGGTCTGGGGCTTCCTGCTGAAGTAAAGCCAATGCTTGCTGACCACCCTCCGCCAACAGCACCATGTAGCCCTCATCTTCGAGGATGCTACGGATCAGATGCAAATTGTCGGGTATGTCATCAACAACCAGAATGCGATCTTTCATAACTAAAAATCATTTCATATTTTCTGTGTCAGCATAACCCTCCAACGACAGATTGCTCCCCAGCCCGATGTTAATTTCTGCAATCTTGAAGGTATTTTGCTGTGCAACACAAGCTATGATCTGGCATGACCAGTGGAGTTAACCCAATGAGTGCTAACCTTGCCAAACTAAAGGAAAAAATTGAGCGCTACCTCAAAGATGTAGTAGATCGCTACGAAGTGGTAATGGATTCCTATCGTGTCCGCTATGGCAGTACCGTAGTTTCTATCGAGCCTGAACTCTGGAATGAAGAACAAGACACCACGATTTTGCGTTTGATTGCGGTGGTATTGGCGGGAGTGCGGCGCACTGGCAATGAAAAGATGTTTGAAGAGTTATCCCAACTGAACGATGCCTATCGCTTTGGCAAGTTCTACTGGACTCCTACGGATGAAGATGAGGACGAGGGCATAATTTTTGTGGAACAGCAAATGTTGGGTGAGTTTGTGGATTTTGAGGAATTTAAGCAGATGCTCATTTCTCTAGCATTTGCCGCCGATGAAGTGGACGATCAGCTACAGGCTAGGTATGGCGGTCAACGCTGGGCTGATTGTGAGAAAGAGGAGAGTTAAGATTTATGACGCACTGCTCGGGAATGCTGGCGAGAAAGCGGCTAGGGGTTTTGGCGAAGCCCTTGTCATCTTTTAGATAACTGGAAAGAAAGGCGAACTGCTTAGCGCGGGTCAGTGCTACATAAAAGAGGCGTTTTTCCTCCTCTATGTTGCCAGCCTTGAGGCTCTGGAAGCTGGGAAATTCTTCCTCCACCATTCCAGCGATAAAAGCGGCATCAAATTCTAAGCCCTTGGATTGATGAATGGTAAGGATGGGTAGGCGGTTTTCTAGTTCTGCAAGGCGGTCAATGTTTTTGGCGAGGGCAGAAAACTCCAGCAGGTCGCGCAGGGAAGTCAGGGAGTCGCTGTCGGGGTCGTCGCGATCGCTGAAAGTATCGCTCAACTGCACTAGGTTGGCGGCTCGCTGGGGTTCCTCAGCATAGTATTCATACAGCCCTGAATCCCTAAGAATTTTATCCAGTAACTTGGGTGGGCGGCTAAACATCAACACATCCCGCCATACTGCTAGTTTTTGAGCAAGGGGCTGAAAGCGATCGCCGTATTCTTTGGTCAAGGCTTGGCGCTCTTTGGCACTGCGCTCTAGCTCAGGCATGATGGTTGCCAATAGCTCTAAGGTGGCTTTGACATCGTCCATTGCCTTGTGGCTGGATTGGGTGGGCAGACAGTAATGGCGGCACAGGGTTTCCAGCTTGTAGTTGGACACAGCGGGTGCTAATCTCACGGTCAAATCCCATGTGTCTTCCCATGGATAGCGGCTAAGGATGATTTTGGCACGGCGGGCATGGGTGGTTACCATTCCCACATCAAAGCCCACATTATGCCCCACGAGCAATGCGCCCCGCGTAAATTCACTAAATCGAGCAAATACTTCTTTAGCGGGCTTGCCATATTTTTTTAAGTGGTCATCACTGTAGCCATGCACCCACTGGGAATCGCCCACAGGCTGGGTATTCTGGATAAACTCGTTGAATACGCCGATAGGTTTGCCATTTTGCAGGGCGATCGCCGCAATTTCAATTACTTCATCGTGAATCGCTGATAAGCCAGTGGTTTCCACATCAAAGACCACTATCTTGCCCTGATGCCAGCGATCGCACAGCCGCGCCGTCGGTTCACCATAGGTAAAAGTATCAAGCTGGAGCAGATCGCTGAGGTGCATACCACACTCCTTGCCATCCTGCATGATTTTCGCGATGGTCTTCTCGCCGATACCCCGACTGGGGCGTGCCAACACCCTGCGCGCCGACCTGCTATCCTTGGGATTAAGCATCAGCTTGAGGTAGGCAAGGGCATCTTTGACCTCTTGGCGTTGGAAGAACTCAAAGCTCTCCGCCGTAATACAGGGCAGTCCTACGCTTTCCATAGCTGAGGCGATCTTTTTGCCCCGAGGATTAGTGCGGGTGAGTACCGCCATGCGGTGGTAGGGAATACCATGCTCTTGGGCGAGGAGTTTGGCTTTTTCGGCAATCCACAGCCCCTCGGAATGCTCATCGCCAGCATCAAAGCGTTCTAAGGGCTGACCCTCTAAGGCTTGGGGGTGCGATTGACATTGGGTGAAGCGTTCCGCAAAACACTGAGCAAAGCCATCCGCCGCCTCTAAGAGTTTTTGGGTACTGCGATAGTTGCGGACTAGAGAATACTTGACGGGCTGAAAATCTTTGGTAAATTCCGCTATTAGCTTGTCTGGCTCAGAACCTCGCCACGCATATATGGTCTGGTCTAAATCTCCGATAAAAGCTAGGTTGCCTGAGCGGATTGCCAAATGTCGCAGGATTTCATACTCGCAGAGATTGGTGTCCTGCACCTCGTCCACTTGCACTAGGTCATACTTTTTTTGCCAGCGATCGCGCACTTCTTGATCTTGCTTAAACAGCAGTCGGGTCTGCCAGACCAGATCGTCAAAGTCGAGGGCATGGTTTTGGTGCAGTTGCTCTTGGTAGGCTTGGGCTATTTTGGCTTGTTTGCCCAGCACTGCCTTAAATTGCTCCTGAAGTGAATGGGGATCGCTACTGCGCTCCTTGCACAGAGCCAAATCGCTTAACATCTGTTTGGCATCCTTTTCCTGCTCTACGCCCAAATCTTTGAGCAGTTCAATGCGATCGCGATCGTCATAGACCACAAAATCCTTGGGTAAGCCTGCCGCACCCGCCTCGAGGCGCAGGATATTGGCACAGAGAGCATGAAAAGTTTTAACGGTAATTTTGCCCGCTTGCTCGGGTAATTTCTGTCTCAGGCGATCGCTTAATTCCTTAGCGGCACGATTGGTAAAGGTGAGACACAGCATACGCTGGGCATCAAACCCCTCTGCGATGGCGTGAGCCAGCCTTTCGGCTAGAACGGTGGTTTTGCCAGTACCTACTGGAGCTAAAGCCAATACCCCGCCCTTGAGGTGAGACACGATCTGCTGTTGTTCGGCATTTAGCTCAGCAAAAGCCATAGTTGGGTAAGTGGGATTACATCTCGCGAACTACCAGCCAAGCTAATCATAACATGGGGTAATCTGGGCAAATTCATCTTACCTAATCTGTCTTTGCCAGCAGATTTACTCATAGAAAGTATTTGCGGAAGTATGAAGATGGATTTAGTGGTTATCGATAGCTTTTCTCGGGCGTGGCAGTTACAATCTTGCAGATTTTGGGCAAGTTTACCCCTCTGTTAATCAGAATTCACAAAATCTTTTACATAGTCTCTGCAATTTATAGAGGTCTGCTGTAGATTTCAGAAAATTTCCAGTCTTCTGCAAAAAAATTGAAAAAATTTGTATCAAAGTTAGCAGTCCCAGTATATTTTCTTAAAATTCCATTCACAATCATCTGGGTTAACTTCCATCATGTTTGATGATTCTCAGAATGCTTGAGACACCGCCAGCATCAGGGGAGCATTTGACCTACACTGGTAATATGCAACAGACCGAGCCTTAAATTATGTTTCCTTTGCACGATGATAACCCCACCAGAGATGCCTCAGTGGTGGTTTATGCGCTGATTGTGCTTAATGTAATAATCTTCTTTTATCAAAGCAGTTTGTCCAATTTTGAGCTGGCGGTTTGGTTTAATAATTGGGCAGTGATCCCGCAACAGCTAACCAGTGAGTTTAGCAGAGAGTTGATTACTGTAATTACCTCACAATTTCTGCATGCCAATTTAATCCATCTCATCAGCAATATGTGGTTTCTCTATCTGTTTGGCAATAATGTGGAGGATCGGCTGGGTGCTTGGCTGTTTTTGCCTTTTTATCTGGTGTGTGGTGCGGTAGCGGTGTTTGCTCAAGTGGCTTTTGCCCCTAACTCCTCAGTGCCGATGGTGGGTGCTAGTGGGGCGATCGCTGGGGTGATGGGTGCATACATCATTAAGTTTCCTAGAGCCAAAATCCTGACTCTGGTGTTTCTGGGATTTTTCTTTACTTTTGTGCAAATTCCAGCCGCAGTGTTTTTGGGCTTTTGGATATTTGGGCAGACAGTCTATGCCGCTCTGGCAAATCCCAACCAACCTGGTGTAGCCTATCTTGCCCATGTGAGCGGTTTTGTGGCGGGGATGATTTTACTAGCTTTTTTACCTACAAGAGATGAATTTCTTCCAGACAGCGACGATGAAGAAGATATTTAGTCATAAAAAGCAATAAAAATAAAAATTAGTGTAAAAGTAGAGTGTTACAGTTTGCTTAAGCCTCAAAGGATACGGTGTATAAACTGAAATCTTCTAGCGGTTGCACCTACCACCTAGATAAGCTGTAAGTAAAGGGCAATTAAGTTCATAGCAAACAGATGCATCACATCAACTAATATCAACTAACCTACAATGCCGCGATCAAAATCAGGGGTAATCTGCTACATCCAGTCCCAATATGCAAAACATTGAGCTATGATTACCGCTAAAGTTTTGGGGACGAACTATGACCAGCAAAAAAATATGCTCCATCAACCCCACCAATGGGCTTCTCCTTGCTGAATTTATCCCAGATAATTCTTTGGTGATCGCCCACAAAATTGACCGTGCCCATCACACCTTTCTCTCATATCGCCGCACTAGCCTAGAGCAGAGGGCAAAGTATTTGCTATCAGTGGCGGATATTTTAGAACAACGCCAGCAGGAGCTTGCCACCATCGCCACCCTAGAAATGGGCAAAACCTACACCAGTGCGATCGCCGAAGTGCAAAAATGCGCCCTAGTGTGCCGCTATTATGCCAAACATGGTGCAGATTTCTTAGCAGATCGTCCTGTAACCAGTGATGCCAGCCAGTCCTATGTAGCCTACCAGCCTTTGGGCGTAATTTTGGCAGTAATGCCTTGGAATTTTCCCTACTGGCAGTTATTTCGCTGTGCCAGTGCCGCCTTGATGGCAGGCAACACGATTTTGCTGAAGCACGCCTCCAATGTGCCGCAGTGTGCCCTTGCCATTCAAGATATTTGTCTCAGGGCGGGGCTACCGCAGGGGGCATTGCAAACTCTGCTGATCGGCAGTGAGCCAGTCGCCCAGATTATCGCCGATCAGCGGGTTCAAGCTGTAACTTTGACGGGGAGTGAATCAGCGGGCAGTGCGGTAGGGGCGATCGCTGGTCAGGCAATCAAAAAAGTAGTCTTAGAATTGGGTGGGAGCGATCCGTTTATCGTCATGCCCAGTGCTGATATTAGCCAAGCAGTGCAAACCGCCGTCACCGCTCGCTGTATCAATAATGGGCAGTCGTGCATTGCCGCCAAACGCTTCATCATTCATCAAGACATCGCCGAACAGTTTGTGCCCCAGTTTCTTGCCAAGTTTCAAGCCCTAAAAGTAGGTGATCCCCTCGCACCAGATACCGACATTGGACCTTTGGCAACCCCTAGCATTCTTCAGGAAGTGGCACAGCAGGTGGAAACATCGGTGCAAATGGGTGCGGAAATTCTCTACGGTGGCGATCGCCGCATTTATGCACACACCCCCCTCAGTGCAGGCAATTTCTACCCACCAACCATAATCACTAACATTCCTGAGCGATCGCCCAGTTTCAGTGAAGAATTATTTGCCCCAGTGGCTCAGCTCTTTACGGTAGATAACATAGAAACAGCGATCAAACTTGCCAATGCCACCCGCTTTGGGTTAGGAGCTAGCGCATGGACAAACGATCCTAATGAACAGCAAAGGTTTATTACAGAACTGGAGGCAGGAGCAGTATTTATTAACGGCATGGTCAAATCCGATCCCCGTCTGCCCTTTGGTGGCATCAAGCGATCGGGCTATGGCAGAGAATTAGGAGTAGAGGGCATTAGGGAATTCGTCAATATCAAAACTGTGTGGATTAAGTAGAGCAGAGCTATGAATACCGCTGAACTATTGGTTAAGTGCCTCGAAAATGAGGGAGTGGAGTACATCTTTGGCTTGCCTGGCGAAGAAAATATGGCTGTCCTGCACGCCTTAGAAACTTCCCAGATCAAATTCATTACCACCCGCCACGAACAGGGGGCGGCGTTTATGGCGGATGTCTATGGCAGGCTGACGGGCAAACCGGGTATCTGCCTTTCCACCTTAGGACCTGGGGCAACTAACTTGATGACGGGGGTGGCTGACGCTAACCTCGACTGCGCCCCACTGATCGCCATTACGGGGCAGGTGGGAACGGACCGCATGCATGTTGACTCCCATCAATACCTCGATCTGGTGGCAATGTTTGCTCCAGTGACCAAGTGGAGTACTCAGATTGTGCGCCCCAGCAACACCCCCGAGATTGTGCGTAAAGCCTTCAAACTGGCGCAATCGGAGAAACCGGGGGCGGTACACATCGACCTGCCCGAAAACATTGCCAGTATGCCTGCGGTGGGTGTCCCCCTCAAAGTGGAGAATGGTAATAAACGGTTTGCACCGTACCACAGTTTGACAGAGGCGGCGCTCTTGGTTGCCAAAGCGCAAAATCCCATCATTTTGGTGGGCAATGGCGCGATTCGTTCCCGTGCCAGCCAAGCAGTAACCGACTTTGCCACCCGTTTACAGATACCTGTAGTGAATACTTTTATGGGCAAGGGCGTGATCCCCTACACCCATCCTTTGGCGCTGTGGACTTTTGGTCTGCAACTGCGGGACTTCATCAACTGTGCCTTTGAGGAAACCGATCTGGTGCTGGCGGTGGGCTACGACCACATAGAATATTCTCCGAAAAAATGGAATCCAGAAGGGACAACTCCCATCATTCACATCAGCGAAACCCCCGCCGAGGTGGATAGTAGCTACATTCCCAAGCTGGAACTGGTGGGCGACATCAGCGATACTTTGTTAGAAATCATGCGCCGTTGCGATCGCACTGGTAAACCAATGCCCAAGGCAGTATCACTGCGCCCCGATATTGTGGCTGACTATGAGCAGTACGCCCACGATCAAAGCTTTCCCATCAAACCGCAAAAGGTGATCTACGACCTACGGCAGGTGCTGGCTCCCGAAGATGTGGTGATTTCCGATGTGGGGGCGCACAAACTGTGGATAGCGAGACATTTCCACTGCGATCGCCCCAATACCTGTATTATTTCCAATGGTTTTGCCGCAATGGGAATTGCCATTCCGGGGGCGGTATCCGCCAAACTGGTCTTGCCCAATCAGGTAATAGTTGCGGTTACGGGTGATGGCGGCTTCATGATGAATATGCAGGAACTAGAGACAGCCACTAGGCTAGGGACACCCTTTGTTACCATTATTTTCAACGATGGCGGCTATGGCTTAATTGAGTGGAAACAGCAGATGCAGTACGGGCATTCTGCCTATGTCAGGTTTGGCAATCCCGATTTTGTCAAGCTAGCTGAGAGTATGGGGTTGATCGGCTATCGCGTGCAGTCCTGTGCTGACCTGATCCCCACCCTAAAACAGGCAATTCAGCAAAAAGTGCCCACCGTCATCGATGTACCCGTGGATTATCAGGAAAATATGGCTTTTAGCCGTAAGCAAGGAGAAGTGTCCTGTCCTGTGTAGGGGAACTGTGGACAGGCGGAAAACTAGCAGTAACTTAAAACCCGCGGCACTTTCTCCCCACCCCTGCTAGGGCGGGAAAGAGAAGTCAAAAACCGTCCTAAGTCTCTCTCTATTGTGGAAAGCCAGACTTGTCCCAAACCAATAGGCGGTTACTCTAAATTTGCCTGCCAATCCCTGTGGTAATTTCTATGCATCTGCAAACTGCCAGAAGAGCATCCGTACATGGGTTGTGTAATTTGGCATAGCTTCTGAAACCTGCAAAGTCTAGGTTTGCAGTTTTTTTAGCACTAGCTCATTGGTCTCTTGAGGAGCGGCGCGCCCTTGGGTTTGCTTCATCACTTGTCCCACAAAAAAGCCTAAGAGCTTGGTTTTGCCATTGCGGTATTGCTCAACTTCTTTGGGATTGCCTGCTATGACCGCTTCGACGATTTCTGCCAGCGCTTGCCCTGACAAAATGGTTAAACCTTTTTGCGCCACTAGCTCTTTGACCGAGCCGCCATGTGCCAGTAGTTCAGGCAAAATATCTTTGGCAATTTTGGTGGAGATGGTGTTGTCGGCGATGAGGCTGAGTAACTCCTGTAGGGTTTCGGGGCGGAAGGGCGTATCTGCTAGTTTTAGTTTGCGCTCGTTGAGCCAGCCTGTGATGTCGCCCATCATCCAGTTAAATACCTGTTTGGGGTCTGCCCCCAGACTAATGGTCTGCTCAAAGAAGTCGGCGACAGCTCGCTCGTCGGCGATGAGGTTGGCATCGTAGGCACTGAGACCAAATTCCCCTTGATAGCGATCGCGCCGTTGGGCAGGCAATACGGGGAGTTCTTGACGATAATGTGCAACAGTTTCGGGAGTGGTGACCATAGCAACTAGGTCTGGTTCAGGGAAGTAGCGGTAGTCGCTGGAGCCTTCTTTGGAACGCATACTGATCGTGCGCTGGCTATTTTCTTCCCACAGCCTTGTTTCTTGGATAATGCGTTCTCCTGCCTCTAGGGCTTCTGCCTGTCGGGCAATTTCATACTCGATCGCCCGTTGGATGGCGTTAAAGGAGTTCATATTTTTGATCTCGACTTTAGTGCCAAATCGCTCACTGCCCCGAGGACGGATAGAGATATTCACATCACAGCGCATGGAACCTTCCTGCATATTGCCATCGCACACCCCCAAGTAGCGCACAATGCGCCGCAGTTCTTGCATATAGGCTGAGGCTTCCGCCCCAGAGCGCATGTCGGGTTCAGAGACAATTTCCATGAGGGGCACACCCGCCCGATTGTAGTCCACTAAGGAATGGCTGGAGCCTGCGAGGCGATCGGAGCCAGCATGTACTAGTTTGCCTGCATCCTCTTCCATGTGCAGACGGGTAATGCCGATTTTTTTCTTAGTACCGTCTTCAAGGCTTACCTCTAGCCAGCCGTGCTCGGCGATGGGCAGGTCGTACTGGGAAATTTGATAGTTTTTAGGCAGGTCGGGATAGAAGTACTGTTTGCGATCAAATTTGCTTAAGGGGGCAATCTGGCAGTTGAGGGCGAGACCAGTTTTTATGGCATATGCCAACACCTTAGCATTTAATACGGGCAGAACCCCAGGTAGCCCCAAGCACACGGGGCAGACATTGCTGTTGGGCGGTGCGCCAAACTGCGTGGAACAGCCGCAGAAGATTTTACTGGCAGTGCTGAGTTGGCAGTGCACTTCCAAACCAATAATCGCTTCGTATTCTGTCTTGCTGGTCATATTAGTTCCTGTGTTGGCTTAGACTTATCCTAACCTATGGCAGGGATGCCTAAATAGTCGCAGATAGACTGCACAATCCAGTCCTGTTCTATTTCTGTTAGGTTCTGCCCAAAGCTCCGCTTTTTGACTCCTTCCCAGAGGGTGCAGGTGGTGATTTTTTGCTGTCCTCCATAGATGAAGTCCCCCCGCCAGCGCACTTCCTTTTCTACTCTAACAATGTCGGTGCTTATTCCTTTGGCAAGCACCAGATCAATGCCAAAGTAGCCCCAGCGAATCTGGAAAATTTCCCGTGTGAAGTCAAGACGGCACTCCAGACAGAGCACCGCTATCATTATTAGGGTGTAGGTACACAACAGTAGGAGCCGTAGTAATAGGGGCTGAACATTAAACGCAAACAATTGCAGAATCATCATACTGCCAATGATGATCACTATCCAGTTGGGTACAGGGGGAATGTAGATCGCCAATTTTTTTGGGGTGCGCTGGATTTGCACACGACAACCTCTAGGAGCACGAGTCAGGGGGGCGTAGGTGGTTGTGGGAAGGGGCGCAGTTTGTCCTTCGAGGGCGTGGAGGGCAGATTGGGCGGACTGGAAGCGATCTTCGACGGCAGGCTCGAGCATTCTTTCCAGCCAGTCTTTGAAGTGCTCAGAGGTGGCAAGGCGATCGCGAAAGTCAATTTTCAGGCGTTTTTGCGGCAGATCGGCGGGGTTGCGGTGGGTGAGCAAAAACAACAGGGTTGCGCCAAGGGCGTAGAGGTCAGAGGCAGGGCGGGCTTCGCCCCGAAACTGCTCGGGGGGCATATAACCCAGAGTACCTACAAAGGTTTTGGCGAGGGTGTGGTTGTGGAGGGCTTGCACTGCGCCAAAGTCCACCAGATAGATGCGGTTATCGGGGTTACGGATGATGTTTTGCGGTTTGATGTCGCGATGAATTACGGGGGGATTGCGGCGGTGCAGATAGATCAAGATGTCCAGCATTTGCCCAGCGATCGCCCTTACCTCTTCTTCAGTGACCCGCCAGCCATAGCGCACTGCCTGATCTAGGGATTCCCCTTCCGCCAGTTCCTGCACCAGATAAAACCGCCGATCTTCTTCGGTGTCAATGGTGAAGTAGTCGAGGTATTTGGGGATTTGCGGATGGTTGAGGTTTTTTAGGGTTTTTGCCTCTCGCTCAAACAAATCCAAGTTCTTCCACTCGCTTAGCTGGCGCAGGGACAATACCTTGATGGCAACCCTCTGCCCCTGCCACAGGTCATTGCCAGCATAGGTGGTGGCAGAACCGCCCTGTCCCAGTGGTGTGATGATCTGGTAGCGATCGCCAATAATTTCCCCCGCCCGATGTAACTGCCCATCCATAGGAAATTTAATTTACAAACAAAGGCATGATCTCGGCTGAGCTGAACAGACCATAAATTCCCCTTGTGTATAGTTTATACCCTGCTTTGAGGTAGCCGAAGGCGGGACCACAGACATTAGCCGCCATGCTGGTTTCATCCCCAAGGGTGAAGGTGTGGGTGGCAATCTTGCCCTCAAAGGTGCGCCCTGTCAACTGCATGTTAGTACTCAGAGGCTTCTTGGGATTGCGGGTGTCCACCACACCGCCCACCGTTACCTGCTCCCGACGGCAAATGCCCAAGCGTTCTAATAAAATGTCGTCGGCGTGTTCCATGCTTGCCAGATGCAAGATGCCGTTGGTCTCTGCCAACAGCGCCTCCACTTCTGCATCGGTCAGCGCCTGCGCCTTGGCTACAGAAAAGTTGGGCAGGTGGGCAATGTCTTCACGGATGGTGGCGCGATATGCCTGCCAGTTGGCAATGCCTACGCCGAAGGTGATCTTCACCTCCAGCACTTCCACAAAACTCTGGCTGGCAAGGCTGGCGGCGGCGGTGAGCAGTCCAGGGGTAGCGCCACAGCCAGTCATGTAGGTAATTTTGCTCTGAGCAAGGCGATCGCCCATTTGCACTAACTGTTCAACAGCACTACTGCGCTTCAGGGCATCCACCAAGACCCCCGACCATCCCAAATCGCCAAATAGCTGGGCAGTCTCAGCCATGAAAGTATTGGGCAGGTTCGGCAAAGCCAAAAAACAGCCGTCAATCTCTGTGCCATGCTGGAGGATTAGGGCTTTGATGCTATCCTCGGCTAACTGTCCACAGGGGAGATACCCCACTGAACCGTTCTGCTGATAACTGGCGATCGCTTGCTCATAGTCGATGCCCTGTTCGCTGTAGGCAAAACCTGAGCGATCGGCGATCGCCACTAACTGCATTTCTTGCTTAAAAGCTAGAAGTTTAACAGCGGCTTGCCCCAAACCGCCAAATCCCAAAATGCCAACTCGTATCATCTATGCTCTTAGTTTATCGTCAGAGCCATCATACCAGAGCCAGACAGGCTTCTGGGCAATCCTTGGCATTGCTTTAGAGTTGGGGGATAAAGCGCTCTTTTTCAGGCACAGTAGTATATTCGCTAAGGATACGGCGAAACTCATCGCCATCGATGGTCTCCTTCTCGATGAGAATGTCCACCACCCGATCTACAGCGGCACGATTCTCTCGGATCATTTGCAGAGCTTGCTGGTAGCACTCTTGGACAATGTGCCGCACCTCTTGATCCACCCGTGCCGCCACATCTTCGGAATACTCGGAACGGTTCATCAAGTCCCTGCCCAAGAACACTTCACCATTGCGGCTCTCCAGGGAAATTGGTCCAATGTCCGACATACCAAAGCGAGTCACCATCTGCCGTGCCATGGTGGTCACCTGTTGCAGGTCATTGCCAGCCCCAGTGGTAATCTCACTCTCGCCAAACACCGCTTCCTCGGCGGCACGCCCCCCCAGAGCGGCGGTAATCCTTGCCAAAATCTGCGATCGCGAGATCAACATCTGCTCTTCGCTAGGGGCAAACCAAGTCAAGCCCGCCGCCTGTCCTCTGGGGATCAGGGTCACCTTCTGCACAGGATCGTGATCCTTTAGTAAAGTACCTACTAGAGCGTGCCCCACCTCATGGTAGGCAATCAACCGCTTCGTTTTGCCATCGGTGAGCGCCTTGCCCTCCAGACCAGCAATCACTCGATCGGTGGCATCGTCGATCTCCTGCATGGTCATCGCTTCCTTGCGGCGGCGGGCAGTGAGAATGGCGGCTTCGTTCATCAGGTTAGCCAAGTCAGCACCAGAGAAACCGGGAGTGCGCCTTGCGATCGCCTCTAGGGATACCTCAGGGGCAATTTTCTTGCCCTTGGCATGGACAGCCAAAACTTGCAGGCGACCCTTGATGTCTGGAGGATCGACGGTGATCTGGCGGTCAAACCGACCAGGGCGGAGTAAAGCCGAATCCAACACATCGGGGCGGTTAGTAGCGGCAATCACAATTACACCAGAGTTGCCTTCAAAACCGTCCATTTCCGTCAAAATTTGGTTGAGGGTCTGCTCCCGCTCATCGTTGCCACCGCCAATACCTGCACCCCTTTGGCGACCTACGGCATCAATTTCATCGATGAAGATAATACAGGGGGCATTCTCTTTGGCTTTTTTGAACAGGTCACGCACCCGTGAAGCCCCCACACCAACAAACATTTCCACAAATTCTGAGCCAGACACCGAGAAGAAAGGCACGCCCGCCTCTCCAGCGATCGCCTTAGCTAGCAGAGTTTTACCCGTACCAGGAGGACCCACCAACAGCACGCCCTTGGGAATTTTTGCCCCCACCGCCGTAAATCTTTCAGGCTTCTTGAGAAAAGTAACCACCTCTTGCAGTTCCTCTTTAGCTTCTTCAATGCCCGCCACATCATCAAACTTCACCCCAGTTTGGGCATCCATAGAAAATCTCGCCTTGGACTTGCCAAAATCCATAGCTTGCCCAGGACCACCCATCTGTCCCGAGCGGCGAAACAGGAAAAATAAGCCGCCAATCAGGGCAACAGGAAAAACGAGATTGCTCAATAGTCCCCAAATCTCCACATTGTTGCTCGGGGGATATACAGCCAAGTCCACACCGCTTTGCTTTAGCTTTTCCACCAACTCAGGGGCATAGAGGGGCAAATCCACCCTTGCTCTCTGCTCTCTGCCTTCCAACTGCGGATCGGTTGCCACAATGATTGCTGTGCGCCCACCGTCATAGACATCTACCTTGCGCACCCTATGCAAATCCAAGTATTCCAAAAATTTGCCATAGGACATACGGGTATTGGCGGCATTCACCCCCAACTGCGACTGCAGGGGACGGGCAAACAGGGCTTGCCACAAAAAGAAAGCAATTACCGCCACAGGCAGTAACCAGAGAAGCAAAGATTTCCAAGGGGTTTTCATAGTCGGGCTAAAATCACAGATTTTTCTTAACTAAACTTAACTTAGCATGATTAGCCCGTAGTTGACACTCTATCTGGGGCAACAGTTATCTAGGATTTCTGTGACTTGTTCAGGACTAACGCGGCTGAATCTACGCTTACCCTGCGGTGTGTGGATCACTAGGTTGGGAGCCTGTTTGCATTGCTTTTGACAGCCAGTGAATTGCACCACTGCTCCTTTTGCTTGGCAAACTCGGGCGATCGCCTCACTGCCCTGCTGACGACAGTCGCTCTTATTGCAGATTAGCACTCTTATGACTGGTGCGGTTAGTTCCTGCTGTGGCTCTGGGTTTATAGAAATTTCTGAGGCTCTGTATGTTACTTGGCGGTGGTGATCTTTTTCCCTAATCCGCTTCTCACCTACACAGCGCACTTGCGCTCCAGTTTTCAGGGTGCGATATAGCTCCAAGCGCTGTTCTTTGGGAATTTTGATCAGGTAAACCCCTGCATTGGCTTGCAGGCGCAGGTACTTTAATTTATAGCTTTCTAGGGCGCTGAAGCCCAAAAATTGCCCCGTTAGTGCAAATGGCTCAGTTTCCTTAAACTTTTCTGTTGCCTTGCCCATAGCACTTCTCCAACCATGCGATCGCTTCAGCTCTAGTCCATTCTAACTGATGCAAAACGCTCCATACTTGGATCGCTTGCTGAGGGGTATGCACCGCAATTAGCAGAGGCTGGCTATGGGCGCACCGACAGGGGATGCCTAATTCTTGGAGACGATGATATGCAGACCATTTCAGAGAGTTGCAATTAGCACGAGACATAGTTGAGTAATTAAGTTGGATAATCAATTGGTTCTAAGAAAAAAACAGACCTACTAAGGTGGAGGGTTAAAAAAAGGGGGATGTTACTCCCCCACTGTTTCTCACATCTCAAGCAGGATTGTCATGAGTTAAATATAGACTAAATGAAAATTATTTGCAATAGCTAAGTAGAATTCCTCTGTAAAGAATTATTGCGGGCAACGGGGCGGAGGCTTGATTGCTCTTAAAACCTGATGATGCGGCGATTGGCAATTACTGACTCCGCCAAGCCGATCGCCAGAAAATTTGCCAATAGAGCCGACCTGCCATAGCTCAACCAAGGCAGGGGAATGCCCGTAACTGGAGCAATGCCGATATTCATACCGATATTGACAAAAGTTTGGAACAAGATAAAGGAGAAAACGCCGATCGCCAATAGAGAGCCAAAGTTATCCTTGGCACTGATGGCAATCACCAATAGCCGCCAACAAACCAGTACAAATAAAACTAACACTGTGGCGCACCCGATAAAGCCCATCTCTTCCCCGATCGCCGAAAAAATGAAATCCGTGTGTTGTTCAGGAATAAAGCTCAACTGGGTTTGTGTGCCATGCAACAAGCCTTTGCCAAACAACCTACCCGAACCAATGGCAATGCGGGACTGGATCAGGTGATAGCCGCCCCCTAGGGGGTCTTGAGCGGGGTCAAGGAAGAGGAGCAAGCGCTGTTTTTGGTAATCGTGGAGCGAAGCCCAGAGCAGATCGCCGATGCGCCCCGCCACTAAGTTGATAGATAGGGCAATCAGCGTACTCACCATGCGCCACCACGGCAAAGAGACCCATGCGGCAATGCCCATTAGTGCCACCCACACATACCAGACCATCAAGTTGAAGTGATAGAGAATTGCCCCCACTACTGGCGACACCAACAGCACCAGCCAGCCCAGCCTTGCCCCTGCCCAATAGAGCATACCCGCGGTGATGGCGATGAATACCAGTGCCGTTCCTAAGTTGGGTTGCAATAAGATCAGGGCGATCGGCACCGCTACCCACCACACTGCCCTCAGCATATCCAACGGGTGCTGGATCGGTCGGTCATGCAAAATAGCAGACAAAGAAATAATTACAGCTACTTTGGCAAACTCAGAGGGTTGCAAATGAAAACCAAACACCGCCAGCCAGCGCTCTGCACCCAGCGCTCGCGTACCAAAAAACAGCACCGCCACCAGTAGTAAATTGACGGCAAGATAAATTGCGATGTGCCACTTGAGCAGGCGTTCGTACTGCAAGCGTCCTAAGATCAAACATAGTCCTACGCCTACTAGCCCCGTAACCAGATGCTGGAGCCAGTTGATCTGATTGGCATGAAAATCTGTGCTAAAGATAGCTACACCGCCGATCGCTGTCAGGCAAATTGGGGCGATAAATAAGATTAAATCTGCATCCTGCCAGCGCTTTTGCCACGCTTGCCAACTATCAATTAGCATCGCTCCACCGCAACTCTGCTGAGCAGTCTAACAAAATTTAGGGGTGCTGGGGAGCAATCAGTAGGCTTCCTGCGTCAGGATAAAAAAAGCATTGGTCACTTCAGCAGTCATGCTCAGGTATTTGTCCCTCGGATTAGCGATCACCCTTTGTGCGTGCACACCGCCACCCTCAGAACCGATTATTGTCAGTGCCACTCCCCAACCTGTGCCTGACACCAGCAAATCCTTGACCCCTGAAGTGCTAGTCACTGGCTTAGAACACCCATGGAGCATGGCATGGCTTCCCGATGGCTCTATGTTGATCACCGAGCGGGCGGGCAGATTGCGGCTGGTCAGAAATGGTCAACTCGATCCCCAGCCGATCGCTGGTCTGCCAGCAATTTTTGCCAGAGGACAGGGGGGACTGCTCGACATAGCCCTGCACCCCAATTTCACTCAAAATCGACTGATCTACTTCAGCTACTCCCAAGGCGACATCTCCGCCAACCGCACTGTGGTTGCCCGTGCTGTATTTGATGGCAAGAAATTAAGTCAAGTGCAGGAGATTATGGCGGTGGATCAACTCAAACCAGATGCGCAACACTTTGGTAGCCGCCTGCTGTGGTTGCCAGATGGCACCTTATTGATGGCGATCGGCGATGGCGGCAATCCTCCCGTCAGCCTAAATGGTCAGCTAATCCGTCTGCAAGCCCAAAACAAGCGCAGTCAACTTGGCAAAATCCTCAGAGTAAATGACGATGGCTCCGCCCCCAAAGACAATCCCTTTATTAACCAGAGGGATGTCGATCCCCGCCTGTTTAGCTATGGACATCGCAACATTCAGGGACTAGCCCTCCATCCCCAAACTAAGCAAATCTGGTCGACAGAGCATGGAGCTAGAGGCGGCGATGAGCTGAATTTAATCATAGCGGGGCAGAATTTTGGCTGGCCCCTCGTAACCCACAGCAGAGAGTACTTCGGTCCCGAAATTTCGCCCCATCGCAGTTTGGCGGGCATGATTGATCCAGTCTTAGTCTGGCAAAATGCGATCGCCCCTTCTGGACTGGCATGGCACAATGGCAAGCTCTATGCAGGCGGTCTGGTCTCCCAAGACATCAAGCAGATAGAAATATCACCGCAAGGAACAGTGATTCAGCAAACTTCTATTCCCATTGGACAGCGGGTCAGAGATGTGCGTAGTCGAGACGGCTGGCTGTATGTATTAACTGACTCCCCCAACGGGCAACTGCTGAGGTTGCGTCCATAGATCACTAGCCCAACCGAAATTCTGCACATAGCCCCCCGATCAGGCACACCCACTTTTCCCAAAGATTGGGGCGGTACTCCTGCGGCACAGGATCGCGGTTCATCACCCAATAGTTTAAGCCAGCCAAGATCGGCGCAGTAACAAAGGAAGTAATCAATCCGCCTGTCCAATGCCATAACAGCATACAGCCTGTTCACCAATTAAAGGATACAGAAAGTTTTGTTTCCTAGGTTTAGTTCTAATGAGGTTAGAGCAAGTGGGTTGACAGCTGTATCCCATAATCACTTAAAAAGCTGTATCAGTCCTCACTCTCAACTTGCATAAACTTTAAGTTTTTCCAAGGCTTATCAGAAAAAAACACAAAAATAATGTAACTTCACTAGCATATTTAGACAAAGATAAACAACATGAAAGTCGCTTACATATTTGCCACCAACATGGCTTGCACATTTAAGCTAGCTACGATGATTCTGCCTCAATTGGAACGGGGGGATCATGGCGCAGAAGTGGTGGGAATGCAGAAATGTTGAAAGTCGACATA
>Ga0272446_1001275_pt1 | contig 36958 bp, 33 predicted proteins | sample YNPCB0061_FD_194587 | JGI IMG/M metagenome (GOLD analysis project Ga0272446, IMG submission 194587) | Hot spring microbial mat communities from Yellowstone National Park, WY, United States - YNP-CB-006-1 | ecosystem: Environmental > Aquatic > Thermal springs > Hot (42-90C) > Sediment | place...
ACGGCCAAGTGGAGGCTGTGCTGGCGGTCCGGCCCATCGAAACCATCAAAATCTGGAGCCGCAAGGAAGAAAACCGCGCCCGGTTTGCGGCCGACTGCACGAAGCGTTTTGGAGTTCCGGCGGCAGCGGTAAGCTCGGCCAGGGAAGCCGTGGCTGGGGCGGACGTGATTGTGACAGCCACCTACGCCAAGGATCCGGTTATTGAGGCGGGTTGGGTTTCGCCTGGAGCGCACATCAATGCCGCCGGTTCGAACAACCCACAACGGCGGGAACTCCCGGCTGAGCTGCTGGATCTGGCGGCTGTCATTGCAGTAGATTCGCTGGATCAAGCGCTATTGGAAGCCGGGGACTTACTGTTATGGCGCGGCCCGGAACTGCAAAGAGCTGCAAGCCTCACCGAGTTGGCAACGTTGCTGAATACCGGCTACTCCCGTCCCGGGCACCACAAAGTGACCATATTCAAGTCCGTGGGGCTGGGGGTAGAGGATGTCGCCGTGGCCGAATTCGTTTACGAGGAAGCGCTCCGGACTGGGAGGGGGACGCCGTTGCCGCTATTTCACTCTTGAGCGGGGGCTTGAAGGTCGGATTCCCGCCAGGCGCTGATCTTCAGCCTGCGGCAAACCCAGCACAGACCTTCGGCGGAGTTGGGAGCGGTCTCGCCGCCGCACACGACGCACGCCTTGGGGCGCGGCGGCCGGGAGGCATCCGGACGCACCGAATCCTTGGCCCGCTCCAAAAGGTCCTTTGGAACGATCGACTCGGTGGTTTGAGGCGCCTTCTTTTTCATAACCAGGGGCCTTTTTGTACCCCCAACTCTAATAGAACACAGGTGGGGCACTGAGTACAAGCCTTACCGATACTAGGCCGCTTGGGCGGTCTGTAGTACGTAGCCGGAATCCAGCGGGGCCGAGCAACGCGGGCACTTCTGACCGGGCTTCACCGTACGGTGGCGTCCCCGGGTGACGACGTCGGCTTCCACTGTATGCGTGCACATGTAGCAGTACACTTTCCCCTTGGCTACGGTGAGCGGCATGTTTCTCGCAAGCACGTTCATCTTCGTCCCTCCAACTCTCTGGTCATTTGTTCAGACGCATGGCGGCGGGAAAAGGATCTGGAAATTTCGTAAAGAAATTTAAATCCGGCGCGGCGCCGGAAGGCGGTCAATCGCCCGCCGCCGGAGCTTCGATTGCGGCGGCGCGGCGCCGCAGCAAAAATGCCCGCGCCTCCTCCACTAGCGAGTAGCCGACCGGGACCACCAACAAGGTCAGCAACAAGCACAGCGTCTGTCCGCCAATAATCGTGACGGCGATGGCGGAGCGCTGCGAGGCGCCGGCTCCGATGCCGACTGCTGTAGGAATCAAGCCTGCCACAATGGAGAAGGTGGTCATCAGAATGGGGCGCAGCCGGACGCGGTTGGCTTCGATAATGGCCTCGCGCAGCGGCAGCCCTTGCGCCCGGAGCCGGTTCATATAGTCGATTTGAAGAATGCCGTTTTTCTTGACGATGCCTAGCAGCAACAACACGCCCAAGGCGCTGAACAGGTTCAAGCTGCGGCCCGTGGCGATCAAGGATAGCAGCGCAAAGGGGATGGACAGCGGCAGCGTGAGCAAGATGATGAACGGGTGAACCAGACTCTCAAATTGCGCCGCCAGAACCATATACATGAAGATGGACGCCAGTCCGATGGCCAGAATCATGTTGGCGGTGGTTTCCTCCAGGATCTTCACCTGGCCGGAGAAACGCATGCTGTAGCCGGGCGGCAACCCCACGCGGTGGACGGCTGCCTGCGCGGCGGCGGCAGCCTCGCCCAAGGTCCGGCCGGGCGCCACATTGGCGTAAATATTGACGCTAAACTGGCGGTTGTAACGGTCAATCCGGCTCGGCCCCAGTCCCCTGTTCAACTTCGCCACTGAATCCAGGCGGATGAGTCCAAGTTTGGCGGACGGGATCAGCAGCCGGCTAAGCATTTCGGGGTTATCGCGCTGTTCCGGCATCAGGCGCATGGTGACCGGGTACTGTTCGGAACCTTCTTTAAAAGTAGAGATTTCATCGTCACCCGACATCGACAAACGCACCGCCGAGGCGATGTCGGAGACCCGGACGCCCAGATCGGAGGCCAACTGCCGGTCGATGTCCACCTGCAACTCCGGGTTGTTCAGGTTAAGGTTGACCTTGACGTCCACCAGGGACGGTTCTTTGAAAAGCTCGAGATTGGCCGCTTTGGCGATTTCGACGATTTGGTTGATGTCAGGTCCCAGCAACTGGAGGCGCACCGGGGCAAAGGTATCGCGCCCGCCCAGCACGTTGGGGAACGTGACGCGGGGACGCGTGTAGGCATAGTCTCGCGTGACCTGCCGCACGCGCTGGCCCATGGTTGCAATATCTGCGCGTTCGCGTTGGGGTTTGAGCAGGATCGTGATGGACGCCATAGTGACCCGGTCCAGGATGCCGGTATAAGACGCCGGCTGGACGGCCAGCACGCCGTCGATCTTGGAGATCCGGGAGGCCATTTCCAGCGTCACCTTTTCGGTAGCCTCCAGCGAGGAACCTTCGGGCATCTCGATGGACACCGACAACTCGCTTTGATCGTCCTGTGGCATCCAGTCCCGCCCGATGTAGCGGCTGATCACGAACGTGGACCCGAACGTAAGCAGGCAGATGCCGAGGATCACCCAGCGGTGGTTGAGAGACCAGCCCAGCATCCGGACGTACCCACGGCTGAGAAGGCCGCCGTGCTCGTGGTGGGTGCGGCGCTGCTCCGGGGGGCGGCGCCGCAGCAACCTTGAGCTTAGTGTGGGCGTTAGCGTAAAGGCCACCAGCATCGACACCATGATCGAGAAAGCCATAGTCCAGCCGAACTGGTTGAGATAGCGCCGCGCGTAACCCGACATGAAGGCGATGGGCACAAAGATGATGACCAGCGAAAGGGTGGTGGCCATCACCGCCAGGGCAATCTCTTTGGTGGCTTGGACCGCCGCCTCCATCGGCGGCAACCCCTTCTCCTCGATGAAACGGTAGATGTTTTCCAGGACGATGATGGCGTCGTCGATCACGATGCCTACCGCCAGAGTCAAGCCCAGCAAGGTCATCGAATTCAAGGTGAAATCCATCATCCGCATGATGGTGAACGTGGTGATGATGGAGGTGGGAATGGCGATGGCGCTGATGAGCACGGTGCGCCAGTTTCGTATGAAGAGCCAAACGATGAAAGACGCCAGCAGGCTGCCCAGCACCAGATGCTCTTCCAGGGCGGCTACGGAGTTCTTGATATAGGTCGCCTGCTCCTTGATGACATTCATCTCGACGCCGGCGGGAAGCTGCGAGTTGATCAGGAGCATTCGCTTCTGGATGTCCTCGACCAGCTTCACCGTATTGACGCCGGTTTGGCGCCTGACGCTCAGGATGACCGCCGGTTTGCCCTGGTAGTAGGCGAAACTGCGCCGTTCGGCCATGCCGTCCTCGGCATAACCGATGTCGCGCACGCGGATGGGTGCGCCGCGGACGTTTTTGATGATGATGTCGTTAAACTGCTCGACGCTTTCCAGGCGCCCGCGCGTGCGGACGCCCAACTCCGAGGGTCCCCGGACGATGCGCCCGCCCGGAGCTTCGACGTTCTCCGTCTCCAGGGCGCGGCGGACTTCCTGGGCGGTGAGCTGGTAAGCGCTCAGCTTGTCCAGGTCCATGTACACGTTGATCTGCCGGTAGCGGGCGCCGGAGATGTCCACCGCTCCCACTCCGTCCACGGTTTCGAGCGACCGGCGGATCTGCTTATCCGCGATCTCGGTGAGCTCCCGGGGAGAGCGCGAGCCGCTCACCGCCAGGATGATCACCGGATCCGAGTCCGGATCGGCTTTGGCGACGGTGGGCGGCAGCACGTTGGGCGGCAGCTTGCGCATCGCCGCGGCGACCTTTTCACGGACGTCCTCGGCCGCCTCGCCGATGTCCCGCTCCAGAACGAACGTCACAATGATGCTGGCGCTGCCCTCGGTTACGATGGCGCGCATCTCGTCAATGCCGCTTACCGAGGCGATGGATTCCTCCAGCGGCATGACCACTTGCGAGGTGACTTCTTCCGGACTGGCGCCGGGCAGGCGCACACGGACGTAGACTGTCGCCGGATCGCTCCGCGGGAACAGATCCACTCCCAGATCCATGAAGCTGAACACCCCCATGACCACCAAGAACAGGATGAGCATGAAGGCAAATACGGGGCGTTGGACGCAAATTTCTGAGAGCCGCACGTTCGGGTCCTTCCGGGCGAGACCGCTCAACGATGAGTATACCTCCAAAACGGAACGAGTCTGCCCCGTCCGGTTGTGGCCGGCGGCCGAAGGATGGGACACTAACGCTTTATGGGTAAACTTGCCTTCTTGTTCCCCGGCCAGGGCTCCCAGTACGCCGGTATGGGCAGGAGCCTTGCCGAGTCCTACGAGTGCGCCAGACGGGTGTTTCAGGAAGCCGATGCGGCGCTGGGCTTCCCCTTATCGAAGTTGTGTTTTGAAGGGCCCGAAGAGGAACTGAAACTGACGGAGAACACGCAGCCTGCGCTGCTCACCGTTTCGGTGGCGGCTTGGCGCGTTCTGGAAGAGAAGGGGTTGAGGCCGGATGTCGTGGCCGGCCATAGCCTAGGAGAGTATTCCGCCTTGGTGGCGGCGGGCTCCTTGCAGTTCGCCGATGCGGTCCGGCTGGTCCGGAACCGGGGACGTTATATGCAGGAAGCCGTACCGCCGGGAGCGGGCTCCATGGCGGCTATCCTGAGGCTTCCGGAAGGCCGTCTGGAAGAGATTCTGGCCGTCGCCGCGCAGGGGGAAGTAGTGAGCGCGGCAAATCTGAACTCGCCGGAACAGGTGGTTATCGCCGGGCATGCGGGAGCGGTGGCGCGCGCCGTGGAATTAGCCAAGGCGGCGGGCGCCAAGCGCGCCGTCATGCTGCCCGTCAGCGCCCCGTTCCACTGCGCGCTGATGGTCCCGGCGCAGCAGCGGCTCAAGGCTGACCTTGACGCCACAGCCTTTGCCGACCTCCGGGTTCCACTGATCAACAACTGGCAGGCTAAGGAGGTCCGCACGGGCGCCGAGGCGCGCGAGGGGCTTTATTACCAAGTGCCCAACCCCGTGCGCTGGGTGGACACGGTGCGCCTGTTGCAATCCATGGGAGTGGACCGCGCCATCGAAGCCGGCGCCGGCGCGGTGCTGACCAATCTGCTCAAATCGATTGCGCCGGACATCAAAGGCATTCGTTTCGGCGAAGCCGAAGACTGGGAGAAAGTGCATGCGTGGCTGGCTGTTTAGCTCGTTTCTGATTCCCCTCTATCTGAGCGCCCAGAGTCCCAGTGCGCTCGAAAAGGATCCCCAAGGCTGGCAGGACATTTTCCCGCCCGCCACTTTGAAGGGTTGGACGCGGGTTCCGATTCCCCCCACCGCGCAACTCCACCCGGAGCCGCAATGGAAGGTGGACAGCGCCAATCGCGTTTTGATCTGTGAAGGCGACAAGGGCCACGAATGGCTGCGCTACGACCAGGAGCTGGGCGACTTCATTTTCCACGTGGAGTTCCGTTTTGTCCCGCTGCCGGCGGGAACCACCCCGGCGCCGCGCTATAACAGCGGCATTTTCGCCCGCAATAGCGCCGACGGCGCCATCTGGCATCAAGCCCAAGCGGGCGGCGGCAGCGGCGGCTTCCTGTTCGGCGTGTCCCCAGTGCAGGGCGAGGCCAAACGAATGACCTTCAACGATAAAACCAAGCCCAGCCGGGTGAAGCCCGCCGGCGAATGGAATGCCTTCGAGATCACCGCCAAAGGCAACCAATTGGTTCTGTGGGTGAACGGCGCTGTGACCAGCGAGTGGAACAACTTGGAAGTGCTGAAGGGCTATATCGGGCTAGAGGCGGAAGGCTACCGCATCGAGTTCCGCAACCTCAAGCTGAAGAAGCTCTGAGAGCGTTACACCCACACGCGTTCCAGCGGAACGCCTTGCCGGCACAGTTCGCAGGATCCGGCGTTCAGGCTGTAACGAGCTTCGAGCTTCGCCAGGTAATAGAAAGGCAGCGGTTCGAAGCTGGGCGTCTTTGGAGTCGGCTGGTAGATCATCACCGCCAAGCCGACCACTTCGGCGCCGTTTGCCTCCACCAAGGCTCTTAGCTCGGTCAGCTTGCTGCCTGTGCGAAGGATATCGTCCACCAGAAGCACCTTTTCGCCCGGTTGCTGGACCAGATATTGGCGGAACCGCAGGGGCTGGTTTTCGTTTTCGCGCTCGGCCCAATAGATCTGCTTGGCTTGGAGCGCTTCCCCCATTCCGTAAGCCACGGGAAGGCCGCCCGTAGCGGGAGCCACGATGGAGAGTTCGGGGATCAGGGCGCGGATTTCGGGATTGGCTCTCACCAGGCGGCTGAGCGCGACGCTCAAGGTTTTGGCGGTCTTATAATCGCGCATGGCCAGCGCTACCTGAAGGTATTCGTTGGAATGCAGGCCATTAGGATATTCGAAATGTCCGTCCCGCAGGGCGCCGGTTTGCCGCAGCAGGGCGCAGATTTCGTCTTGGGTGGGTATCAGGTGCATGTTAGAAAGCTCCTTTCCCCGTCAGCACGCGGGGGATGGTTCGCAGGATGATCTTCCAGTCTAACGAAAGAGACCAGTTATCGATGTACTGCATGTCGAGTCTCATCCAGGTGTCGAAATCCAGCCGGTCCCGCCCTTCCACCGCCCACAGACAGGTGAGACCAGGGCGCATGCGCAGGCGGCGGCGCTGCCAGCGCTTGTACTGCTCGACTTCTTCGGGCACCGCCGGCCGCGGCCCGACCAAAGACATGTCGCCGCGCAGAACATTCCATAGTTGGGGCCACTCGTCAATGGAAAATTTGCGGAGCCACTTGCCCAGCCGGGTCAGGCGGGGGTCGTCGGGAATCTTGAAGGCCGTCGATTTACGGTTCAGATGCTGGAGGGCCGGTTTCAATTCTTCGGCGTTGTGGCACATGGACCGGAATTTGTAGAAGACGAATTTCCGCCCGTTGATGCCGCAGCGCACCTGCCGGAAGATCGCCGGTCCGGGAGAGGTGAGCCGGATCAGAACCGCGATCACGAGCATCAACGGTGCGAGCAAGACAATGGCGGCCAGAGCCAGGACGAAATCCATCACCCGCTTGACCATGAGGCGGATTTCGTCGTGCGGCGCCGCCGAAAACGTCAGCAGCGGCGCGCTTCCCAGACGGTCCAGGTAGACGTCGCTGTTGACGTGCGGGAAAAAGTCGACCAACACCCGGGTGCGGATGCCCTCCTCGTCGCACATTAGGAAGGTCTCTTCCAGCTCCGCCAGCCGCTGGCTGCTGACGGCGAAGATGACCTCATCGATCACGATCCGGTGCAGGAGTTCGGGGAGATCGGACAGCGGGTAGACCGGGTATTCGCCGTCACTGAGCCGGATGGAGCGGTTGGCAGGCGCCTGCCCTTCGTCCAGAAATCCCCGCAGCCGGATTCCGTACTTGGACGCCTGTTCGAGTTGTCTGCCTAGCCGTTGGGCGCCTTCGCCGGTTCCCACTACCATGACGTAATGTGCGCTGCCGAACTCCCGGCGGATGATGCCCACCAGCCGCCCGGCTTTAAGCCGGAACAGACACAGCAGCGTCCAGCTATAGACGGCGAAGAGGGTCAGGAAACCGCGGCTCAGGTCCAGGCGCAAAGCGAACTCGAACAGGATTACGGCTACCGTGCCAATGGAGCACTGGCGAAAGGTTTCCCGCAGGATCACCCGCGGCTGGGCGGAATCCAGCCGCTCGTACACTTGAAACCAGAATCCCAGCGCCAGCCAGAGGAGGGCCGAATAGCCGAGCAACAGCGCCTTGACCGGCGTGGTCAGAAAAAAGAGGTTCTCCAGGGGCAGATAGCGCCGCGTCTGATATGCCGCCTCGAAGGCCAGGGCGATAATCAGAATGTCGGACAGCCCGAACAGGACTTTGACTTTTTTCTGATGCTTCGCTAACACGTTTCCGAAAGAAAGGATACCAAAGCTTCCCGCCTATGGCCCGGCAGGCCGGCAGGGTGTTCGTGGAACCGGCTAGCAACACTTGGGCCTGGAGTATTTGAGGCGCAGGCGGTGTTCGCAGAAATGGCGCCATTCCCCGGGTGAGTGGGTGCGGCCGTGGGACCGCAGGTGGCGCTGGTAAGCGCTTTCGTCGGAAAGTTCCCTCAACAGACCGAGCAGGATGCGGCCGAAGGCTTTCAAATGCCTCATATTTCCTCCGCCTTTAGGCGCGACAGAACGAAAGCCGATTCGTTGACCCGCGCCTCCCGCGTGCCGCGCAGAATTCCCCACCAAACGCGGATCGAATCGATCAGAATGGTCGCCACCAGCACCAGGAAGATGCCGCACATGACGGCGTCCAGGCGTTCATTGAAGATGCGGTGCTGGGTTTCGGCGATTTTGGCGGCCGGGATTTGGCCGGAAGCCAGCGCCGCCTCGAGCGCCCGCGCCTGCGCCAGAAAGCCGATTCTGGGGACCGGCGAAAAGATCTTTTGCGAGGCTGCCGTAAAGGTCACCGTCACCAGCCACGCCAGCGGGATCGAGGTGATCCACATATACTTAGCGCGGTGCATCTTGACCAGGATGGTCGTAGCCACGCACAGCGCCACCGCCGCCAAGAGCTGGTTGGCGATGCCGAACAGCGGCCAGAGCGAGTTGATGCCGCCGAGAGGGTCCAGAACCCCTTGCACGAGGAAATAGCCCCAGGCGAGTACGATCGCCGCGCTGGCGCCGATGACGCCGGGCAGCCAGCTTGTGCGCCCCAAGGGTTTGCACACGCTGCCCAGAAGGTCCTGAAGCATAAACCTGCCCACGCGCGTGCCGGCGTCGATGATGGTCAGGATGAACAGCGCCTCGAACATGATGGCGAAGTGATACCAGAAGCCCAAAATGGCCTGCCCACCGCCGCTCTTGGCGAAAATGTGGGCCATACCCAAGGCGAGCGAAGGCGCGCCGCCGGTGCGGGCGAACAGGGTGGACTCGCCAACGTCTTTGGCCAGTTGCTCCATCTCCGCCACGGTGACCGGAAAGCCCCAGCTTGTGATGGTCGCCACGGCCGCTTCGGGAGTCGAGCCGACGATCCCCGCAGGCGAATTGACGGCGAAGAAGACTCCCGGCTGCAACACGCAGGCCGCGATCATGGCCATAATCCCGACGAAGCTCTCTAGCAGCATGGCCCCATAGCCCACCGGCCAAGCGTGCCATTCTTTGGCGATGATTTTGGGCGTGGTGCCGGAAGAAATCAGCGAGTGAAACCCGGAAATTGCGCCGCAGGCGATGGTGATGAAACAAAACGGGAAGATCTTGCCCGCGAAAATGGGTCCATCTCCATCGACGAAGCGGGTAAAGGCGGGCAATTCCAGTTGCGGCCGCACCAGCAGGATGCCGATGGCCAGCATGAACACCACGCCGAGCTTGACGAAGGTGCTGAGATAATCGCGCGGCGCCAAAAGCAACCAAACCGGGAGCGCGCTGGCGAAGAAACCGTAAATAATCACCGCGATGGCCAGGGCCATTCCGGAGAGCGTGAAAACCGGCGCCCAAGACGGGCTTTCGGCAACCCATTGACCGCCGAAAATGGCCAGCACCACCAGCAGGAAACCCAGTACGGAGCATTCCAGCACCTTGCCGGGGCGCCAGTAACGCAGATAGAGCCCCATGAAGATGGCGATGGGCATCGTGGCGGCGATAGTGAAGGTTCCCCAGGGGCTGCCTTTGAGCGCGTTGACCACCACCAGCGCAATCACCGCCAGCAGGATGATCATGATGAGCAACACCGTGAGCAGTGCGGTAACGCCGCCCACTCGGCCGATCTCTTCGCGCGCCATGGCGCCGAGCGACTTTCCGTCGCGGCGCATCGAGCAAAACAGGATGACGAAATCCTGCACCGCGCCGCCGATCACTGCGCCGAGGATGATCCAGAGCGTGCCGGGCAGATAGCCGAACTGGGCCGCCAGCGTAGGGCCCACCAGGGGACCCGGTCCGGCGATGGCGGCAAAGTGGTGGCCGAACACAATCCACTTGTTGGTGGGTTCGAAGTCGATGCCGTTGCGCAGTCGCTCCGCCGGAGTGGCGCGGTCGTTATCCAGAATCATCACCTTGGCGGCGATGAATTTGGCGTAAAAGCGGAATCCGACCAGGTAGGTGCAAACGGCGGCGAGCACCAGCCACATGCTGTTGACCGGCTCGCCCCGGTCCACTGCAATGCCGCCCAGAAAAAAGGCGGCGGCCACCGCAACCGCCGCCCAAGCGGCGTGTCCCAAAATACGCTTCATAAGCCAGAATTGTATCGAAGAACGGCCGTTACCCCTATGTGGCCAGGATTTTGCGCACCAGCGAGGCGTTTTCCAGCGGTTCGTCTTTGAACTTCGGCCACATGCCCACAATCACCGCATCGCCGGGTTTGATGTTGGTGAGGGCGAAGCGGAGGGCGCGCTCGACCGCCGCGGTGGAATGGATGGTGCGGCCGGCGCCGAACAGTTTAAAGGCAAAGCAGGTTTTCTTCGTCTGCCGGATCATTTTGACCATGCGCTCGGGGTCTTTTTCGAAGTAGGGCTCGCCAAGCGGCGCTTCGCCGAATTCTTTGCGCGTCTCTTCGACGGTGCGGGAGACCCGGTACATGCAAGTCATGTAGTAGTCGTTGTCCCAACCTTTGCCCTCGACAAAATCCACCACGGCGGGGTTGTGCGTGGAGATGCCGCCCAGAATTCCGGCGTCCTGGACGCGGCGGTAGAAGTCGCGCACAAGATCCATCTGTCCGGCGCGGAAGCGGTCGTCGGTGAGGTTGCCGTGGTGGGCGATGCCCAGGGGCTTGAGCTTGGCCGCTTCCTTGATCAACGAGGGGTCCTTCATCATTTCGCCGTGGCCGAGGATGAGAAGGTTCATCGTACCGCCCTCATCCCGGTATCGCCGGAAATCGGCCATGGTCTCGGAGGTGTAATGCACCTGCCAGGTATTGATGCCCACCTGCTCGCAGCGTTTGAGGACCTTGATGCGCTGGTCCTGAGTCATCCACTCCTGCATGCAACGGTTGAGGATGGCATTGAAATGGGAGTATCCGTACAAGGGGTTGGATCCGATAATCAGCCGCGTGACCCGGGTCTTGGCAAACGGCACGGTGGGCAGCAGCGGCTGCGCAGCGGCAGCCGCGGCGGGAAGCGCCGCCGCGCCTTGAAGAAACCGGCGGCGGGAAGCAGCGTAGGACTGGCTCATGTTCGCTCCTATGGTGAGGAGTATATCGTATCGAGAGCCAATTAGAAGCGCTGGAGCTTCTGGAGCATGGCGCGGGTGTCGCCGCCGCCCGGCAGTTTCACCGAATGCACCACCCGCCAGTTCCGGTCCAGAGCGCCGACATAGCGGGCTTTGTCGCGCTCCACCCCCATGAGCACCACCATGAAGCCTTTGTGGCTGTAATCGAGAATGCGGAACTGCATTTCGCCAGTCTCCGAGCGCCAGTGGTCTTCTTTGGGCTGGCCGAGCTTACGAATGATGTCGAAGTAGTCGTCCTGCGCGGTCAACGCCAAATCGGTCTGGAGGATCGGGTTATAGGTGACTCGACCTCCCCGCGCACCCTGAAACAGGTAGATGAGGAAGACGCAGCCCACCAAGCCCAGGATCAGGGCCAGCGCAATGAGGCGTCCGACGCGTTTTTCCGTCTTCCCCTCGAAGCCGCGCACGGGGTGGGCCGCTGGGCCTGGTTCCTCAGCGGCTTGACGGCTGCGGGGCGCCTCCGTGGCCCGCATTTCGAAGATGCGGCGCTGAGCCGGCCAAACAGCCCCGGCGCGGAGTTCCAGCTCTCTGGTTAGTCCGACAATCATCACCGGCTGGTCGATCTGCGAGATCTCGCCGAGGTAGCGGCGCGGGATCCACAGCTCTTCGCCCGTGCGAGTGTTGCGGATGAGCAGTTCCGACCACGTGGAGCGCACAAACTGCCACTCGTTGTGCTCGACGTTGAGGATCGGCGGATAAAAGGAGAAAGGCCGATCCCCGAAGTCTTCAAGCGGCGGCGGGATGGGGGGCTCCGGCATAGCTGACACTACCTTCATAGCAGGTTTCCCCGGGCCGGTGTGGCCCCGCCGAGGCGCCGGCCTTTTTATGCTATGATGCCCGCAAGGAGGACGGTGGGCAGGCGATTTTGCAGAAATATCAAGGATTTATTTTCGATCTAGACGGGGTGATTGTCGATTCCACGGCAGTTCACACTGCGGTTTGGGTTCAATATTTGAAGCGTTTCGGCATTGATAGCACGGGGATCTTGCAACGGATGCACGGACGGAGAAATGACGAGATCGTACGGGACCTGTTCGGCGACGATCTGAGCGAGAAAGAAATCCACGCGCATGGAGCGGCAAAAGAAGCGCTCTACCGCCAGGTTATGCTTCCGCAACTGGAGCGTTATCTTGTGCCCGGCATTCGGGATTTTCTGGAGCGTCACGCCGATGTCCCGATGGCTGTAGCTTCGAATGCGGAACCGGCCAATGTAGAGGGCGTGCTGGAGACCGCCGGATTGCGCCGGTTCTTCCGGGTAGTGGTGGACGGGCATCAGGTGGAGCGCCCCAAACCCTGGCCGGATGTATACTGGAAGGCCGCGAGCCTGTTGGGCGCCGATCCGTCCCACTGCCTGGTTTTCGAAGACTCTGAAGCGGGAGTCCGGGCGGCGCGGGGCGCCGGGGCGCGCGTGGTAGGGGTGGCAACGACATGTTCGGATCTGGCCGGCGTCGACCTGCTAATCCGGGACTTCCGGGATCCGGAGCTTGAGGAATGGCTGGCGGCCGAGTATCTGCCTTCCTGATCGCCGCTACGGCTCTGGCCGCCAGTTTACGGGCGACAGCTCCCCAGGAACTGAGTTTGAGGGAAGCCGCCGCCAGAACCGGCGTGGAGCAAGTTCCGCTGCACGAAGGCAAACGCGCATTCGTCACCGGGAAGGTTTCGGCTCCGGCCATCCAGGTCCTAAGCTACGCGCACTTGGGCATCCACGATGGGGCGGGACATGGGTTCACCATTGAAGCGCCCTACGACATGCTCACGGCTTTCCAAGCCGGCGACCTGATCCGAGCAGAGGGGGTGATTCGCCACCGCGGCGGACTTCCGGTTCTGGCGGCCGAGCGCATAGAGAAAATCGGCTCGGCCGCGCCGGCGCCGCCGGCGATGACGCGCGCCAGCGATCTGATGTCCAACCGCTATCTCGGCCTGCTGGTAAGCACGGAGGGGCGCGTGGTGGAGGCGGGCGCCAACACAGGCGGCGAATATCTGCTGATCGGCGATTCATCCAATCCTTTGAAGATTTTCCTGCCCCGCACGACGCGTTTAGGCGATCCGGGACTGATGCGGTACGAGCGGGGCGACAAAGTCCGGGTTACAGGACTCTCTTCTCAATACTGCCCGATACCGCCTTTCAGTCAGATGTATCAAGTGGTGGTTCCCTCGGCCAGCTCGGTGGTATTGGTGGAGCGGAGCTGGCTGATCCCGCCCTATGTGGTGGCGTTGCTTGCGGTCTCGCTGGCTGGGCTGTTCGCCGTATGGTGGCGGCGCGAACGCCGGTTGTCCGAGCAACGCCACGCCATGCGCGCGCTGAACAAGTTGAGCGAGGAGGTCCTTTCGGCGGCGTCGCCGGGCGACATCCTGGCCAAGTTGACCGCCGAAGCGCCGGCATTGCTGCGCGTCACCGACGTCCACCTTTACATTTACCGTCCGGCGGCGCGCACTCTGGAACGGATCGCCGGGCGAAATCTGCCGGGGCTCGACATCCCTTTGGACAGCCCGGGAGAGGGGTTGGCTGCCGTGGCCGCCACCTCATTCCGGAACCGGGCCTTGTTGTGCATTCCGGACACCTCGCGCAGCGCCTTGTTCCGCGGCGGCCCTCAACAGGGTGTGCCGCGCGCCGTGATGCTGGTCCCCATGCTGGCGCAGGACGAGCCGATGGGCGTGCTGGCTCTGTGCCACGCCACCAAGACCCGGTCTTTCAACCAAGACGAGCAAGCGGCGGCGCAGCACTTCGGCAACCAAATCGCTACGTCTCTGAAGCTGATGGAACAACGGACCATTCGCGAGCAGTTGTTCCGCAGCGAGAAGCTGGCGGCCACCGGGCAACTCATTTCCGGGATCGTGGATCAGTTGGAGGCGCCGCTGGAAGCGATCATGACGCTGGCCGGCCGTACGCTGTCACGGCCTGCCGACACGGAAACCAAGCGGCTGCTGGCATCCATCGCATCCGAAGCCCGGCGCGCTTCGGAGATCGTCTCGCGGCTGATGAGCTTTGCGCGGACGGAGAAGGCGGAAGCGCGCCCAGTGGAAATCAATTCGCTTTTGTCGAGTCTGATGGAATTCCTGGCTGGAAAGTGGAAAGCCGCCGGCATTCAAGTGACGGACCGCCTTTCGGCGGAGCCGATTCATGTGCTGGGATTTCACGGCCAGTTAGAGCAGGTTTTCCTCAATCTGTTCGTGCACGCCGAACAGGCGATGGCGAACGCCGAGCAAAGGCAGTTATATATCTCCACCAGCCTGCTGGCGCGCCGTGTCCTGGTAGCCATCAGCTACACGGGACCGGAGAGTGCGTTGCGGCGCGACCCGTTTCAGGAACTGCACGCCAGCGATGCGGGCGAGCTGGGTCTGGGGGTATGCCGGGGCATCATACAGAGCCACAGCGGCGAAATCCGGTTCATGCGCACTTCCGCATCGACGTCCCGGTTTGAAGTTGAGTTGCCGGTCATGCCCGCGCGCGCTCCGGCGGCCGCGAGCGCACGCCCGAGTTCGGGCCGCTGGACGGTTTTGGTGGTGGAGCCCGACGCCGCGGCCCAGCGCCAACTGCTGGTGCAACTTAGCGCCAAGGGCGCACGGGTCATTCCGATCGCGCAGGCTGAAGAGGCGGCCACCTTGGTGGAGCGGGTGCGCTTCGATGTGGCATTTTGCACGGCGCATCTTTCCGGCGCAAACTGGCTGGAGTTTTACGAGCGCGTCCGCCCGCATATCGGCGCCTTCGTTTTGCTGACCGACGGATTCGAAGTGGACCCGGCGGCTACTTTCCCCGGTGGGGATGGTTATGTCCTTCGCAAGCCAATCGAAGAGAGCGACCTGGCGCGCGTGGTGGCGGCCATCGAGTCCTGGGCGGCCCACAGCCGGGGCGCCTGAGCGCCGTACAATGGAAGCAGAGTCTTCTCCATCATGCATTTGCGAACCTTCTTGCCGGCTATCGCCGTGGTTCTATCAGCCTTCGCCCAGTCGCGCATCAACGAACCGCCCCGCCCGCCCAAGCCGGACGTCCCGTTCCTGCTGCATGCCACCAATCTGGTGGAAACCGAAGCCGCCGAAGCCAAAGAGGAGAAGAAAAAAAACGACACCACTTACTATGTCCCGGGCGTAAAGTCCAGCGCCAGGACGCCGCTGGCGGAACCGATTTTCATTATTCGCACGGAGAAGATTCAGCCCGAAAAACTCGAACTGTACCGTCTGGAAGTGAAGAACAACCGGCGCGAGATCACCTTTCCCGAGCGGCGAAGCAAGAACGCCCCCCGCCCGTACCCGTTGTCCATTCGCAAACTGGCCGACGGCATCTGGCGGGTGGAGGCCAGCGCGACGCTCGAAAACGGCCAGTATGCCTTGACGCCTTCCGGTTCGAACATAGTGTTTCTGTTCGAGGTTTACTAAGAAGCGGGCGGATCACGCTTTCACCGGGGGCAAGGCGGGATCTTCGGAGTCCACCAGCCAGTCGGCCAGCATGGATTTCATCTCCGCGCGCTGCTTTATGTAACCGGGGTCATCGTATAAGTTGTGCAACTCGTGGGGATCATTCTTTAGGTCGTAAAGCTCCCCGTATGGCGCGCGGACGTAGTGCACGAGCTTCCAATGCTCGGTGCGAATCATCTTAGCGGTGGGAAATTCGGCGTGAACTGAGCGCTTGGGGCGCGTTTCCCGGCCCTCGACAAGAGGCACGAGGCTGCGGCCCTGAACCGCTTGGGGAATGGCGACGCCGAGCAACTCCAGCAGGGTGGGCATCAAGTCGATGCCTTCGGCCAAGCTCTTGATGCGCTTACCTGCGGGGAGCTTGCCGGGGGCGCGCACCAGACAGGGCACACGCACCACCTCATCGTAGAAATACCCGCCTTTGAAGAGCAGGCCGTGGTCGCCCAGCATTTCGCCATGATCCGCACAGCAAACCACGATGGTGTTTTGGGCCAACCCGAGCTCATCCAGAGCCGTCAAAATCCGCCCCAAGTGCTTGTCGTTGAGAGAGATCATGCCATAGTAATAGCTCTTGATGCGGTCCAGATCGGCGGGCGTCATGGTCCGCAGGTCGAAACCGGCGGTGCCTTCGAGGGCTTTCCGCTGGGCTGGCGGCTTGTTGTCCATCTCGCCCGGACGTTGGTGAGAAGGAGGAAACTTCGCGCCTTCGTACATGCGGTCGAAAGGCGCCGGGGGATCGAAAGGATGGTGTGGGCGGCGCCAATTCAGATGGAGGAAGAAGGGCCGTGTCCGGTTGGCTTTCAGAAACTCGATAGTGCGGTCAGCGAAAAAGACCGTTTCGTCAACCTCTTCCGGCCACGGGACAGGGTGAGCCTGGAATCGCGTTTTCAGGCGCTCGCGGTGTTCGAGCGCTTTGGCCTCCCAGCCGCGGGCTTTCATGAAAGCGTGGTATTCGGGGTCGCTGGCCCAAATCTTCTGAAAGCCGCCCGTGAACTTCGTCGGAGCGAACGGCATTTCTCCCACGGCGGCGGTCAGATAGCCTTCCCGGTTGAGGATGTGCGCCAGCGTCTGCTCGCGGTCGGGAAGCCGGTACAGGTTGGAAGGCGTGCGGTTGACGTGGGGGTAGCGTCCGGTGTGAATGGCGGAACGAGAGGGCACACACTGCGGGCACTGCACGAAGAAGCGCTCGAACAGCACGCCTTCAGCCGCCAGGCGGTCCATGTTAGGGGTGCGGATGACAGGGTTGCCGGCGGCGCCTAAACAGTCTGCCCGCATTTGATCGTTGGTGATCAGCAGCAAATTCAGCCGGGGCGCCGTCTGCCTGGCGGCAGCCGCTCCTGCCAAGGAAGCGGCGAAATCTCTTCGAGTGATCTGGGATGTTGCTTGATTCATGACAGTTTTTCGGCCATGGACTTGGCTTGGACGAACTGTAGGAGGTAGTCGGGACCGCCGGCTTTGGAATCCGTGCCGGACATATTGAAGCCCCCAAAGGGATGGGCGCCGACCATGGCGCCGGTGCATTTGCGGTTGATGTACAGGTTGCCCACGAAGAATTCTCGCTTGGCCTTTTCGATTTTCTCCCGGTTGGTGGTATAAACCGAACCGGTAAGCCCGTATTCGGAGTCATTGGCCAGTTCCAGGGCGTGGTCGAAATCGCGGGCGGGGGTGACGGCGAGAACCGGCCCGAAGATCTCCTCCTGAAAGATGCGAGCCGTGCGGGGAACTCCTGCAAAAATGGTTGGCTGGAGGAAATAGCCTTCACCCTCGGCCGGCCCTCCTCCGGCGATCAATTGCCCTTCCCCCTTGCCTATTTCGATGTAGTTCAGAATGGAGGCGCGGGCGCGTTCGCTGATCACCGGCCCCATGAAGTTATCCGGATCGTCAGCGGGCCCCACCCGGATTTGCGCCACCTTGGCGGTCAGCTTTTGCAGGAAGGCGTCATAAAGCGATTCGGCGACAATGGCGCGCGAACAGGCCGAACACTTCTGCCCCTGGTAGCCGTACGCCGATACGAGGACACCTTGCACAGCGGCGTCCAAATCGGCTTCATCATCCACGATGATGGCGTCCTTGCCGCCCATTTCGGCCACCACGCGCTTGATCCAGATTTGGCCGGGCCTGGGCCGGGCGGCCAGTTCGTTAATGCGCAGGCCCACCTCGCGCGAGCCGGTGAAAGAGATGAAACGGGTCTTAGGGTGCTCCACCAGCACGTCGCCGACCGCCGCGCCGCTGCCCGGCAGATAGGCCAGGCTGCGTTCCGGGAAACCGGCCTCCAAAAGCACTTCGACGAATTTGGCGGCGATCACCGGTGTCTCGCTAGAGGGCTTAATAATCACTGTGTTGCCGGTTACCAGCGCCGCCGTCGTCATGCCGGTCAGGATGGCTAGCGGGAAATTCCAGGGGGGAATGATGGCCCCTGCGCCGAGGGGCAGATAGACCATCTCGCACTTTTCTCCGGGAAACTGCACGAGCGGCTCGGGACAATCCAGCCGTAACATCAGGCGGGCGTAGTAATCGCAGAAATCGATGGCTTCGGAGACGTCGGCTTCGGCCTCCGGCCAGGTCTTTCCGGCTTCATAGACCAGCCAGGCGTCGAACTCGAACTTGCGGCGCTTGAGGATATCGCGCGCGCGAAAGAGCATTTCCGCGCGCGTGGTGGCCGGGGTCTGGCGCCAAACCGGAAAGTAAGCATGCGCGGTTTCGACAGCGCGGGCGGCCAGGGCGGGATCCGCCATGTGGACCAGGCCCACAACCTCGCTTGGCCGGGATGGGTTTAAGGAGGACAGCGTCAAGCCAGTCCGGACGCGCCGGCCGTCGACCAGCGGCTCGTATTCGCGGCCGAACTCAGCCCGCACGGCGGCGAGGGCATTCTGCATGGCCAGACGGCTGTCCGGCTGGGAAAAGTCGGCGTAGGGTTCGTTGCGGAATGGCGGCAAGGATTCGAGCAATTTAGCGGATGCCTGGGACATGAGTTTCTACCCCCTCAATAAGAAAGCCGTCCTGTCGCTTCCGCCAGAGACGCGGTCCCAGCGGGAGTGGCGGCAGGACGGCCTGACTCCTAACGAGTTATCAAGCCCGGGCTACGGCTCCACGAGATTTTTACCGCGGTCAAACAATTCCGCGGCTTCGTCGGCCATCTGGCGGCCTTTCTCGTAGAGTTCGCGGCCTTTTTCCATCCACTCCCGGCCGGACTCGGCCAGCGCCTGGCCGCTCTTTTCCGCCTTGCGGCGGATAAAGCGGCGCGTGGCTTTGCCCGAAGCCGGGGCATACAGCAGAGCTATGCCGGCGCCCAACGTCGCCCCGGCGAAAAACCACAATAAACGGCCTGCCACATCGTTTTCTTCAGCCATAAAAGGTATGACTCCTTGCTTCAATTCTACCAGCCGGCTCTATCGGGGGTATGCTCAAAGCATGAGTGAGAACACTGAAATGATCACCATATTTCGATCCGCGGACGCCACGGCGCGGGAAGATGCGGAAGAGATTCAGGAGGTTCTCGCGGGGGAAGGCATCCCCTCCATTCTGGTGGACGACTCGACTCCGGGCGTGGTCTGCGGCTCGGTAGAGGTGCGGGTAGCTGCGGCGGACGCCGCGCGGGCGGAAGCGCTGGTCGATTCCATCCCGGTGGAGGGAGACATGGCGGACGCCGATCCATCGGCAGTGTTGGATCCGGTTACGGTCTACACTGCGGCGAGCGGGGCTGCCGAAAGCGAGGCGCTGGCGATCGAGGGCATGCTGATCGCCAATGGGATTCAGCCTATCCGGGTACAGGCGCGTCCCTATCCCAATCTGCCGGTGGAGATTCAGGTGGCTCGTGAATTTGCCGACCAGGCGCGCCGGCTGATTGAGGAAGCCCGGCTGGCGGGCGCCGAAGCAGCCGAAGAAGAGGAGAAGGAGACCGAATCCCAATAGGCCGGCTAAAAATTTGCGCCAGACCCTTGTCCCGTTTTTCGCATGCTGGTATAGTTTTTGAGGAGAGAATTTAGCCGTACAGAGTCCGAAACTCTGATGGGCAGTATCAACGGTTGACAGAGGGCGGGTCGCCCTGGGTTGGCGGCCAGAAGTTATAGTCCGGCCTGCCGGAGCTGGCTGAGGAGCCGGAAATGGAGTTTTTCCCAAATCATCCCGTTCCTTCCAACGGTGAACCGATCACCGTTCGCGACGGAAGCTTTTCCGTCCCTGACCATCCCATCATCCCCTTCGTTGAAGGGGACGGAACCGGCCCGGACATCTGGCGGGCCGCGCGAACCGTGTTTGATGCAGCCGTAAGCATCGCTTACGGGGGCAGAAGAAGCGTCGCTTGGTACGAAGTATTCGCCGGGGAGAAGGCAGCCCGGCTGTTTGATAACTGGCTTCCCCAAGGGACACTGGACGCCATCCGCCACTTCCACGTGGCCATAAAGGGACCGTTGACCACGCCCGTGGGAGGCGGCATCCGCAGCCTGAACGTGGCTTTGCGGCAACTCATGGACCTCTATGTCTGCATGCGGCCGGTCCGGTATTATCCCGGCGTACCTTCCCCGATGAAGCAGCCTGAGTTGTTAAACGTAGTTATTTTCCGCGAAAACACGGAGGATGTATACGCTGGCATCGAGTGGAAAGCGGGGACGCCGGAGGCCAGGAAAGTGATCGAGTTCCTGAACACCGAATTCGGCAAGCAGATTTCGCCGGAATCCGGCATCGGAATCAAGCCGATGAGCGCCAGGGCTTCCAAGCGGCTGATTCGCCGGGCCATCCGGTATGCCCTTGAAAACGGACGCCGCTCGGTGACGCTGGTGCACAAGGGCAATATCATGAAGTTCACCGAGGGGGCGTTCCGGGATTGGGGCTACGAACTGGCCAAAGAGGAGTTCGCCGACACGTGCGTGACCGAGGCGGAAGCGGGACCGGAGCCACCCGCCGGCAAGGTCCTCGTTAAGGATCGCATCGCCGATTCGATGTTTCAGCAGGTGCTGCTGAGACCCGCCGAGTACGACGTAATCGCGACCCCGAACCTCAACGGCGACTACCTTTCCGATGCGTGCGCCGCCCAAGTGGGCGGACTCGGCATGGCGCCGAGCGCCAATCTGGGCGACGAGCACGCCGTTTTTGAAGCGACCCACGGGACGGCGCCCAAGTACGCCGGCCAGGATGTCGTGAATCCCTCCAGCGTCATCCTTTGCGGCTCGATGATGTTCGAATTCCTGGGCTGGAAAGAGGTTTCCCGGCTTATCGAGCAAGGCATCACCGAGACGATCCGCCAGAAGCGCGTGACCTACGACCTGCACCGGCAAATGGAAGGAGCCACAAGGCTCAAGACCAGTGAATTCGCCGCCGCCATCGTCGAAAACATGGCGGCGCGGCGAGCGGCAGCCTGAGCGGAGTCTCTAAAGGCTGCACAGCGGGAGTAAGTGGTTATGCGAAAGAAAGTGACAATTGTGGGCGCCGGCAATGTCGGCGCCAGTTGCGCGGTTCGTTTGGCCGAAACGGGACTGGCTGACGTCGTGATGGTGGACGTCGTCGAAGGCATCCCGCAAGGCAAGTCCTTGGACATTTTACAGTCCAGCCCCATAGCGGGCGTGGACGTGCTGCTCACCGGGGCGAACGACTATGAGCCGACCGCGGGTTCGGACATTGTCGTATTCACAGCCGGCATGCCCCGCAAGCCTGGCATGAGCCGGGACGACCTGTTATGGTCGAATTTCGACATCGTGCGGGAGACGGTGGAGCGAGCCGTACGGGTCTCACCGGACGCCATCCTGATTATGGTGGCCAATCCCCTGGACGCGATGTGCCACGTCGCCCTGGCGGTGAGCGGCTTTCCGAAGCACCGGGTGATGGGAATGGCCGGCATTCTGGACACGGCGCGTTTCCGCACCTTCCTGGCTCGGGAGTTGAACGTCTCGGTGGCTGACGTCACCACCATGGTGCTTGGCGGCCATGGCGACACCATGGTGCCGCTGGTGCGCTTCACCAGCGTCGCCGGCATTCCAGTCACGGATCTGTTGAGCGCCGAAACGCTTCAGCGGATCGTTCAGCGGACGCGGGACGGCGGCGCGGAAATCGTGAAGTTTCTCAAGACCGGCAGCGCCTATTATGCGCCGGCGGCGGCCACGGTGGAGATGGTGGAAGCCATTCTCCTCGACCGGAAGCGCGTGTTGCCTTGCTCGGCCTATCTGGAGGGTGAGTATGGGCTCACGGGCGTATTCGTGGGAGTGCCGGTGAAACTGGGCGCGAAGGGCATCGAGCAGGTCTTTGAGCTGAAACTTACCGAAGAGGAGCGGGCGGCGCTGCACAAGAGCGCAGCAGCGGTGAAAGAACTGGTGGACGTCATGCAGCCCAAGCTGGCGCAGATCAAAGCCGCCGGCGCGGCGAATTGACGCTCCGGCGCGCGGAGGTCAGAACCATGCTGAAAGACGGGGATGTGCACCGTTTTCCAGCGGCCTGTTAAGTCAGAGGGGAGGTGAGGCCCATGCTCGCCGAGGATCTTACCGCGCTGGAGGCGCTCGGAATCGCCATCCGGGCCGAAGCCGACGCGGCCGAAGTTTACGGCGAAATCGCCAAGCGGGTGCACAACCCGCTGATTCGGCAAAAGATTGAACTGCTGGCCAAAGAAGAGTTGCAGCACCAGCGGATCCTGGAAGCCGCCTACCGCGAGCGGTTCCCGGAAGTGCCGCTGGAGCTGCCGCGTTCGCAGCTCCCGCGGGAATTCTCTTGCGCGGCTCTGCGGGAGCAGCAGACGCTTAAGGACATTCTGTCGTTCGCCATCGACCAGGAGCGCCGCGCCCACGAGTTCTACCTGAGAGCCGCCGAGCAGACCAAGGACCTCAGCGGCCAGATGATGTTCCATTACCTGGCCGACTGGGAGTTTTCGCATCAGATGGCGCTGAGCGCGGAATACGAAATGGTTGTCCGCTATCCGCGGCATTTTGGCGAGGGCGCCGAGCCGTGGAAACCCGAGTTTCGCACCGAACGCGGGAGGTGAACCCATATGCCGCAAACGGCCGTTGTTCCGGGCTTCCTCCCGGCCGAGGAAGCCCGTCTGAGAAAACGGTTCTTGGAAGAAGCCTCTCTGGTGCCAGGCGGCGACCGCATCAGCCGCTGTTTGCAATGCGGCACCTGCACCGGAAGTTGCCCGGTGAGTTACGCCATGGACATCTCGCCCCGCCAAGTGATTGCGCTGTTCCGGGCGGGACGCATGGAAGAGATCCTTCGCAGCCGAACCATTTGGATCTGCGCGTCGTGCTATATGTGCGCCACGCGCTGTCCGCAATCCATCAAGATCACCGATTTGCTGTACTCGCTAAAGCGCACGGCCATGGAGGCGGGCATTTACCCGGGCCGGTTTCCGGTGTTCCGGCTGTCGCGCGCCTTTGTAGCTAACATAAGGCGCTACGGCCGGAACCACGAAATCTTGCTTCTGGTCCGCTACTACCTAAAACGGCGCCCTTGGGAGCTGATTCGCCTGGCGCCTTTAGGGCTGGCCATGCTGCGCCGCGGGCGGGCGGTTCTGTGGCCTCGCAAGATCAAGGGGATCCAGGCGGTCCGCACAATTCTCAAAGCGGCCTCCGAACTCCGCTTACCGGTGGAGAAAAAACCGGCCGAATACAGCGGGGAAATGGTGGGGTACCGGGCCGTGGGGTGACGGTCCCAGGGAGGTGGAGATGGAGTACCTGTATTATCCCGGTTGCAGCCTGGAGTCCTCCGGACGGGCGTATGACGAGAGTCTCCGCGCGGTGTTCAAGGCTCTGGGCGTGGGGTTAAAAGAACTAGCCGATTGGAACTGCTGCGGCGCGACGATTTACATGAGCGTCGACGAGGCGGCTTCGGTGGCCATCAGCGCCAGAAACCTGGCCATCGCCGAAGGCGACGGGGCGCGAGACCTGATCGCGCCATGCAGCGCCTGCTACACCGTGCTGTTGAAAACGAACCGGTTTCTCAAGGAGAGTCCAGAGCTGAAAGCGAAAGTGGACCACTTGCTGAAGCAGGCCGGCCTGTCCTACAACCTGAGCGTGAATGTCCGCCATCCGCTGGACGTTTTGGTAAACGATATCGGAGTGGAGGTGATTGCGCTTTCCGCCCAGCGATCGCTGGAAGGGATGCGGTTTGCGCCTTACTACGGGTGTCAGATCGTCAGGCCGGAGCGCGGCTTCGACGACTGCGAATTTCCGGTCGCCATGGACCGCCTGTTCGAGCGTTTGGGCGCCGAGCCCGTCTATTACCCGCTGAGGACCCGCTGCTGCGGGGGAATGTTGATGACCACATTCCCCGAGGTGGCGCTTCACCTAGTGGATGAGCTGCTGAGTTGCGCCGCCGAAAACGGCGCAGCCTGCATCGTCACCACTTGTCCCATGTGCCAGGTCAATCTGGAAGCCTACCAGAAACGAATCAATTCGAAGCTGAAGCGGGCGCACCGGATGCCGGTCTTGTTCTTCACGCAACTGCTTGGGCTGGCGTTGGGGTGCTCGGAGAGGTCTTTGGGGCTGCACCGCAGCCTGGAGCCGCTGACGGTGACCGCCGGAGCGGCCGCCGGCCATGGAGGGCAGGCATGAGCGTCAACGGAAACGTGCGGACAGGCGTTTATATCTGCCACTGCGGGGTTAACATCGCCCAGACCGTGGATGTCGAGGCGGTGCGGGAGTTCGCTGCGCGCCAGCCGGGCGTGGCGGTGGCCCGAGACTACCGGTTCATGTGTTCAGACCCCGGCCAGGAGATGATCCGCGAAGACATCAATCAGTTGGGTTTGAACCGGGTGGTGGTGGCCGCCTGCTCGCCGCAGATGCACGAGCTGACCTTCCGGCGGGCGTGTGAGAACGCCGGGCTGAACCGCTACCTGTTCCAGATGGCGAACATCCGCGAGCAATGTTCGTGGATTCATGACGACCGCAAAGCCGCCACCCGGAAGGCTGAGGCACTGGTGGGCGCAGCGATACGGCGGGTGGCATGGCATCAGCCGCTGCTTCCCCGGGTGGAGGCTATGAATCCCAATGTGCTGGTGGTAGGCGGCGGCATTGCGGGAATTCAGGCGGCGTTGGAGCTGGCCGAAGGGGCAGGGGAAGTGTATCTGGTTGAGCGCCAGTCCACCATTGGCGGACAGATGGCGAAATTCGACAAGACCTTCCCGACGTTGGATTGCGCTTCCTGCATCTTGACGCCCAAGATGGTGTCGGTTTCGCACCGCAAGAATATCCGCCTGTTGACGCTCAGTGAAGTGACGGCGGTGGAAGGATATGTGGGCAATTTCACCGTGACCGTACGCCAGCGGGCGCGGTACGTCACCGACAAGTGCACCTCGTGCGGGGATTGCACCAAAGTGTGCCCGGTGCATGTGCCCAACTGGTTTGACGAATTGCGCTCGCAGCGCACGGCGATTCACAAGGCGTTTCCGCAGGCGGTTCCGAACACATACGTGATCGACAAGCAGGAGCGGCCGCCGTGCAAAGAGGCTTGTCCCATCGGGCAGGAAGCCGCCGGCTATGTGGCGCTGATCCGCGCGGGGAAATTCGAGCAAGCCATCCGCCTGGTGCGCTCGAAGAATCCGCTGCCGGTGATCTGCGGGCGGGTCTGTTACCATCCCTGCGAGACCGAGTGCAACCGGGGCTTTGTGGATAAACCCGTGGCCATTCAGCATCTGAAGCGCTTCCTAACCGACTGGGAAATGACGCACGAGTACGACATCCAGCCGCCCCAACCCTCCGAGCGGCACAGCGAGCCGGTGGCGGTGATCGGTGCGGGTCCGGCAGGACTTACCTGCGCGCACGATTTGGCATTGCGGGGCTACCCGGTGACGGTGTTCGAGGCGCTGCCGGCGCCGGGCGGCATGCTGGCGGTCGGCATCCCGGAGTACCGCTTGCCGAAAAGGCTGCTCAACTTTGAGATCGACTACATCCGCCGGATGGGGGTCCAGATCTTGACCGACCGGCGCTTCGGACGGGATTTCACCCTGGAGGACCTGGAGCGCCAGGGCTTCAAAGCGGTCTTTATCGCCATCGGCGCGCATCAGGGGCTGCCGCTGGGAGTTCCGGGAGAGGAAGCCCGCGGCGTCTTTCAGGGCACGGCGTTTTTGGCGCGGACGGCGCTGGGAATCCCGCAGCCGCTCGGCCCGCGGGTGGCGGTGATTGGCGGCGGCAATACCGCGATCGACTGCGCCCGCACGGCGCTCCGGTCGGGCGCCACCGAGGTCAGCATTCTCTACCGCCGCAGCCGGGGAGAGATGCCGGCCCTACCGGAAGAAATCGCCGATGCGGAAGCCGAAGGAGTTTCGATTGTGTATCTGACGGCGCCGGTGGAGGTGCTGTCCCGCGACGGGCGCGTGAGCGGCCTGCGCTGCGTGCGAATGGAATTGGGCGAACCGGACGCCAGCGGGAGGCGGCGGCCGATTCCCGTTCCCGGATCGGAGTTCGAACTGGAGTTCAGTAGCGTCATCGTCGCCATCGGCCAGCGGCCCGGCACCGATGCCCTGGCAAGCGCCCTGGAAGGCATCGCACTTGCCCGTGACGGCGCCATTCAGGTGAATGCGGAGACCCTGGAGACTACCCGCAAGGGCGTCTTCGCGGGAGGCGACGCGTGCCTTGGCCCAGCCACCGTCATCGCCGCCATGGGCATGGGGAAGAGGGCGGCCGAGGCGATCGCCAAGTATCTGCGCGGAGAGCCGCTGCGGGACTTCACCACCCACATGGTTCAGCCGCGCTACCGCCGGGGCGAGTCGTTCCGGCCCCACTCCTATGCGCCGCTGTACCGGGACATCGAGCGCGCCGAGCGCGTGCCTATGCGGAAGCTCCCCGGGGAAGAGCGCAAACACGACTTTCGCGAGGTCGAGCTGGGCTATTCCGAAGAAGAAGCCATGCGCGAAGCCAGCCGCTGCTTAAACTGCGGCGTCTGCGTGGAGTGCATGGAATGCGTGCGCGTGTGCGAGCCGAAGGCGGTGGATCACGGCATGAAAGATGAAACCGTGCAGCTCAAAGTGGGGCAAATCCTGGTGGCCAGCGGTTACCGCACTTTTGACGCGTCGCGCATGGTCCAGTACGGCTATGGGCTGTATCCCAACGTTCTTTCGGCCCTGGAATTCGAAAGGATGCTCTCGGCTACCGGCCCTACCGGGGGCCGAATCCAGCTTGCCAACGGCAGCGAACCCCGAGCGGTAGCTATCGTCCACTGCGTCGGATCGCGCGACGAGAACCACCACCGTTATTGCTCCCGCGTATGTTGCATGTACGCCTTAAAGTTCGCTCATCTGGTGAAGGACCGCACGCGGGCCGAAGTTTACAACTTCTACATCGATATGCGGGCCTTCGGGAAAGGCTACGAGGAGTTTTACTCCCGGGTGCTGGACGAAGGCATGAACGTCATCCGGGGGAAGGTGGCCGAAGTGGTGCGCGCCTCGTGGTCGCAGCAGGAAGAAGGCGCTTTGCTGGTCCGGTGCGAGGATACCTTGATCGGACGTTTCCGCGAGATTCCCGTGGACATGGTGGTCCTGTGCAACGCAATCGAGCCGCAAGCTGACGTGGAAGCGGTGCGGCGGCTGTTCGGGTTGAGCCGCAGCCCGGACGGATTCTTCCTGGAGCGCCATCCCAAGCTGGACCCGGTGGCCACCTCCACCGACGGCGTTTTTGTGGCGGGATGCGCGCAGGGTCCTAAGGACATCCCCGACACGGTGGCGCAAGCCAGCGCCGCCGCCGCCCGCATGTTGGGGAACATCGCCCGGGGCAGCGTGGAGATCGACCCGGTTCGCGCGGAGGTGGACGAGAAGCTGTGCGGAGGCTGCCGGCTCTGCAACACGCTCTGTCCGTACCATGCCATCGAGTACTCGGAACAGGACAACGTTTCGCGCATTAACCCGGCAGTCTGCAAAGGCTGCGGAACCTGTGTGGCGGCGTGCCCGGCGGGCGCCATCACCGGCTTCGGCTTCAGCCAGCAGCAAGTCGAGGCCGAACTGGAAGGTTTGCTGGCGGTTTAGAAAGGACGGCGCCGATGGCGGACTTTGAGCCTCGCATTGTGGGATTCCTATGCAATTGGTGCGCATACTCCGGAGCGGACCTGGCGGGCGTCAGCCGGCTGAAATCCGCGCCGAATTTGCGCATTATCCGCATCATGTGCAGTGGGAGAGTGGACGCGGCACTGGTCCTTCAGGCGTTCCGGCTGGGGGCGGACGGCGTCCTGGTGGCGGGCTGCCATCCGGGCGACTGCCACTATCAGGAGGGCAATTTCAAGGCTCTGCGGCGGGTGCTGTTGCTCAAGAGGATTTTGCGCGATTTCGGGATCGATGAGCGCCGCCTGCGCTTGGAGTGGATTTCGGCGAGCGAAGCCGAAAAGTTCGCCCGGGTTTCGACCGAGTTCACCGAAGAGGTCCGGGCGCTAGGACCGCTGGCGGCCGTGGATTACCCGGCGGCGGCGCGGCAGACGGGCGAGGAGGCTGCGGCATGAACAAACCCAAGTTAGCGCTCTATTGGGCGGCGAGTTGCGGCGGCTGCGAGGTCGCGGTGCTCGACGTCGAGGAGAAGATCCTGGACGTGGCGGCCTTTTTCGATCTGGTGTTTTGGCCCTGCGCCATGGACTTCAAGTACAAGGATGTCGAAGCCATGCCGGACGGCGGCATCGACCTTTGTCTTTTCAACGGGGCCATCCGCACCAGCGAAAACGAGTCCATGGCGCGGCTGTTGCGCCGGAAGGCTAAGATTCTGGCGGCTTTCGGATCCTGCGCTTGCGACGGGTGCATTCCCGGGCTGGCCAATCTCACCGACAAGCAGTCCATCTTTCGGCGAGTGTATGAAGAATCTCCCAGCACGGCGAACGACGCCGGCGCCCGGCCCCAGACTCACGTCGAGGTTCCGGAGGGGGATCTGGAGATCCCTGAGTTCTTCGAGACAGTACGAACTCTGGGGCAGGTGGTTCCGGTGGATTACTACGTGCCCGGCTGCCCGCCGCAGCCGCCGCAGATCGTGGCGGTGCTCTCGGCGATCATGGAAGGCAAGCCGCTGCCGCCGGCAGGCGCGGTGCTGGGCGCAGGAGAAAAGACTTGTTGCGATGAATGCGGGCGCGTGCGCCAGGAGAAGCGCCTCAAGCATTTTCGGAGGCCATCGGAGATCGAAGCCAAGCCGGAAGAGTGCCTGCTGGACCAAGGCATCATCTGTCTGGGACCGGCGACGCGCAGCGGGTGCGGGGCGCTTTGCGTGAAAGCTAACATGCCGTGCCGGGGCTGTTACGGCCCGCCGCCGAATGTAGAAGACCAGGGCGCCAAGATGATCAGCGCCCTGGCCAGCGTCATCGATTCGCAGGACCCCGGCGAGATCAACTGGATCCTGGACCAGATTCCCGATCCAGCCGGGACGTTCTACCGTTTCAGCGTTCCGGGCTCGTCGTTGCACGCGCGGCGGAGGTAGGGAGGCGCTTATGCAAAAGATCACCATCGACCCGATCACCCGGCTGGAAGGCCATGGCAAGATCACAATCTTTCTGAACGACGACGGCTCGCTGGGCAATTGCTATTTCCAGGTTCCCGAGCTGAGGGGGTTCGAACAGTTCTGCGTGGGCCGTCCGGTGGAGGAGATGCCGCGGATCACCACCCGCATTTGCGGGGTGTGCCCGGAGGCGCACCACATGGCGAGCGCGAAGGCGTGCGATGCGGTGTACCAGGTGGAGCCGCCCCCGGCGGCCAAGAAGCTCCGGGAGTTGCTTTATTCGGCCTTCTTTGTGGGCGATCACACCCTGCACTTCTACGCACTTGGCGGCCCCGATTTTGTCGTGGGGCCGGATGCGCCGGCGGCCGAGCGCAACATCCTGGGAGTGATCCATAAAGTGGGCCTGGATGCCGGACGCAAGGTCATCGAACTCAGAAAACGCGCCCAACGCACGGTGGCGCTGATCGGGGGCAAGGCCATCCATCCGGTAACGGCGTTGCCGGGCGGACTGGCCAAGCCGCTGACCGCCGAAGAGCGTGATGAGATTGTAGGCCACACGGACTATTTCGTCGAATTCGCCAAGTTTACGCTCGGCGTGGTGGACAACGTCGTGTTGAAAAATCCGGCCTATGTGGACATGATTCTCAGCGAGACGTATACGCACCGCGTGTACTCGATGGGCACGGTGGACGCCGCCAACAAAGTAAACTTTTACGACGGCATGATCCGGGTGGTGGACCCAGAGGGCCGTGAGTTCGTCAAGTTCCATCCGCGGGATTATCTGGAGGTGTTGAGCGAGCACGTCGAGCCATGGACGTATTTGAAGTTCCCGTTTTTGAAAAAGGTCGGTTGGAAGGGCTTCGTCGACGGCCAGCAATCGGGGTTGTACCGCGCCACGCCGCTGTCCCGCCTCAACGCCGCCGACGGCATGGCGACGCCGCTGGCGCAAGCGGAATACGAACGGATGTACGAGACTCTGGGCGGCAAGCCCGTTCACCATACCTTGGCCACCCACTGGGCCAGGGTAATTGAGATTCTGTACGCCGCCGAGCGAGCCGCCGAACTGGCGCGGGACGAGGAGATCCTGTCCAGCAAGATCCGGACGCTTCCCACGGCCAAGCCGTCGGAAGGGGTGGGCTGCGTGGAAGCCCCGCGCGGCACGCTGTACCATCACTACCGGACCGACGAGCGGGGGATTCTGACCGCCGTCAACCTGATCGTGGGCACGACGAACAACCACGCGCCCATCTGCATGTCGATTCGCAAGGCGGCCGAGGGACTCATTACGCGGGGCTGCGAGATTACGGACGGGTTGTTGAACCGGATTGAGATGGCGTTCCGGGCATACGACCCGTGTTTTGCGTGCGCCACGCACGCCAGGAACGGGGAAATGGCGCTGGAGGTCAGAATCCTGGACAGCCACGGCCAAGTGATTGCGGCGCGGAAGCGCCTGTAAAAGGAGAACGGTTCCATGTCGGTTATCACCATTTCAAGGGGCACATTCAGCGGCGGCAAGACTTTGGCCGAATGCCTCAGCTACAGGCTGGGTTACCGCTGCATCGACCGGGACGTGATCGTGCAACGGGCGGCGGCGCACGGCGTCTCCGAGCAGGAATTGCGCGCGGCGCTCGAGCAGCCGCCGAGTTCCCTAGCCACTCTTAACCATCGCAAGTACATATACCTTGCCTTGGTGCAAGCGGCGCTGACCGAGGAGGTCCGCGAGGGACGGGCCATCTATCACGGGCTGTTGGGGCACCTGCTGCTCAAGGGCGGCATCGGCGTGCTGCGCTTGCGGATCATCGCTCCGATGGAGTATCGCATACGCATGGCTCAGGAACGCCTGCACTTGAGCCGTCCGGAAGTCATTGCCTACATCCACAAGATGGACGAGGACCGGCGCAAGTGGACCCGCTACTTGTATGGCGTGGACTGGGAGGACCCCTCCCTGTACGACTTGATCATTAATTTGGAATACATCGACATCGATCAAGCCTGCCGCTTAGTGACGGGGATGACCAAAGAAGCCTACTTCGAGTTTTCGCCGGAGTCGCGTGCGCTGATGCGGGATCTGGCGCTGGCGAGCAAAGTGAAAGCCGAACTGGCGCTGAACCCGTTTACCAGTAACCTCGAAGTGGAGGTGGAAGCCAGCAACGGCGCGGTCACCATTAGCGGCAGTCTTTATGAGCAGGCAGACGAAGTGGTGCGCGTGGCCAAGGGAGTCACCGGGGTCAGCGAGGTGACGCTGCGGGACCTAACCCCGGCCGAACAGACTTGAGCACAGGACGCTCAGCGGCGCTCGTCATCGTCTAAGTCGAGCGAAAGCGGAGAAAACACTGCCTGGCGGACGCCGGGGAAAGGCACATTCCAACCGCGGGTGGCGTGCCACAAGATGCGGTTCAGTTTATCGGTTGGCGCGGCGTCGGGAACGTCCCAGCGCATGCGAGCCGATTCGATGGCCGCTTTTCGAGCAGCGCCGCGCAGCGCCTTCAACGGGGGGTTCAGCTCAAAAAGATCCTGCTTGGGACGCACATGGGTGTATGGCGTCAAGTTCGGAGTGTCCGTGAAGCTGGCCCGCATCTCCTGGGCGATGAGGTCGAAAAGGGACATGGTGGGCAGGCCGAGCATCAACTCGATGGTCTTGAGCATGCTTTGCTGAGAATAGAAAGTCGAATCGACGTGCCCGCGCCGTGTGTATGGGCTGACGGCGAGGGCCACGGTGCGGTGCCCGTCCACATGGTCTACGCCGTTTTGGGCGTCGTCTTCCACCACAAAAATGCTCATTTTGGGCCAAAAACGGGACTTGCTGAGCGCCTCCACCACTTGTCCCAGGGCCAGATCATTGTCCGCCACCATGGCTTTAGGCGTGGAGACACCCGGCGTCGTGCCCATCGTATGATCGCAATTCAGCAACATAATGACCAGATTCGGCATCTTTCCGTCCTTCTCCCATTGAGCCAGGTGCTTGAGGAAAATTTGCGCGCGCACCACGTCGGGAATCGAGTTCGTGTAGGAGGGATAGTTGCGGACCAGGATGCGGTCGAGCGCCGGGATGGGTGAGGTGACGCGCCAGCGGTCATGGAACTGCGCTCCGGCGGCCCATTCGCGCAACAATTCCGAGCGTTGTTTGCCGGGTTCGGCTAAGCGAGGGGCATATTCGCCGAACACCTGAACCGATTTGCCGCGCGCCAGCGCGTAGTCCCATAGGAAGCCGGTGGACGAGTAGGCTATGGGGTCGGAGCCGTCGAACGGATAGCTGCGCCCGCGGTAGCCCGGCCACAGACAGTAGGCAGTTTCGTTGGCCTGGGTAAGCCACTGGTGTCCGTCCGCAGAATTCCCGCCCGTGGCATAGAAATTGTCGAGCAGGACAAACTCACGCGCCAGGCGGTGGTGGTTCGGCGTGACATCCTCGCCGAACATGACCAAGGACGGATCGCCGTTGCCTTTACCCAGCGCTCCGAAGACCTGATCGTAGGTGCGGTTCTCCTTGATGATGAAGACCACATGGTCGACGAGCGAGGGATCGCCGGAGCGGAAGGGCGCCGCCTTGGGTGCAGGCTTCGCCTCAGACACTTTAGACGGTTTTTCAGGCTGGAGCGGCATGCGGTTGTTCTCACTCACCGCGGTCGTGTAAGCGGCAAGCTGAGCGGCGTCCGGCAGTTCCAGAACACTGACCGAGCCGCGGTAGGAGTGAACATAACGCTTGCGTGGCTCTTCACGCCACCCGGAGCCTACGCCCAACAGCGCCGACACAGCCAGGAGTTTCTGATCGGGACTTATCGCCAGACCGTTGGGATACCAGGCGGTCGGAATCAGTCCCTCGATGCGGCCCGTTTTGGCGTCCATTTGGGCCACGGCGTTGATGCCCCCGCAAGCCACCCAAAGGCGCCTGCCATCGGCGGACAGCGCGAGCGCGCTGGGGGCCACGCCAAAAGCCGGACGCGCGAAAGGCTGAATGCGGAAGGTTTGCACGACGCGATTTTGGGCGGTATCCACGACCGAAATGCTGTCCTGGTTGGAGTTGGCCACATAGAGGCGCTGAGCGGATTCGTCCCAGGCAAGCGCGGTGGGGTGAAGGCCCACGGGGACGGTGGCGGTAGCCTTCATGGCGTTGAGATCCACGCGCGTGACCACGCCGGTGGAAGCCACGCCCCGCTGGTCGATCACCACCCGGTCGGCGGTTTCCGCCAGACCCGTGGGCGCGGTAAGGTCCTTGGGCGAAGGCGCCCTTCCGCCCCAGTTGGACACAAAGGCGACCGTGCCGGAGCGGTTCACCACCGCGCCGAACGGCGCGATTTGGACGCCAACCTGTCCCAATACCTTACCGGATTCGACGTCGACCACGGCGACGCGGTTGTTGTAGATTAACGGGACGACCGCCTTGCCCCCGCCGGTTCCGATTGCTCCGGCAATGTGTTCGCCCAATCCTTCAGCCAGAACTTTGGCGGCGGCGCGTTCCTCGCGCAGCAGCGCGATCTGCGGCGTCTTTTCTTTGGTGACGCCGCCGGCGAACAGTGGCGATCCCGATTTTGCGTCGAAACGCAGCGCCTGCAACCCGGGCGAGGTGCGGTGCGCAATGCTGGCCAGCACCCGGTTTTCTTTCCAGGCCAAATGATACACGCGGCTGGCGTGAAGGACCCAGAGAGAAGATGAATCCGGGCCAAAAGCCACGCCGTACACCCTTCCGTCAAACACACTTGGGACGCCGGCCGGCGTAATGGACTGTCCGGTGGTCACGACACCGGGGTCGCTTACTTGGCGAGCGGGGCTGTCCAGGGTTTGCGCCGCGGCGGCGGCAGAAAGCATGGTAATCCACAAAGCGGTTCGCATCGCCACAGAGATTATCACGAACCTGTGGCGGCCGCACCACGCAGAGTCTGCGCCCGCTGGAGGCTTGGCGCGCGAAAGCTGCGGCTGTTCGACAGCCAATGTGTTGATTCTAAAAGAGCAGCGGATTGGCATCCCGGATGCACTCTTAAAGGCCGGAAGGTCAGAAAGGAGACCAGAGAAAATGAAAAAGACTTACTTGGCAATCGCAACGATGTTCGCACTGACGGCGGGAACCTGGATGCTGTCCGCGCAGACCGTTCCCTGTCCGAACCCGAATTGCCCGGCGCCGGGCCAGCAACAGGGTCAGCGGAACGGCAAGAAACTGGGCAAGCAGGACGGATCGGGTCCGCAGCATGAGCCTGGCACCGGAGGCGGGACCGGCGCAGGCAACCGCCGCGGGCGCCGCTAGAAACGGTGAAGACGAACACAGTAGGCGAGCAGCAGGGGGCAGGCAGCGCCTGCCCCCGTTTTGTGTGGCTAAGCGGAAGGCGATAGACTGATCGCTGATGAACCCTGCCGGTTCCCGGCTGCGGCCTCTGTGGGTGGGGTTGACCGCGGCAACGGTCCTGATCCTGGGCGCAGCCATCGCGTTGTGCGAATTTTCAGTTCGAATTCCCAGCGTATTCCGCACAGCCCCGAAAACCGCCTGGGTGGAGGCTCTATCGCGCCAGCACAACGCGTCTTGGCGCGAGGTGGAAATCCGCGCCGCCGACGGCGTGCCCTTACGAGCCTGGTGGATCCAGCCGCAGCCGGGCAATGGCGGCGCGGTGGTGCTTCTGCATGGAGTGGCCGACACGCGCAACGGGATGCTGCGCCATGCAGGCATGCTGCTGAAGGGCGGTTACGCGGTGCTGATCCCAGACGCCCGCGGTCATGGAACCAGCGGGGGCGAGATCATCAGCTTCGGCATCCGTGAAGCCGGAGACGTCCGCCGCTGGGTGGAGTGGCTGCGCTCAGCCGTCAGTCCTACAAATGTGTACGGTCTCGGAGTTTCGCTCGGCGCGGCCATTTTGCTGCAAACCCTCGATTCCCCGGCCGGTTGGCGCGCGGTGGCGGCGGAATCGCCGTTCGCCACTTTTGAAGCAATCACGTATGATCGCGTGGGACAGCTCACCGGATTGCGCTCCGGCTGGTTGCGGCGGCCCTTGGCAGTCTTGGCGGAACCGGCGCTGTGGTATGCGCAAGTCCGCTATGGGCTGCCTCTGAGAACGGTTTCGCCAGTCGAGGCCGTGCGGCGTGCGCAAACGCCGGTCCTGCTGATTCACGGCACAGCCGACAGCAACATTTACCCGTACCACTCCCGGATCCTACAGGCGGCGAACCCGGCTTACGTGAAGCTCTGGGAGGCGCCGGGCTCCGAGCACGTGCGGGTAATCCTGGACCATCCGGACGAGTATGAGCGGCGCGTGCGCGCATGGTTTGAGGCGGCGGGAAACTGATCAGGCGTGGAATTCGAGGACGTCGCCGTCTTCCACCACATGGGTGCGCTCGACCAGCCGGCCTTCCCGGTCGCCGTCTTTACGAAACAGCCGGGCGAATTTCAGGTGTTCGGCGAAGTCGCGGTGCACCATACGCGCGGCGTCTTGCACGGTTTGCCCGCGCTTCATGACATACGGCGCGCTGAAATCCGGCTTTTTGCCTGGGGGCTTGGTGTAGACGCGCACCAGTCCCAACAGGTCGAATACGGCGCGCGCAAACTCGTCCAGACCCTCGCCGGTCACCGCCGAGACGGCCAGGCAGCGCATGCTGGCGCCATAGAACTCCCGCAGGACTTCGAAATCCTGCACTGCGCCTGGACGGTCGCACTTGTTGGCCAGCAGCAGCCGGGGCGGCTGCGCGCGCCATTCTTCCAGTTTGCGCAGGACGTAATCGATCTGGCTGAGCACGTCGGGATCGCAAGGATCCACGACCAAGACGCTCATGTTGGCGGGGCGAATGGTTTGCGGAAGCCAGGGTTCGGTGTACTCCGGGGCCACGGCGGGCAGGTCGACGAGCTGAATTTGCACGTTTTCAAACTGCATCATGCCCGGTTGAGGAGCGCGAGTAGTGAACGGATAGTCGGCGACTTCCGGGCGCGCATGGGTGAGCGTCGCCACCAACTGCGACTTGCCGGAGTTCGGCGGACCAACCAGGACCACTTGTCCGGCGCCTTCTTTCTTCACCAGGTAGAAGGGCGTGGCGTGGCTGGCGCCTTTTTTCTGGCTCTCCTTGCGGGCTTGGGACAGGCGGCGTTTGAGATCGGCCTGAAGTTTTTCCGTGCCCTTGTGTTTGGGCAGGGTGGCCAGCATTTCCTCGAGCGCGGCGATCTTCTCCTGGTGGGTTTCCGCAGCTCGATAGCGCGCTTCGGCGGCCAGATACTCCGGCGTGAGGTTCGCGGGCATGGCGGTCCCTCGCGTTTCAGGATACTGCAGGCCGCAGCGCGGCGCGCGGCGATGCGCCTAACGAAGCGTTCGTAAGTACTCGCCAGTGCTGGCGTCGATCACAATCGAATAATTCGAAGTCGAGACCGACTCGCCCCACAAAATACGCCAAGTGGGATTTTGATTTTGCGGCGTCAGTTCCAGCAGAAAACTGACAGGCATGTCGGGATGCTTCTTGGCATAGTCGGCGCCCTTTTTCATGGCGGTTTCAAAGGCTTGATCGGAATCCACCTTCAGAGCGGCGATGAGGAATGGCTTGGCCTGCCCGCGCTGGGTATAGGGTTCGTCCGGGGTGCCGAACACGCCCTTGTGCAGGTTGCCGGGACCCTCCACCACCGAATAAGTGAACATCTTTTGCCGGGCGCGGCTGGGAGACACCAGAATCGCCTGCCAGGCGCCGCACTTGCCGCCTTGGTCCTTGACGCCTTCGACACGGATGTTGGCGATTCTTAGGATTTGAGCGTCAGGCGCCCAGGTGCGGGCGCTGGCGAAAATCTGCTGGAACGCCGACCTTGCGGTGATCGGTTCGGGAGGCTTTTCGGGCTCCTTTTTTTTCTCAGCTTTCTTGGGCGGCTCCGAGCATCCAACAAGCAAAAGTAACGGGAGCGCGAGAAGCGTTCCAAAGCAGTTTCGTCTCATAAACTCTCC
>Ga0272446_1001276_pt1 | contig 36933 bp, 37 predicted proteins | sample YNPCB0061_FD_194587 | JGI IMG/M metagenome (GOLD analysis project Ga0272446, IMG submission 194587) | Hot spring microbial mat communities from Yellowstone National Park, WY, United States - YNP-CB-006-1 | ecosystem: Environmental > Aquatic > Thermal springs > Hot (42-90C) > Sediment | place...
ACAAACCAGAAGCAGTAAACTATTGGCATTATTGTTCATGGGAGATACCAGTTAAAGGACTAAAGTCTTTTAGCTTAACGGTTTCTCCTTTTTTTGACAAATTCCTTATCCCGAACTCAGGTTATTTCCCAGTAATTCCTGTTGCGTCTATTTACGGATTGCTGTCACAAATCGATCGACACCGCCATAGTCTTTGTGAGTGTGGATAGAAGTATATGCGGGCTGTTGTGCCAATAGTTCAGTTACTGTGCCAGCCTGACCCAAGCCTAATTCCATTGCCAATACTCCCCCTTGGATCAAATAGGCAGGAGCGGAATGAATCAACTCTTTTATAGCTGTAAGACCATCGGTACCGCCATCTAATGCCAAATGCGGTTCATGGTAACGCACCTCTACCGTCAATTCCTGTAAATCGGCTGTAGGGATGTAGGGCGGATTGGCAATAATGCCTGTCACCTGCCCCCGTAGGTCTGGGATTGCGCCAAACCAGTCCCCCTGACGGCAGATAATTGGGGCGTGATGAATCTGGGCGTTGAACTGGGCTACCGCTAATGCTTCCCTACTAATATCAGTGGCATAGACTAGAGTATGGGGAAAGGCTAAACTCAGGGCAATGGCGATCGAGCCGCTCCCTGTACCCATATCTACCCAAATGCCCCGATCGTGGGGTAATTCTAGGTCTTGGATCAGGTCGATCAACAGTTCAGTTTCGGGTCGGGGAATCAAAACCGCAGGATTGACCATCAAACTGAGATTGCGCCATGACACTTTTTGCGCCAAGTACTGCACGGGTACTCGATCGAGTAGGCGTTTGTGCCACAATCCAACGATTATTTCTGCCGTTGGGGGCACCCAGCCTGTCCGCAGTCGCAGTTGTAGTTTATCTATGCCCAGTACCTGCCCAATCAGCCAATCCAATTCTAGGGGGGGCACATGGTAGTCAGCACATTCACGGTAGGCTCGATCGTACCACAGCCAAAAGTCAAATTGCCCCACCCCAGTTACGACACCCGTTGTAATGCCCTGATTGCCTCCTGCGTGCGGTTGATCCATTCCACATCCCGATTGGTTTCATAGAGTCTGAGTGCCTCTTGGTAAGAGCGCAAAGCTTGACTGGTATTGCCTTGGCGCGCCAAGAGCGTGGCCAGACCAAAATGGGCACGGGCAAGACTGGGGAATAGGCGAATGGCTTGGTTGTAAGCCTCGATCGCTTGGGGGAAATTGCCCTTTTCTGCCAAGGCTGTACCTAAACTGGCATAATTGCCTGCCAACTCCTCCTCTGTCTTTTGCGCCCGTAAACTGATCGCCTTTTGCAGGATAGCGATCGCCCCATCGATGTCTTTGTTACTCAACAGCAGGTTGCCCAGATTACTATAGGCAATATAATTATTGGCATCCGCTGTAATGGCTGACCGAAATGCCTCGATCGCTTGGGGAATTTGGTTTTGATCCGCCAATGCCCGACCCAAGTTGTTGTAGGCAGGGGCGTATTTGGGGTCAAGGGTGATCGCCTGACGGTAAGCCTCCAGAGCTTCGGGCAGATTACCAAAGCGCCGCAGGGCTAACCCCAGTCCATTGTAGGCACTAGGAGACTTGGGGTTGAGTTGAATACTGCGCCGAAAGGCGGTCACCGCCTCGCCTACATTTTGTCGCCGCAACAGGGCATTACCCAAATCTTCATAAATTTCCCCATTATTGGGGTCTTGCCCCAAAGCCTGCTTGTAAGCCTCGATCGCCCGTTCATGGTTGCCCATTTTGGCGTGGGTCAGTCCCAGATTGTAGTGCACCCCTTGAAAGCGGGGATTCAGAGCCACTACCTGTTCATAGGCAGTCAAAGCATTGGCAAAATCCCCCACCTCAAAATAGACTACTCCCAGCATAAACAGGGCATTGGTATTTGGGGGTTGCAGGGCCAAACTCTTTTTCAAGGCATCGATCGCCCCGCGATAGTCTTTTTGCTGATAGAGAATTGTACCAATACCATTAAATGCAGGGGCATAGGTGGTGTCTGTCTTTACCGCCTGCTGAAATGCAGACAGGGCTTGGGCTTGATCCCCCCGTTTTTGTTCCGCCAAACCCAGATTGAAGTAGGTAGCCGCCAAATTGGCAGGGGTGGTGGCGCTGGGATTCGCTAAACTCAGCCTTATGGCTTCTTTGTAGGCAGTGATTGCCCCCTGCGCATCCCCTTTACTGTACAGAGCTACCCCCAAACCGTAGTGAGCGGGCAGATAATTGGCATCCAAACTAATGGCTTGGCGGTGGGCCGCGATCGCCCCATCAAAATCCCCCTGTTGTCTCAGGGCAACCCCCAGACCATAATGGGCGGAAATCAATTTATTATCCATAGCGATCGCCTCGCGATAGAGACGAATAGCTTGAGCCAACTGGTTTTGGGAACGGAGACGATTTGCCTGCTCCACCAAACTAGCGGGATTATTAGGATTTTGGGCAATTACCGCAGGGACAGGAAGCGCCAAAGCCGTGAGGAGACTAAAAAGTAAAGGTTTCATGGCAATTTTAGAAAACCTCTCTTCGTAAATTACAGGCAAAGTCTATTACAAAATCACCCCATCGATCGGCAAAAACTGACAATCTACCTAAATATAGAAATTTGGCGGACAACTAATCAGCATTTCCAATCAATTCCCCAGATCATTCTGTCTGCCCTGAGCATCAAATTCTTACTCCCCTCGCTCTTTGGGAGAGGGGCTGGGGGTGAGGGAAAAACTGCCAATTTGAGAGTGGGAAAGGAGTAGCCTGATCAGCGATAATTTTCTACTACAGATATATGCTACAATCCTCAAGAACCAAATTTTCTGCATTCTCTTTAAGATATGAATGAAGGTTTTTAGCAGTCCAAAATCTGGGGCAGATTACATGATCCTGCCCTGAAAGCATTACATCCCAATTTCACTAGAGGACAAAATAGTTTTTGGTTAGATTTGGCTGTCATGTCCCCAAAGATGACCTAGACCCAGAGCTTAAAAATTGGTTGAAACTTGCGGCATTTATTTTGCGGAAGCGTAATATAAAAATCAATGTACAGGAGAGTTCACATGGCACAAATGATCTATAAATTCACCGCTGAGGAATATCAACTGATGGGAAAAGCTGGTATTTTTCATCCTGAAGCCAGAGTAGAACTAATCAATGGAGAAATTATTATCATGTCCCCGATCGGGTTAAAACACTCAGTTACTATCAATCGCCTATCACGGTATTTGTTCGATCGTATTAACACAAATCAAGGTATTATTAGCGTGCAAAATTCTTTTCGCATTCCTGATTATTCTGAACCCCAACCCGATATAGTAATTCTGCGTCCCCGTGAGGATTTTTATGCCCATAAATTTCCTCTACCTGAAGACATTTTACTGCTTATTGAAGTGGCTGATTCCAGCCTAAAATATGATCAAACCACTAAACTTTCTTTATACGCTGAACACCATATTCCCGAATACTGGATCGCCAATTTAGAGAGGGATATTTTAGAGATTTATCGCCAACCCCAAAACCAATCCTATCTCAAACAAACCCTAATTGATTCGGCGGTAATTCCTTTCGCTCCCATCGCTTTCCCTGAGATAAAAATGACCTTAAAGGATATTTATGGCTAAGCAAATGTTCTGGTATAGACTAACCCCTTGAGATGTGCTCATGTTTCGGGATGCCAAGCCTTTTACACCGCAGGAACGGGCGTGGGCTAGCAGTGTATTTCCACCCAATAATCACACGATCGCTGGAGCAATTCTATCCAGCTTTAACATCACTGGAACTATGCAATTGAAAGGGGCTTTCTTGTGTTTTGACATACTCCCCTGCCTAAAGGCAGGGGATTCTTGTTCTTGGTTCCACGAGCGCACTTACTCTATCAGGTTGCCCTTCTAAAGCAGTGGTGCATCTCTCCCCAAGCGTTCTCCCTTGCGGGGCGGTTCCCGTATGCCCTACGGTACCGTTGAGCCAACAAAAAAACCTTAGGTTGTTTTTTAGCCGTTAGGCTACTGGGTTTTTAGAGAGGTTGACTACCCTCGCCTCTTGCTTTAGTATAGCAAAAGCCGCCGTAAACGGCGGGGCTTTAGACCCAATTTTTTGGTAAATCAGCATCGCCTCACACCGATCGAGTGGTTAGATGATAATCATCCCTGCGAACAAGTGTAGCCACCGATAAACCAGTGCCCATTAGTCGTCGTTTTCGTCATAACAGTAAAAGCATTCCTGCTCCTCAAGTTTTTACAGCCCCTCTTGGCACGGTTTATTCTTTAGAAGAACCGCAAATTTTATTTCAAGATCAAGAAAAATTACCTAATGGTAAACCAAATAAACAATACACATGGCGACAGCTTGGTTATTCGGAAATACTCTGGATTCCCTATGGAGGTTAAATAGATGGCTTACAAAGACTTTACCTTAGAACAAGTAACAACTCAATTTAGTCTTACTCAAGAGTTTTTACCATTATTTCGGGGGATTAAAACTTTTGAACCTAGCCCTTGGTTACAGGAGACTCTTTCGCTGAGTTTGCGATTGGCTCTGCCTAGTGGTAATGAAAAAGCTCGATCGGAATTCATTATTGCCCCCATTTTGCTAGAACTGGAAAGGTCTTATCCCAATGATATATTTATTTTCTCTGGTAAGAATCTCGATGTTGAGCGTAATCAGGGTCTTGTAGGTGAGTGTGATTTTATTGTCAGCAAAGGAAATATACCGTTGTTTGTGCAATTACCCATATTGGGCATTGTAGAAGCAAAAAAAGATGACATAGATGGAGGTATAGGGCAATGTGTCGCACAAATGTATGGCGCACAGTTGTTTAACAAAAATCATAAAAGTAGCATGACTGTAATCTATGGATGCGTTACTTCAGGGGAAATATGGCAATTCCTCAAGCTAGAAGAGAATATACTAACAATTGATCAGGATCGCTATTATATTAATAGAGTGGCGGATATTATCAGTTGTTTAAGAACAGTTGTTGAGCAAGCTATATTTACGAAAAAGTAGTGAAAATGAACACTAACACAATTAACCTAGTTCATCTTTTTTTATTATCTCCCCTCCACACAGGCGGCACAACTCAAGAAGGTAATTTACTGGGAATTGCCCGTGAATCTCATACTAATTTGCACTACATTCCTTCCAGTAGTATTAGAGGTCGTTTACGATCGAGTGTTCCTAATGACGAAAAAATTACAATCAATGGTAATGAAATTGCCGATGGTGAACAGCTGGAACAGGGTGCTATCTGGATTGGCGATGGTGCAATTTTGTGGATTCCTATTCCTTCCTTAAGTCATGGTGTAATTTGGATAAGTAGTCCTTTTCTATTACAAAGATGGGTTAGATTGCAAGGGGGAACTACAACTCATAAAACCGCAATTCCTCAACCCTTCTCGACTAATCTCAAAGACTTAAACAGAATTTATCTGAAAGATGTTATTCTCAAGAGTGATGACTTAAAATCATGGGATGAAGATCATAATGATTATATTCCTTGTGCTGAAGAAACTATTCTCAAAGATGGAAGGGAAGAGCCTGTGAAGATATTCTTTGAGTGTCTGCAAGAGCTTTCTGGTAACCCAGATTTAAGTTTGGAGAATCTAAAAAATTTGAATCATGATGAATATATTGGGCTGACAGGTTTAGCCCTAGAAATTGCCCATGAGTTTAGCTTTTGGGTATCTGCTGTTTATCACTATGTATCAGGAGTGAGTGATTATGACACCGCTCCATGCACCATCTGCCAGCACTCTTCAGCGATCGCCCGTTCTTCTTGAGTATGAATCACCAACACGGGGATTTGTCCAGACCCATCGCTAATTAGCCGATCGCCCTTACCCTGTTCATTGCTGAAGGTATCGATCGAGATGCCCAAAAACCGAAAATTGGCTAAACAGTCTTGCCTCACCTGACTGGCATTTTCCCCAATCCCACCCGTAAAAATAATGCCATCTATTCCGCCTAAACTGGCTAACATGGCTCCCATACACGATCGGAGGCGATGAATAAATAAATCATAGGCAAGTATGGCTCTGGGATGCTGTTCTGCCTTGGCGTGGAGAATGGCACGCAAATCACTGCTAATACCTGACACGCCCAATAACCCAGATTCTTTATTGAGGAGCCGATCAAGACTATCCCAATCCATGTTAGCAGTCCGTCCCAGATGCAACAAAATGCTGGGGTCAATATCCCCCGATCGAGTACCCATCATCAATCCCGCCAAAGGAGTTAAGCCCATGGTGGTATCAATACTGATGCCACCCTCGATCGCCGCCAAGGAACAGCCATTGCCTAAATGACAAGAAATAAGTTTAAGACTGGTGAGGGGTTTATTTAAGAGCTGAGCTGACCTGTGGCTGACAAAGCGATGGCTAGTACCATGAAACCCATAGCGGCGAATGCCTGCCTCAAAATAATGATAGGGAATGGGATAAATGGCTGATGTCTGTGGTAGGTGGGCATGAAATGCCGTATCAAATACCGCCACCTGAGCCGCCTTGAATAAATGTTGGGCGTGGCGAATGCCCTCCAAGGCACTGGGATTGTGAATCGGGGCAAAGGGCGTAAAATCTTGAATGGCTTGAATCACCAGATCATCAATTAACACCGCTTGGGCGTAGCGATCGCCACCGTGCACCACCCGATGCCCAATCAACTGAATTTGTTGCGGACTATCTACTACGGGGTGCTGTCCTTCCCATAGATTGGCTAAAAACCGCTCCACCATGATCGATCGATCCACCGTTCCCATGTCGGCCAAACTTTGGCGATGGTGATAGACGGAATCGCCCACAGGCACAGAGAACTTTAACTGCTGGGCTGACCAATCTAATAAACCCTCCCACACCAATCGCGGCTGAGGAAATTCATAGACAGCTACTTTGAGGGTGCTGGAGCCAGCATTGAGCACCAAAATCGGGGTCTTGTCCATGGCAGAAATAAGAAAAGAGGACGGTTAAGCAACCAATTTGAGCTTAATCGACCATGGGCTGAACCAACCAGAACTGGGGGAATGTTTTAATACTTTGAACCTACGCCAACTTAGGCTTGGACGGCAATTCGGGTTCGGCTGGCGGCGCGATGGGGGTGTGGCGCAACATCCACAACAAACCCACCGCGAAACAAGCTACACTCACCCCAGCACAGGTGGCAATCATGATGGGTAAATTAGGATTGCGGGCGACTTCTTGCATGGAGGTTTCCAATAAGTGCCATGATAACTGCATAAACTTGTCCCGTGAACTACATTTGCAGACTACCACGCAATTTTTCTCCTGCGCCCCAATATCATAAAACTTAGCGGTCACAAGAGGGGTCAATTTATTATAGGTATATTTTCGTTACAAGGGGGGGCAAACACCGTGCAAATCGCCTGCACCATGCCTTCTAAAGTAGCAGTCGGGGCTTCGATCGGTTCTCGGTGGAAAATTTCCCCACAGGTACGGCTGGTTTGACTGCCGATGGAGATAATGTGCACCTGCTCTAACCAGCGCCGCCATTGGCTATCCACCTGGTCTAGGAGGGTCTGAAAATGGCGGACAGTTTTGGAACTGGTAAAGGTAATGGCGTGAATTTCATGGTTTTGTAAGGCGGAGACGACGGCGGGGGGAATCGTGTCGGGACAGCGGGATTCGTAGGCGGGCACCGCATCCACCTGGGCAGAAGATGCCGCAAGGGCTTGCAGTAAAATGTCCCGTCCGCCCGACTGTACTCTGGGAAATAAAATTTTGCTGGGATGGTCTAGGTGTAGTGCCAAACTCTCAGCCAATCGATCGGCAATAAATTGCTCGGGGATCAGGTGGGCATGAATCCCATATGCCTGTAACACTTGGGCAGTTTTGCCACCCACCACCGCAATTCGTAAATGGGACAGGCAATCGTAGGTAAGCCCCAAGGTCTGCAATCGCTCCAAAAAACTGGTTACCCCATTGGCGGAAGTAAGAATCAACCATTCATATTCGCCTAGATGGTGAATAGCTCGGTCCAATTCTTGCCACGAGTCGGGGGGCGTAATCACTAAAGTAGGCATTTCCAGCACTTCAGCCCCCAGTTCCCGCAGTTGTTGGCTAAACTCGCCACTTTGACTCATCGATCGAGTCACCAAAATTTTTACACCAGTGAGACAGGGCGCCATCTAACCTACCAACGGACGAAACCCGTGCTTGCGGGACACCTGACCAATCTGTTCCATTTTGGCCACCGTAATTTGGTTGCGCCCCCAGGAAAAATTGGTGTACCAGCCCTCAAATTCTAACAGCATAGATTCGGCGAAACAGGCAAATAACTGGCGTGTAGGAATTGCCATATTGACAATGTCCATAATTTTCCAATCAATATCTAGGGAATGCTCCACAATGCCCCCATTCACTACATATATGCCCTCCCCCTCGATCGAGTGGCTGAGATTTTTGGGATAACCGCCATCGATCAACAGGCAGGGGCGCTTCAACTGGGACACATCTATGTCCATGCCCTTGGGCAGACTAGCAACCCACACCACAATATCTGACTGGGGCAGTGCCTCTGCTAAACTCAAAACCTTGCCCCAGCCAATTTCCCCTTGAATTTGGTATAGTTTGTCGGGACTGCGGGCAACTAAGAGAAGTTCTTTGGGGTGCTGGCGACAGGTCAGCCACCGACACACCGCACTGCCAATATCCCCCGATGCCCCACACACGGTGACTGTGGCTTGACTGAGGTCGATACCGTACTTTTGGCTACACTGCTCGACTTGTTGACAAATAATGTAGGCAGTGTGGGTATTGCCTGTGGTGAACCGTTGAAATTCTAATTGGATGTTGCGTACTTGGGGAATTTGCCCCAATTGAAAATTTTCGAAAATGATGGAAGAGAACCCCCCCAGCGCCGTAATGTTTATGCCTAGTTTTTGGGCGTGAGCCATGGCATTGAGCACTTTGCGCATGGCAGTTTTGATGCGATTACCTGCCAGCATTTCTGGCAAAAAGCAGGACTCCACATACAAACCCCTGATTTCTTGTCCTGTTACACTGGTTACTTTGATTTCATCCACCACCTGGGGTGGGGCACTACACCAAAACTCTAAGCCCTGATCCCCATATTCGTCATAGCCGAGGCGCTTGGCGACGGTTTTGGCATGATCAAGGCTAGTGAGATGTCCAATCAGACCGAACATAGAAATTTTTAGGCGGGAATCAAGCCCATAGCGGACATTTTCATAATTTCACGGGTATTGAAGCCGATGTTACCCAAGCTCTCCCCATACTGGATCATAAAATCCTCAATCAATGCCTCCTTTTCCATACCCAAGGTTTTGGCATCCTGTTCCACTTGGTTGAGCATTTGCCAAATTAGGGGCAGATTCTCACGGTTGGCGGTTTCTAGGTCGGCTTTGGCGGTGGCAAAATGCTCCTTTAACCAAGCCTCCCCGTAGTTTAAGTGGGTGTACTCGTCCTTGACTACCCCTTCCGTGATTTTGCGGGCAAAGGGGTCAGCCACAGGAATATAAATGTTGTAGGCGGCGATCGCAAAACATTCAATCAACAAGGATTGGATCAACAGGCAGGCAACCACATTCCCCGCTTCTGCCGCTTTGTGAAAATTACCGTGCAATTGGGCAAAAAATAACTGGGCAAATGTCATATCGGGAATTACATTGAGGTTCTTACCGCAGGCTATGAATCCCTTTTTGTGCTTTTCTTCCATTTTTGCCAATTTAGTGAAGTCGGCTTTACATTCGGGTAACATTTCCGCCAACTGTAGATAATTGTCGTGGGCCTCCTGCTCCCCTTCAATGACGATCGCATTGATGCGACTGTAGGCGCTAGTGTAGGCAGGGGCATGAAAATCAAGGGTTTGGGTCATGACTAAGCTCTGTAAATGGTTAGTTTTATTCTACGGTATGACCATGCCCTTTTGGACAGGGGGACGACTTGCCATGCGCTCGCACCATTGCTGGAGGTGGGGATGCCCAGCGAGGGTCAGCCCTTGAAATTCATGGATAGCTACCCAAGGATAAATGGCAATATCGGCGATGGAGTACTGGTCACACACATATTCCCGATCGTTCAGTTGTCGATCAAGTACCCCATACAATCTTAGGGTTTCTTTTTCGTAGCGGTCGATGGCGTAGGGGATAGGCTCTGGCGCAAAGCGGCGAAAATGGTTCAACTGCCCAAACATGGGGCCCACACTGCCCATCTGGAACATCAGCCACTGCAAAACATTGAACTTCGCTTTGGTCTCAGAAGGGAGCAACTGCCCCGTTTTTTCTGCCAAATAAATTAAAATCGCCCCCGATTCAAAAATGGTAATCTCCTGCTCTCGATCGATGATGGCAGGAATTTTGCTATTGGGATTGATGGCAATAAATTCAGGGGTAAATTGTTGATTGTGGCGAATATCGATGGGGTGGACAGTATATGCTAAACCCACCTCTTCCAACATGATGGAAACTTTGCGTCCGTTCGGTGTGCCAAAGGTGTAGAGGTCAATCATACCCAATGACCCGTTTATTCAGATTCATCACTATCAGCCATGGGATAGATAAAACCAGTATTTCTGCCCGTGAGGATAGATTTACCTAGGGCAAGGGCTTTCTGGGCGGCAAAATAGGCTTTGCGTTTCCACACGGCTTTGCGTTTGTCGGTCTTGGATTTGGAGGTGCGTTTCTTGGGAACTGCCATGATTTTAGAATACTGTTCAATTTACACAGGATTATTTAGTATAGCTGATTAAACTACAGAAATTTCAATTTTGCGAACTGCTGACCACATTTTGTAGGGCTTGTTCTAGGGAAGGTTGTAGAGCCAGAAACTGCTCCAGCCTGACTAATTTTACGGTTTGGTTAACTCTGGCATTAGAGACAATCTGAAAGGTGCAGTCAGCGGATTGGGCTTTTTTGGCCATCTGCACTAGCACGCCTAAACCTGAACTGTCCACAAAATCGATCGCTGACAGATCGAGGATGATATTTTTGGGTCCTTCTTCAATACATTTAGTGACCACTTTCCGAAAAGCAGGCTCTGAGAAGGCATCTAGTAAACCTGTAAGGCGCAGTATTTGGCAATTGTCCTGTAAAGTACGGCTACCCCGTAGGCTAACGGTTAAATTAAGTGGCTCAGGAATAGCTACCTCCCCCAAAGATGCTAAATCGGCGGATTGAATTATAAAAGGAATCGCACTTTTTGTCGATAGTTAAGGAGAGAGAAATTTGCTACTCCTTTTCCATCACTCCCAGCCCCTCTCCCAAACGGCGAGGGAAGTAGTTGACTAATAATTACTATTGGTTAGCTTAATCGGCGGGAGAGCAACGCACTGTATTTGTGCTCCAAAGTTGGCGCAAGCCATATTGTGTTTACGCAAAAGCAAATCAGTGTCGGGATGAAAGCCATCCGAGATATAAATTGTTAACGGATAGATCAAATCTCTGAAGAGTTTTCCTGATTTGTCCCCGCCGTGGGTCGCATGGTGGCCGCACGCTGAGACCTCTGTACAAACAAGTCCGTGAAGCGTTCAGCCCGTACTCTATCTGTTCCGTAGGTGGCGTAAGCCATGTTGTGTTTACTCAACGAAGATGAGTGTCAGGAGTCGTTCACAAATGGGCTAAAGCATTTGCCAAGTGGGCAGGCATAGCCCGCATGATTTTACCTTTGCTTCTATCTACAGGCACAAGGGTTACGGTGGCACTCACACACAGGTGTTGGGCTTGATTGTGAATCCCATACTCCCACACTAGGCGCACCCCATGCCGATCGCATCGGGCGCTGATGGTCAACTGCTCGCCCATGACTGCCGATCGATGATACCGCAAGGATAGCTCTACCACTGGCAATTCAATGCCACTACGCACCAGTTCTCCATAATTGATGCCTGCCTGTTGTAGCCAAATTACCCGTGCTTCTTCTAGCCAGTTGATGTAAGCCCCGTGCCACACCACCCCTGCATAGTCCGTATGGTGCGGAAATACTTGCACTTGATAGATGAAGTTCAAAACAGCCCCTCAAGCCGACGGCGGAACTCTTCAATCATGGTCTGTTCGTCGGGTTGCCAATCCGTTTGTGCCACATTCTGTTCGGGGGGAAGACACAATTCGCCCGCAGGAACCAAGTAGTATTCATAGCCCGCCGATTGACAAAATTCTGTTATTTCCCCTTCATCGATCGCTTCGGGCACGGGGGAACGAAAATCTTGAGCTTCGAGGTAAACGCTGTAACGCACCGCATCATCCTCTTCGGCAAAGGCAATCACCACATTTTTATCGCCTATCTTTTGGGCATAAATGCCTTCATTCTCGGAACGGGGATTATATAAAAGTACCCAAACACGCATAGTTCTGTATAGTTAGTTAACGGGGATTGCCTTCAAAATTGTGGGCGTAATCCTTGAGTAAGGAGCTGATTTGCCCCAGTACCGTATCCTTATTGGAACGACCAAAGGCGGAGCGCTCAGGATAAAATTCGGGTCGATCGAGACTGCGGGCGATGGCATCCTGTACCTGTTGCTCGATCAGGGGTTTCAGTTCTTCCATGGCGCGCTGGCGTTGATAATTTGCGCCCTGTTCAGTGGTGGCATAGAGGGGGGGCAGACGATTCAGGGCATAGGCGGCAATATCCCCCAAGTCCAATACTTTATTAGTAGAGGCTTCAATTTCCGAGACCCTAGCTACCGCCTCGCTGAGCACTAGCTCTTCCATGACATTGATAAATTGTTTGCGGGGGACAGCTACCACCTCCCCCGTCAACAGCGCGCCCATCAGTCGATCGAGAGCCATATATTCCGCAACAGACAGTTCGGCGGCTGTATCACAAATGCGACCTACCTCTGCCTCCATGACAGGGGTCAATAACCCATCCTGCAATGCCTGCTCCACGATCAATTCTATGCTGGTCTTTTCACTCACCGTTGTGCACCCTCAAAGTTGCCATAAAATAATTTATCAGGTTTAGCCACAAATTACCTAGGGATGTCCAGGGCATAGATTGGCTAAGTCACGGCACATCTAGGGGAATAATGGTACATTCTGGCAAAGAAGTCTGAAATGTCCCTTCGTGGCTCACCATAATCACCAAAGAGGCGCGGGTGCGGGGCGCAATCCCCAAATCCGACCACGGGATGGCCAGTTCCATACATTCCACCATGGCAAACTGCACCCTGTGGTCTAGTTTTTGCCATAGATGGTGATGATTGGCTTGATAAAGATGAATTTTACCTGTGCCCAAATTTACGCACAAATGGTGGTGAAACAGATAATTCAAGGGCGCTACATCGGGCAATTCGGCGATGGGGGCGGGACTGAGGGTTTTGGTCTGGTCAGGATAAAACCAAAATAAATGGAGTTGCAGATGGGGGAGATAATCGGGCAGGAGGGCTGAAGTAGACAGGTCGAGGCGCAAATAAAATCCCAAATGGTCTAACCCATACCACAGACTGTGGACAAGGGTAGTTTGGTGCATGGTTCCCCGTGCCCCACCAATCATAATGTGGGCCGCTTTTTGCCAATCGTCTTTGTGCATCTTGCCATCGATCGAGGGGTGAATAAAACCCAAGGGACGATCGGTGGAGGGCAGGTCGTGGGGTTCGAGGGGATAGAGGAGGCTAGTGGGAATCGGCTCATTGACCGCCCCATATACCGCCTGCAGGTGTTCCCGAAACAGTTGATCAAATAGGGCATCAAAAGCAGAGGTATGCCCCGCCCCCAGCCACCAAAACCAGTCAGACCCTTCCGCGGCCAGCAGATGCTCCCACAGTTCGGGATTATTATCTAAAGTGGCTTCGGGGTGCTTGTCCACCATCGCCCTAGCATTAGCCAACAATTCCCAAGCGCGGTTTTTCACGGGGTCGCCAATCCATGTACTAAAACTGGCATCAATCCATGAACCACTGTGCAGTTGATGGGGCGGAATTTTGTCTACTGGGGGAAAGGCTTGTAAATGTTCCGAAACGGTTACCATTTTCAACTGGGGTTGTTGGCTGAACAATTGATAAAAACTCTGCAAAAAATCTTTACCATCGTGGCTGTAAAATTCCCAGCAATTCTCCCCGTCTAGGGCAATGGTTACCAGCCAAGGGGGCGCATCAGGATTGGTCTCAGTAAATGCGCCATATTGTTTATGAATACTTAACAGTCGATCGATTAAATCTTGGGCGGCGGTAGTAGCGGGCATATTGCCATAACTGAAACCGATCAAATCCGAGAGGCGATGATCCCGAAACACGATCGCCAGATCGCCGTAGATGGTTTCTAAGCGGTAGGGTTGATAGAGCAGGTGGGGTTCCAGCAGGTGTCCCCGTTCATCCCTGCGGAAATAGTGCCCCAGACTCCACCCCAACACCCCTTCATCAGAGCACAGCCAATTAAAATTATGGCGCGCCACCATGGGCAAAATGGCGGGGCTGACCGACTGTTCCGAGGGCCACAGTCCCCTTGGTTCACAGGCGAAATACTGGCGATAAACTTGTTTCCCCTTTTCCAAATGCAAGTTCACATCATTGTCCCAATTAAACCGCAGTCCTGGTAATAACATCTGGGGTACGGCTACCCTGCCCACATGGGAGTCCACCAACAGGGGCAAAATGGGATGGGTGTAGGGGCTGGTGCTAATCTCCAACTGTCCCCGCTCCTGCATAAGCCGATGCTGGGGGATAATGCGCTGAATAATTTCCCTTTGTTTCGTGCAAATTCTTTGCCGATCACTCAAGGTAAAATTCCGCCCCCGATCGATCCAGTGGGCAATTTCGGGATCGGTTTCTTGAAACAGGGGATCAAACCAACTCAGATTGTGCCATGCCAACAAATCTTCCCAGTCCTGCGCCTGCCAATTTTGGATACACCACTCCAACCCCTGTTCTTGTCGCTGTGTCCACAACTGTCCATAGCGGGGATGCACTTGGATCATATTTTGCACATTGGCATCAAAAAAACGCTCTGCCACAAAACGCTTGCGGCTCTGGTCTAGTTGCTGAACGGGCAGTAAAGATAATGCCCAGTAGGGATCGATCGCCTGACCATTGGCATAGTCCTGTAGTTGCAAGATCAAGGAGGGCACCAAATTCACCGTTTGATGTAAATTGGGAAAAGGCTCTAGCAACAAAATCAAGTCTAAATAGTCTTTGATGCCGTGCAGACGCACCCATGGCATTTTATATTTACCCACAACTGCTCCTACGGCTGGGCTTTTGTACAGGGGTTGGTGTTGATGCCATACAAACGCAACATGAAGTGGGAGAACCATAAATTGTGACCAAGGGTAATTATCCAAATTGTTACATACTGCCTTGCCTCTGTGCTATTTGTTTAGGTGTGGCAAGCTATTTCCCCCATGCCACTTCCGAAGCTGTGCCACCGCCCCAGTCCGCCTCAGCAGGACAACCCCAATTTTTACCCATCGAGGGCAGTGCCCAACTGGCAGGAAAAAGGATTCAACTGGAGGTAGCTCGTACCCCAGAGCAACAGGCCAAGGGCATGATGTGGCGGCGTAAACCCCTCCCCGACGATCGAGGCATGGTATTCCCCTTTGCCCAAACCCAGTATTTGGCATTTTGGATGAAAAACTGCTTTGTCCCCCTTGATATGGTGTTTATCCATCAGGGAAAGGTGGTGGCGATCGAGACCGCTGAACCCTGTACGGCTGACCCCTGTCCCATCTATCCCAGTCAGCCTGTGCGGGGGGATACAGTAATTGAACTCAGGGCGGGTTGGGCAAAAACCTATGGCTTGAAAGTAAACGATCGGGTACGCATCCAGATCAATTAACTTGACTTACGCAAAATTTTTTATTCCCCTCGCCCTTTGGGAGAGGGGTTGGGGGTGAGGGAGAAACAGGAAAGGCGTAGAAAGTGCTTTGTAGAAATAACTGGTAAACCTAGTGTCCCAATATCTATAAAGGTCAAAAAAACTTAGATATAGGCGTAGTGAAATCCCCACCACAATAAAATCACGATCGAGCCAATAATCAAGCTAGCTGAAATGAGGATAGCGAGGGGGCTATCCGCATCATCAAACTTCATAATCCCACGATTAAAGTCAGACATAACTACACCTTATGTGTACTATCAAATTTGCTTGAGGTTGCCATTTTTGTTATAGCGCATATTTATCCTAAAAAAATTAGGGAATGCTAAAAATTAGGCGAAAATTTCAGAAACCCAAGTCGGCTTTGGCGGTCTCAGCCATGGTGAGAATTTCGGGGGTGTCCAGCTCTTCCCAAGGGGTTTCCCCGATTTGCCGATAAAACACTTCATCATAGGCACGGGTCTGTACCACTACGGGCATGGGCACCGCGTGCCCCAACACTAGCGCCTGTTGCTTGGAGTCCAGTTTGGACAGGATATTTCTTAGATCAGCACTGCCCGCCACTCCCGTAAAAATGGCATCAATATCTTTTTCATCATTCAACAGCGCCGTAATGCGCGTACCGATTTGGGACATGACCTCGTTATCAATGCCTGAAGGACGCTGATCCACCACCAATAGGGTGACAAAGTATTTGCGCATCTCTCTGGCGATCGTGCCAAAAATGGTCTGGCGGGCGCTCTGGGGATCAAGAAAACGATGTGCCTCCTCAATGGTGATCATCAACTGCGGTGGTCGATCGTTTATATTTTTGGTTTGTAAGAACTTTTCGGCTTTGCGTACATAGGCATGGTGTATCCTGCGGGTGATGATATTAGCCGCTAACATATAAGCCAATAAATTGGATTGGGAGCCAAACTCGATCACAATATGTTGATGATTACTGAGGGCATCGAGAATTTTCTGAATGTAGTTTTCGTGGCAAGATGATCTGAGATATTTAATATCAGCTAAGCGGTTTAATTTTCTTTGCAGAGCCATAATTGAGGATTTGTTTCCCATCTTCTCTTCGCAAAATTCTTGAATTTCCCCATTGGTCATATTTTGTAAGTGGGTAATCCAATTTTTACCGAACTCATTGCGGAGAATGATGGCATTTTCTAAGCTAGCTTCAGATAAATTTAATTCATCTTTTACTAACATTAAATCTTCCACTTCAATCTGATCAAAACTGATATATAATTCTTTGGCATCCCTTACACCCCTGCGTTTGGTAGATTCCACATCGAGGGTATAGACCTGTACTTGACTGGGAAATAGTTGGCGTAAACCCTTGACCGTGCTAAAGGTTTTCCCTTCCTTTGCCGCTTCCCAGCCATACTCCGAGTGCATATCAAAAATGAGATTTACGGCCGCCCGCTTTTTAATCACCCCAGAGATCAACAACCTAGTTAAAAAAGACTTACCCGTACCCGATTTACCAAAAATGCCGTTACTGCGCTCTACCAATCGATCGAGATCGATACAGACAGGCACTTGCATATCGATCGGTTGTCCGATGGCAAAATTGCGTTTGTGGGGGTGATCTTCTGAGCCAAATACCATCTGAAAATCCCTTTCCCTTGCCTCAAATACCTGACTAAAGTGGCTAGGTACGGTCTTTACAGGTAATAGTTGAAAATTGTCATCTTCAAATAGTTGGGGTAGGGGTTCAGCGTTTTTTTTGCGTTTATTTTTTTTACTATTATCCGTACATAAATCGAGGGGATTGGTGGGCACAAACATTAACATAGGCGTTAAATTGATGGTGGCAAAAGTGCCATTTCCCGCTAAAACTTCTGTTAAAAAAGTATCTTCAGGGGCGGGGGGATTTAATAAAATGCGGGGACTAGAAGTACCCAATGTCACATCGGTCAAAATACAAAAAAATCTCGATCGTCGCCCTTGAATCACTAAAAATTTGCCCACCCGTAATTCTTCTACAGATACATTGCCGTTGAGTCTAACTTCTAATCCTTTACTGAGAGAACCTTGGACAACAATACCCAACGCTTGCAGTGGTTCCATGGCGTAACCTTCATCCCATTCGTAGCCCTTACTGCTTTATTAGATTAACAGAGTTTTTTCGTTCTTATTCCTTTCCTACTCGCAGTTTTTCCCTCACCCCCAACCCCTCTCCCACAGGGCGCGGGGAGTTAATACACTAACTCAAATTTTGCCAATCTAGTTCGGGTATATTTTTCATCGGTAATTCGTTGTTGATGGCGTTAATTTGTGCCAGTTCGTAGCCGTTAATTTCTTGCAGATAGGGACACAAAATTTGCCTGAGTCGATCGACATAAAAGCGATGCAAACTGTAGTTGGGCGTAGCAGGAAAACCCCTCCTTTTTTTATGTTCACCCCCCGCCCCTGGGTCAAAAAGTTGGATATTTTCTTGAATTGCCCACTCGATGGGGGTGTAGTAGCAGGCAGAAAAATGCAGACAATCAATTTCCATGACACAGCCCCAGTAGCGACCATAGAGTCGATCGTGTTTGCGGATACAAAAAGCCATGCCCACGGGGCGGGGATCTCCCTCCATTTCCCCCGCCACAAACACTAAGCGATCCCGATAATTGTGGGCTAACTTCTCAAAAAATTTACGGTTGAGATACTTACTACCGCCCCAAAATTTATTACAGTGGTCACTATACAATTCATACATATAACCATAAAAATAGTGGGGAATATCAGCCCCTGTATAGACGCGCATTTGTACCCCTGCTGTCTCTACTGCTTTTCTTTCCCTTTTGATATTGCGCCTTTGGTTGGCATTAAATGTTTGTAAATAGTCCTGAAAAGTCTGGTAATTTTGATTAGTCCAAATGTAACTATGGTGAATCCATTGACTATAACCCCGATTTTCTAAATTGTGTTTCCAGTCAGGATCAACAAATAAAAAATGACAACTAGAAATGGAGTTGGTCACACAAAATCGATCGATCTCTTGCAAAATTATGTCCACTAACAATTCCTGATCGGGGTAGTTGGGATCGATGAGAAAGCGATAGCCACTCGCTGGCGTAAAGGGGGTCATGCCCACCATTTTGGGATAATAGTCAATGCCCAACCGAAAGGCTAAATTTGCCCATTGGTGATCAAAGACAAACTCCCCGTAACTATGCCCTTTGATGTATAGAGGAGCGATCGCCACCTCCCGCCCTCGATCGTAAATGACCAAGTGATTGGGTAACCACCCTTCCTTGGGCACAGCACAGCCACTGGATTCTAAATTTGCCAACCACTCCCACTCCAAAAATGGGGTCGCCAAAGGTAGTGCCAACTGGTTCCAGACGGCAGGATTGATTTTCTGTACCGAATCTAGCCAGCGCCCCTGTAACATAATCTAAAAAATTGTGAATTTATTGATCACTCCTATTGTAGCCAATGGTTTGGGGCAGACCCATGGGGCAAGGGTGGGTTGCGCCTCTGTCTGGGAAATGCTCCTCAAAGACCTATTGCGGCTTACTCCTTTCCCACTCTCAAATTGGCAGTTTTTCCCTCATCCCCAGCACCGAGGGGAGTCCATCCAGTGTAAACATTTTGTCTATTCCCTCACTGGCAAGGGAGTAGGCATCAGAACTGCACGGGTCTGCCTAACATAGCTTCTAGGATCAATACCAACCCGATCGAGCTACTGATGACCGCCGTGATCAATGCCACCGCCTGCACAGGATTTTTCAATAGGGGAGCCACTGGCTTCAACAGCATAGACAACACCCCCGCCGAGATCAAAAACAGGAATTGGGGATAACGCCACACATTACGCAGAAAATCTTGCATGGGATTGACAAATATGTACTCTAACCATAATAATCAAGATCGCTCAATTTTTGTTGAGTAGCTATGGGTCTGTAGTTCAATCGGTTAGAGCACCGCCCTGTCACGGCGGAAGTTGCGGGTTCGAGCCCCGTCAGACCCGTTCCGCAGATTATTAAAGTAATTGCCCATGTCCACCCATCCCCTGTGGCGACTCCTCCAGTACGGACGCGCCTACCGCTCCCAATTTATCCAAGCCAGCCTCTGTTCTGTCCTCAATAAATTGTTTGACCTTGCCCCGCCCCTGTTAATTGGTTGGGCGATCGATATAGTTTTGCAAAGAGAAAATTCCCTGTTAGGCAGATGGGGGTTTGCCAGTGTTTTACATCAGTTAATCATTCTCTGTCTGGTCAGCGCCCTTATCTGGACTTGGGAGTCCTTATTTGAATATGCCTATGCCCGCCTGTGGCGCAATCTTGCCCAAACTTTGCAACACGAACTGCGGTTGGATGCCTATCAGCATTTGCAGGAAATGGAACTAGCCTATTTTGAAGAGCGCAGTACGGGGGGGTTGATGTCGATTTTGAGTGATGACATTAACCAGTTGGAGCGGTTTTTGGATGGGGGCGCTAATGAAATTTTGCAGGTGACCACCACCGTAATTATTATTGGGTCAGTGTTTGTCTATTTGTCCCCCGCCACAGCCTTGTGGTCAGCCATTCCTATTCCCTTTATCCTGTGGGGATCGATCGCCTTTCAAGCTTTTTTAGCGCCTCTGTATGGGGCAGTACGGGAAAAGGTGAGCATCTTGAATGGGCAGTTGTCCAACAATTTGAGTGGCATAGTCACCATTAAGGCGTTTACACGGGAAGCCTACGAGGTACAACGCATTGCCCAAGAGAGCGATCGTTACCGCGCCAGTAATCGCCATGCCATTAAATATAGTGCCGCCTTTGTGCCCTTGATTCGTATTCTTGTGTTTGTGGGGTTTATTGCCACTTTGTTTTTGGGGGGCTTGGAAGTGGAGGCTCAGCGGTTGTCGGTGGGCAATTACAGTGTGATGATTTTTTTGACCCAGCGCCTGCTGTGGCCCCTCACCCGTTTGGGGGAAACCCTAGACCAGTACCAAAGGGCGATGGCTTCTACGGTCAGGGTAATGCAACTGCTGGATACCCCCGTGTCGATCGTGTCGGGGGACAAGGTGATTCCCCCTGACCAGATTAGGGGAGAGGTGGTCTTAAACAATGTTTGTTTCGGTTACAACAAAAATTTCCCGATTATTAAAAATCTCCATCTCCATATTCCAGCGGGCAAAACCATCGGTATTGTGGGGGCGACGGGTTCAGGCAAAAGTACCCTCGTTAAATTACTTCTGCGTTTTTATGAAATGGATGGGGGCTGTATCTCGATCGATGGCATAGATATTCGGGATATGAGTTTAGAGTCTTTGCGGGGGTGCATTGGCTGGGTGAGCCAAGAGGTGTTTTTGTTTCACGGCACTGTCTGGGAAAATATCGCCTATGGCAGACTGTCTGCCTCTACGGCGGAAATTATGGAGTCAGCCCAGATCGCCGAAGCGGATGAGTTCATTCGCCAACTGCCCCAGGGCTATGACACGATCGTGGGGGAACGGGGGCAAAAGCTATCGGGGGGACAGCGACAACGCATTGCCATTGCCAGAGCTATTCTGCGCAACCCGCCCATCTTGATCCTCGATGAAGCCACCTCCGCGGTGGATAACGAAACAGAATTGGCGATTCAACGATCGTTGCTGAAAATTACCCAAAATCGCACCACGATCGCCATTGCCCACCGCCTGTCTACCATTCGCCATGCGGACTGTATCTATGTCATGGAGCGGGGACAGATCAAAGAAGCAGGTAGCCACGACCATTTACTCAGGCAAAAGGGCATTTATGCCAGCCTCTGGAGTTTGCAGGTGGGGGAAGAAACGCCAGCCCTGAATTTGTAGTATGGTCAAACCATTCCTACCTCTAGTACAAAAGTATTAAATAATAAATAGACTTTTACTGGAAAATGGGGGAAGGTTGAAATTGGCAGTTTTTTCCTCACACTTCCACAGAAAATCATATTTGTAGAGAAAGACTACTGGGAAAATCCAGTACGATTAAAAATTACATGAGGGAACGATTAACATAGGATGAGTCTGATAGTACAAAAATTTGGCGGTTCATCGGTTGCCACCCCTGAGCGTATTTTGGCGGTAGCTGATCGAGTATTGGCAAGTTTGCGCCAAGGGCATCAAGTGGTGGTGGTGGTATCTGCCATGGGCAAAACTACGGATCAGCTCTTGGCTTTGGCCAATGCCTGCACAGAGGGACACATTCAGTATGCCAATGCCCGCGAACTAGATTTACTCTTGGCGACAGGGGAACAGGTAACCATTGCCCTAGTGGGCATTGCCCTGCAAGCTAAGGGACAGCCAGCGATCGCCTTGAATGGTTCCCAAGTCAGGATTTTGACTGAGGCACATCACCAGCGGGCGCGCATTCTCCAAGTGGAAACGGAACTGATCCGGCAACACCTCAAAGAAGGCAGGGTGGTAATTATTGCGGGATTTCAAGGGGTATCAGCCGCCGACCCCACCGAGGTGACCACCATTGGCAGGGGCGGTTCTGATACTTCAGCGGTGGCCATCGCCGTGGCTTTGTCCGCTGAACTGTGTGAGATTTATACCGATGTATCAGGAATTTATACTACCGATCCCCGCCTAGTACCCAATGCCCAGTTGATTCCTACCATTAATTGCGATGAAATGTTGGAACTAGCCAGTATGGGTGCCAAAGTGCTCCATCCTAGGGCGGTGGAAATTGCCCGTAATTTTGGTATGAAGTTGGCGGTCCGATCGAGTTGGACAGAGGAGGAAGGAACCCTAGTATCAGCTCCAGCCCATCGTCAAGGTTCTCTCAATAGTATCGAGATCAATCGCTTTGTGGAAGGCATCACCATCGATACGGACTGTGTGCAAATTGGCCTGTTACAGGTGCCCGATCGACCGGGGATTGCCGCCCAATTGTTTACTGCCCTTGCCCATGCAGGCATTGATGTCAATTTGATTGTGCAATCGGTGCAGGAACCCGTAGGCATGAACGATATTGCCTTTACCGTCAGCAGTAGCTGTGCCAACCGCGCCTATCAGATCGTCCAAAGTTTAGGCATTGGCAAGGTGATCATGGACAGGGATATTGCCTTGATCAGTATTGTGGGGGTGGGGATCATGGGCAGACCAGCGGTAATCGGACAAATGTTTGAGTCCCTCGCCAGTGCCCACATCAATTTGCAAATGATTTCTACTTCGGAAATTAAAGTCAGTTGTACCATCCAAGCGGAAGAAAAGGATTTGGCGATCGCCGTCCTCAAGTCCCAATTTCATGTGCAGTTGTGGCAAGAACAGTTACCCGCTAGGAATGAGGAATTGCCCGCCGTGCGCGGTGTGGCACTGGATCAAAATCGCGCCCGCATTGCCGTTAGTCAATTAAACGATCGACCCGGGGTTGCCGCCCAATTATTATCCGCCTTGACCCATGCGGGCATAGCCATAGATGGTATTTTTCAGTCCCACCCCCAAAATGCCCACAATGAAATCGCTTTTACCGTAAATAGTGTCGATCGATGGAGTGCCCAGCAGATTTTAACCAAAGCCGTAACCGAGTTGGGCTGTGGACAGGTGACCAGCGACGAAGAGGTGGCGCGGGTGAGCATTGTGGGTATAGGCATGGTGCATCAACCGGGGGTAGCGGCCCGTATGTTTCGCTGTTTGGCGGAAGCGGGGATCAATATCGAAATGATTGCCACTTCTGATATAAAAGTAAGTTGTATTGTGCGCCAGAGCGAAGCGGTGCAGGCTCTGCAGGTGGTTCATCGCGAATTTCTGGAATCATGACCGCCCTTGCCATTGATTTTGGCCATACCCACACCCTAGTCGCCCGCTGGAATTTATTGACCAATCAGCCTGAAATTTGCCATTTCCCCCACCTAGGCAATGAATTGGGACTGATCCCCTCGGTGGTGGGGCAAAATACCATCGGTCAGCCCGCCCAAGATGGACTAATACGGGGGGAGTATGGACAAGACCAGTTGAAGCGGTTGGCGTTGACAGGACAGGTAGAACCCGCCCAAAAATTTTGGGCACATTTGTTGCAGGCGATCCATGCCTTACCCATGCACATCGATCGAGTGGTGCTGACCGCCCCTGTGCAAGCCCCCGAACCTTATCTGCGCCTGTTGGAGTCCATTTGTGAATCGGGGCAAATTCCTAGGGTAGTGTGGCTAGATGAACCGATCGCCGCCAGTGTAGGTTATGGCATCAGGGAAGATCAGCAGTTGGTATTGGTGATAGATTTTGGCGGGGGCAGTTTAGATTTGGCGCTGGTGCGTCTGCATTTTCCCGATCGAGCCCAGGTGATTGCCAAAACGGGGCAGTTAATTGGGGGCATAGACATCGACCACTATTTGCTCAAGGAACTGTGGGGCAGACCCCCCGCCCGTCAACTACCCTTTTATTTAGCCTTGGCGGAAAGGTTGAAAATTAGTCTATCTACGGTCACGGAAACAGAACTGCCCTATTACGATATTTTTCACCATCGATCGGGCAAAGTGACCTATAGCCGTCGTCAATTGGAGGCGTTACTAGCGGAAAACGGTTTTTATCAGATTGTGCAATCAGCCGTGGCACAGATTTTGGCTATGGCATTGGACAAAGGGGTACTGAAAATGGACATTCAGCAGATTATTTTGATCGGCGGAAGCAGTCTAGTGCCCTCTGTCCAGAGTCTGATCCAGTCCCTGTGCCCCTGGACTACTATTCGCTGTAACCAACCCCTTACCGCCGTAGTAGCCGGGGCGATCGCCACCGATCACTACTACCGCCACCAGTTACAGGATCACCTATTCCATAGCTACGCCATCCGCTACTGGCACGCAGGCAACCAAACATGGGCATACCATCCCCTATTCTCAAAAGGACAACCCTACCCCACCACCCACCCCCAAGTCATTTATCTGCAAGCCTCCCGCCCCCAGCAAACCCACATGGATTTAATTTTGGGCGAACTGGAAGACCGATCGTCCCAGTCAGCAGAAATCACATGGCAGGGGGAGCGCCTAGTGGCAGTGTGTAGCCCTGAGCCGCAAATGGTTTTCCATCAGCTCAATACCAATACCATCGTCCCCCTCGATCCCGTCGGGGAAATGGGTGTCGATCGCCTCAGGCTGGAATTTGAGATCAGTAAGTATCGGGAATTGCTCATGACTGTCTGGGACTTGTTACTCGATCGTCCCCTCACCGTCAAACAGGTGGTGGCTAAACTGCGATAGGACTACTTGCATCTGAGTTTGGGTCTAAATCGCCCTTGATCAAATAACCGCAGTGGTGCTCCCCCCCCACCAACCAATGGGTGCGTTCCACGGGGCGCTGAAAAATGGCGCTGAACATGGCTAACTCATGACCGCAAATGACAGGAAAAGACTCAGCCACCGAAGCAATGGCGCAATTATATTCCGTGTAGATAAAATCCTGCTCCTTGGCATACCATTCCGTGATGTAACCCTCCGCCTGTCGCAGTTGTGCCAGTTGGGCAATCTGTTGGGCCAAAGGGCCACCCCCCAACCGCTGACGATAGTATTCCGCCTTCTTTTGCCACTGCTCAGCCAAAACCCTCTGCACCTGTTCCCTACCCACCGACTCCACCATGGTAGTCAAAAAATTCACCGCAAATCGATCGTAACCTTCAGGAAATTGCTTTTTACCCAACTTGGTCAAACTATAAATATACTGGGGTCTGCCCATGCCCCCCGTCTCCACCGTGTGGGTCACCAACCCCTCCGACTCCAAATCATTGAGATGGCGGCGCACCGCTTGCGGACTGACTTTCAGCAGTTCTGCCAAAGTCTGGGACTTGAGCTTTTCGTGCTTGAGTAATAACCGCAGGATTTCCTGCTTACTAGACACCTTGGGATCGATCGATGCAGGACTACTCATGGCATGACACCTTCACTAAAATCATGGACGGGGAGCAATTACAGAAAAAGTTTGACAACCTACTTGTTGCTAATGTACAGTAAAATTAGATAAAAAACAAATAAGTTGTTTTAGTCGCACCACTGTTTCTCATATCTTTGTAAGTTATTGCCCCATGACTGTCACTTTCCAAGCACTTGCCAATCAGCCCTACAAATACGGGTTTGTCACTGATATTGAGTCCGATACCATTCCCAAGGGACTGAATGAAGATGTCATTCGCCTGATTTCTGCCAAAAAGAACGAACCTGAGTTCATGCTGGAGTTTCGGCTTAGGGCATATCGGCACTGGTTGAAAATGCCCGTACCCTCGTGGGCGGAAGTACACTATCCCGAAATTAACTACCAAGACATAGTTTATTATTCTGCCCCCAAGCAAAAAGCCAAGAAACAGAGCCTCGATGAAGTGGATCCCGAACTGCTTGCCACCTTTGAGAAATTGGGCATTTCCCTCACCGAACAAAAGCGCCTAGCCAATGTGGCGGTGGATGCCATTTTTGACAGTGTGTCGATCGCCACTACCTTTAGAAAAGATTTAGCCAAAGTGGGGGTAATTTTCTGCTCCATTTCCGAGGCTCTCCATGAGTATCCTGAGCTAGTGCAAAAGTATTTGGGCAGTGTGGTGCCGATCGGGGACAACTACTACGCCGCCCTGAACTCTGCCGTATTCAGTGATGGTTCTTTTGTCTATATTCCCAAAGGGGTAAAGTGCCCCATGGACTTGTCCACCTATTTCCGCATCAACAACGGGGAATCGGGCCAATTTGAGCGCACCCTGATCATCGCCGAAGAGGGCAGTTATGTGAGTTATTTAGAAGGTTGCCACCCAGCAGGTGAACAGGTTTCCACGCCCGACGGGTGGGTGAACATCGAGAGCCTAAAACCAGGAGACACGGTTTACGACCACGAAGGCAATACCCAAAAAGTGCGGGCTGTAATGGTACGGCATCACCGAGGCGAAATGATTACCGTGCGCCCAGTGTCTCGTTACAATGCCTTCCGCCTCACCCCAGAACATCCCGTATTAGCTATCAAACGCGATCGAGTACAAACCAAGCGCCAACCGCGTCAAGACTGGTTGCCAGAGGTGGACAGCAAAAAGCTAGTAGCCACACAACCAGAATGGGTAAAAGCGGGGGACTTGGAAAAAGGAGATTTTCTCCTCGTACCCAAACTCCGTGATGGCGAGAGCGAACAGTTTAGCGATGCGGAATTGGAACTCCTGGGTTACTACCTCGCCGAGGGCAGTAGCTACTACAATCATGCAAATTGCCAGCATACCAACCAGTTATCATTCGGATTGGCGGAAAAGCCTTTGGGAGACCGCGCCAAAGAACTGGTAGAAACCATTACTGGACGGAAAGCCTATCTCACCGAGCAACCAGCGAAAAACGGTTTAACCGTCAGCTTCTACTCTGAAGCATATGGACAATGGTTAACCCGTCACTGCGGCAAGGGAGCAACCAATAAATCCCTCAGCCCCGAACTGATGGCATTGTCAGCAAAACAGGCGAAGATATTGCTCGATGCGTATTTGCGGGGAGATGGCAACATCTGCGAACGCAACGGCTCCAAGATGGTGCGCTTCTGCACCGCTTCTGAGACCCTAGCCCAGCAAGTACAAACGCTACTGAATCGTCAAGGGATTTATAGCTGGATTCAAACTCGGCCTGGTGGCGACCACAAATTTTCTAATCAGTCAGAGCGGGTCATTCACCGCCAGCCCCTGTACCATGTGGGCTACACCGAGGATAAAAGCTGGGATATGGTGCGCGAAACCGCAACCCACTTTCTTGTACCCATCCGAGAAGTGACACGGGAGCCTTGGGATGATTTAGTTTTCAACATTGATGTTGCTAACAGTCATAGCTATCTAGTACGGGGCATAGCCGTGCACAACTGCACCGCGCCCATGTATGACACCAACCAACTCCATGCGGCAGTGGTGGAACTGGTAGCCCTTGATCATGCAGAAATCAAATACTCCACCGTACAAAACTGGTATGCGGGGGACAAAAATGGCAAGGGTGGCATTTACAACTTTGTGACCAAGCGGGGGCTGTGTGCGGGGGAAAGCTCGAAAATCTCCTGGACGCAGGTGGAAACAGGTTCTGCCATCACTTGGAAATATCCCAGTTGTATTTTGCTTGGGGATAACTCGATCGGGGAATTCTACTCGGTGGCCCTGACCAACAATTACCAACAGGCGGACACGGGTACAAAGATGATTCACATCGGGCGGAATACCAGAAGCAAAATTGTTTCTAAAGGGATTTCGGCGGGGCACTCCCAAAATAGCTATCGTGGTCAGGTGAAAATTCTGCCCAAAGCCACGGGGGCGCGCAACTACTCCCAGTGTGATTCCATGTTGATTGGCAATACCTCACGGGCCAATACTTTCCCCTATATCCAAGTGCAAAATCCCACCGCCAAGGTGGAACATGAGGCATCCACCTCGAAAATTGGCGAAGAGCAGTTATTCTACTTCCAACAGCGGGGCATTGATCCTGAAAAAGCCGTAGCCATGATGATCAGCGGTTTCTGCAAAGAAGTATTTAATGCTCTGCCCATGGAATTTGCGGTGGAAGCGGATAAACTCTTGGCATTGAAACTGGAAAATAGCGTGGGCTAAATCCCTTAGTATAATGGCAGAGGAATTTTACTAGAGTTACCAATGTCCATCTTTGACTGGTTTGCGGAAAATCGCTCCCGTGCCAATGACACGAAGACCCCCGCCCCCGAACCAATGCCCGATCGAGAGATTCCCGACGGGTTGTGGCACAAATGTAGCTCCTGCTCTGTCCTCACCTACATCAAAGACCTCAAAGCCAATCTGATGGTCTGTCCTGAGTGCGGGTTTCACAACCAAGTGCCCGCCCCAGAACGCATCCAGCAACTCCTCGATCCCGACACATGGCAGGAGTATTATCAAAATTTAGCCTCCTGCGACCCCTTGGGCTTCAAAGACCGCAAACCCTACCTCGATCGATTAAAAGAGTCTCAATTGACAACGGGCTTGATGGATGGGGTAATCACGGGTACGGGTAAAATTCATGCCCAGCCCACCGCCCTAGCAGTGATGGATTTTCGCTTCATGGGCGGCAGTATGGGTTCCGTAGTAGGCGAAAAAATCACCAGAATTATCGAGTTAGCCATTGCCCAACATTTACCTGTAATTGTGGTGTGTGCTTCGGGGGGAGCCAGAATGCAGGAAGGGATTCTCAGTCTGATGCAAATGGCGAAAACTTCCGCCAGCCTCGATCGACTGCGAAAAGCGGGTTTGCCCTACATTGCCCTATTGACCAATCCCACCACAGGGGGCGTAACTGCCAGTTTTGCCATGTTGGGGGACATCATTTTAGCGGAACCCAAAGCCCTAATTGCCTTCACAGGGCGCAGGGTGATTGAGCAGACCCTCAAACAAAAAATTCCCGAAGGGTTTCAGTCGGCAGAGTATTTATTAGCTCACGGTTTTGTGGATGCGGTAGTCCCCCGTTTACAAGTGCGCCAGACCCTCGGAAATATTCTCGGATTGCACAACTTGCCAAAAATATCTGCTTTAGAATCCGCCCCGCAGGTCTAGTTGCTGGCTACAGCTTGCAATCGATCGAGCACAAATTCAGGCTTCATATAAGACAATAAATGCCCCGCCTTGGGACCCCGTTCTTTGTTCAGGAAACTGTAATAGATAGCAGAGAAGGCTTCTTTTTGAGGAATGTCTAATTCCTTAGTGATGGCAAATAGAAGATTCTGGAGATTTTCCCCTTCCCATGCCTCTGGGGTGAGGCACTGTAACCGTTCCGCCACCCCCCGCAAATACTGTTTCTGCCCAGGCGATAGCTGGGACACCTTATCGGGCATACTCTCCCAATAGATGACTAACTTCTCTTCACTGTCGGCATAATTATCCAGCCAATGGCGCGCTACCCTAATCCGTTCACTGACCATCCGCCAATCCGCCTCACTCAATTCACCATACTGCATTGCCAATCTCTGTTTAAGTTCCTGTTCTATATCCAAGTGAGGAATTTGTAGCAGAGAAATGATAGTTGCCAATTCCACTACAGGATGGGTCTCGATCGATGGCTGTTCTTGTAATTGAGCGTAACGCAGGGGAGCTATCTCATCATCCGATAAATTCGGTTCTTTTTGATATTTATCTTGCAAGGTATCGTAATCCCGAAATAGGCGAGTGACCGTTTCATAATTGGGCTGAAAGTTAATCACCGTGCGGGGCATAGTCCTGAGCATCAAAAAGCGCAAGAGTTCAGGGGGCAATAATTCGGCAATCTCCTTAGCACTAGAACCCACTCCCTTAGAAGAACTCATTTTCGTTCCATTCACCAGAATAAATTCATAGGGAGAATGGAAAGGCGGTTCTTTGTGCAGAATACGACGACAGAGGGCATTAGCCACATCCCGTGAGCCGCCCTTTTGGGAATGGTCTTTGCCTGCCAATTCAATATCTACGCCCAAGACCGCCCACTTGGCTACCCATTCCACCTTCCACGGCAATTTACCTCTACCATCAAACGGAGAAATCCAGCCCTGATGACCGCACCCCTGCACATAGTTCATGGCAGAAGGGGAACAGGTATAAAAGACTTGACCATCCCGATAAGCACTGGTGACCGTAGTGGCAATTTTGCCGCAATTCTCACAAATAGGATGAAAGGGATACCAATCACTGGCTCGATCGCTCTTACTCACTTCCTTATAGACTTCTCGCACAATGTGGGCATGCTCTAGAAATAGATGAATATACTCATTCAACTTGCCCGATCGATAGAGGTCATGGAGATAATAGACTTGGGGCTTGACTCCCAGATAGGCAAACACTTCTAGGAACTCATCCATAAAAAAGTCGCTATAGCTCTGGGCAGTTCTACCCTCCAAATTGGGGCTGGGCACATTACACAAAGGATACCCAAGGTAGGGTTTAAATTGCTCTTGGGGTAAGTATTTGGGCACTGTATCTAGGGCATCATAGTCATCCACGCCGTAGAAAAATTGGGCGGGTTTACCCTTGTGCAGGAGAGCGCGATAAATCACATCATGAATTACCACCCCCCGCAGGGAACCCACATGCACCCGTCCCGAAGGAGTCTTAGAATCATTGACGATCGGGTCGGTGGCTTGTACTTCTTCTGCAATTTTATGTGCCCAAAATGTACCCATTGTCTATATCAAAATTCAGTCCTGTGTAGTTTACCACTCTTGACCCGCAAATTGCCACTGTAGTTAAGACCTACTGGTCATCACAGTTTTACCTTGGGGGCGGGGGGCGGGGGACATGGGTTCAAGGGTAACGCTAGCGCCCTTAATCAGAGTCTGGGATAAGGGTAATTCCTTACTGATTCTGCCTGTAACATCAGGACGCAGTGGTCCACAATCAATCATTTGATTATTCATATCAATTACCCAGAGACGATAAGTTTGATTGACGGGAGTTGCTGATAAATTGCGAATTTCCACCATTGCCATTTGTCTCTGGGGTTGCAGGGTCATGACTCCCCATGCCTTATCTGATTTATCCATACTCTCCAGCATAAATAATTTATTCTCAACCTGACTAGATGCGATCGAGATTTGACCCTCTAACACAGCGAGGCGAGAACGCAGGTGAGAACTATCCAATGCCCATCCAGTAGCTAAAACCGCCATAATTACTCCCATGCTCCAAAACCACCCCCAAGGCTTGACTGATTGAGGCTCTGGGGGAGTAGCAGACTGTAAAATTTTTTCCGTCAACGCGGGAGAGGGGCTAGTCTCTGGCAATGCCAAGGGTAAAAGGGAAAGGGTAAATTGCAATCGATCGATCTCTTCCTGTAGTTCGGGGTGGTCAGCCAATAGTTGATTAACTTGCTCTAGCTCTTCGGGACTGACATCCCCCATGACAAAGCCCGCCAGTAGTTCATGGATTTCTTGAGAAATGTGCATCTTCTATTCTCCTAAATCCGCCAATAAACTTCTTAACTTCAATAATCCATTCCGTGACCAAGATTTGACCGTACCCAGAGGGATAGCAAGATTGTGGGCAATTTCCGATTGACTCATACCTCCATAATAAGCTAATTCCAGCACCTGTCGTTGTTTTTCAGGCAATTCTTGCAGAGCAGAACGCACTCGATCGGCAATTTCCATGAGGCTCACTTTATCCATCGGCGAAGCAGACAGCTGATTTTCTAGGCGACTCATCTTTTGCATCATTTGTTGCTGAGATTTCTGCCTACGAATATAGTCGATCGCCCGTGATCTAGTCAGTAACATTAAAAAAGAACTCAAATTACCGCGCCTAACATCATAACGATCGTGGCGAAAGAAATTGGTAAAAATCTCTTGGGTTAAATCCTCAGCGCTACTCTGATTGCCTAAAATTCGCAAAGCCATACGATAAACTAGCTCTCCATAACGATCGTACAAAATAGCCAAAGCCTGCTTGTCTCCGTTTCGCCAACTGTCGATCACTTCTAAATCCGATGATTCTCGCGAAATTTTGGGCAAAGACATTATTACTGTACCCCAATTTAAAATCCACTGACTGTATTATCCCGCAAATGGCACTCCCGACGCTGTTTGTATAGGTCGGTGAAAGGCGGACAGAGTTATCTCAAAAATAGGGAGACTAAGGAATCAGCCAAACCTCAGCCCCCCATAATTAACCGCTGAAAATCACTAGCGATGAGCCGCCCTAACGGTAAAGGGTATCATTCGCCAAAATTCCTTTCCAGTTCGCATCAGCCTTGATGATTTTGTTAGCAGTATCTTGGAACCATTCCTGTTGAGCTTCAGCGCTATAGTTCAAATAGAGTTTGCCATTCCTGATTTCCCATGCAGTGGGAATAGTAGTTGCCAAATTGCCATCGCTAGCGGCTTTAGCACAATAACCGCCGTATTGAGGAGCGTATTTAGCAGGTTCTTTGGTAAATAAGTCCCGATGTTTGGCGCTGGAGAATTGCCAGAGAACGCCTTTCCACCTGACTACGAACTGGGGTTTACCCGGCACGAAGCGATTTTCGGTGAAGTAGGCAACCACATCTTGACCATCGAGGGCTACTCCATTTTCGGTGTAGATTTCAGGATGTTTGAAGACTTGACCAGCACAGGGAGTTTTGCCAGTACAGGGGTTTTGCGCTTGGAGTGAGGTGGAAGCTAGATTTTGGGCGTGAATGACTTGACTGGCATTCACCAAACCATTGCCAAGGACAAAAGCCGTAACGATCGAGGCGAAATAGACAACTTGCATAGTTAGTTTCCTTTGTAGGTGGACATGAGTATTACGCACTTGTCCAAGGGTTGGATGATTCAGATAAGCTCTCTAATATATCTCTATGGCAATTCCTGTCGCCCTTCCAATGCCTTAGCCAGAGTTACTTCATCCGCATACTCCAAATCTCCCCCCATAGGAATACCAAAGGCGATGCGCGTCACTTTAGTTAAATGTTTGAGTAAATTACCCACATATAAAGTGGTAGTTTCCCCTTCTACAGTGGGACTAATAGCCAAAATTACTTCTGTAACAGGCTCTTTAACTCTTTTTAGCAGACTATGAATATGTAACTGTTCAGGTCCAATGCCATCCATAGGGGACAGGACTCCCCCCAACACATGGTAAAGCCCCTTGTACTCTCTGGTTTTCTCGATGGCGATAATGTCCCGCGCATCAATCACGACACAAATGGTCGATCGATCCCGTTGCGGATTACTACAAATTTCGCAGATGGGTTCAGCGGACAAATGGTGACAAATCTGACAAGTGCCCACCTGTTGTTTGGCAAAGAGGATGGCTTGGGCAAGGGCTTCTATCTCGTCATCGGGGCGTTTGAGGATATGCAGGGCTAGGCGCTGGGCGGTTTTTGTGCCTACACCGGGCAATTTTTGCAACTGCTCGATTAGATTAGCTAGGGGTTTAGTGTACAAGGTAGTCGTGGATAAATCAAAAAGGGGCGACGCACATAAATTTTAACTTTTGAGGGGTACGGTTAGCTCTAAGTCCCGCACTGTACCCGTAAATACATGGACTCTTCCCCACTGCTACGCAGAAGCAAGCTACGATGGGGATGAGACAAGCATTTACCATTTGCCGTGGTGTATGGTAAACTATAGTCATGCTGACCATGAACTACACCTACCGCATCTATCCCAATGAAGCCCAACAGGCGGAACTGGTGGAGTGGCTTGAGATTTGTAGAGGCGTTTACAACTACGCTTTGCGTGAACTCAAGGACTGGATTGCTTCCCGTAAGTGTCCCATAGACAGATGTTCATTGCAGAAGGAATACATCATTCCTGCCGATGAGCCGTTCCCGTCTTACCACCGTCAGCAAAATAACCTACCCAAAGCAAAGAAGCAATTTCCCCATTTGGGCAAGGTGCATTCTCAGGTTCTGCAGACTACGATTCGCAGACTGCATGATACTTGGGAAGCGTTCCAGAAGCGGGGATATGGCTTCCCCCGTTTTAAGAAGAAAGGTCAATTCAAGTCTGTTCCCCCAGTTCAAGGATAACCCCATCTCCAGCAGTGCTAGCAAACTACCTAAGATTGGAGAAGTGCCTATCAACTTGCATCGCCCCATCCCTGAAGGGTTCAAGGTGAAGCAGGTCAGGGTATTGTCCAGAGTGCGAGGGACACAATGGTATGTGGTTGTCACGATTGAATCAAGTGTATCAATTCCCGATACTCCTGTTCATGGTCGGGCAATTGGCATTGACCTTGGATTGGAGCGGTTTTTGACGGTTTCTGATGGTAGCTTCCAAGAGCGTCCTAAGTTTTTCAAGACTATGCAAAGTAAGCTGAAATTGCTACAACGCAGAGCGTCAAGAAAACGGAAGGGTTCGCAAAACTGGGAGAAGGCACAACTCAAAGTCAGCAGACTGCACCACCGCATTGCCAACCGTCGTAAAAATTTCCATCTCAAGACGGCGCATAAACTTTGTGACCAAGCACAAACCATCTTTGCCGAAGACCTCAATGTCAAAGGGTTGGCACGAGGTATGTTAGGGAAAAACTGTTTAGACGCTTCCTTTGGACAGTTTTTATCTCTATTGGAGTGGGTGTGTTGGAAACGAGGCGTGTATTTTGCTAAAGTTGATCCCAATGGAACAAGCCAAACCTGTCCAAGCTGTCTTGCTACGGTGGGGAAAGGGTTGGCAGTCAGGGAGCATTATTGTCCTGAATGTGGGTATCGTACCCATCGGGATCATGCCTCAGTTGAGATAGTTTTGCTGAGGGGACTAGAAAATGTAGTAGCCCAGGGACACTGGGGAAAGGAAACCGCCTGTCAAGTCGGGCTGTCGGGGGTCTATGACCTAGACAAGTGGCGTGGGGCAGGAATGCCTAATCGTGAGGTTGGGAGAGCCTGACACTCTGTCCGTAGGACGCTCGCAAAGCGTGGCGGAGCCATGGGTCGGGAGGATGTCACTAGTATTTTGTCTATTTCCATACTGGGAAGGGCGACTGCTATAAAATACTGGCTAGGAGAATGTAGGCTAAACACTAGCTTTTCCCCTAGGCTAAGGAATCACTGGAAACTATGGCAGACAAATTACAGGTGGCGATCGTGGGTACGGGCTTTGGCAAGTCGGTGCATATCCCCGCCTTTCAGCACAGTAACTATTTCACCGTAGGCGCTATTTGGGGACACGATCGAGCCAAGGCGGAGGCGGTAGCCAGAGACCATCATATTCCTATAGCAACGGATCAACTGGCGCAAATTTTGGAATTACCCCAAATTCAAGTGGTCAGCATTACTACACCGCCTTTTCTGCACTATGAACAGGCAAAAGCTGTCCTGTTGGCAGGTAAGCACATTTTTTTAGAAAAGCCCGTAACCCTGAAGGTACAAGAAGCCGAGGAGTTGGCAGAAATTGCCCATGCCCGTAATCTGATTATTGGCGTAGATTTTGAGTTTCGGGCAGTGCCCCAGTGGCGCTATTTTCGGGATTTATTGACCGAGGACAAGGTGGGCAGGCTGAGGCTAGTAACTCTGCAGTGGTTAGTATCAGGTAGAGCCAACCCCGATCGACTATGGAATTGGTATAGCCAAAAATCCCTGGGCGGTGGGGCATTAGGGGCATTGGCATCCCACTCTTTTGACTATGTGCGCTGGTTATTTGGGGAGGTGCGCCGTATTTCTGCCCAGTTGAGTACGGGGATCAAGTTTCGTCCTGACCATCGGGGCATCGCCCAACCCGTAGATAGTGATGATAGTTGTAGCCTCATGCTGGAATTGACAGATGGTACTCCCGTCCATATGGTTATCAGTACGGTGGCTTATCATGGGACGGGACATTGGCTGACTGCCTATGGGGATCAAGGCACTCTGACCATCGGCAGTAGTAATCTCAAGGACTATATCCACGGGTTTCAGGTGTGGTACGGGTCAAACACAGATGCAGAATTAACTTTATTGCCTACCCCCGCCACCTATGACCTGCCCCTAGTTTTTCCAGATGGCAGAATCGCCCCCGTCTGCTCGATCGTGAATAGGTTAGGAGCGAGTATTCGGGAGTCCCAACCCATGATCCCCGCCATTGCTGAGGGTATAGCTTCCCAGCGGTTGATTGATCTAGCCCACCAGTCCCACCACAGCCAAACCTGTTTGGATGTACAGTAAATAAAAATTAGGCACGCTACTCGATCGAGGAGAGGGCAGTTCCTTTCTGGGGGTATAGGTGCCGCCCCACTTTTGCAACCACTCCCCAATGCCCCCTGCCCATGCCACCAGTTGGTCTAGTACCTGTTGCGGACCAATCCCCGTGAGCATTTGTAAAGCAAATACAATCACTGCCACCGTTAAAGCAGTCTTGAGGGTAGTTTTAATGACACTGAGCATTCCCAGTAGCACCACGATCGCCACAATCAATGCCCCAATAGCCAAGGGTGTATTCATGGATCTAATAAATGCTAGATATTTTTAGCGAAGTGTTAATGCCCTGTAATTATAGGTGATTTATCACGCCTGTAAATTCTCTAAATCACCAATACTTCTATATTGGATTTTATAGATATATAGGGCTGATTGACTCAATTCTGATCCATCATCTCTGTTAGGAATAGCAGAATTGTCTCTCCCCTCGCTCTGTGGGAAAGGGGCTGGGGGTGTATATCCTGATCAGGATAGTAACTGTTCGGGATCAATGCCTTGAGCCTGCAAAATAGCTGATAACCGTTCAGCCCGTGCCCGTTCCTGTTCAGCGCGTAAGTATTCTTGCTCAGCCCGTGCCCGTTCCTGTTCAGCCTTTTCATCTCCTGTTAACAAAATGTTGCCATCCCTATCACACCAGCGTAACCACTGCGCCTGCCGCCCCTCAAATTCTCCCG